>Ga0265327_10003548_pt1 | contig 14790 bp, 13 predicted proteins | sample 41621metaG_FD_202089 | JGI IMG/M metagenome (GOLD analysis project Ga0265327, IMG submission 202089) | Rhizosphere microbial communities from Carex aquatilis grown in University of Washington, Seatle, WA, United States - 4-16-21 metaG | ecosystem: Host-associated > Plants > Roots > Rhizosphere... | reverse complement strand
GCCGGTTCCGCTTCACCCGCCACCACTTCCATTTTGATCCGCTCCAGACGCCGTCATTACATTGATTTGTATAGCAGAATCAGCGACGGCCGTCACAAAATGGCTCGGCCATCTGGGAAATCCGGGTTAAGGCATCCTAGGCGCGAGAAGGGAAACGACGATTAGAATACAGATGTGAAACGGCATCGAAATCTGACCCCGCCGGAACTGACGTTATGGCGCTGAAATCACGCACAAGAACACAAGACGGCTGGGGGCCGAAACGGCGCCGATCGGCACCCCGGAAAGACGGGCCTCGTTACGATTAGAATCAATTTGTTGCCGGCAGATTTCATGGCGCCCTAGTTCTGTGCCGATCCACATCCTGTGACGCGGTCGAACCCGGCGATGCATGTGGGTACCCTTCTTGCGCCGAATCGAAGGCGTCCGCATAAGCGCTCACGACGCTCTCTCCGGACCAGGGTCCATCCCCTGCGTACAACTCGCAACGTTAACTGCCTCAAAACATCTCGATCGCGGCACCTCCCCCTTGTTGCCATGTACTTGGCTCCTTGTGACTGGCCCTGAGTTCGGCGATGGCGGCGTGGACCGCCTGATCCATGTGTGACCGCACCAGAGCATTCATATCTTCAACGGAATTGACTGTGGCGTCGGCCATATCGTCGCCAGCCGTCTCGACAACGTCGGAAATGCAGTCGGAACAGCGGGCAAGGGCCTCCAATCGCCGCTTGACCACATCCTGGAATTGGATGGAGCCGATCATCTGCATGATCGGCTCACTCAACCGTTCATTCTCGGACTGCACCTTGGTCATCGTCTCGCGCTGAAGAGCGATCAGCTTCTGCAGGTTTTCGGTCAATTCGCCAACCGCATCCGAAATCACCGCGAAGCTGCTCTCCTCCTTGCGATTGCGCTCGCCGACAATGGTGCTCAGGCTGGTTTCCACCGCCTTTTGCAAGTCATCGATACCTGCGCCGATCTCGACCGCCGCCTGATCGGATTGTTGCGACAAAACTTTGACTTCCGAGGCGACGATGGCGAACCCCTTGCCCATCTCACCGGCACGAACCGCTTCGATAGTGGCGTTCAACGCCAGCATGCGAGTCGATCGCGAAATGCCCCGGACGGCCTGAACCATTTTCACGAGATTGGCGACGACTCCGCTGATGTTTTCCATCGCCTTCCGGACATTTTCGGCATCTCGCGACCGTTCGACGGAAAGTTGGTCGACCAAAGCCTGACTGTGATGCAACTGCTCAATGATCTGAACGACGCGATCGTTGGGGTCGGTGGCGCTGATAAAGGCGAGGAGGTTCTCTAAGCTTCCCTCGACCAGCTTGAGATCGGTCATCAGGGTTACCGCGTTTGTTTCGGTATCTGCGACGACACTCATGGTCTCTTCCTTCATCGCCGCAGAAAATTGACGGAAATATGAGATTTTTTCGGTAACGCAGACGGCGCAACGAGCACGGTCGTAGGGCTTGGCGACCGTCGGCGGAACAGTCTCCACGGGCCTCGCCGCAGCTACCGGCTGGGCGGCCTGGGCTTCCGCGATAGGCCCCGATTGCCGACGGCTCCAAACGACGAGATGGACCGCCAGAACCACCCCCGCCAACACGAGCCGCACCGCGATTTCCAACGGGACCGGCATCGCGGGCAGCGCGGCCACCCCCACCATACCGAGGAGAACCGCCAACAGCAGCATGATCGCAAGCGGGAACCATGCGTAGGGGCCTGCTATTTTCATTTGAGAGCACCAATATGTAGACGGCAAATGGGCATCCTCATCCGCGAATGTGAGGTCAGAACATTTCGATCTTGGGTCCGCCGGCCTCCTGGAGATCGATTCCGGCGGCGGCATGATGGTCTTCGCGTTGGCTGGTCATCACGCAATCGTCCAAGGCCTTGTTGAACATCTCCTTGAAGTTGCCGACCCGATCCATTGAACGCCGGTCACCCAGCTGCTTGGCGAGATCGATCATGTGCTGGTCGACGATCAGCGACAGCCGGGACAAAAAGGCGATCTGCTGCTGGGTGACGTCCTGGAACTGGAGTTGTCCCAGCATATCGACCACCGGGGCGCCGATCGCCTCCACCAGCGACCGCAACTCTTCGGTTTCATCGACTTTCGCCCGCAGGCGATCGACATTCGCGTCCATCTCGGTGAGCCCGGAGACGATCACCGACGCCGCTCCACCGGTACTTTCGGTGATGCGTTCCCCTTGATCGCGCAGCAACTTGGTGAATGCCCGGTACTGGGCCAACTCGTCCGCGACCCGGAACATCAGCATGCGGATGGCGCCCGGCATGGGACCATCCTCGCGTCCCAGCACATAGCCGATCGCGACGCCGCCGAGCGACGTCAACGAGACCAGCGCCAGCGCCAGCTCACCTCCGCCAAGGGCGAGGACGACCGCCGCGGCGCTTCCCGCCAAGGCCACGGCGACCGCGATTGCCCGTAGTAGCCGCGCCGGCCTCTCGGCCGTACCGCTTGGGGCGGTGCCGCCGGTGGTGACGGGACTTGTCATCCGTTGGGCAGTATCTGCTTGACCACCTTGAGCAGATCGTCCGGCTGTACGGGCTTGACCAGCCAGCCGGTCGCCTTGGCGGCGCGGGCTTCATCACGCTTGGCCTGCTGGGATTCGGTGGTGACCACCAGAATCGGGATGAACTGAATTCCCGGCATGGTTCGCACCTTGCGAATGAGATCAATGCCGCTCATCCCGGGCATGTGAATGTCGGTGATGATCATGTTGGGCTTGAGACCGCCTTGAAGCTTGGTCACGGCTTCCTCGCCGCTGGCCGCCTTGTCGACGGTGAAGCCAGCCTTGTGCAGGATGGCCTCCATGCTCATCAGGATGGTCGCCGAATCGTCGACGATGAAGACGATGGAAGGCATTAGGACACCTTCTTCTGTGGTTCCAAGGACACGGGTGAACGCCAGGGGCTCGCCAATTCGTCGGCGAGCAGGTGGTAGTCGAGGGCGCCACGGCTGCGCGGGGCGAAATGGCGGATGGGTTGGCGCGAGGCGAAGGCCGCTGCCAATTGAATATCGTTGCGGATTGAGCGCAGCACCCGTTCGGGTCCGAACTGGCGGGCGATATCGGCAATGACGGCGCGGTGATGGCCGATGCGCTCACCGGCCATGATCGGCAGCAGCCCCATCAGTTTGAGCCCGGGATTGGCGGTGGTGATGGTCCGATAGAACAGTCGCGACAGCTGTTTGACACCCTCGGCCGACAGCGCATGGGGCAGCATTGGAATGAGGACGCCGTCGGCGGCCGTCATGGCGTTGGTCAGGACCAGGTCAAGCGACGGTGGCGTGTCGAGGACGATGACGTCAAAGCCGGTCAGTTCCGGCCGGCGAAATTGGCGGGCCAGCAGCGTCGCATCCCGCAGGGAGTCGAGGCCGTCGTAAAGCGGGTCGGCGGGGGCGCACCACAGATTGGGCCAAGCCGTCGGCCGCACCGCGGTGCGGATATCGAACTCCGGGTCACGGAAGACGGTGTGGACGGCGGGCGCCAACTTGGCGAGATCGACACCGAGGCCGAAGCCGGCGTGACCTTGGGTGTCGAGGTCGACAACCAATACCCGCCGGCCGCGGCCCGCCCACTCCGCGGCCAAATTGACCACGGTCGTGGTCTTGCCACTGCCGCCTTTCCGATTGGACACGGTGAGGATGAACGGCCGAGTCATTTGCCCGCCTTCCGCCCCGGCGGCCCCAGTGTTTGCGACAGCCAGCGGGCGAGGAACGCCTCCCGAGGCAGGGCGGTGATCTTCGGCTTGGCCGCCAGCAGCACCTGGAGGACGGCCGTATGCAGATGGGTGCAAGGGCCGAGATCGACCTTGGCGCCGCGATGGGATTGCAGGAATTCCAACAGCGGTAGGGCGTCCTCGACAGTGCAGGATTCCTCGGCGGTTACCATGTTCTTGGCGAACTGGAACGGCATGGCTAGAGCAGCTCCTTGAGGTTGAGAACAAGCAGGACCCGCCCGTCGCCCAGCAGGGCCGAGCCGGAATATCCGCCGATGCCGGACAGGATGCCGTCGAAGGGCTTGAGGATGATGTCCATACCCTCGCGAAACTGATCGACCACCAGGCCGACCACGTTGCCGCCGAGACGCACCACCAGCACCGCGTCCTCTTCGCTGCCGTCGCCGAACCACGTCGAAGCCCCGACGCCAAGCAGGCGGTCGAGGCGAATCAGCGGGACGATGGCGTCGCGCAACACGAATGCCTCGGATTGCTTGAGGCGACGCACCTTGTCGCGATGCACCCGCACCGTCTCGGCGATGTGGTCCATAGGGATGCCGAACAGCATGCCGCCGCCGGCCTCGACCACCATCACCCGGGTCACCGCCATGCTGAGCGGCAGCGACAGGCGCACCGTCGTGCCCGCACCCTTCACCGAGGTGATGGTGACGTTGCCGCCGGCCTTCCCCACACCATTGACCACCACGTCCATGCCGACGCCGCGCCCCGACAAGTCGGACACTTTCGCGGCGGTGGAGAAGCCGGGCATGAACACCAGGTTGACCGCCTCCTGGTCGGTCAGGCGGGCCGCCCGCTCCTCGTCGATGACGCCTTTGGCAAGGGCGGATTCCTTGACCTTTTCCGGGTCGATGCCTTTGCCATTGTCGATCACTTCGATAATGACTCGGTCGCTTTCCTGGAAAGCCCGCAGCAGCACGATGGCCTGGGATGGCTTGCCCGCGGCGGCGCGGTCCTCGGGAGACTCGATGCCGTGGTCGATGGCGTTCCTGACGATGTGCAACAAGGGATCGCCAAGGGCTTCGATGATGTTCTTGTCGGCGGCGGTATCGGCGCCTTCGATCACCAGATCGATGTGCTTTCCCAGCTTGCGCGCCACGTCGCGTACCAGCCGAGGGAAGCGGTCGAACACCTCCGAGACCGGCAGCATGCGCACCGCCATGATGGCGCCCTGCATCTCCTGCGCCAGCCGATCGATTACCGCGTGGAGGTCCTTGATCTCGCGGCCCATCTCGCGCGAACCGTGGATCTCCTCGGCCCGCTTGGCCAGGAAGGGCAGGCTGTTCTTGGAGACCACCAATTCGCCGATCAGATTCATCAAGGCGTCCACCTTGGCCTGATCAACCTTCAGCACACGGCTCGCCTGCTTGATCTCCTGGCCGAAATGCTCACCGACATCGGCTCGGCGCCGCGCCGGATCGCCGGCCACCGGCATCGCCGCCGCTGCCGTTTCAGCATCCAACAGCAGCCAATGATCCAGCAGCTCAAGCGCGGGAGCCACATCCCCTTGAGCCATGGCCGCGTCGATCGCGGCCGCCCAGTTGACGGAATCGGCGGCCCGGCGGGCTTCGGCGGCCAGCAGATTGGCAACGGTTTGCGCCACCGAATCAAGGCGCGCCGCCAGCCCGCCGGCCGGCTGGGGCAGGCCGAGGATGGTGCGCTGGCTCTCCAGGATGCGCGCCGCAGTGGGGGAGATCCCCCCCAGCCCTGTGCGCCGCGGGGCGGGTGCCGGGCTCGGGGGGATGGGGCAAACCGAGAGCGGCGCCAGCGGGTGGAGATCGATTTCTCCCGTGGCGATGCGGTCGACCAGGGCGGTCAGCCAGCCTGGATTGGGAGACGGGGCGGCGAGCACCGCGTCCAGCCAGCGCAGTGCCGAAGCCAGCAACAGCGAAGGGGCGGTGAGTTGGAGGAGCCCGCCGATCGCACGCCGGAATGTCGGCCAATCGGCGGCGACGATCAGGCCGCGCGCCTCGTCGACGAAGTCGCCGTAGACCGGTCCGCCGTTGCGGTCGCCGGTGATCGAAGCCAGGACGTGCGGCGCAACCGGCGCCATCCGTACCTGTTCGACCACATAGCGGAACAGGGTCTCGGCCTCGGCGCGCGGTACCGCGACAAGCGCCCTGAACCGCAGGATGCACCGATAAGGATCAAGGGCGTCGATCGCCGCCCACGGCTCGGTCGGTTCGATCGTGAGGCTGTGAAGACCCGTCAACTGGCGGAACAGGATGAACGGGTCCTCGCCACTGAAGAAGCAGTCTTCAACGGGAACATATTCGATGGCATGGATTTCGGCCCCACCCATCGCCGCGGCGAAAGCCGACAGCCGGTCCGATTCGGGAAGGGCCGCCAGCCAATCCACCGTCCCCAGTTCATCGGCGTGAGCGACGGCCGCCCCGGCCGCCTGGGAAACGCCGTAATCCGCCGGCAGAGACGTCCGCAGTCCAGCGGTCATTTCCTTCGAGACGCCATCGGCACCTTCGGGCAGAGCCCCGGTTCCCTCGATGGAATCAATCCATGCACCGACCTGATCGAGCCCGTCGAGCAGCATGTCGACCAGTTCCGAGGTCAGCGCGAGTTGGTTGGCCCGCACGGCACTCAGAACGTCCTCGCCGGCATGGACCAGTTTTGCGAAAGCGGGAAAATCGAACAGCCCCACCGAGCCTTTCAGCGTATGGACGGACCGGAACACGTCGTTGATGGCGGCCTCGTCGCCCGGCCGCTTTTCTAGAACCAGAAGCCCCGATGCGGCTCCTTGCAGCAGGTCGCGCGCCTCGGCCACGAAACGTTCGAGGAGCGGGGTGCTCATCGCGCGGGCACCCCCGCGATCAATCGGGCCACCTCGGCCAGTTCCGTGGGCGTCACCGGCTTGAGTAGATAGAAGTTCGCTCCCGCCTCGAATGCCAGGGCGACATCCTTCGGCCCCCCTTCGGTGCTGATGACCACGGCGGGAACCATTCGCACGGCGGGGTCGTTGCGGATCGTCCGCAGCAACGAATAGCCGTCCATCTTGGGCATATTGATGTCGACGATCGCCAGATCGAAGGGCTGGGCTAGAAGCCTCTCATAGCCTTCGACGCCATTGGTGGCCTCCTCGACCGCAAATCCCGCCGCCTCCAGAACCGACCGGTAGAACATGCGCATGGTGATGCCGTCGTCGACCACCAGGACCCGCGGCTGATTTGCTCCCGCCTCTCTCCCCCGGCCCATCATTTCATCCATGACCGTCACTCCGCCGACAGGGGCTTCTGGTAGACGATTGATTCCTTGAATTTCCGCGGCAGGAAGATCGAGGACATCCGACTCATGCTCTCGGAATGCCCGAGGCAAATGTAGCCACCCGGTCTCAGGGCGTCGAAAAACATCTCGACGGTCTCGCGCCGGCCGATGTCGTCGAAATAGATGAGAAGGTTGCGGCAGAAGATAACGTCGATCTCACGGAACCGACGGGTGTGTAGGGGATCAACGACATTGACCAACGAGAAGTCGATCGACTCGCGCAGCGCCTCGCAAATCTGAAAATCCCCGTCAAGTCGTGTGGTGAAATACTTAGACCTTAATTGCGCCGACACCCGGGAAACCGAGCGCTCGCTGAATATCCCTTTGCGCGCCGTATGCAGTATCTTCGAATCTATATCGGACGCGGAAATCTCGATGTTCCAGGAATCGGCCAGATCCCACCGTTCGAGGATGCTGATGGCGATGGAATAGGGCTCCTCGCCAGAAGAACACGGAATCGACCAGATGCGGATGGGGGTGACACGCGGTTTAGTCCGCGCGATCTCCGGAAGAATGCCGCCGACAAGCGCATCGAACTGGTAGTCTTCACGAAAGAAGTAAGTCTCGTTCACGGTCATGGAATTGACGAGAAGCTGCAATTCCTCGCCGGATTCGTCAAAACGCACCATTGTGAAGTAGTCTCGAAACGAATCAGACCTGGTCTTTTCGATTCGATCTGTAATTCGTCGCTCGACGAAGTATTTTTTCCCGTCCTTGAATTGGATTCCCGTCTTTCTGTAGAAAAATTCGCAAAATTTCGCGAATTCCTCGTCGGTCGTAACCGGCGATGTGGCCTTGAGGTGAGCGATGGTCGCGGCGGCCATCATTCCCCCCGGATGCGGCGCATGGCCGCGTCGACAGCGAATTCCATGAAGGCATTGCCGTCGAAACGGCGACGCAGGTCTTCCAGGTCCGCCAGCGCCTCCAGCCCTCCCACTTCCGCCAACCCATCGACCGCGGCCGCGCAAACATTGATGTGAGGGTCGGATCGCACCACCTCGGCCAGCCATTCGGGCGCCCGGGCGTGGCGCAGGAACGCCAGAATGTTGACCGCGAAGATGCGGACATCATTGTCGTCGTCGGCGAGAAGGTCCCGCAAATGGGGGGCGATGGCGTCGGGCATTTCCTGGAGGGCCTCGATCGCGGCGTTGCGCAAAGGCACGTCGTCACTGCGCAATAAGGTGGCGAGACGAACCGCCACCGATGACGATTGCAGATGGATCAGGGCGGTGAACAGCACTTCCCGTACGCTGGGGTTGGCTTCCGTTTCCAGACGGTCGCACAAGTCCATGGCCGCCTCCGGATGGGCGGCGAGGTCGTGGGCGGCGGCGCGCCGTGCCGAGGGCTCGGGGGCGGCCAGATCGGCCAGCAGCGTTGCCAGATCGCGTGCCGGTTCCGGCAGCGGCAATGTCGCCTGCCCGCTAGCCTTTACGAGCGCCATGACGTCCCTCCTTTGCGGCGGCGGGGGTCAGCCAAGCGCTTACCTGCCCGGCGATGCGGCCGACGGGCAGCATCAGATTGGCACCACCGCGCTTGAACAATTCTCCCGGCATGCCCCAAATCACCGAGGTCGTCTCGTCCTGGGCGATGGTGCGGCCGCCCCGGCGCTTCAGTTCGCACATGGCGTCGGCGCCGTCGTCGCCCATTCCGGTCAACAGCACACCGATCAGGCATTCGGGCGACATGGCGTGCATGGCGCTGTCGACCAGACGGGCGACGCTGGGATGCCAGAGGAACTGACCGCTGGCCGGCATGGGATTGACGACCCAGCCTGTGGCGCGCTTGCCGACGACGATGTCGGCGTCGCCCTTGGCGATGTAGATCACCCCCGGCTTCAGCGGCATCATCTGGGCGGCCTCGACTACCGGCAGGCGGCACATGTCGCCGAGACGCCGGGCAAAGACCGCGGTGAAACTGGCCGGCATGTGTTGGGCCACCACCACCGCCCAGGGAAAGTCGGCGGGAAAGGCGGGCAGAACTTCTTCCAGCGTCCCCGGGCCGCCGGTGGATACGCCGATGATGACGGCGCCGAAACCAACCGCCGCCAGGGGCGCCAGCGCCACGGCGGCTGGGGCGGCCCGCCGATCATGGTCATGGTCCCCGCCGCGCTGCTCGCGCAGCCGTTGCCGCAAGCCGCTGGAACGGCGCAGCCGAGCGCGCTCGGCCGCCTTGACCTTTTCCAGGATGTCCCGTTCGATCCGATCGACATTGAGCGAAATGGTGCCGTCCGGCTTGTGGATGAAGTCGACCGCCCCCAGCGCCAAGGCTTCAAAGGTGACTTCGGCGCCTCGTTCGGTCAGCGACGAGACCATGACCACCGGTGTCGGGCGTCGGGTCATGATGTGGGACAGGCAGGTCAGCCCGTCCATTTCCGGCATGTTGACGTCCAAGGTGATGACGTCGGGCTTGAAGGATGCGAGCGCATCCAAGGCCTCGACGCCATTTCGCACCGCCGCCACCTCGTAACCGCCTTTGGTTTCGAGGATTTCCTTCAAATGCCGGCGCATCAGCGCCGAATCGTCGACGATCAATGCCTTGGCCATGTCGTCTGCTGTCCCGAAGAAATGTTACGCGGCTAACGACCCGTCACTTTGCGGCCTTGCTGACGGCGTTCAGTTCCTTGGTGTCGAGGAGTTGGTCGATATCCAATAACAGGACCATGCGACGCTGCTTCTCGATATTGGCGACCCGGCGGATCAATCGCTGCTGTTCTTCCGACAAGGTCGGCGACGGGCCGATCACCGAGGCGGGGATGCGCATTACCTCAAGCACCTGGTCGACGATGAAGCCGGTGCGAACGCCGCGGATGGTGTAGACCATGATCCGCTGGCGGTCATTGCGCTCCATTGACGGCAGGCCGAAGCGGCGGCGCTGATCGACAACCGGCATGACGACGCCGCGCAGGTTGACCACGCCCTCCAGGAAGTCGGGCGTCTTGGGCACGCGGGTAAGTTCGTCGGGAACGCGGACGATCTCCTGCACCGAATCGATGGGGACGCCGTATTCCTCGTTCATCAGGCGAAAGACGACGAACTGCTCCTCATCGTCAATGGCGCCGGAAACACCACCTGCGTCATGATCATCCATCGCCGCCCGCTCCTCACCGCCGCCCTGAAGGACGGCCCGGATGTCGCCGGTGTCGAACATCTTTTCCGAAGACAGGATCGACACCAACCGCTTGCCGTCATCGAGACGGCAGATGGACTGGATCTCGCCAAGATTGCCGTCGCGGGCCAGCAAGGCCGGCATCGGATCGATGACCGAGCGCCCCACCCGCAGGACCTCCTTGACGCTGTCCATCATCACACCGACGGATACCGCCGAAGCTCCGCTCCCCAGCGACACCACCACGATCTTGTTGGAGTCGGTGACCTCTCGCGCCGCCAGCCCGAACATGTCGCGCAGACTGACCAACGGCAGCAGCCGGTTCCGCAGCGTCATCACCCCCAGCACGTGAGACGGTGTGTTGGGGACTTCGGTGATCTGCTCCGGGATTTGGACGATTTCCTGAACCTGTTCGATCGGCAGGGCGTATTCCTGGCCGGCCACCTCGAAACTGACCAGTTGGCTTTCGTCGCCGCCGTCGACGGCCTCGGATCGGTCCTTATGTTCACCCGCATGGGTGCCGCCCGCCCCCGCCAAAGATTGCTTCACCGCCTTGCCGACCGAGTGGAACTCGCGCGCCACCACCTTGCCGGCGTCAAGGATCATCACCATCGACTTGCCGTCACTGGCTTTGATCATTCCGGTCATGAGATCGGTGTCGACGGTGCCGCGGATGGCATCGACGGCTTCAATCCGGTCATTCTCGACGGTGACCACGTTGGCGACGCGATCGACCACCAGGCCGACCGGACGGCCCTGGTCGAGGATGACGACACGGGTGGCGTCGTCGTGCTCGACGGCGTTCATGCCGAAAATCTGGCGCAGCCGAATCACCGGCAGCACGATTCCGCGCAGATTGGCCAAGCCCTCCAGCGCCCCGGGACTCATCGGGACGTGGACGACCTCGGGCATGCGGATGATCTCTTGCACCTCGGCCAGGGGCACGGCGAACATCTCGTCGGCGACATGAAAGATGACGAATTGGCGGGCGTCGCCCGTACCGGCGGCATTCGCCGCCGGCGATCCGGCCTCGGCCAGCACCGCTTCCGCAACCTGGGACATGGATAGTCCTCCTGTCGGCTTAAAATAATTTGCGGAAGTGTCAGGCGGTCGCCTGCAATTCGTCGGCGAGGGATGCGATCTCCTCGATGGCGGCGGCCAGTTCCTCGGCCCCCTTGGACTGCTGCTTGGCGGCGACGCCGGCCTCACCGGTGGCCCGGGTAGTCTGCTGGGCAGCGGCGGCGATTTGTTCGACGCCGGTCTGAACTTCCTTGACCATGCGAACGATGTCATCGCTGCCAGCGAGGATTTCCCGGTTGCCTTTCAGGACAATCTCCACGTCCTTGGCCACGGTCTCGAGATCGACGCTGATCATCTTGTTTTTCTCGATTTCGATGGCGGCGGCATTGCCGATCTCCTCAAGGTCACGGCGAACCCCACCGATCTGGTCCTGTATCGCCTTGACCGTATCCTTGATGCGGTCGGCGTTTTCGGCCGAATCGCGGGCGAGATTGCGGATGTCGGTGGACACCACGGCGAAGCCCTTGCCGAATTCGCCGGCCCGCGCCGCCTCGACCGAACCGTTGACCGCCAGCATGTTGGTCTGGATCGACACGGTGGTGATGGCGTCGACGATCTTGTCGATGCGGCGGCTGATTTGCTCCAGGGCCGTCATCTGCTCCCGACTTTGCTTGCCGGCTTCGACCGAATTCATGACGCCGTCGATCAACTCGTCGATCCCCTTGATGCTGCTCGTCACGCGCTCAGCCGTAGCCTCGGCCTTTTCGACCGCGTCCTTCGCGTTGGTGGTCGACAATAGGGCGGCTCGCTCGACCTCGGCGATGGCCGCCGAGGATTGCTGGGTCGCCGCCCCTTGCTGATGGGCGCCCTTCTGAATCTGGTCGAGCGCCACCATGATCTGCGAGGCGGCGCGATTGATCTCCTCGACCGCCGAGGACAGTTCCTCGGCCGCCGAGGCGACCTCCTCGCTGCTCTTGGTGATATCGGTGGAGTTCTTGAGTTCGTCGGCGAGTTCCGACAATTCCTGGGCCGCCTGCTCGGACTGGGTCAGCGCCAAGGTCTGCTGGTCGATGGTCTTCAACGATTCCTGGCATGCCGCGCTCTGTTCCTCGGCGGCGGCGGCGATAATCTCCGACCCCTTCTGCGCTTCCCTGGCGGCGGTCGCCGATTCTTCCGATGCTTTGGCGATCTCCCGCCCGCCATTGGCGATCTCGACCATGTCGGTCCGGATCATATCCAACTGACTGGTGATGACCTTACCTTTTTCCACTTCCTGCTTGGCGCTATTGGCGGAGGCGGTGATGCCCTCGGCGATGACCTTGACGTCCTTCTGGATCTGGGCGATCAGATCCTGAATCTCGCGGGCGCTCTTCTCGCTGGTTTCGGCCAGCGTGCGCACCTCGTCGGCGACCACGGCGAAGCCCTTGCCGTGCTGGCCGGCCCTTGCGGCTTCGATGGCGGCGTTCAAGGCCAGCAGGTTGGTCTGATCGGCGATCCGGGCCACGGCCTTGACCACTTCCGAAATGGCCGCCGCCTGGCGCTCCAGTTCCTCGACCATCTGAACCGACGCGACCTGACGTTCGGCCGCGCGGCCAATCGCGTTGATGGAATTGGTGATCTGTACGGAGACGTTCTGGATCAGGACCTGCAACGCATCGGTCTTGGCGACGGAAAGGTCGGCGCTTTCCTTTGCCTTGCGAATAAGGCCGGCACCATGATCGACCGCCTTCTGGGATTCCTGGGCGGCGCCCGCCGCCTCCTCGGCCCCCTGGGCGATCTGCTCGGACGCCTTGCGCAATTCCTCGGCGGCCGAGGCCGATTCGGCGATGCCGCTGGCCAATTGCGAGGTGGCGGCGGCGATACGTTCGGCCGCCTTTTGCTGGCGGGCGAAGGTGCGCGCCTTGCGCTTCTGGGCCTCGGCCAGCAGCTTGCTGCCGCCTATGGTGCCGATGTCCTCGTCCTCGGCGGCCTTAACCGCGATCTGCCCCCCGACCTGATGCTTCTTGACGAGAGCCATAGCTTGCTTCCCTTCCGCTGCCATCCGTGACGCGTGGTTGAAGGTCAAGCTTGCTCCCGATCAAAGCTTACGGGCCATCCGATCGTATGTGCGCGGGCCTATCGAAGGATAGTCAGCCGGATCGAATCCTGCCGTCGCTGAGCAGTGCCCAGACCGCCTGTGCGCGGTTGGAAACGCCCATCTTCTTGTACATGCCACGCAGGCGGGCCTTGATCGCCGCCTCCTCAATCCCAAGGCGCTTGGCGATGACCTTGTTGGGCAATCCATCCAGCAACAACGGAACGACTTCCGACTCGGCGGGCGAAAATACCACGCGTCGCGTCTTCACCAAGGCACACGGTTCGCCCACCGTTTCGGAGCGGGCCGCCAGCTTGGCGATCGAAACCACCGTCTCACTTGGCAGGTAGCCCTCGCCCGACATCACCAACCGAAGGGCGCTGAGCATGCCGGGTCCGGAAATGGTCTTGAATATGACGCCGACGGCGCCGGCGGCGACGGCGGCCAACATTGCCCCCGGATCGGCGTCGGTCGTCAGCAACACGACTTTGGCGATTGGGAAGCTCGCCAGGAACGCCCCGATACCCGCCGTGCCATTCATTCCCGGCATCGAGTTGCCAAGTAGAGCCATATCGACCCCACCCGCATCCGCCGCCACCGAGAGCGCCTCGTCGAAAGTTCCCGCATCAAAGAACAGCGCCTGCGGACTCAACTCGGGCAAAATCGAGCGGAGGCCCGCGCGCAGCAGGTTCTGTTCATCGGCGAGTAGAATGCGCATGAAAAACCTTTACGGGTGATTTTGCCGGGCAAGAACTGTCGTCATCGGAGGCTTATGCTGCGGCAATTCCAACGACATATCCCAATGATAACAACGGTTCCTATCAGAAGGTTAGGCGCATCCAAGCCCGTACGGTAACCCCCTCCGACGATAGGGCTTGGGGGGGGGGGGAGGGTGCTATCGAAAGAATTGTTTCTCGGGCCCCGCTCCAAGGGGGATTCTTGGGCGCGATCGAACGCCGCCCAAATTTACATATAGTGCGGCGGCGGGCTTTCACCGCTTATTCCCCAGATTCAGGATGGGGTAAAATGGCAGGTTGATTCGGAGATTGGCGCATTCGCGCGTGATTAACGGCGCGGCCCTGTCAAAAAAGACTGTATTGGCCTTCCCGCCCGCGGGACGAGCGGCGGGGCACGGGGCCGCGAACTGCGGCGAGAGCGAGCTTCCGCGCTTCGGCGATCCCCCGATAACGCTCGAGTTCGCCGCGCGCCAAGGCGTCCTTCATGGACGCCGCCGCCGCCTTGAGGCAGCGAATCTCCGCGGCCAGTTGGGTGGAGGCCGCCTCGGCCAGCAGCCGCGCCTCCCTTTCCGTCGCCAGTCGCCGCTCCGCTTCGATGATTTCCTCGGCACCGCCCTGACGAGGAATTGAGGAACCAGCGCGCAGCCGCCGGTTCTCCCCCTTCAATTGCCGATTCTCGCGCCGGAGCAGTGCTATCGTCTCCCGCAACGCGTCGACCGTCTCGGCCTCGTGGCCGCCCCCGGGCCGCGTCACCAGATTGGCGAGATCGACAAAATCAAGGCCGACCCCGGCCAACATCCGCTTGGC
>Ga0265327_10003547_pt1 | contig 14791 bp, 3 predicted proteins | sample 41621metaG_FD_202089 | JGI IMG/M metagenome (GOLD analysis project Ga0265327, IMG submission 202089) | Rhizosphere microbial communities from Carex aquatilis grown in University of Washington, Seatle, WA, United States - 4-16-21 metaG | ecosystem: Host-associated > Plants > Roots > Rhizosphere >... | reverse complement strand
AGGCGAGCGCCACGGTGTTGGTGCGGAAGCGCAGCGCATAGCTTTCACTTGTCGCGATGCCGGTGATCTCGAGGAGGTCGCCGGTGTTGTAGGTCGCGAGCGACTTCAGCGTGTAGGCGGTGGCGTCCTCGATGGTGATCGTGGTGCCGCTCTTGTCGGTCACAGTGTTGGTGCCGCTCTTGCGGGCGTAGAACTTCACGAAGTGGTTCTTGTAGACCTCGTTGAAGAAGCCGTTGATCGAGCTGAAGTAGGTCGGCTGGGCGAGGCTGTCATCGTGGCCGACGATCTTGAACTCGACGCCATCGGCCTGCACGCCTTCCTGGTCGACAAACTCCGGGTTGCCGCCGAAGAACGAGCCCTTGCCCCAGATCTCGACGATGTCGCCCGGCTTCACCACATTGTCGCGGAAGCCGAGGTAGCTGCGGTACCATTGGTTTTCGGTGAGGCGGTTGGCCTTGTTGATGCTGCCGTCGGCATTCACCAGATCCGTGGGCACCTGCGGGGTGCCACGGTGGGCCAGCGTCTCGGGAAGAGCACCGATGAGGCGCACGAAACCGTCCTCGAAAGCCTCGCGGCTGTCCTTGTCGTTCATCATCGTGACCACCGCGCGGTAGCCGCCTGAGAAATCGGTGTTCAGCGTGTAGCGCGGCGAGCCGGCGTGGTAGGGATTCGCCTGGTTGAAAGTGGCGGTGAATTCCACCAGCGCGGTGCGCGCGAGGTAGGTGGAGGTCTGCGGGCTCGGGTCGATCGTGGAGAAGTCCGAAGGATCGTGCAGATACATGTAATTGTTGATCGCCACCTTGTAGACATGGGCGAGATCGATCGGCTGATCATTGAAGGTGATCGCGGTCGGCACGCCGTCGTAGGCGGTCACGTGCCAATCTCCGGACATGGCCGCATCGCAACCGTGGTCCTTGAAATAATTCCAGATCTGCTGGCCGGTCATGTTCACCACCCAGATCGTGTCGTCCGGCCAGGGGAAGGTTTCATAGATGTTGGTGTATTTGACCGGACCCGCGATGATGTCCGAGCGGACGCCGCCGCCGGCTTCGAGCGAAAGGTCGCAGGTGCCAAAGAGGGCCTGGGCCTTCCAGCGGGTGGCATCGCAGATCCAGTTGCCGGCGGTGTTGCTGCCGCTCCACGGGTATTCGTCCGCGGACCACCACTTCATGTAGTTGTCCAGCAGGAGGGCATCGGCGGTGTAGCCGATGACCTGGTCCACATCGTAGGTGGGATTGGTGGCCGCGTATTGATCCTTGCGCTGCTGGAGGAAGGCGGCGAGGTCGGGATCCGGGGTGATCTCGCTGTTACGAAGGGGATAGTAGGTGGCGGAGCCGTATTTGCCCAGGCCGTTGACCTTCAGCTCGCCGACGTAGTGCTGGAAGCTGCCGGCCTCGGTGAAGATGGTCTTGTAGTTCAGGGAGGTGGGCTGCCAGACGGTATCGCAGTAGGTATGCCAGTGGCCGCTGACGACGATTTCGGGGAGCTTGGCGACCGAGTTGTCCACGAGGATGGGCGTCGGGTTCGCCCCGGTGGGGGTGCACAGGCCGCTGTGGCCCATGTGGGTGAGGAGGATGACCATGTTGCAGCCCTGGTTGTTGCGCAGGTCGTTCACGTAGTCGGCGAAGTGGATCTTGGTGGTGTCCGTGCCGGACCAGTCGCACTTGACCACGTCGATGAGGTTGTTCACGTCCGACTCGGGGGAATCGGCGGACTCGGTGGTGTAGCCGATGACGCCGATCCTGTTGCCGTTGATGTTGAGGATCGTGTAGGGGCTGTAGTAGGGCGTGTGGGTTCCCTTGTTGCAGATGTTGATCGAGATGATCGGGAACTGCGCGGACGCGGCCTTCATGTTGTTCAGATACGTGACGTCACGGATGTCGTGGTTGCCCACGACCATGGCATCGAGGCCACGGCCGCCGCGGCCGGGGATGGCCTTGAGCTTGGTATCGAGCATCTTGAAGTATTCCACGATGGTGCCATCGCCGTAGGTGCCGGTGGGGTTGCCCGGGCCGTTCCAGTCGCCGATGGGGTTGCCTTCGGAAATGTCGCCGCCGTCGAGCACGAGGGCGTCCGGCTTGGCGGTGGTGAGGTTGAGCACCTTGGCACCGAGGTAGGCGATGCCGCCGACGTCCTCGAAGTCGTGGTCGGTGCTGAAGGAGTGCTCGGGCACGATCCACTTGTGGGGCGTCACGCGGGCGTGCGTGTCATTCGTGTGGAAGATCGTCAGGTCGCCACGGAGATTCAGCGTGAGCGAAGCAGTGGCGGCACGGCTCTGGGCATCGGCGATGCTGAAGTTCAGCGTCTTCGCGCCGCCGGCGAGACCGGTCGGAACCGTGATCGGGTAGGTGAAGGTGTTTCCGGAACCGGCGGTGAAGGCCTGGGTGGCGGAACCGCCGAGGGCACTGAGGTCACCAGTGACGGTGATTCCCGAGCTGGCCGGACTGGCACCGGGCGTGACGGTCACGGTGAGCGTGACGGCCTGGCCGTTGGTCACATCGGATCCACCGGCGCTCACGACTGCAGCGGGGTTGGAGGGGGTCGAGGTGGCGGTGATGACGCCTGAATCCACCGAGGTCAGTCCGTTGACCACGGCATGGACGATAGCGGAACCGGATGCATGAGGCGTGAAGACCGCGCTCCTGCCATCGCCGGCTGCCACGAGGTCGCCATCGACAATGCCGCCGGTCTTGCTCGTGAGCGCCCAGGTGGCGGTGCCGTTCGCGATGAACGCGCCCGAACCATCGCGGGTGATCGAATAGGCCGTCAACGCTGTGCCGATGCTGACCGTCTGGACAGCAAGGGTGGCTCCCGCACCGGTGGCGTCGGTCTCCACGCGGACCTGGGTGGCCGTGGGGCCGGGCCGGTAGGTGGGAGAAACACTGTTGTGGGGAACAACCGTGCCGACCGTGAAGTCGGAGGGATTGCTATCGGTATCGGTCGAACCGCTGTCCTTGCGCGTCGCTGAAGTCGTATTGGACAGGGTGACGGTCGGGCCAGTTCCCTCATAAGTGAGAGTTCCCGTTCCAAAACCGACGAAATCGACAATGCCCGTAGCGTTCGCTGCAGTGGCGTTTGCCAAGGCGGTCGTATTGTTAACCAGCGCAACCCGGCCTGCGGTGCCGGACATGTTGATGGTGCCAGTGGCATCCGCCGTCGGGAGGCTGGGCGCAGTACCGGTGCCCGCGGCTTCCTGGACCAGGTAGTAACCGCCCGCCGGGATCGTCCCGCTCAGGGGTGTGGGCGTGTAGGCACCGGTGCCGGCCGAGGACGTGTACTGGACCGACCAGCCTGCCACGCTGACCGGCGAACCGGAAATGTTGTGCAGTTCGATGAAGTCATTCTTGAAGGGCGCGCTCGCGTTTCCGCCGCCGCCATAAACCTGGCTGATGACGACGGTGGTGGACGGAACGGCCTGTGAGACACCAAGGGCACAAGCCACCAGGCACAGGAGTGGGACCATGGCCAGCGGTGGGCGGGGTCGGGTGAATTTCATGGAAATAGGATGGAGGTCGGGTTTGCGATTTTCTGGAGACCGGACGTGCCGGTGGAAGGCGGTGGAAATGAAAGGCGGAAAACTCAATGGGAGCGGCAGTCGGCGCCGCGCATGCCGCGCTCTTCGTGGGCGGCCTGCTCGACCACGGCCTGGTCCCAGCGCAGCCAATCCTGCTGGTGATCGAGGTTCATCGTGCTCTTGAGATTCTCCAGGGCACGGGCGGCGAGCGGATGGCCATCGAGGCTGGCGAGGATGAAAAGCATCCGCAGCTTGATCGGATCGGGCCGCTTCAGGAGATCTTCGAAAAGGACCTCCGACAACTCGGGAGAAGTAGCAGGATCCACGATCTTCGGCAGCGCCATGGTCACGTAACACGCGTCCGGCAGAGTCCCCAGGGACTGCCGCAGCACCTGGGTATCCTGGTCCATGTGGACGAGATAGGCCGGCTTCCGTGCTGCGGTGGCGGGCGCTGCGGCGGAGTGGCCGCAGGTGTATTTGTTCTGCATCGCCAGCACCATGCGGCGGGACTCCGGCGAAAGGGCCACCGGCATCGGCGGCGGCTCGCGGCGCGCGAAGCGGGGATCGGGAGTGACCGCTTCGGTCCCCGGCGCCTTGACTGCGGAGGGACCGGACTTCGCCGTTCCATCCGCTTGCTCCGGTGGATCCGCCGCGCCGATGGCGAGTGATCCAAGCAACAGCATCAGTGCGGCGGAGCACGGAGACGGCCAGCGAAGGGAGGGGGAGTTCGTCCTTTCTTCCATATACGATAAATGGCGTAATTAAACCCGTTCCATCATCCGGAGTCCGGCTTGCGGAGCGATCGCGACAATCGAATCCGGGCTACGTCTAGAACCCTTCGCCCGCCTCCGCAAAAGCCCGAATGGTGACGAACTAGCCATCTGCGGACGTCACTGTTTCGTCACGATTTGGATTCTTCACGACGACTCGGGACGTGGTATCCGGTAGGGTTCTTTCCACGCGGGACGCAGACTTGTGCGGGGACGACGTTGAGGATTGATAGCAACGGAAAAGGGAGATCTCTTCCTTTCAGCCACAGAAGCCCGACCACCAAAGCCGACTCCCATCAATGCCGCCCCTGCTCCAGCTCCATCTGCTCGTCGCGCTGCTGACTTCCACGGCCATCATCGGCCGCCTGATATCGCTGCCCGCGCCGATGCTGGTGGCATGGAGGACGATCCTCGCCGCCATCGGTGCGGCAATCTTCATCACCGTAATCAAAAGGCAATCGCTCCGCGTCACCCGCCGCCAGCTTGCCTCGCTCCTTGGCATCGGCGCGATCGTCGGCCTTCACTGGATCTGCTTTTTCGGGGCGATCCAACTTGCGAACGTCTCGATCTCTCTGGCAGGCATGGCGGCCATTTCCATCTTCACAGCCTTCACCGAACCGCTCCTTGAGAAGCGTCCGATACGCCCCTTGGAAGTCGCCCTTGGGATTCTTGTCATAGGCGGACTCGCCCTCGTGGCTGGCTTCGAGCGCGGGCACTGGCTGGGCCTCGGCGTTGGACTCGGCGCGGCATTTCTCGCTGCCATTTTCCCGGTGCTCAACCGCCGCCTCGTGAATGCCAGCGGGCTCAATCCCCAGGCGATGGTCGGATGGGAAATGTTGGGTGCCCACCTGACGGTGATGGCTCTGCTGCCCTTCCTGCCGCTGCTGGACCACCAGCCGTTTTCCCCTGCCACCACGTATGCCGCACTCTTCCACCTGAAGGGCCTAGACTGGATGTGGCTGCTCATTCTCGCCTGGATCTGCACGGTCTTCGCCCATGGCTTCCAGATCCACCTGCTCCGTCATTTCAGCGCCTACACCAGCAACCTCGCATTCAACTTCGAGCCCGTGTACGGCATCGTCGCCGCGGCCCTCATCTTTGGAGAACACAAGGATCTCCACGCCGGCTTCTACGCCGGCACCCTCACTATCGTCGCCGCAAATCTGCTGCATGCCCTGATCCCCTACTGGCAGCGCAGGAGGAAACACATCGACCCGGCGGCATCGTAACCGCCGCATACTACCGGTTCACCCGACGGTGGTTCAACAGCCGCCTCCGATCGATGTCCGTCTGCCGCTCTTGGTGATCTCGATCATATTGCCAATGGCCCGCAATGCCGGATGGCCACCGGCCTCCAGCCCTGGCGTCGCAGGTATTGCCGAACTGGCCGGAGCCCCTTGCGGCAACTTTCGTCCGCCGGCACCTTCGGGACTCTGCAGCGCTTCCTTGCTCGCCTTGAGCACCATGATCGGCCCCGGTGGCTTGGGCTCGCGTCGTGCCATTTCGGCGAGCAACGGCCACGCACGCTGGAGATCCGTGACCTCCCCGAAGCCCGTCATGTTCACCCCTCCGGCATGCCGTCCCAGTGGATCCAACCGCAGAAGGTTCAGCGCCGCCACCTGTCTGTCTGCGTGCGGAACGTTCAAGTGCAGCATCGCGTTCCACGCATTCAGATAATCGGGATCCAATTCCACGGCCCGACGGTAGGCAGTGAGAGCCTCGTCGTTCCGCCCTTGTTCGCCGCGCAGATATCCGAGCAGATAGAAGACTTGGGCCTTCGCATCCGGAGCGGCAGCCAGTTGCAAGAAAACCCGCTCTGCCATCTCCTGCGCCTGCGGACTGGAAAACACCCCCTCGCAGCCGAAACAGTGGCTCTCCACCTCCCCAAAGCTGTCGGGCATCAGTTCATAGGCCCGCTGAAAATGCTCCGCCGCCTTGGGCGCGTTGCCCTGCTCGATGTATCGCAGCGCCAAGCGCGACTGAACGCAATAGGCATCCGCAAAGTGCCCGAGCGCCTCCTCATACTTTGAAACGGCGCGATTCAAGAGACCCGCCTTCCAGAAATCGTCCGCATCTTCCGACATGCGGATGGCGGTCACCACCCCGCGCATGGTCGTAGCCTGGGCAGCTTCTCCTTTCTTCTCCAACACGTCCGCCAGCACCGCATAGGCGCGGAGGCGGTCGCCCTTGGCCTGCTCGCCATCACTCGGGTCAATGGCGATCGCGGCTCGCGCCGCTTTTTCCGCATCATCGGTCTTTCCCTGCTGCAGGAGCCACCGGGCCTTCCAGATGAGGGGGCGTTCTTCAAACCGGTCGGTCGCAAACAGCTCGTCGAACACCGTTCCCAGGTCATCACCACCCAATTCGAGGAGCGCTGCATAGCCGGGATCCGAACCACCATTGCGTTGCAAAAACGCCAGCAACACCTTGCGGGCCTCGGCCTTCTTGCCCACCGCTGCCAGCGCCTTCGCCGCCGGCACTGCCAGAGCGGTACCGTGTGACTCCGGGCCATCGATCAGATCCGCCAGATCGGCCTGATACCAGCTCGGCGATTCTTCCAGCAGCCTGTAAACATCCAGCGGACGACCTACCCGGCTATAGAAATCCACCAGCGACAGCAGCGGGCGAATATCGCCCATGCCGTTCTGATCCGGATCGAGCTCGCGAACGACCTCCCAAATCCAAGAGGTCACCAGCAGGTCCTCGGCCTCCGCCGGGCGGTCTGCCGTAATGGCGAATTCCTTGAACTTGTCGATTCTCCCATTTTCCACCGCCGGCCCCATCTTCACCAAGGCAGCGTGAGCCGCCGAGATGCCCGCATCCAACCATTCGGGCTTGTTCAACAGGCGTCCCAATTCGGCCAGCTTCAGGGCATAATCCGCATTGATCCCATCGCCCTCAGCCTCCTCTTCGCTTCCGACCGTTGCCATGGTCCGATCAAGCATCTGTCTCAGCATGGCTCCGCCTTCCTCTGGCCGATCGGACGCCAAAAGGACGGCTGCCAACTGATTCGTCAGAAGTTCCCTGATGGCGGGACTGAGGTCCGTGCGAATCAGCATCCCGCGCAAAAAATCCACAAGCTCGGGATACATTCCTGCTTTTCCGGAATAGGTCGATAGATCCTCCCAATAATGCAGCGTGGGATACTTCGACAAAAGCTCCCGCAGAAACGGCACCAACCGACGCGATACGGCAACATCTTCCGGCAGGCCTAACAGCGCGAACGAGAGGACGCCGCCAAGGGACGCGCCGTTTCCTGACGACCGATTTGAGATGGCGGTGGCCAGTTTCACAGCCTCGTCGTGCCGGTCTTTCATGACCAGCCACGTCAGATAGGCAGCCTCCGCTGTCTCACGTTCCATCGATTTGAGATCTTCGCGGGGATACCGCCTGACCAACCACTGAAACAATGCCATCTCTTCGTCCGAGGTGCCTCTCACCAGGTTCCACTGCGGCCCGGTGAGCTTGTTTCCCAGCTTCACCGCTACCTTCGCGGCCAATCGGCGGGTGGCGGCATCATCAGATCTTACATCCACATGCTGCAATACCAATAGCCGCTTGAGCAGGGCCTCCGCTTTCACCGGTCCCACCGACTTGATCAGTTCCGGCACCTCTCCGATTCCGTTGGCCTCCTTGCCCTGTTGTTCTGATCGCTTCAGATCTGCCGCGAACTTTTTCAATTTGTCCGGTGACTCGTCCCGGACGCTTGCCAGCCACTGGTCTAGCGCAGTGTCGCCCCAACTCGAATGCGCGCCTCTGGCCACGCGGTGAAAATCCTGCATCGCCTGATCCACCGCCCACAAATCCCCTTTCAACGTAGCCGTCAGTGCACGCAAGCAGGCGTTTAGGGCCACTTCGTTGGCATCGCCTGTGCGCGGCCGAGATTTGATCGCGGTATCGAGAGCATCCCAGGCATCCGGCCCGGGGAGTGCTGCGAACAGGATCGAAAACTCAACATTCCCCGCCGGAGTCGAATCGTCGTCCGGACGGGTAATGCCGCGCCATTCAGCTACCAGAGCCAGCCACTTTGTGACCGCCTCAGACGGCGGAAGGGCAGATACCCTTCCCGCCAGATCTCGCACGTGTCCGCCAAAGGCAATGGCCGCTGCTTCCTTTGGATTCCCAGGGCCTGCCTGGTCTATCTCTGTCTTCAGCCGCGCCAGTGCCTTTTCCGCACCCATGATCTCCGCCGCGTTGCCCGGCAGGAGCAGGCCTATCCAACAGACGATCAGAGAAAGTCGAGCGGTCACTGTGTCACTCAACGCCTTTCCCCTAGTCCGATCAAGTTCCGTTAAAAAATCGGAGCGGACGTCCCGTCGGACCCACGGCAGGGCCCCCGCTTTCCCCCTTTTTTCCCTGCGCTTCGCGTCTCCCGATCCAGCCTTCCGGGCAAAAAAAAAGAGCCCGTCCTCATCGTTTTAGCGATAAGGACGGGCAAATACCTGGCGACGACCTACTCTCACAAGACCTATCGTCTCACTACCATTGGCGCTGCAGCGTTTCACTTCCGGGTTCGGAATGGGACCGGGTGGTTCCACCGCGCTCTGGTCACCAGAGGGCAGTCTTGGGCGGCCCTTCGTGGGCGTTCAAAACTGGGACTCTGGCTACCGCGATGCGGCGTTGGGGGAGGAGGAGTAAGTGGTGAATCGTAAATTGTAAATGGTGAAGATGAGGGTCAGGCGCCGCGCGCTTCTGGTTCTTCTCTTTCACTACTTACCATTCACGATTTACAATTTACTTCTTCTCTCAGCCACTCTCTGACATCCACACGGAGATTCATCTTTTCCTCACCAACTTCTTACAGCCGGCTTCCTGCTACTGACCCGCTCGAGCCTCTCTAGGGCCTTGGGTCTCATTGACGCCAGCTTGCGCCGCCGTCAATTTAATTTCCCATCGGCAACAATTTCAAAATAGAATCAAGCCAAACGGATGATTAGTACTGGTAAGCTGAATATGTTACCACACTTGCACTTCCAGCCTATCAACGTGGTAGTCTTCCACGATCCTTCAGGGAAAATTCATCTTGGGAGGAGCTTGGCGCTTAGATGCTTTCAGCGCTTATCTCTTCCGCACTTAGCTACCCAGCCATGCTCTTGACAGAACAACTGGTGCACCAGAGGTGCGTCGATTCCGGTCCTCTCGTACTAGGAATCGAACCCCTCAATTTTCCTGCGCCCACAGAGGATAGAGGACCGAACTGTCTCGCGACGTTCTGAACCCAGCTCGCGTGCCGCTTTAACCGGCGAACAGCCGGACCCTTGGGACCTTCTCCAGCCCCAGGATGCGACGAGCCGACATCGAGGTGCCAAACTTCGCCGTCGATATGAACTCTTGGGCGAAATCAGCCTGTTATCCCTAAGGTACCTTTTATCCGTTGAGCGACGGCAATTCCACATTCAACCGCCGGATCACTTAGGCCTACTTTCGTATCTGCTCGGCTTGTTGGCCTTACAGTTAGGCGGGTTTATGCCTATGCACTCGACACACGGTTACAGACCGTGCTGAACCCACCTTCGCGCTCCTCCGTTACTCTTTAGGAGGATACCGCCCCAGTAAAACTGACCGGCTGACACTGTTCCCCGCCCGGATTCACGGGTCGAGGTTAGATCTCCCAACACCCAAGGGTGGTATCTCACTGTTGGCTCTGCGATCCCCTAAAGGATCACTTCAACGCCTCCCACTTATGCTGAGCATGAAAATCGAGAAACCAATGACAGCTTACAGTTAAGGTCTATAGGGTCTTTCCGTCCTTCTGCGGGTAGGCGGCATCTTCACCGCCATTACAATTTCACTGAGCACCTGGTTGAGACAGCGCCCAACTCGTTACACGATTCGTGCAGGTCGGAACTTACCCGACAAGGAATTTCGCTACCTTAGGACCGTTATAGTTACGGCCGACATTCACGGGGACTTGGGCTCAAAGCTTCGCTTGCGCTAACCTCTTACCTTAATCTTTCCGCATTGGTCACGTGTCACATCGTATACGTAGACTTTCGTCTTGGCACAATGCTGTGTTTTTGCTAAACAGTCGGTTGGGCCATTTCACTGCGGCCTGGAAATCAGGCACCCCTTATCCCGAAGTTACGGGGCCAATTTGCCGAGTTCCTTAACCAGGGTTCACTCTTACGCCTTGGTATACTCTACCCACCCACCTGTGTCGGTTTGCGGTACGGGTCGCTTAGCATGCGCTGGGGCTTTTCTTGGCACAAACTTTGGTGATGCGGATCGGCCGTAGCCTCACCTCGGAATTCAATTACTTAGTCACCTCCATTCATGCGTCATCCCAGTTTAAGGTTCGCAAGTGCAGGAATATTAACCTGCTGTCCATCGGTTACGCCCTTCGGCCTCACCTTAGGTCCCGACTAACCCAGGGACGAAAATCGTAGCCCTGGAAACCTTGGGTTTACGGCGGACCGGGATTTCACCGGTCTTATCGTTACTAATGTCTGCATCCTCTCTTCTCAGCGCTCCACAGTCGGTCGCCCTCCTGCTTCAATGTACTGAGAATGCTCCTCTACCGCGCCACATAAATGTGACACCCAGAGCTTCGGTATTACGCTTATCGCCAATCATTTTCGGCGCAGAATCTCTCGATGAGTAAGCTATTACGCACTTTTTAAATGGTGGCTGCTTCTAAGCCAACATCCTCACTGTCTGTGAAATTCCACATCCTTTCCACTTAGCGTAATTTAGGCACCTTAGCTGCTGATCAGGGTTGTTTCCCTTTTGACGATGAAGCTTATCCCCCACCGTCTCACTGCCGCGTTCTGTTGAGTGGTATTCGGAGTTTGATAGGGTTTGGTAGACGGGTATGCCCCCTAGCCCTTTCAGTGCTCTACCCCCACTCATAAACACGCGACGCTGCACCTCAATGCATTTCGAGGAGAACCAGCTATCACGGGGTTTGATTAGCCTTTCACTCCTACCCTCAGCTCATCCGAGAATTTTTCAACATTCACCGGTTCGGTCCTTCACGTAGTATCACCTACGCTTCAACCTGGCCAAGGGTAGATCACCTCCGCTTCGGGTCCAGCACCTGCAACTAAATCGCCTTATTCAGACTCGCTTTCGCTTCGCCTCCGTTCCAGAAGAACTTAAGCTTGCCACAGATACTAACTCGCAGACTCATTAAGCAAAAGGCACGCCATCACCCCCAAAGGGGCTCTGACACCTTGTAGGCACACGGTTTCAGGTTCTATTTCACTCCGCTCACAGCGGTTCTTTTCACCTTTCCCTCACGGTACTGGTTCACTATCGGTCGCTAACTAGTATTTAGCCTTACGCAGTGGTCTGCGCAGATTCACACAACGTTCCACGTGTGCTGTGTTACTCAGGAACACCCTAGGGGTCGCTCAGATTTCGGATACGGGGATGTCACCCTCTGTGTCGCGCCTTTCCATGCGCTTCTCCTATCGTCGCAACTCCCACGTCGGGGTCCTACAACCCCGGGGACAAGTCCCCGGTTTGGGCTCTTCCGCTTTCGCTCGCCACTACTTACGGAATCGATTCTCTTTCTTTTCCTCCGGTTACTGAGATGTTTCACTTCACCGGGTATCGCGTTTTCTTCCCTATTTGATTCAGGAAGAAACGATGACGTATTAACATCACCAGGTTACCCCATTCGGAAATCTCCGGATCAAAGCGTATTTGCCGCTCCCCGAAGCTTATCGCAGCTTATCACGTCCTTCATCGCCTGTTAGCACCAAGGCATCCACTGTGTGCCCTTCATAGCTTGATTCTTTTTTTGAAATCAGCCATCGTCCAATCCCTCGCGGGACGGACTAAAATTGCCGTAAAAACAAATAATGGGAAAATTCGAGTATATCCAAGACCACGTAAAGAGCGCTCATTTGAGCAATCAATAAATGCAGTCTGGAAAAAACTTTTCTCCATGCGGATGTCAAAGAGCGACCATTTGTGTCAACTCGTATGCGTAATTCGCTGAACCCTGCCGGGGCCTCGTTTTTCTTCTTTCGAAGAGGAAGAGATGGTGGGCCTGGCTGGACTCGAACCAGCGACCCCGCGCTTATCAAGCGCGTGCTCTAACCAACTGAGCTACAGGCCCAGATTGGTCGATAGTTGAGAGTTGATGGTTGATGGTGAAGATCCAGAGGACCCTCGCCTTCAACTTTGGACTATCAACTACCAGTTGGTGGAGGCAAAGGGATTCGAACCCTTGACATCCAGCTTGCAAAGCTGGCGCTCTACCAACTGAGCTATACCCCCCTTCCGGAGGTGCGAATTGAAAAGAAAAAAGCCAAATTGTGCACTGCGAACCAGACTTGGTTTGCGCAGGTCGTCTCGATGTTTCCATCGAAAGAAGGAATTGAATGTTGTGAGGGCGATTGCTCGCTTCTCGCTCCCAAGTCGATGCTTGCGCATCGAAGGGAGTCGACCTTGTCAGGAACAGACTAGCTGTGTGACATTCTCCGTAGAAAGGAGGTGATCCAGCCGCAGGTTCCCCTACGGCTACCTTGTTACGACTTCATCCCAGTTACCAGCTACACCTTAGGACTCTGCCCCCCAACTTGCGAAGGGTTGGCTCGAGCACTTCGGGTGCGACCGGCTTCCATGATGTGACGGGCGGTGTGTACAAGACCCGGGAACGTATTCACGGCACCGTAGCTGATGTGCCATTACTAGCGATTCCGGCTTCATGGAGGCGAGTTGCAGCCTCCAATCCGAACTGGGCCCAGTTTTTTAGATTTCCTCCACCTCGCGGTCTCGGTTCTCATTGTACTGGGCATTGTAGTACGTGTGCAGCCCTAGGCGTAAGGGCCATACTGACCTGACGTCGTCCCCACCTTCCTCCCAGTTGATCTGGGCAGTCTGATTAGAGTTCCCACCATGACGTGCTGGCAACTAATCACAAGGGTTGCGCTCGTTGCGGGACTTAACCCAACATCTCACGACACGAGCTGACGACGGCCATGCAGCACCTGTGCAAATTCCCCGAAGGGTCACACGCTTTCACGTGTTTAGAGATGCATGTCAAGCCTAGGTAAGGTTCTTCGCGTTGCATCGAATTAAGCCACATACTCCACCGCTTGTGCGGGTCCCCGTCAATTTCTTTGAGTTTTAGCCTTGCGGCCGTACTTCCCAGGCGGTGCGCTTAACGCGTTAGCTCCGGCACAAGGGGGGTCGAATCCCCTCACACCAAGCGCACACCGTTTACTGCCAGGACTACAGGGGTATCTAATCCCTTTCGCTACCCTGGCCTTCGTGCCTCAGCGTCAGATACTGTCCAGTGACTCGCTTACGCCACGAGTGTTCCTCTCGATCTCCACGCATTTCACTGCTACACCGAGAATTCCAGTCACCTCTCCAGTCCTCTAGTCTGGCAGTATCGGATGCAGTTCCGGGGTTGAGCCCCGGGATTTCACATCTGACTTACCAAACCGCCTACGCACCCTTTACGCCCAGTGATTCCGAACAACGCTTGGGACCTTCGTATTACCGCGGCTGCTGGCACGAAGTTAGCCGTCCCTTCCTCTTCCGGTACTATCAACCCTGTCGGCTATTTACCGCCAGGTCTTACTCCCGGATGACAGGAGTTTACAATCCGAAGACCGTCATCCTCCACGCGGCGTTGCACCATCAGGGTTGCCCCCATTGTGAATTATTCTCGACTGCTGCCACCCGTAGGTGTCTGGACCGTGTCTCAGTTCCAGTGTGCCTGATCGTCCTCTCAGACCAGGTACCCGTCGTAGCCTTGGTGAGCCATTACCTCACCAACTAGCTGATAGGGCGCGAGCCAATCCTCCAGCGACAGCCTTGCGGCCGTCTTTACCTTTGCAGGACCATGAGGTATTAATCCAAGTTTCCCTGGGCTATTCCTCACTGAAGGGCATGTTACTCACGTGTTACTCACCCGTGCGCCACTAAAGAAGTTCATATTGCTACTCACTTCTTCCGTTCGACTTGCATGTCTTAAACACGCCGCCAGCGTTCGTTCTGAGCCAGAATCAAACTCTCCGTAAAATATAGTGCTAGGTTTCTTCCATCCGAAGGATAAATCCCCAGATGGAGAACCTGCTTAAATTGGACCTGTCAGGCTTCTATAAAGAGCCTGACCCTGCGCACCTCTGTCGATGCGCAGCACACAATTTAGCCTTTTTCTTTTCCGCTGAGCTCGAACTGCCATGCGTCCGATGACCTGTTTTGCAGGACCATCTTGGCACCGTTTCTGCTCAGCCGCATTGTCAAAGAACTGGTTCGAGGGGACTATAAAGCCGATCGGGCGAGCCATGAGGGCCACCGCGACCGGCTGTCGGTCTCTCGTGTCGCGCCTCGTAGCGGCGACGGGCGCAAGCTACTCTGGAGCCCCCGTTCTGGTCAATGCGTTTCGTGAGTTTTTTTAGAAAGGAAGCGGACACTCGATGCAAAGCGCTCAAAATCAAGGGGTGGACGGATGATTTTTTTGCGGCGGAAATGTCACGGAAGGGGCGGATGCGCCCCGAAATGGTGAACGAAGGTGGAGAATAGGACCTATGGGACCTATGGGACC
>Ga0265327_10003546_pt1 | contig 14792 bp, 15 predicted proteins | sample 41621metaG_FD_202089 | JGI IMG/M metagenome (GOLD analysis project Ga0265327, IMG submission 202089) | Rhizosphere microbial communities from Carex aquatilis grown in University of Washington, Seatle, WA, United States - 4-16-21 metaG | ecosystem: Host-associated > Plants > Roots > Rhizosphere... | reverse complement strand
AAAATGGACGCGAACATCTTGCGCCATTATCAGCGCAAGCCGTTCGCCTATTGGAGAGCTTGCCACGCATCAGTGGACCTAAAGGTTAGCTGCTCAGCACCACGGGCTTGTGGCCAGTGGAGGGCTTCAGCTGCGCCAAGACACGACTCGATGCCGCGATGTTGGAAGTGCTGCAAGCTGACGATCCCGAAGAAATGCCGTATTGGCCGTTACCCGATTTGCGAAGGACATGCGCGAGCAAGCTAGCGGAGCTAAAGGTTTTGCGCCACGTTATCGAGGCGGTGTTCAACCATGCCAGCGGCGCGACTAAGGGTGTCGCAACAGTTTATAACCGCCGCCGCCATGACAACGAAAAACGCGCGGCGCCGGAGGCGTGAGGCCGTGAGGTCGAACGGTTAGCGACCGGAGAAACAGGCTCCGGTGTGGCGCCACCGCACTCGGCGGTGGAGTGAATGCTGCAATTGGAGGATCGACATATTCTACTTGGCGCCCTGAAAAAACACGCCTGCGAGCTCTGCTGTGCGATAGCTGGGCTTGCCGGCTGCGCAGACTCGCTCTTTCGGCTTCTTGGCGTTGAAACGGCGAACTCAGTCGCGCAAAGTCTGATAATCAATATTCGTCCAGAAAGCGCCACTGTCCAAGGCGTAGCCCGGCACACTCAGGGGCGCCGACAACATCCTCGCAAATCATTTGCCCCAACAAACCCCGCTTCGTGGGTCAGGAGGACGAAGCCGTCTTATCAGCGTCTTTGCGATGGGAGCGCTTGTCGAAAAACAGGGCTTGGCTGATGACGGCTTTCAGACCATCCACGCTGAAGGGTTTGGCGATCAGGAATGCGGGCTCCGGCGGTTCGCCGTTGAGAAAGCGTTCCGGATAGGCGGTTACGAAGATGACCGGCGTCGACAGACTACCAAGGATTTCGTTGACGGCTTCGATCCCGGAGCTGCCGTCCGCAAGCTGGATGTCCGCGAGAATTAGGCCGGGCCTAGTCATGGCGATCGCCGCCATAGCCTCCTTGTGCGTGCGCGCTACGCCGACGACCCCGTGTCCGAGCCCTTCGACGATTCCTCTTAAATCGAGCGCAACCAGCGGTTCGTCTTCAATAATGAGAACGGTGGTTGCGATTTGATCGGCGATTTCGCTGTTGGCGGCCTCGACCAATGCGCCCGCGACGGGTTCCGAAACGTTAAGTATGCGACCAACTTCGGCGAGGCTGAACCCTTCCAGCGCGTTGAGCAGGAAGGCAATGCGCGGCCAAACTGATATGGCGTCGAGGTTGCGCCGTGCTGCGGCCTCGCTCTCACCGGCGCCAGAGTGTTCCGCGTGGGCGTTGGTTGGCGCGGCCCTCCAAATCCCGAGAAGCAGACGGTAGAGGGCGATCTTCAGGTTCTCGCCGTCACCAATCATGCCTTGATCGACAACAAGGATTTCAAGCATCGCCAAGACGCAATCGTCACCCCCTTCTCTCGTCCCAGTTAGCGCTCGAGAAAAACGTCGCAAGTACGGAATATGCGCTTTAATATCTCCAGAGATCGACATCAATTTGCCCATCAGTTGGACCAAAAGAGCGGCGCCTTGCCGTTGCGTCAAACTCTCTTACTTCAAATCGTTAACTTTTGCTATGGAACCTTTTGAGAAGGTCCGCGTTATTAGATACCTGCCGGAATGCATCACATCTGTAACGCATCTGTTCGCCAAGGAAATCATTCACAGCAATCCATGAGGATCTGATGGGAAATAGCAGCCGGAACAATGTCGTCATAGAGCGGAGAAATTCAAAGAATGGAGGCGAATGTGAAGCTGCGATTGCAAGTTCTTCAAGGCCAGGGAGCACAGGGACAGGAACTGCGGACCTGGTGGGGTCGGATAGACGCGGGGTGAAGTCGGAAGCGCCGGCTCTCAGGGACGGCGCGACGAGGAAGTCAGCCATGGGCAGACCGTCGAATGACATTGGCGAGCAAATCGGCAGGGAGTTGCGCGGCCTTTACGCGGACGTCGTTTCCCAGCCCGTGCCAGATCGGTTTCTCGATCTCTTGAACAGATTGGAGACCTCGGCGATCCCTTCCCCGGCGGGAACCAAAACTCCCGGTAAGAGCTAAAGAACCCGACTGATGGGGCGGGGTCGAGCGGCAAGAGTTTGAAAGTCGGTAGTTCGGCGCTTTCCAGTCTATGCGCCGGGGAAGTGTCATTGAGGGGCAGCGCCGGTCACGGTGACGATTTTGAGAATCACGCCGCCTTATGCCTCGTCACGGCCGCTGAAACGGTGGGAGTTGTCGCAAAACCTCCTGAACACATGGAGTATCTAATGAGTAACGTCTACAAAGTCGTCGAACTCGTTGGTTCATCAGAGAAGAGCATTGAGGACGCCATTGAGATCGCCATCAAGAGAGCGGACCAGACGGTTAGAAATATGCGTTGGTTTGAGGTGATACAGACTCGCGGACGCATAGAGCGTGGCGCTGTCAAAGATTACCAAGTGGTGCTGAAAGCTGGCTTCGCCCTCGATAGCAGCGACTCATAATGGCAATCTCCTAATGAAAGCGATTGGATCAATCTTTAGCGGCGGCGGCAGGAAGGTCGATTTCGTTTGCATGATGGGGCAGGATCATTATCGGGATGCGCTGTTCGTATTCAATGACAACGAAGCGCAATACAAAGCGCACAGAGAGCGAACTACAAATCCGATCGGATCAGCTCGCGCCCCAGTTGGCGGGAACGCCGTTATTCGTTCTTATCAATGCCAGCCCCCGCCTCGGACGGCTGGTATCTCGACGGGGCCGAACTACGGCAGTCCCGCGCCTAGCATCACAGTTGCGATTTTATGTGAGCGCGCCTTGCTTGAGCTTGATGCGCTCGTCGCCAGAGCGCCAAAGTGATGACGAACTCTGGTTGGATTCGTTTTCGCGCGAGGCGCGTGGCGATGCGGCGGATTTCCTGGATGGACCAGCGGATGAGCGAGGGGCTGGTCAGTTCCGAGGTCGGCTGAGCGTCTTCGCTTTGCGCCGCATTGTATTTTGGGCGGCGGAGCCATTGTATTAGAGTAAATGCGGATCGCCGCCATCATGGCGAGGGCGAGCATGACGAGCGATACGTGACGACGCCAGCCATGCCAGGAGCGGGTAGTGTCTCAGTTTGAAATTTCAGCGGCCGTCTTTTTATAGGGGCCGCGCTTTTTGGCCGGCTGGTCAGCATCCATTGCTTCGACGATATCCGACCAGTTCATGACTGTCTCGGAAATGCCAGCGGCCATGGCGGGCGTCACGCGGAGCGTCTTGTGGATGCGCAGCCAATTATACCAGACCGCATAGATTGCGACCATGTGCGCGTGGTTCTCGAATTTCTTGGAGAATGCATTCGTAAGGCGCGTAAAGCGGCGATTGTGCATCCGCATGGTGAGGTTTGCGCGCTCGACGTATGAAGTTGAAACGTGCGCCATGTCGGGCTTTCCTTCGATCTTCGTCTTCTTGATGCCCGTGCAATCCGCAGGGCTATACCGGCCTTTGAAGCTCTCCGGCGCATTGCCATACAGCTTGATGAGCATGGCGTAGTCGATATCAGCGCCGAAAGCGCCTTCAACAGCTTCCAAATATGCCTTGTGGCCATCCGAGGTCAGTTGAATGCGGTTCGTGATCCGCGACGCCATGTCGTCGATGAACCATTTGGCGCACTCGCCATCACGGCCGCCGACGAAATGCGAGATCAGCAGTTTCGTATCGGCTTCAATCGCGGTCCAAGTCCATGTGTCGCCAGCGCCATCAACCGGAGCCTTCATGGCAGCGACGTTCTTTTCCTTCGCGGCCGTGAACGACCAGATTTCATCAACCTGAACCTTGCTCGCCTTCACGCCACGCACCTTGGCGTCGTGGAAGCCTGCACAGAAGCGCCCGGCGTCCACAAGGAGCTTCGAAACCGTGTTGATGCTCGTATCCGTAAGGCGCGAGACAGACCGCATCGACGACCCCTCGCAGAGCATCGAGAGGATTTGGGCGCGGGTGGTAACAGGGAGCTTGTTCATGAGGTTCATTATCTGAACTTTCATGCTTAGCGTTAAGCGATAATTTCAGTTATTTGATGACGGTGAGATGATTGCCGGTAGGTGGAGCGGTTGCCCTCACATCTCCCGATGGGAGTCCAATCGTAACAAGACCAAATACCAACTTTACGAGCTCGTCCGATGGCACAAGCAACTTGTCGGCGAGCCCCTGCACGCCAAGCCCTTCGCTTCTTAGCGTGGCGAATACCTTCCTCCATACTTGCGAGGTTTCGGGCTTCATTCCACCAGGCTCGCCTGATCGATACCCCCTACTTGAAAGCTCAATGAATAATCGATTGTAATGGTAGTAAGTAAGCATCCCAAGGGCATGAAGCCGCATTGTCATTGCACTTGCTGACACCGCCCAGTTTTTCTTTTGCTGAATTATAAATTCGAAATTTGGCACGACGCGGCCAAGAGCCTTCATGCTCGCTTTCGGCATCAAAAACGCTGACGCGAAGGCATGCGCTTCTTTTTCGGCATCCGTTCCATTTACAGCGCCATGGCGATGCAAAATTAGATGGGCAAGCTCGTGTGCAGCATCAAAGCGGCGTCGCTCGCCAGACTTTCCCGTATTTAAAAACACAAACGGACGGCGCCCGCGCCAGACGGAATATGCGTCCACTTCTTCAGAATTTTCCGCCAAAGAAAAAACGCGAATTCCCTTAGACTCCAATAAATGCACCATGTTCTTAATTGGTTGCACGCCAAGTCTCCAATGATCCCGCAGGGATTCCGCGGCGACTTCTGGATCGGCGTTTGAATAATCAGGGATATCCACATCGGGAAGTTCAAACTCTCGATCCACCCAGTCACTAAGAACAAATGCAATCGAACCCGCAGCAACAGCGGCGTCCCGCTGTTTTGCAGTAATTTTTGACATTGATCGAAAACTGACGCCTTCCGGGGATAGAACCTCGATGTCATCTGCTTCTAAAAATTCGCGTGGGAATCCCGTAGCACGCGCGATCCGTAGAAGGTTTTCTTCTGTAGGTTCATATTGTCCGGCCTCGAACCCTGATATCGCGCGCGGGTCAACGCCAACGCGACTAGCCAATTCCTTTTTGGTCAGCATCGCGCGTTGACGGGCTATTGTTAGTCTTGATGGGTTGAGCATGAATTACGCTTTACGCCTAACCGGGATGTCTATGTCATCATCGCCCCGATCCTGAGAAGGCAATTCGCGGGCTGCGAACGGATCATCGGTGTCAGGGATAAAAATTCGCTCCTTCCAACTGACGATTTGGTTCCCCTCGACAACGTCTGGCAATGACAGTTCTGCGACGTATGAATCATCTGTGATGTGAATCAGAAGGATATAAGTTTGATATTCAAGAAGAGCCGCAATCCGCCGTAACTCGTCAGCAACGGTTTCCGGGAACATGTCGGCTTCTAATCGATTCCGCAGCGCGACAGCTTCGATATAGAGCCCCTTTAGAGATTTTGTGCGGGGCGATGCGTGCGCGCATCGCGTGAATCTGTCCCCGCTCTCAACAACAATGTTGATCTTGCGCGCATCGTTTATCGTAAGGGAAAAATTACTCGGGTCTGCTTTTCGCCATCCGCGAGGAAGTAGTTCGTCTCGCAAGGTGCAAAGGGTCTGCGCCCAAGCGTATGTTCCCGGCATCTGCGGCGCATTATTTGGACTGGTCGCAATGCGTTTGGCGTGTCCATCAGCAAGCGCACGCTGCAACGCTTCCATCGCCACACCGATCTCAGCTAACCGGCTTGCTGCCGCAGCGGGAGTGTCATAAATCATGAGAAAGCCTCACTTCAGATTTTCAATCAAAATATCGATTGAAAATCTGAAGTCAATGGCTTAGCTGTCTTTCGACCACCTTTTCGTCGCAGCGTTCTTTGCAATCTCCGCGCGCCGCTCTGGCGTCATGCCCTCGGCGCGCTTCTTCCCGCCCGCGCGGCCAAGCTCGGCGGCGGCTTGGTTCTTCGCGGGCGTGTTGCCGAAGTCCTCAGGCTCTTCGCCTGTGGCGATGCGCATGACTTTTACGGCGTTGCCGATCACGTCGGCGGGGCGCTTCTCGCCTTTAGGTCCGGTGGGCATCAATGCGCCTTTTTGCTTGATCTCAGATGCCCCAATATGGCTTGGACTTCCGCAAATGTCATAGCTTCGGAACTCCACCCCATTCCCTTGGGCTGGTCTTCTAAAATCGGCTTGTGCGTTCTGCCGTCGAAGGCGGCGCGCCGCAGATGTGCCTCTATCTCCTTACCTTCCAAAAGGGGATGCATCTGGCCGCCTAATTTTACCGTCTCGCGGCCCTGCTCGATACAGTAATGTGGCGCGATGCCGCCTCCGGATACACCAATCCTAATGATTGCCTCATCCTGAGAAAATTGCCCATGTATGAAGCTGGCAAGGATGCCTCGCACATACTCCTCCGGATCCTTCAACGTGGGAAGGACATCCTCGATACGAGAGTCTGGCCGCATGGTTTAGATTCCTGCTTTGCGCTAAGCATAGCACGGGAGATGAGGGCGGCGCGAGGCCGCGTCAAGGGCGTCGGATTTCAAACTGAGACACTACCCAGGAGCGCGTTTCGTTGCGATCGAGCCCGAGTTCGTTCTTCGTTGTTTCGAAACTGTCTTCGATCGCCCAACGATGTCCTTCGATTTTCGCCAGCCTTCCGGACGATGCTCGCGACATCCCACGACCCCCAAGACGAATCATGGTGGCCCAGAGAGTCGGAAATCAGATAAAAGCGCAACTATAGTGTTGGCCCTATGAGGAGTTTCCTGCGCTTCGACGATATTCGAGGGAATGGAGATTTCCAGGCCAGCGGCGACGCGGTCCGAGGTGCGGACAGCCGCGGGCACCTGCAGCTGACGGACGCAAAGGATCGATACAGAAGACGGCCCGACGACATAAAAATTTCGTAACCCGGGTGCATGAGGATATCGCTGACTCTGGAGTGGCGCCAAGACAGCTCCATTCTTTGACTCGTCAAACGCGCCGGGTGATTGATAGTTGCAAAATAAAACTTCCTGCCCCCCTCTTGAATTCGCGCGAACAATTATCGCGATTGGAGGTTTTAGCGCGCAGCTTGAGCCGCGAGCACGATTTTCTACCCGAAGCTAACCGGCTTCGACGAGGAAAGCCTCGCCCAATCCTCCCTCGCTTTTCAACGATTGCTGGTTGACGTCCGGCAGAGCCGGCTCTGATAATTTGGTGGTCGTCTTTATGAATCCCTTATAAGTCAATCCCGGATTCCGAATTGCGCTTTTATGGCGATCGCTTCTATATCGTTCTCGCAATCGCACAAACAATTGGGGTGGATCATGTCCGATTTCATTTATGTCGGTCTCGGCGTCTTCTTATTTGTGCTGGTCGGCGCCTATGCGCGGGCCTGCGCACGCCTTTGAGAGGGAGCGCTCCATGTATGAGCCTATAATCGGTCTCTGCGTCGCCTTGGTGCTTGGCGTCTATCTCGTCTACACGCTCCTTCACCCCGAAAAATTCTAAAAGACGGTCCGCGTTCAACGAGGTGACATCATGACTATAGTCGGTTGGGCGCAAATCGCCTTCGTGCTTGCGGCCGTGCTCGCCGTTGCTGTCCCGCTCGGCGCCTATATCGCGCAGGTGCTTGCGGGCGAACGCACAGTCTTGTCTCGCGTTCTTGTTCCGGTCGAGCGTGTATTCTACAAACTCTCGGGCGTCGATCCGGCGCGAGAACAGAGCTGGTTCGTCTACGCGACCGCCATGCTCGCTTTTAGCCTCGTCGGCTTTCTATCGCTCTATGCATTGCAGCGGTTGCAAAGTGTTCTGCCGCTCAATCCGCGAGGCTTCGACCCGGTTCCGGCCGATCTCGCCTTCAACACGTCGATGAGCTTCATCACCAATACCAACTGGCAAAACTACGGCGGCGAGACGACAATGAGTCATCTCGTTCAGATGCTTGGGCTCACTGTTCACAATTTCGTCTCCGCGGCGACTGGTCTCGCCATGGCGTTCGCGCTGGTGCGCGGCTTTGCGCGCGCGGAATCGCCGACCGTCGGAAATTTCTGGGTCGATCTGACACGAGCGACGCTATACGTATTGCTGCCGCTGGCGATCGTCGTCGCACTTGCGCTTGTTGCGTTCGGAACCCCGCAAACGCTCGCCGGCTCGTTCGAAGCGACGACGCTTGAAGGCGCCAAGCAGATCATATCCATCGGCCCAGTGGCGAGCCAGGAAGCGATCAAGGAACTTGGCACTAATGGCGGCGGCTTTTTTAACGCCAATTCGGCGCATCCATACGAAAGCCCCAACGCCTTCACCAATATGCTCGAAATATGGGCCATCCTCGTTGTGCCCTTTGCCTCTGTGTTTGCATTTGGACGCGCCGTCTTCGATTTTCGGCAAGGACGGGCGATCGCAATCGCCATGGGCATCGTGCTGGTGACCGGCATTGGCGTCGCCTACTGGGCCGAAGCGAACGGCAACCCGTTGCTGACAGCGATCGGCGTCGATCCCGCGGGCGGCAATATGGAAGGCAAGGAAGTGCGGTTTGGTCCGGCCATGAGCGCGCTTTACGCCTCGGCGACCACTGGCACCAGCACCGGCGCCGTCAACTCGATGCATGACTCGTTCACGCCGCTCGGCGGCCTAGTGCCGTTGTTCAACATGCTGCTCGGCTGCATTTCGCCCGGTGGCGTGGGCGCGGGCCTCTATGGTTTCCTCGTTCTCGCCGTCATTGCGGTGTTCGTGGCGGGGCTCATGGTCGGCCGCACGCCGGAGTATCTCGGCAAGAAGATCGAAACCCGCGAAATGAAACTCGCCATGCTGGCGGTGCTGATCTATCCGATCACTGTGCTCGGCTTCTCCGCCGCGTCGGTTATGGTGAAATCCGCACTCGATAGTCTGGGCAATGCCGGACCGCACGGCCTCACCGAAATTCTCTATGCCTTCGCCTCGACCAACGCGAACAACGGCTCGGCCTTCGCGGGCCTGATCGGAAACACGCCCTGGTTCAATACGACGCTCGGCCTCGCGATGTTCCTGGGGCGCTTCGCCTACGTGATTCCGGTACTGGCGCTGGCGGGTTCTTTCGCCAAGAAGAAAAAGGCGCCCGCCTCGGCCGGCACTTTCCCGACGGACGGCCCCTTGTTCGTGGGACTGCTGCTCGGGGTCATCGTGATCCTGTACCTGCTCCAATATTTCCCGGCTCTCGCACTGGGTCCAGTTGTCGAGCACTTTCTGATGCAAGCGGGCAAAACCTTCTGAGCGGAGTTTCTTCCATGTCCTCCAAAGTCGTCGCACCCGGCCTCTTCGACCCGGCCATCATCAGACGCGCTACGCTCGACGCGTTCCATAAACTCGATCCTCGGAAGCTGGCGCGCAATCCGGTGATTTTCGTGACCGAAGCCGTCTCGGCGGTCGTGACAATCTTTTTTGTCCGCGATCTGGTCACGCACAACGGCGTCGCTTTATTCTCGGGCCAGATCGCCGCCTGGCTGTGGTTTACCGTGCTGTTCGCCAATTTTGCCGAAGCCGTCGCTGAAGGGCGCGGCAAAGCGCAGGCTGACGCCCTCCGCAGGACACGCAGCGACACTCACGCGAAACGGCTGATCGATCCCAATAACAAGAGCGGCATGGGCAGCGTCGTCGAGGGTGTTTCCGCGCTCGATCTGAGGATCGGAGACATCGTGCTCGTCGAGGCGGGCGATCTCATTCCCGGTGACGGCGAAATCGTCGAAGGCGTGGCTTCGGTCAATGAGTCGGCGATTACGGGCGAATCTGCTCCCGTCATTCGCGAAGCCGGCGGCGACCGCTCGGCGGTGACGGGAGGAACCACGGTTCTTTCCGATTGGATCAAGGTGAAGATCACGGCGGCGCCCGGTTCGACCTTCATCGATCGCATGATCGCGCTGGTAGAAGGCGCGGAGCGTCAGAAAACGCCAAACGAACTCGCTTTGTCGATTCTGTTGTCGGGGTTGACCATCATCTTCCTGATCGTTTGTGTGACTCTTTGGCCGCTTGCCGGCTATTCGGGAACGGTGCTTTCCGTGACCGTGCTCATCGCGCTGCTCGTCTGCCTCATTCCGACGACGATCGGCGGCCTGCTGTCGGCGATCGGCATCGCCGGCATGGATCGACTGATCCGTTTCAATGTCATCGCCACTTCGGGCCGTGCGGTCGAGGCGGCCGGCGATGTGGACACGTTGCTGCTCGACAAGACTGGCACCATCACATTCGGCAACCGCATGGCCGATGAGTTCATTCCGATCGGCAACGTGTCGGAGCTACGTCTGGCGGAAGCCGTCATGCTGGCCTCGCTCGCCGATGAAACGCCCGAAGGCCGTTCGATCGTCTCCCTGGCGAAGAGCCGCTACGGCCTGACGGCGCCCGACATGGACGCCGACGCGCCGCGGATTGTCCCTTTCTCCGCCCACACCAGGATTTCGGGTGTTGATTTTCCAGGACGCGCGTTGCGTAAAGGCGCGGTCGATTCCATCCTGGGGCAGGCAGGTCTGGCCGGGGATCAGGCGCCCGAGGACTTCAACCGGGCGGTCGAGCGCGTTTCCCGCTCGGGCGGCACGCCGCTCGCGGTATCCGAGAATGGACAATTGCTCGGCGTCGTTCATCTCAAGGATATCGTCAAACCCGATATCAAGGACCGGTTTGCTGCATTACGCGCCATGGGCATTAAGACGGTCATGGTGACCGGCGACAATCCCATTACGGCGGCGGCCATCGCCGGCGAGGCCGGCGTCGATGATTTCATCGCGCAGGCGACGCCCGAGGACAAGTTGAAATATATCCGCAAGGAGCAGCAGGGCGGGCGCCTCATCGCAATGTGCGGCGACGGCACCAACGACGCGCCCGCGCTGGCGCAAGCCGATGTCGGCGTGGCCATGCAGACCGGCACTCAGGCGGCGCGTGAAGCCGGCAATATGGTCGATCTCGATTCCGATCCGACCAAGCTGATCGAAATCGTCGCCATCGGCAAGCAACTTCTGATGACGCGCGGATCGCTGACCACTTTCTCCATCGCCAATGACGTCGCAAAGTATTTCGCAATCATCCCGGCTTTGTTCGTCGTCAGCTACCCGGAACTGGAGGCGATCAATGTCATGAAGCTCGCGTCGCCTCAGTCGGCGATTCTGTCTGCCGTCATCTTCAACGCCTTGATCATCGTCGCGCTGATCCCGTTGGCCTTGAAGGGCGTCGAGTACCGTCCCGTCGGCGCCGCTGCCCTGCTCCGCCGTAATCTGCTGATCTACGGCCTGGGCGGCATCGTCGCGCCGTTTGTCGCGATCAAGCTCATTGACCTCGCTGTCTCGGCTTTGCATCTGGCCTGAGGAGTCCATCATGTTGGCACAATTGCGTCCGGCGATCGTGATGATCGTGTTGTTCACCGCCTTGACCGGCCTAGCCTATCCTTTAGCGATCACTGGCGTCGCTAAACTCGTGTTTCCCAATCAAGCCAATGGCAGCCTTATCGAGCGCGACAACAAGATTGTCGGTTCGTCTTTGATCGGTCAGAACTTCACTTCGGATCGCTATTTTCATGGTCGCCCCTCGGCGACCAGCAGGCCCGACCCCGCGGACCCAACCAAGACGGTCGATGCTCCCTATAACGCCGCGAATTCCTCCGGCTCCAATCTCGGCCCGACGTCGCAAAAGCTTGTCGACCGCGTAAACAGCGCTATTGAAGCGGAGTTCGCCGCGGGACGGATTGACTTGGTGGCGGCAGACGCCGTCACGACCTCCGGCTCCGGCCTTGATCCGCATATTTCGCCGCAATTCGCGCTAGCGCAGGTTCCCGCGGTCGCACAGGCGGGCGGCCTGAATGAGGGTCGTGTGCGCGCCCTGGTGGAAGAACACATCGAACATCGCTTCGTCGGATTGATCGGCGAGCCGCGCGTCAATGTCCTCCAGCTCAACCTGGCGCTGGACGCATTGCGCCCCGAGATCATCTCCAATAGGCGCCATTAGTGAGCGCACCCTGCATCGAGACGATGGGATCGAGCGAAGGCTAGTTAATTAGTCTGCTCAAGCGCGGTCAAGACGGCGTAAACGCGTCGGTCCGAGAGGAAAGACGACGTTTTCCCCGCAAAGATGAGCAATTGAAGCCGATCCGAAATCGCCAAACCACCCGATCACCATCGAGTGCGTTATCTGGGACCATGCCGAACCATGACTTTCGTGGGCTGGATCGAAATATTTCTGGTTCTGGCGCTGGTCCTGGGCGCAGCTTGGCCGCTTGGAGCCATTGCTTTCCGATTTTCCTGTGTAAGCGCCGAAAACGGTTGATCCTGTCCTCGGTTTATGACGACGATGCTCGGCGGAGATTCGTCGGACTTCCTCGCGAGACGTCGATCATGCACGAGCGCCTTTCCTTGCTCCTTCGCTCAGCCCTATATGGCCTGCGCGGAGGATTTCTCGTCCGCCCACTTGTCATCGCTTTGATGCTGGGGACGGCTGGCGCGCTCCTGTCTTTTGTCGAGGAACATGTTCCAGCTCTCAACGCCTGGATTCCCGAAGTCCTGTTTCCAGCGAATCAAGATCCCCAGGTTGCCCAAACGATCCTTGCCGGCATCGCTAGTTCCATCATGACCGTCGTGTCGATTATTTTCGCGATTCTCTTAATGACGCTGACTCTGGCCTCGACGCAATTTTCTCCGCGCATTCTGGTCAGCTTCGTCCGCGACCGCAGCACTCAATGGACGCTGGGCATTTTCCTCGGCACATTCTGCTTTTGCATGGCCGCTCTTCCAGCGGTGCGGTCTCTGCCTCATCCCTTCGTACCGGTCGCGACGATCATGACGGCGATGATGCTCGCGGTCCTGTGCGTCGGCTGGCTCATCTTCTTCATCAATCACATATCGCAGTCGATCAGCGTCAATCACATCGTAGATCGAATTGCGCGTGAGACAGAGATCGTGATCGACGATCTCATGCCGCACCCACGCAGTGCGTCCGAGCAGCCTGAGAACGCGGCTCCGTTTCGCGAAGGACGTGAGCGGAACATTATCAGTCGAAGATCGGGATACATCCGCTTCGTCGATATTCCGTATCTTGTCGAATGCGCGAAAAGCTATGGCGTGCAAATCATCTTGGAAAGACGAGTCGGTCACTTCGTTCCAGCCGGCGCCCCGATCATGCGGGTTTTGGAGGCCGGCCGCGTGACCCCGGAGTGCGAGGCCCGTCTTCTTTCGGTCTTCGATATCGGTCCTGCGCGCACGATGCAGCAGGATCTGGAGTTCGGGATCATACAGATCGTCGACGTCGCTTTGCGGGCGATCTCACCCGCCGTCAACGATCCTAGCACCGCGATCAGCTGCATAGATCAACTCAGCCGCATTTTTATTCGCGTGGCGAGCCGCACGCCGCCGCGCACCTATCTACATGGGCCGCCGCACGTTTTGCGCGTCGTTGCGCCTTGGATAGGCTTCGAGGGCCTGCTGGACACGGCGTTCGAACAGATCCGTCATTATTCGAAGAGCGACATTGCGGTCAGTCTCCGACTGATAAGAGCATTCGACGACATAGCGGGCGTCGGATTGCCGACACGAGAGCTGCAATCCTTGGTGCGCCGGGCGCACCGGGTGGTCGATGGCTGCGAAGAAAAATTGCCCGAGCTCGACGTTCTCAGACTACACGAGCGCGTGGCGCGCCTGGAGAAGCGCGCGTCTGTGCGAGGGACGATGGAGAAGTAAAGTCGTCATTCCAAGTGAAACAATTTTGGAAGGAAAATCTTCTTGACTGCATTCGCGGCCGCGCCCGGGTTGAACGTGAAACTGCGCCCGCTTCAAGGTCGCGGCGCCCCCTGACGGTCTGGCCGGGCGGCGCCCGTCCACATCGCTCCTTAATGATTTCGCGGCAGCGCCGTTTTCGTTCCCAATCCCGCGAATAAGGCGCACAATGCTCATTCATCGAACTAAGGAAACTGCGATGACTAAGCAACCGGGCCTCGACAACCGCCACTGAGACAAGAACGGCGAAATCGCCAAAAAGCACGGCAATACACCCATATCCACGTTGCGCCAGACTTATGGCGCTGACTTCGCCCCAGAGCGATCTGGCGACGAGAAGTTAAAAGACCTGTTGCACGACCTCGACGAGCCGTCTCTCGTGCATCTGATCCACGATTTGCGCAAGAATCCCAGTTGATACTTCCCCAGTGAGCGGATGACGCCCCATCCTATGGGTCTTGAAGACATACTTGACTTCACGGCGGCGCGCCTCGCCCGCCGATGATCACCGGCGGGCGAGCCAGAAAATCAACGTCAGGACGCCGCTGATCAGCACTCCGGTGGTGATCGGGAAATAGAAAGCGAAATTTTTGTGCTCGATGACGATGTCACCGGGAAGACGCCTCAACCCAAGTCGGCTTATCCATGGCCAAAAGAGGCCGATCGCCACCAGGGCGGGGCCAAGCATAATCAGAATACGCGACACATCCGCCTCCCATCTTCGAAGTCGTCATGGCGAGGCGTCCTCCCAGATTGGTCGACGCGCCCCGCGTCCCTTCTTCAACGGTGACGCCCGCCCGCACCCGAAAGATGGGGAACGGGACGGGCGCCTCCAAGGAGGGAGGAAGCCAATCCCGCCGATCTGCCGCGACGACGTGCGGTCCGTCCTGCATAAGCTTCGCGCGTCGTCTATTATCCGACGTGCTCGACCCGATCGCCAGCGCGGTCACTGCGGGGATTTCCCGTTTTCCCGTTGCAAATAGCGGGGCGCGCGATCGGCCGTTCACGCGCACGGTTCATTCCGCAAAAGGGCCGCCACGGACCTTGACGCTGCCCAGTCACGCGGAAA
>Ga0265327_10003545_pt1 | contig 14796 bp, 15 predicted proteins | sample 41621metaG_FD_202089 | JGI IMG/M metagenome (GOLD analysis project Ga0265327, IMG submission 202089) | Rhizosphere microbial communities from Carex aquatilis grown in University of Washington, Seatle, WA, United States - 4-16-21 metaG | ecosystem: Host-associated > Plants > Roots > Rhizosphere... | reverse complement strand
CGTGTGCACCGGCGGCCCGGTACATTGGCCGGGCCGTCGGTGCGGACCCGGACGCGCATCGAGAGGAGGCAGACGGTGGGACTCGGCGAGCTCGAGGACATCGAAGCCATCAAGGCCGTGAAGTACGCCTACCTCCGACTCCTCGACCTGAAGCGGTTCGAGGAGCTGGGGGAGTTGCTGGCCGAGGGCTGCACCGCCTCCTACGAGGACGGCCGCCGGTCCTTCGAGGGACGCGAGGCCATCGTCGGGTTCCTGACCGCCGCCCTGGCGGACCCGGCCATCATCTCCTCCCACCAGTGCCACCACCCCGAGATCACCTTTACCGGTCCCGGGCGCGCCGAAGGAACGTGGTACCTGACGGACCGTGTGGTCGTCCCCGCCGCCGACCTCGAGATCGGCGGCACCGCCCTCTACCGCGACCAGTACGTGAAGTCCGACGGCAGGTGGCGCATCGGCCACACCGGCTACGAGCGGGTGTTCGAAGAACGCCGGGTGCACACGACCCTGGCGCTCCTCTCCTTCCGGGCGAGGGAGTTCTCGACCGGTCCCTAGGGCCGCGGGTTCGGGCTGTAGGTGAACCCCGGGTCGCGCAGCACCGTGGGTTCGAGCACCTCGTCGATGGCCGCAAGCAGGTCGTCGTCGAACACGACGTCCAGGGCCTTGGCGTTCTCCACCAATTGTTCGGGCCGCGAGGCGCCCACGATGGCCGACGACACGTTCTGGTTGCGCAGGACCCACGCCAGGGCAACCGCCGCCGGGGTGTGGCCCGCCTCTTTGGCGATGGCGGCGAACTTGGCCACCGGATCCAGGACCTCGTCGCGCATCAGCCAGGAGATCTCTTCTGAGCCCTCCGGCCCGGTGGCCCGAGATCCGGCCGGTGGCGGCTGGCCGGGTAGGTACTTGCCGGTCAGCACCCCCTGGGAGAGGGGCGACCAGACGATTTGGCCGATGCCCTCCTTCTCACAGAGGGGTACGACCTCGGCCTCGATGACCCGCCAGAGCAGCGAGTACTGCGGTTGGTTGGAGACGATCCGGTCGAAGCCCATCTCGTCGGCGATCCGGAGCCCCTCGGCGATCTGGTCGGCCGTCCACTCCGAGACCCCCACGTAGTGGACCTTGCCCTGGCGGACCAGGTCGTCGAAGGCCCGCATGGTCTCCTCCAGCGGCGTCTCGAAGTCGAAGCGGTGGGCCTGGAGCAGGTCCACGTGGTCGGTGCGCAGCCGCCCCAGCGAGGCGTGGAGCGACTCGAAGATGTGTTTCCTGGAAAGCCCCCGGTTGTTGGGGTTGGGGCCGGTCGGCCAGTACACCTTGGTGAAGATCTCGATGGTGTCGCGCCGCTCGCCCTCGAGGGCCCGCCCGAGCACCTCCTCGGCCGCCCCCATGGCGTAGACGTCGGCGGTGTCGAAGGTGGTGATGCCGAGGTCGAGGGCGGCCCGCACGCAGGCGTCGGCCGCCTTCTCGTCGATGTCCGAGCCGTGGGTGACCCAGTTGCCGTAGGAGAGGGCGGAGACGAGCATGCCGCTGTGGCCGAGGTGGCGGTAGTCCATGGGCGGCATGGTAGCGCTCTACGCTCCGAGCGTGGCCTGGGACGACGGACCCAACGACGACCCCGGGGCGGGCCCGACGGGGGTGGCCGCCGGGCGGCTGCGGGTCAGCCGTTCGCTGTCGATCCCGCTTTCGGAGATCGACTGGCGGGCGACGACCTCAGGGGGGCCCGGGGGCCAGCACGCCAACAAGACGAGCAGCCGCGTGGAGGTGCGCTTCGACGTGGCGCGTTCGGCCGCCCTCGGGCCGCGCCAGCGAGCCCGGCTGCTCGAACGGCTCGGCCCCGTGGTGCGCGCCGTGGCCTCCGAGGACCGTTCGCAGTCGCGCAACCGTCAGCTGGCGATGGAACGGCTGGCGGAGCGGATCGCCGACGGACTGCGCGTCGATCCCACCCGGCACCCCACCCGACCGACGCGGGGCTCCAAGGAGCGCCGGCTCGAGCACAAGCACCGCCGAAGCCAGGTGAAACGCGGCCGACGGGCCGGTCGGGACCCCGAGGACTGAGCCGGCTTCAGGCGGTGCGGGTCGACCGGGCGGGCACTGCCGACCAGACGCCGTCCAAGAAGGAAGCGATTTCCGTGGTCAAGCGCCGTGGGGTGACCCGCAGCTCGAGGCCCGAGGTGGCCTCGAGGAGTCGAGCGTTGGGCAGCTCACGCGAGAGCCGCCGGGCGTCGTCGAGCGGGTGGAGCCGGTCGGCCCGGTGGCCGACGACCAACGAAGGCACGCCAATGGCGGCCCGCTCCTCGGACGTCGGGGCGACCGGCCCGACCAGGACGCCGTGCAAGATCGCCACGACCTCTTCGGGATCGAGGAGCAGGGGTCCGAAGAACTTGTCGAGTGGGCCCAGCCGCGCGCGGGGAATGCGCCGGGCGAGGGAGGACACGGTCCGCAGCACCGGCGCCGCGTAGTGGGTGGCGGCGAGGATGGGGACGTAGAGCATGGCGGCAAAGGGGGTGGCCGACTCGAGCACGGGCATCTCGAGGACCATGCCCGCCAGCCGCTCGGGGGCGGCCTGGGCCACCAGCAGGGTCACGTTGGCGCCCAGTGACATGCCCCCGACCACGGCGCGCTCGACGCCGAGATGGTCCAACAACCTCACCACCTGCAGGGCGTAGGCGTCCATGCGGTGGGCGGCGGCGCGCCGGGGCTTGCCCGAGGCGCCATGGCCCGGAAGGTCGAGGAGGATGACCCGGTTGCCGGTGTCGGCCAGGTCCTGGGCCAGCCTCCGGTTGGAGGCGGCGTCGAGGAGGAGGCCGTGGAGGTAGACGAGGACGCGGTCCCCGCGGCCGAAGACCTCGTAGGAGAGGGTGACGTCGCCGGCTTCGAAGGTCTGGATCTGATAAGGCACAGACCTAGTTTGCCAGCGCGGCCAGCGAGGCCAGCGCGGCCCGCACCACGTCGTCGGCGTCGGGGCTCGAGTCCTCCCTCACGCCCGCGATGGGGGTGAGCGAGGCGAACCCCGCCGCCACCAGCGCCCCGTCGTCTTCCTGGTCCTCGTCGCCGACGTCCCCGAGCGACGGCACGGCGGCGCCGAGGGTGAGAAGGACCTCGCCCTCCCCACCGGACCCCGCCACCAGCTGCGCTCGGGACCCCGGCTCGGGGGCGGTGACGGGGGAACCGGTGGCCGCCTTGATGAGCCCGGCGGTGCTGATCCGGCCCCGCCGCACCCCTTGGAGCTCCTCGAGCGGGAGCGAGGGCACGTTCAGGTTGAGGAGGGTGCGGGGTTGAGCGGCGGCCAGCGCCGGCAGGACGTTGACGGCCAGGGCCGAGGCCGTTTTCCAGTGGTCGACCTTGCCGCCCGAGCGCAGCGACACGGCCAGACCGCTCATCCCGAGCTGGGCCCCGGTGAGCACCGCGCCGACCGTCCCTGAGTGCAGGACCGAGCGGCCGACGTTCACCCCGAGGTTGATGCCCGAGCAGACGAGGTCGGGCCGGGGTCCGAAGGCACCCATGGCGCTCACGATGACCGAAAGGGCCGGCGAGGCGTCGAGGCCGTAGGCCTCGACGGACTCGGCGCCGGGGATCTGGGCCGTCTTGTAGGCGATGGCCTCCCGCTCGTAGACGGTGCCCACCGCGGCGGCGGCGCCGCTGTAGTTGGCCAGCGGCGCCACCACGATCACCTGGCGGTCGTCGGGGGACTCGTCCGCCCAGGCGGCCAGGGCGCGGGTGAGGGCAGCCAGTCCGGGTGCGTGCACCCCGTCGTCGTTGGTTACCAGGATGCGCACTCGCCAGTACGCTACCTGCGACCTAGAGGCGGCCCGTGCGCCGCTCAGGGTCGCCACGACCATGCCTCCCGAACCGCCCGCCACCGCCTCGCCCACCGGCCAGCAGTGGGTCATCGGCCACGGCCGCCAGCAGGTGGTGGTCACCGAGGTGGGGGCCACCTTGCGCTCCTACGCGGTGGGCGATCTCGAGGTGGTGGAGGGCTTCGGCCCCGAGGAGTGGTCCCACGACGGTCGCGGCCAGGTGCTCGCCCCTTGGCCGAACCGGTTGGGCGACGGCCGCTACGAGTTCTCCGGGCGCCACGCCCAGGCCCCGCTCAACGAACCCACCCGCGGCAACGCCATCCACGGGTTGGTGCGGTGGCTGCCCTGGCGGCTCGAGGCCCAGGCCCAGAACGTGGTCTTGCTCCACTGCCCGGTCTATCCGACTCCGGCCTACCCCTTCCGCCTCGACCTGCGCATCGAGTACCGGTTGGGACGCCACGCTCTCGCGGTGACCACGACGGCCTCCAACCCCGGCGACGTGGCCCTGCCGTTCGGGCTGGGCTTCCACCCCTACCTCACTGTCGGCGGCGGCCGGATCGACGCCGCCGTCTTGACCTTGCCGGCGGAGCGCCGCCTGGTGCTCGACGACCGCGGCCTGCCGACCGGCGAGGATCGCCCGGTCGAGGGGACCGAGTGCGACTTCAGGGCCGGACGCGCCGTCGGCCCCACTCGCCTCGACACCGCCTTCACCGGGCTGGCACGGGACGCGGACGGCCTCACGTGGGTGTCGCTCGCCGAGCAGAGCGGCGGCCGCTCGGTCTCGCTCTGGGCGGACGACCGCTTCGGCTACCTCATGGTCTACAGCGGCGACACAGTGGCCGACCCCGAGCGGCGCCGCACGGCGGTGGCCCTCGAGCCGATGACGTGCCCACCGGACGCCTTGCGCTCGGGGCGTCAGCTCATCGTGCTCGAGCCCGGCCAGGAGTGGCAGGGCAGCTGGGGCATCCATCCCGGCTGACGCTCGGCCCGTCTCTGGTTTTTGAGCGAACGGGGACGTGCCCTCACTCGGCGTGCAGTGCCCCCCGCACCTCCTCGGCCGGATCGGGGGCGCGCCCACCGGGGGTCTCGACCCTGACCGCGTGCAGAGCGCCGTTCCACGGAGCCGGCGGGGAGTAGCGCGTCGACACCGGCAGACCGACGTCGTGGCCGAGTCGGAGTCCCGCCCCGCCATGCTGGATGGCGAGAGGCAGGCCGCCTTCGAAGGAGAGTGTGCCCACCTCGGTGTCGCCCTGCAGGAGGGTGAAGGTCCCACCTCCGAGCGTCATGGCGCAGGTGACCGCCAACGACGTGGGACCCGGTGCCAGGACGCGGTCGGCCGCCACCTCGAGCACGTCGCCGGCCCGGCAGAAGGTGAAGACCAACGTCGCGTCATGGACGAACAGCGCGTAGCCACCGTTCCAGTCGCCCAGCGCGCACAAGACCCCGGCCGGTTGGTCGGGGACCTCGACGTCGGCCGTGATGCGGAACCCTCCGAAGAGCATGGGCACCGATTCGTCGGCGACCGGCCCCCCGCCCGGCCGATAGGTGCGGGACGGTCCGGCCGGCCAGGCCGGCGGCACCAGGGCGCCGATGCGGTTGGCCAACGTGTCATCGATCGGCAGGACGCCGTTTCGGTCGGCCTCGGTCATCCACAGATCCTCGAGCCGCTGGCGCACGTCGGGGTTGGCCTCTGCGACGTCGGTCGACTCGGAGAAGTCGTTGGTCAGGTCGAACAGCTCCCAACGGTCGTCGGCGAACCGCCGGCTGCCCACGGCCAGGGCCTCTTCGTCGAGGACCCCCATCGAGATGTGGTCGGTCGTCGCCTTCCAGCCGGCGTGGAAGATGGCCCGTGAACCGAGCATCTCGAAGTACTGGGTCTGGTGGAGGTCCGTGGCGTCGGGGTCCTCGAAGCTGGGCACCAGGCTCGAGCCGTCGACCGGCTGCTGGGTGACCCCGTCGACGGCCGATGGCGGCTCGATCCCGACCGCTTCGAGCACCGTGGGGAGCAGGTCGACCACGTGGGTGAACGGGGTGCGGACGTTCCCGGGCCCCGCCAGGTGCCCGGGCCAGTGGACGACGAGCGGGGTGCGGGTCCCGCCCAGCCAGGTGTAGCGCTTCCACAACCGCATGGGCGTGTTCCCGGCCCACGCCCAGCCCCAGGAGTAGTGGTTGTAGGTGCGCGGGCCGCCCCAGTCGTCGAGGGCGGCCAGGTTGTCGGCGACCGACTCGGGGACACGGGCGGTGAAGCGGTGCTCGTTGACGCTGCCCGAGCGTCCGCCTTCGGCACTGGCCCCGTTGTCGGAGAACACCAGCACGAGGGTGTTGTCGAGGAGGCCCTGCGTTTGGAGGAAGGAGAGCACCCGGCCGATCTGGGCGTCGGTGTGGGTGAGGAAGCCGGCGAACACCTCTTGCTGGCGGGCGTGCATCCGCCGCTCGTCGGCGGGGAGGTCGGACCACGCGTCCACCCAGGGCGGCCGGGGGGTCAGCACGGTGCCCTCGGGCACGACGCCGCTCTCGAGTTGACGGGAGAAGGCAGCGTCCCGCCAGTCGTCCCAACCCCGGTCATAGCGGCCGCGGTAGGGGTGGACCCACTCTGGGGCCACGTGGTGCGGTGCGTGCATGGCGCCGAGGGCGAAATACAAGAAGAAGGGCTTGCCCGGCGCCGCCTGCTGCTGGTCGAGGACGTAGCGGATGGCGGTGGAGGCCAGGTCCTCGCTCAGGTGGTAGCCGTCGGCCGGCCCCGGTGGAGGGTCGAGGTAGTGGTTGTCGCAGACCAGGTTGGGGGCCCAGTGGTTGGCGTCACCTTGGAGGAAGCCGTAGTAACGCTCGAAGCCCATCCCGAGCGGCCAGCGGTCGAACGGTCCGGCCGCCGATCGCTCCCAGCGCGGCGTGAGGTGCCACTTGCCGACGGCGATGGTGCTGTAGCCCGCGTCGCGCAAAAGCCGCGGCAGCGGGGCCGCGCTCTTGGGCAGGCGCGAGGTGTACCCGGGGTAGCCCATCGGGAGGTCGGCGAGAAAGCCCATCCCGACGGCGTGGTGGTTCCGGCCGGTGAAGAACGAGGCGCGGGTGGGGGAGCACAGCGAGGTGACGTGGAAGCGGTTGTAGCGCAGTCCTCCTTCGGCCAGAGCGTCGATGGAGGGCGTGGCGATGTCCGAGCCGAAGCAGCCCAGCTGGGCGAAGCCGGTGTCGTCGAGGACGATGGCCACCACGTTGGGCGCGCCCGGGGGCGGCTTGGCTTCGATCGGATTTACCGGCGTCGACTCGGCAGCCGTGAGCCCGAGGCGCTGCTCGGCGCTCATCGGAACACCACGACGTGGAACGAGTCGGAGAGGGGGTGGCTCGGCATCGGGCCAGGCTACGTGGACCGACTGTCGTCGGTCACCCCTCCCGGAGGACCTCCACCTCTCCGTCGGGCGTGGTGGGAACCTTCAACCAACGCTGTGGGGTGTCCTCGATGAAGGCGATCATGCCGGGGCGACCGAGGAAGCTGTCCTCGATCCTCGAGACGAGGACCTCGTTGCCCCGGATGCGGGTCCGGTCACCGACCTCGACCTGCCCGGCCGTGGTCTTCTCCCAGTGTTCGGCCATGGCCGCAGGGTACCGGCCGACACGAGGGTTCGGTGCCGGCACCGCCGGGTCGCCTGCGGCGACGAAGGGTTAGGGTCGTCTCGTGACGTTCGAACCACCGGACGGCTCCGGCAAGGTCGTCCCCAACCCCACAGGCGACGCCACAGAGGGGTGGTGGGAGGAGCCCGGCCCCTGGTGGATGGACGAGCGGGGGTTCGAAGAAGGCGACGGCTGGGCGCCCTTCCCCCGCCGCCGCCGGTCCCGGGTGCTGCAGGTCACCGGCATCGTCGTGGCGGCCGCCTTGGTCCTGGCGTCGGCCAGCGCCACCGTCGAGGTCATCCTGGGCCGTTCGACGGCCGGCGGCTTGCAGGCCGAGATCACCTCCGTCGTCGTCCATCGCGCCCCCTCGGCCACAGGCAGGGGCGCCACGACGTCGGTCCGTGTCGCCTTCCAGATCAAGAACGGTCAGCGCAGCGCCGTCGTCCCGGTCTGCCTCGTGTCGATCGTGGACGGCGACCAGGTGGTGGCCACAACGACGGTCGGCCCTCCGAAGCTCGGGACCATCACCCACGGGACGCGTACGGTGAACCACGTCACCCTCGACGTGCTCAGCTCGGCTCTGAGCGGGTCCGAGCCCACCGGAGTGATCGTCTGCCACGCCGACCCGTCCGCACCGGCAGCCACCAGGAGGGCCGCGTAGCCTCTCCGGGGACCCGAGGCGAGGGGGGCTCGAGTGCTCTTCATCGAGTACGACGTGGACGGCGAGGGCACGATCGAACTGGTGGCACTGATCAATGCGGTCGAAGAGCGCGGGGAGGATCCCGATGGCGCCGCCTGGATGGCATGGCGCGCCTCCCTGGATGACCAGGGCCTGGGTTGCGTCGGCGTGACGGCCGACGAGCAACGGGAGCTGGAGGAGACCGAGGACCCGGCCCGCCTGGTGGCCATCGTGGAGCGGATCATCCTGGCCGACCGGGCGACGAAGGAGGCAGCACGGTGAGCACCACCCGGTCTCAGCTCTACCGGCTAGCCCGCGACCTCGGGAACATCGAAGCGGTTGAGCACGGCTATCACCGAGGAGGCCTCGGCGGTGCGGCCAGTGGCGGGGCCGAGCGGACCGCCCGCCGCGTCATCTACCGCGAGGGGAATCGCCAGATCAACCACTTCGTCCGTGCCATCGGCCTCGGACCCAGGCGCCGCTAACCGCGAACGACGCGCGGAGGGAACCGCCGCGCGTCCCGCGGCCCTCGGCCCTGCCAAGCAGGGCGATCAGCGGCGCCCGAGGGCCTGACGCTCCCGTCGGCGGCGCACGACGTCGTAGGCGAGGAGCAGTGAGCCCACAATGACGAGCGACCCGCCGATCGCCAGCATGGCGCCGATGTCGATGCCGGTCTCGGCCAGCTGCTCGGTCGGCGTGGACGTGGCGGTGGTCGCCGCCGCCTCGGCATGCACCGTCGTGGTCGTCGCGGCCGCCGCATGAGGTGTCGCGGTGATGGTCGCCTTGGCCGTGGCCTGGGCCGCCACCGTGGTGGTGGTCGACGCCGGCGTCACCGGGGCCGTGGTGGTGGTCGTGGTCGTCGTCGTGGTCGTTGTCGTTGTTGTGGGGTTCTTCGGCCCAACGCCGACGACGGTCACGCCGTAGGGGTAGCTGATGTAGGTCTTTGTCCCCACCACGCATGTGGCGTGCACGTACGCCACCTGATGGTTGATGTGGGTGGGCACGGCATCGGCGGGAATGAGCACCGGCTGGGCGATGCCAGCGATGGGGCTGGCCGGGCCCAGGTTGGTCTTGGTTGTCCGCACCCCGCCCAACGTGGAGTAGTACACGACCGTGGCGATGACTGTCGATGTCTTGCAGAACTTCGAGTAGAAGCCTGTGAGTGTGCCGAACTGCCATGTGCCCGTGACGTAGACGGGCACACCCGGTGTCTGGAAGACGGGCTTCACGTAGACCTTGTACCCGTGGACTGTTGTCGCCCCGGAGGGAAGCGCGGGCAACGCCACGGCGACGCCGCAAAGCATCGTGACGATTGCGACAACCCTAAGCCACCCTCGCACTGCTGTCCCCCCTCATTGAACGGTCGGAACGCCATCCAACCGCACCGTCTGCACCGTGTGGAAACCGGCCCGGACTGCACCCGTTTTCCGTTCCACCTCCGGCACTGACGCTACTCCTGGTCGCGAGCGGCGTCCACAGTCCCAGGTCGCCTGGTTTCGACCCCGTGGACGCGGGCTGACGGCTACCGACCGATCGCGGCCGACGTCGTGGTCACCGCCGGTAATCGACCAAGATGCTTCGTTGGTCGTCCCTGTTCACGGCGCATTGTCAACGGAGCGTCAACCTTCAGTGCGTCGAAGACACCCCGTCCCCGATCAACGCCTCGGGTCCTCGCCTCGCCCTGGTCGCCGTGTCGGAGGGAGTGCTCAGCTTCCGAAAGCCGGGAGCACGGACTGCTCGAAGAGCTCGAGGCTGGACCAGGCGAGCGCCGGGGGGAGGCCGCCGCACATGGGGTGGAGCATGGCGAACGGCGCAGGCGTCGACCGAAGTCGCTCGACGTACTCCTCAGGGCTGAGCACCTCGTAGAGGCGGGTGGCGCGCAGCTCGTCGAGGGACTCGACGCTCCAATAGGGCCCGGCACCGTCGCCCTGCTCGAGCCAGGTCCCGTAGGCGTTCATCTCGTGCAGGAAGTAGGGCGCCACCAGCTCCCAGCCGGCCTCGGGGTCCTCGGCCAGGAAGACGGTCGGCGTCTCACCGACGGGGCACGGCCCGGGATCGTCCCGGCCGAGGACCCGCAGTTCGTCGGCGTAGAACGGCCACACCTCGGGGACCGACGGCAAGAAGCCGTCGGCGATCCGGGCGGCCCGACGGGCGGCCGCCTCGCTGCTGCCTCCCAGTACGACGGACGGTCCTCCTGGGCGGTAGGGGGGAGGGGTGACCCGTACCGTCCGCCCCCGATAGGAGAACGGCTCGCCGGTGAAGGCGGCCTTCAGCGTACGGACGACCTCGGTGACCCGTCGGGCGCGCTCGGCGAGCGCCACGCCGTACATGTCGAACTCAGCGGGCACGTAGCCGCCGGCAACGATGAGGTCCGCCCGTCCTCGACTCAGGTGGTCCAGGACGACCATGTCCTCGGCGAGGCGCAGGGGGTCGTAGAACGGGGCGATGAGGGCGGCCACGGCGAAGTGCACGTTCGTGGTCCTGGCGGCCATGGCCGCCACCATGGGCAAGGGGCTCGGGAGATAGCCGTCGGTCGAGCCGTGGTGCTCGGAGACGGTGACCGCCAGGCACCCCCGACGGTCGGCCCAGTCGACCATCTCGAGCGCAGCCTGGTAGCGGTCGGCCGCCGAGGTGCCGGCAAAAGAGGGGTTGCGGAAATCGAAACGCAGGGCGAAGGGCAGTCCCATTGACGTGTCCAGCTATGGCCCGAGTTCCCAGCCGGGCTCAGGCGGTAGTGCTTCGACTCGAAGGAGTCGTGACGTATTCCCTTTCCACTCAGCGGGGGTCGTTCGAGGTGTCACACGTCAACCGTTCCTCGGTCATGCATCGTCCGTTACTGTGGCGCAGAACATGCGAGACGGACGTGTCACGGAAAAGCCCTGATACTGCAGCTGAGGGGTGCGCCCCTCGGGATTCGAACCCGAAACCTGCGGATTAAGAGTCCGTTGCTCTGCCGTTGAGCTAGAGGCGCCTGGGGAGTCTATGTCACTCCCTGACTGACGGGCAGCTGATGACGTTGGGTCGACGCGGGCGTCTCCACACCCAAGACTGTGGGAGGAAGCGCCGCGTGAGCACCGAACAACCTGCCGGTTCGGTGTCTCAGTCTGCGGGCAGCCCGCTGCGCATAGCGGCCCTCGTCAAGCAGGTCCCGGTAGCCGAAGAACTCTCCCTTGGAGATGACGGGCGCCTTCGCCGAGAGGGCACGGCACTCGAGATGAACCCCTACTGCCGGCGCGCGGTGTCCAAGGGGGTCGAGCTGGCCCAAACGACGGGGGGCACCTGCACCGTGTTCACCCTCGGTCCGCCTTTGGCCGAGGACGTCCTCCGGGAGGCGGTCGCCTGGGGGGCCGACCGCGGGGTGCATCTCTGCGACCCTGCCTTTGCCGGCTCGGACACCTTGGCCACGTCACGCGCGCTGGCAGGCGCGCTCAAGAGGGAGGGTCCGTTCGATTTGGTGCTGGTGGGACGGAATTCCGTCGATGGCGATACCGGCCAAGTCGGCCCTGAGCTGGCAGAAATCCTCGACCTTCCGTTCGCCTGCGGAGCGCGGGAGATGGAACTGCGCCCGGACTCCCTCCGCCTCAGGCTCGAGCATGACGACGGGTGGCAGGAGGTCGAAGTCTCGCTGCCAGCGGTGGTGTCGGTGGCGGAGCGGCTGTGCCAACCCTGCAAGGTCGACCCTGAGGGTCGACGGCAAGTGTCGACGGACAAGCTACGACGGCTCTCGGCACAGGACGTGGGCGACGGCCCGTGGGGAGACGATGGAAGCCCCACCAAGGTGGGTGCGGTGCGGGTCCACCGGCAGGTCAGGGCCCGGAGGCGGCTGAGCGGGGACGTGGCCGACCAGGTCGAGGAGGCGGTGCACCTCCTCCAGGAGCGGGGGGCGCTCACTCCCGACTTCCGGGCGCCCGAAGCCGCCGTTGTGGCCGATGAGCTGGCAGAGGAGGCGGTTCGATCGCAATCCTCGGGGTTCGCCACGCCCGTCGGCGATACAGCACCTCCTTGGGCCATGGTCGTGCTCGAACCTGGCCGGCCTCACGTGGGGGCGGAGCTTCTGGGGTCGGCCCAACGCCTGTCATCCCTGGTCGGGGGACGGGTGGTCGCGGTGTCCACGGATCGCCGCACAAGCGCACCACCCGCGTCGGGCACTCTCTGCGATGAACTGGGCGGACGGGGGGCCGACCACATCCTCGCCCTGGCCGGCGAGCCCGTGCCTGAAGACGTGGCCGCTTACGTTGCGACGTGGGCAACCACGCACCGCCCGTGGGTGGTCCTGTCGCCGAGCACGGCCTTCGGTCGGGAAGTGGCGGCGCGGGTCGCCGCGTCGCTGGGAGCGGGTCTGGTGGGCGACGCCATCGCCGTCGATGTCGTGGATGGCCGTCTGGTCGCGGCAAAACCGGCGTTCTCCGGTGCCCTCGTGGCCGACATCACCTGCACGTCGGAGGTGCAACTTGTGACCGTCCGGCCTGGCGTCCTCCGGGTTCCTGCTCGGCGGGATCGACGAGCAGGACTCGAGCATGCAGAGCTTTCCCCCCGAGGCCGTCTCCGGATCAACTCGAGCGGGCGCGACGACGACATCGAGGTCCTGGCCATGGCAGACGTGGTGGTGGGGGTTGGCAGGGGCGTCCGACCCGAGGAGTACGCCAGCCTGAGCTCGCTGGCCGCCATCTTGGGCGCCGAGCTGGCGGCGACCCGAAAGGTGACCGACGAAGGCTGGGCACCTCGAGGGCGTCAGGTGGGAATCACCGGGAGGAGCATCAGCCCGCGGCTCTACGTGGCGCTCGGCTTGAGTGGGAAGTTCAACCACATGGTGGGGGTCCGGGCGGCGGGGACGGTGCTTGCGGTCAACGTCGACCCCGAAGCACCGGTTTTTGACTATGCCGACGTGGGCATCCTGGGTGACTGGCATGACGTTGTGCCCCTCCTGGCCGAGGCCCTGCGGGCGGGTTCGGTCTCTGCCCGAGTCGCTGACGCGACCCCCTGATCAGCGGATCCTCCGAGGCCGACCTGCGCCTCCCCGCTGGACGATGGAACCAACCCCGGTCGTTACAGCCGTATCCAAGGTGAGGCTATGAAAATTATTTAGGATGCCCTAAATCCTTGTATTGCGCGTCACACCCTTGTAGTTTCAGCCGGGATGGCTCCATGGGATCCATCGGCAGCAGTGCTGTCTGGCGGATGTGCGCCATGCGCACAGGCGGCGGGCGGTTTGGCGAAGAATCCGGCGATGTCGGCCGGGGAGGCGGAAAGCGTGGACGTAACAGCGTCGGCGTACAGCGATATACGGCGGCCGGCTTCCGTCTCACCGGCCACGGGTTCGCCGGGAGGTTCGCGGATGACCTCTCGATGAGCACTTGACCAAGAAGTGGGAAATCCAACGTCGTTCCAGGTCGGACGGCAGAAACCAACAGCAAAGGAGAAGTAAACAGTGAAACGCTTCAAGCTCAGCAAGAAGGCGGCTGCCGTCGGCGTTGTCGTCGGACTGGCGTTCGCCGTCGGGGGCGTGGCCTTCGCCTACGTCACCGCCACAGGTTCCGGCACGGGCACCGGCCGCGTCGGCACAGCCTCGACAGTGACGGGCAAGCTCACCGTAACTGTAAGTGCCTGCGCCACACCGACCTCACTGCTGCCGGGCGAGACCCAGAGCTGCAACTACACAGTCAAAAACACGACCAAGGGCCAGGTGAAATTCACAACCAACACCGTGACTCTGACAAAGACAGGGACAACAGTCGTGAAGCTCACAGGCGCCAAGATCGCGGGCTGCAAGTTCGTGTGGTTCACGATCTCGGTGGCCACCCAGCCCACGCCGTCGACGTTGGCGGCGACAGGCACCGCTTCGGGCGGTGTTGTGCATCTGAAGCTGGTCACAAGCGCCTCCACAACACAGAACGCGTGCTTGGGCGCACACCCCAAGTTCATCGTCCACGTACCCGCCTGATCAGGGGCTGACGGTTGTGTGGGCATTGCCCGCTCGACCTCAGGACTAGGACCGGAGCGGTCGGGCCGCGGGGCTTTGTGCCCCGTGGCCCGACCAACCGGCCTCATCAGTACTCGAACGTGAACGGAGCGACGTGTTGATCACCTGCAGTCGGTTGATCGAAGTGACGGGGACAAGGGCCAACGCGCCCTTGACGGCGTCAGTTCGCTCAGCGGCGCGCAGGCTGTTGGCGTTGTCTGCGGCAGCATGGGTGCCGGGGGAAAACCGGTGAGTGGCGTGACGCGGCACGTGGGGTCGGGTGTCCGGTCCGTCCGTCGCCAAGTTGGACAGCTGCGATCTGCTGTGGCTCACCGCGTCGCAGGTGGCCGTGCGGAGCTCGCGCCTCAGCTCGATGCGGCCCCCCGCAGTAGCCGGCCAAGGACGATCGCCGCCTCGAGCGCCATCGCGCTCGGCGCGGCTGCACTGACGGTCGGCTTGGCCTCACTTGTGCTCGGGGCCACCACCGGCACTACCGGTGCTGATCGAAATGTCGCACCGAACATGACTTTGACCGCCAACACCGACTTCCTGATCACAAGCGCGGTGAGCAGCTCGTCCGCCTGCGCCGACGTGACCCTCTTCCTTCCCGGCGCCCAGGACTACATCTGCTACACCGTGCACAACCCGTACACAGAGCCGTTCACCGTCGAGACGATCAGCATCGCCAAGACGACAGCCCCGACAAGCTGCCCTGTCTCGAATCTCGATCTGAGCGCAACCTCGTACGCGGGCACTCCCGC
>Ga0265327_10003544_pt1 | contig 14797 bp, 16 predicted proteins | sample 41621metaG_FD_202089 | JGI IMG/M metagenome (GOLD analysis project Ga0265327, IMG submission 202089) | Rhizosphere microbial communities from Carex aquatilis grown in University of Washington, Seatle, WA, United States - 4-16-21 metaG | ecosystem: Host-associated > Plants > Roots > Rhizosphere... | reverse complement strand
GGGTGAGTCAGGATGTTCATTTGGCGGACGCTTGACGGATATGTTCAGTCACTCTGGTGATATGGGCAGCCGTGTTGGTGTCGTCGGGATGGAGTTTTGCGACCCAACTCAAATGAAATGCCGCTGCCTCCCAGTTGCCCGCATGTTCGGTTTGCGCAGCTTGGATTTGATGCCAATGCTCGTTGTCTTGCTTGCCAATGGTGAACAGGTCCGGGTAGTTGGTGCGCAGTGTGCTCCAATTCACGGCTAGTATCATTGGTTGTTGGTTGTTAATCGCCATCACGAGCATGTGCCCGGGATCAAATCCATCGTCAGTTGCTGTCAGCACTATTGAAACGGATATCTCTCAACATCTGTTGTTTTCGGAGGTGGCTCGCCACTTTGCTCAGAATCTTGCGGCGGTCATGTGCCCAGGCCGAATCATCGTGGACTCTGCTCTGAATTCGACCGCTTGACCGAATCCTTTCCACAATTTCGCCAAAAAAAAGCTTCATAATGTTCATTTCAGATTAGTTTCTCGCGTAACCGACAAATTTCCTTTTTTACAAGTGCAGTAACGCGATGTTTAGCCAAATAAACTTGTCCTGCGTTTATCTTCAGCATCCGTGAAATTTCCCAAACCGTTTTCTCTTGGCCGACGTAGAGATCAAATATCTGGTACTGCTTTGGATTGACCATATTTTTGACCCGCTGAACCGCAGCCGCTAAAAGATTTTTCTCCCATTCTTCATTCCAGATTGTCTCAAGTTGCGGCGGCTGTGGGTCGGCTAGACCATGAACAGTATCCGTGGTCGTAGGAGACGACTCTGGTCGATGAACCCGATTAACATTGTGCCGCCGCTTTCTCAGTTGATCCGTAACGCGCCAACTTGTTAGTTGCATGAGCCAGCTTTTGAACGAACCTTTAGCCGGATCGTAGTTAAACTTCGGCATACTTTTCATCACCGAAATTATTGTCTCTTGGACTGCGTCCTGGGCCTCGGCGCGTGTGAGCCCTGCTTTGAGCGCGGTGTTGTAGATGAGACGACTGTATGTATCAAAAAACGTTTTCCAGCTGTCATTGTCCTCCGAGTCCTTGAGCCTGCTCAGCAGAGACTCACGCGTGGGGATCATCTCTGACTCGGCACGGTTAGATGGAACATTGTCGTTCACTGTTATAGTCTTGATACGCTTTGGTTTGGATGATCTTTCAACAAGTTTCTATTTTATTGGTGTTGGGCTCAACATTTTTGAAAGAAATGTAAAACGCTAACGAAATAACTGGTGTGGGCGTCGCTGTGCGGTTGCATGGGGTGCACCGTTGAGGGCGCGGCAGCCCACAATTTGCAATTCAGGGTGGCGGGACACCTGGGAGCTAACGGAGAGGTTGTTTCCGCGTTGCAAATACTTGGGAATCTGTGGAGCTGTTGCGCCAAAGGGCGGCGCAACAGCTACCCAGGTGGGGCTATATTAGGCCCCATTGTTTTTTTACAACAGGAGTTGCATCTCACCGTTCACTTGATAGTGTATTTCCCGACAATCCACGAACGTTAACCAGGATCGGGCTTATGATATCAAATGAACGGCCATCACCTTACGGACGCCAGTCGCAACACGCATTTCCTCCAAAACGCGCTGTGTTCGAAACCACCCTGCGAACTGAAACTCTCCAGATCGAACGCAAAACATTCATCTTTACTTTGAAAGAGAATGATCGTGGGCGTTTTCTGCGCATCACTGAGGAAGTAAACGGTCGTCGGGATAACATTATCGTCCCCGCCACGGGACTTGACGATTTATCAAAGGTTGTTTCCGACATGGTTTGTGCTGATAAACAGCTGGCTCAACGCAATCAACCCTGACTTATTCGTAACGAAATGCTCTTTCGCTAGGGATTGGTTGAAGCTTCAGGTTCGATTCATCAATGATGTTCCGATAGCCTTGAGGTTGGTGATGATGGTGAGGATCAATGCGCTCAAATTTTTCGTACCGCTCTTGCCGGTCTTTTTGCGTCAGACTTCCCAGATGATAGATGTTGTAGCCCAGCAGTTTTTTAGACGTTTCGAACTGCGGTGGATACCATGGCTGATGCAACAGTCCGCGTCGATAGTACGGCTTGGGATCTATCGCAGGGAACAAGACGTATTTGAAAGCCTTGCCGACCCGATATGTCTGTAGGTTTTCCCAGACGGCAACCAGGCGCAAGCCCAGCACAGTCGCTGATGTCGACGAACAGAGACGACGAAGGTCTTCTAAAAAACGCGTTTCAAACCGCTCGTCGGCATCACAACAAAGCACCCAATTCGCGCCATGACGACGGGCCGCACGAAGCAACGCCTCACGGTTCTGAACCTTGTAATGGTGGTCCTGACTGGGCATCTTCCGTTGGAATAAGCCGAGCATCTTTGGTTCTCGCTCGGCGATCTGAAACGACGTGTCGCTCGAATTATCATCAAAGGCGATGAATGCATCCACATAATTGCGCAAATGTGAAAACAACCCGGGAAGATGTTTCTCTTCGTCCCGGAACGCGATTAAAGCAATCACCTTTGGAGCGCTCATCAATTTCTCGGAAAACATATGCGTAAAGCCCCGCGTCGCCTCAAGACCGAGACCTTGCGAATTGTGAACGAAATCACCAGGACTGTCCGTATCTAAATTGAAAGCGAATGCTGGTTTCTAACAGGGATCAAGAAAACGCACGAATGTTTAAGACATAGGAACGTCGGGTGCCAAAGAGGCTTGCCTTATCAACATGAACGCTAATTAATCCCAATTGACAAATCAGGATTACAACCTGCTCTTGCCTTTGGCTTTCGCTTTAGCCCACCTGGCTTTCAAAGCGGCTGCAATTCTTGCTCGGCCTGCTGCGCTCATCTTCCGTTTCTTTTTAAGGGCAGCTACGGGTGTTATTGTTCGCGCTGCATTGAGGCGGGGTCTTTGCCCTATTGGGACTCCAGATGATAGACTGGCAAGACGTGCTTCGAGAGTGGCGATTTGTTTCTTGAGAGCAATAGCTTCTTCAAGTTGTGCTGGGCTGTAATCTGCAAGGGTCTTCATGTTCAAAACCCCATGGTCGCAGCACTGGAATAGAGAGTCAAATATTTTGGACTAGAGAATTGCCTGAAAGATTACAACAAGGTTTCCCGTATTAAGTTCGTGGAATACCGAGATTCAAACAAGGCGCAACAATTACGTGAGCTGGCCAGAGTGCGCAAGGAGTTGAAAAAGATGAGGAATAAACTTGCGGCTGTCATGACTGGTCACAGTGGCAATAGTGACAAAACGAACGGCGGGAACATCTAGAGTGGTGAGTGATTAGTTCGATTCTGGCGAAAGGGAAGTACGAGATTGGGGGGGTGATTGGGTTTTGGTCTGCAAGAATGTGGATTCTAGATCGGCAAAGTTTTTCAATTTCTCTCTGCTGGCTCTCGACGATGAAAGCTCAACCGCTGCACAAGCAGTCCTTATTTGAAACTTTTTGAAGCAAATTACGAATCAATGAATCTCACAAATTAAATCATATCCCGAGTCGATCTTTTTCCAGATTTTATCGAGTGCCGTTTTTTAATGCTATAATCCGATCGTCATCTGGTTGTCGCTCCATACTTTGGACGAAGCCGCTGGAATATTTTGCGTGAGCTGTGTTCGAAGCAAATAACAAATAGCTCTCTCTTCGCAGAGTGCGAATAACTGCCGTCCTGGAGATTATTCGCAGGACGGCAATTCGACTTGAATAGGTACGTTACGCGGACCTTTGCTAATCGCGCACGCCGAAACCAATACGCACAGTTTCATTCGGGATGGCATCAAAGGTTGCTTGGCTCACACCGAATATCTTTGCAAGAGTAGGTTTTGGTATTTGCGACAGCATATCAGAGAACTCGATTGTCTCTGGAAGTTCGTGCGTCAGCATGATCATCGTATGAAGCTCTCCCGGTCCTTTGTTCTCAATCCAGTGCAACCATCCTTGCGGGACATACGATAAATCGCCCGGGCCGAGGTCCAAAATTTGCACTTCTTTATTCGGGCCGATAATCCCGACTTGCGCTGCCCCTGATACAACGTAGTCGAGTTGGGCACAATTAGGATGAATATGCGGTTCTCTAATTGCTCCTTTCTTAAGTCGAATGGCATTCAACCCAATGCCTTTCAATGCTGGAAACAACTCTTTTGTCAACCTGAGCAATGTGCCGCCCGGCAGTTCCTTGCGATCGGCTGACTTCTCGAATTTGAATGCGTTTTTCATGTGGTTTGGCGTTATAGTTATTGTAAGAAATAGCGGCACAATTCAGAAATCTAAAAGATTCCGAACTACCTGCTATTATCTGTTCACTAGAGGAATACGCTTAGATAGCGTATAATCTTTCAAAATACTTCTAAGCCGCCACGGCTTTGCAGTATAACTGCTGCTGCCTTTATTTTCGTATTCTTGAACTGATGTTCCGATGGTATGCGCTTCTTGGCGTAGATACGGTTGAATCTTTGAAGATTCAACCATATAGGGCGACTCTAAAGTCGGCAGTTTGCCTTTGGCTAAGATCTAGGTATGTATTGGTAAACGCAAGTAACGGTTTAATTTCTGCAAAATACGAATACGGTCCATTCGGGGAACAAATTCATGTCGAGGGTAATGCTGCTCGGGGCAATCCATTTCGTTGGAGTACAAAATTCTACGATGATGAGACAGGTTTAATCTACTACGGGGTTCGATACTACAGACCTGAAACTGGCAGTTGGCTTTCCAAAGACCTAGTCAATGAACTCGGATTTAAGTTGGCTCAATTGGACGACGCATTTGGAGACGATGATCTCCAACTGTATGATGAAGGAAACTGCTATCGATACGTTAGAAACAATCCTCTTTCGAAAATCGACGCGATCAGGCTTTGGCCCTCTGCAAGTCCATTCTTTGGGCGTTTCCTTAATTCCGGTTTTGCGCTTCCGCTTACTCACGAAAACTCAGATAAACGTGTGTTGCCTCTTACGGCAAGTGATGTGCATACTGTTGATGCTGCGAGTGTTTTTGTTGACGAGGCGCAAGGAGTTGGTCAATCGTTCCAACATGCAATGCGCGCGCCGGGCGAATCAAAAGACATCGCAAGAAGCAAAGCAAATGCATGGATTAGGCAAAATTTGATCGCCGCTCGAAGTTATTGGTGTTCGTGTAATCCAATGGATCATGAGGTTGCATTATGGTACTTTGGATTAGCACTGCACACTATACAAGATTCAACGTCCCCTGCACACCATGGGTTCCAGATTTGGCGTGGACTCACGAGTAATCCTGCCACTTGGCTCGAGGCAGAGCATCATGTTGCGAAAGAAACTTGGGATCCAGGGACAGGCAGCAACCTTGATGGAGCAACAGGTTGGTTGTGGAGTTTTATGACATGTCCAGGCCCTGTGTTACCGTCGGATTTTTTCATTTTCGATGCAGACGAAAACTGGTGGAATGACTGAGATTATCCCTATTCTTGCGCTTGGAGAAACTGTAGTTTGGCCGGGTCTTATTATTCTTTTGTGGTATTTCCAGCCACAATTTGGACTTTTGTAGCGAGTTATCGGGGTAAACGTAGCTTTTTGATGTTTGCTTGTGCGGCAATTGCGGTAGTTATAGGAGGGTGGGGAAGTTTTTCACCCTCAAAATCGTTGGTCCACGATGGACGATTGGAATACGATGAGTGGTTTGCGTTAGGTTTTTGTGCGTTTCTGTTGGTTGCTGGCGCTGTTTCGATAATCCTGATGTATAAGTCGATACATACGACGGCATCATCCACGGTTACGAAACGGCAATGAGCTTCCTGTGGGGCACTAGAATTCTAATTGCGTCGAGCAAAATGGGGGTTCGTTTCTTTCCGAACTAAGGCCGAAATCGACTGAGATCGGATACCTTCGTGCAGAAGGATGAACAGTTTAGGTCGTTGTCGCGAAAAGTCGATATGGTTACAAATGCTTGAAATTGAGACCGGCGGCAACTGCAACATAATTAAATCACTTTATTGTAGTGTTCGTAGTTACCTAACTAGGCACTCTTTGATTGTTACTTGCGCCGGGTTCGTTTGATCTTGCGCTTAATATTGTTCCAAAGAGTTTGGCTCGGTTTGTCAGTGCATTGCTGCGTCTCATAATACATCTCGCTGCCCAAATCCTGGCGCGGGCGACCCGCAGCTATCTGTATTGACAGCCGCAGGGGCAGAGGTGGGCTGCAGTCGAAAATTCCGCGGAAACATACAACACGCCGGGTTCCAGCGCTTTGAGCATATAATGGACATGCTGTACTCAATTTTCATCAGGGTTGGATTCCCCAACGGTCTTAAGGTCTGATAGTTCGAAGAACAGGTTGTAATGCGGAATCTCTTCCAGATACCCCCCGCAGTTGCTTGAATTTTATCACTACGAAACACGCGTTGAGCGCATTGAGTTCGCCAATCTGGATGTTCGTGCGGTAAATATTATCTGGGGCATCTGCCAGTTCGGATATTCGTGATTATCCACTCACGGTTCGACTGGTTCCGTGAACAAAACAGGGTGGGTGATAATGAGCTTTGTGCGTTTAGTATCTACCCAGTTCTGAGTTTGCAAAAGGCGTGAAGGTTTGCGCTTTAAGGCAAATTGTAGCAAAACAATGGTTACGGAACGTTTATGGTAAAATGACGTTGAATTATGGCAAAGCCTCGCATCACAAGAACATTCGGCCCCATTCATTTTGAGGATCTCGATCCCCATAGGTTTGAAGACCTGGTCCGGGAACTTATCTATGACTATAAAGATTGGCAGTCAATTGAGGCTGTCGGAAGGGGAGGGGCAGATGATGGTTATGATATCCGAGCTTTCGAAAAAAACTCGTCCGATGTGCCGGAAGAAAATGACGATGAATCGAGCGAGGTTGCTACAAAACAAGTTTCGGCCGGCAACCTAAGGCCGGTAAATGCAAACTCGGGATGCGATAGGGGACGCGGATTTCCGCTGCGGCCCAAAAGCAGCTGAACGCGGTCATATTCAGCCTTTGTGATCATCGCGTCGTGACGCCCTTGATACCACTTGCCACTTTTAGACGGATATTCAAACCAGCCGTAGTAAAACGGTTTCGTGAAAATCTGGTAGATCGCGCTTTTACAAAGCTGCTTTCCCCCCATTTTTCGCGTCGGTCTCGTGCGAAAGCCCCACTCGTTATTGGCGATGTCGAGGATTTTGGGCGGTGTATATAGGCCCGTTAGCATCAAATCCCACATTTGCCGGATGAGAGGAAAACGCTCGGGGTCTTTGATGAGATAATTTTCACCCGTCAGTTTGTTCGTATGATTCAGATAGCCCGCCGGTGCGACTCCCGAATACCAGCCATTTTCGATCTTGGTTTGGAGTCCTCTTTTTACGTTCTTGCTTAGGTCGTCCACATATTTTTGCGCCATGCCGAATTCGATATACATGAGGATTACGTTGTCTTCCTCTCGTGCAAAGCTCTGTGCCGGTGTCACTACTTTAATCGCGTGTTGCTTGATCGCCCAAATAGAGGAGCTGTTTCCCGGCTTATTTGAGCAGAAGCAAATGGAAGTCCGGGAGCGTGCAAAACACCTTCTACAGAAAACGAGCCGTCGCACGTTGCGCGATCTTACCGCCCGCAAACGTCAGTCCATCGCCGTCATTGCTTCGGATGGTCTGATTTCAGATATGCAGCAAATCCAACATGAAAAGCTATAATGATAGAAATATTCGAGTCTTAGGAATTGCAGCGTCAACGCGGGGTTTTGGATTTGCTGTAATGGACGAGAAAGCCCTGATTGATTGGGGCGTCAAAGTCGTAAACGGCGGATCAAAGAACGCTCGGTGTTTGTCGAATGTCGCGAATTTGATAGCCCGCTACGAGCCCGATGCGATCGCGTTGGAGGATCCCAAAACTTCGCGACGCGGATCACGCGTCAAAGCCCTAATTCGCAAAATTGTCGCTCTCGCGAAAAAAGAAAAAATCAAAGTAAAACAATTCGCCGGAAAGGAAGTGAGTCTCGGTTTGCTTAAACGGGAAAACGGAACGAAACGCGCGTTAGCCAAGCATGTTGCTGCGCGTTATCCCGAGGAGCTTGGCTTTCGATTGCCACAAAGGAAAAGGAGAGATTACGACAGCGAAGATTATCGCATGTATATTTTTGAGGCGGTCGGGCTGGCGCAAAATTGTTTGCAGAACGTGACGATAATGAAGCCGATCTCTAACGACTTGCCCTCGACAGGGCGTCAATCGGACTAATCCTTCTGATCTTGGCGAGATTTGATGCTGTCGAACCAATTTTTTAACCGTTCAATCTCCCCCCTCATCTTATCAGGCGTTGGCGCGGGGCGATTCACGTCCACAGGGTCCGTGTGGCAAAAAGTGCAGCAAAAAGCGTATCCCGCGTTGAGATCAGTGCAATCATGGTCGGTCAAGACTGTCAATTTTAGCAAACCGCCGGTGTGCACTTTGTAGCTAAACCGCCGAAATACAGGCGCAACGGCTCCTTCTGCGGCGCTCTCCCACCCGTCACGTAAACGTCCACACATCGTCTTTACCTGTTCCGACCATTCATCCATCTTTCCCGCATTGTAAAGCGCCTGCGTTTGGTCGAGACGTTTCATTACTTTGTCGGCAATCTCCGGAACCGGCTGTGCTTTCGATGGTGCTCCTGCGGCGCAAATTCCGGCGCGGTCCTGTCCTTGACTAATACTTTGATAGTGCGGCGCCTGCCCGAGAGAGCGCATTTCCTCATCAAGCATCATCAAAAATGGAATGTCGTGCGTGAAAACGATGACCTGCCGCCCCAATGCAGCTTCTTTACATAAACGCTTCGCAATTGCTCCGCGAAACCTGTGCCCGAGCGAGCATACGGGGTCGTCGAATACAATGGTCGATTTGTTTTGAGCGGTAGAAAGCTCCGCCAAGAACGCGACGAGGGCCACACAGCCGTGTTCGCCATCACTCAGAACGTTCGCGACTTTCGCTTTCGGATTGCGGATTAACGAGACCTTGAATCTGGTCGATCCGTAGCCACTTGATTCCTGCGTCAACTCGATGCGCCGATCCGCGATGGCTAGAGCGACCGCTTCGGCGGCAAAAGCGTCGCGCATTTTGTTTGTCACTAAAGTCTTCGAAATATCGGTCGTCCTGCGGGTGATTCGGCTGGTGTCGGTATCAGCAATCGCTGCGTTTAAAGCGTCGATCACTTTCAAACGGGCGATTTCGGCTTCAATCTCTGGCAATATACCCTCCAGCCACACTCTGTCTTCGAATTCGTGCAATTCCTTTTCCTGCTTTTGCCTCTGCTCACGGTCGGATACTTTTTCCAGACCGATAATCCTTCCCTCGACATCCGTAATTAGACCAGTAACTAGAGTTTGAATGGATTCGAGTGCTCTTGGCAGTGGTAACGTGGATGCATTTGTCGCCTTTACCAGCCTTCGCGCCCGCACACGCGCTCTCGTCAGGCAACGAATCACAGATTTGCAGATGTCCAGCCGGTCGAGTTCACCTCGTAGAAGAGATACGGTGTTTGCGAGGGCCTCGTCCGACACGATGGATTTCAATAACTGCGCTTTAAAAGAGTCCACCTTTTGCTTGGCTTCATCCGCGGAATGTTGAACTTTTTCCTGAACGAATGTTTCAAACCGCGTCAGTCTTGCATTTGCATCGGCCGAAATCAGCTGCTGACAAAGAACACAAACCGCGTCGTCTGTGACATTTGGATAGTCAATCCCAGGATACGCATCTTTAGTCGAAAATTGACGCGCCGCTTCCCAAAGTGCTTTCCACGTTTCCGAGCCTGCCTGCGGCAGAGGTTCGCGTTTGAACGCCTCGCTGGCCGCAAACTTAGCCGCATCAACTTTTTCTTTTGCTGCTGTCAAAAGTGTTCGCAGGCTATTGGCGGTCAATGGCGCAAGGACGTCTTCTGCGGCACTGACATTTGCAAGCAGCGCTTCAATCCGCTGTTTAGTGGCCTTCAGCTTTCGAATTTCCTTAACTGGATCGCTAGACACAACAAGCGCGGTTTGCCAGCAGGAAATCGATCACGTGCAACGCGCGCATGGGCACGCGTGAGTTGAAGACCTATTGCGCCCTGGATGAGCACACCAAAGAGATGCTCAAGTTCGCGATGGCCGCTTTGAACCTGAGTGCTCGCGCCTACGATCGTGTCTTGAAAGTCGCGCGCACCATTGCTGACATCGACGGCAAACCGAACGTCACGAGCGAACACGTTTCTGAAGCTATTCAATATCGCTCGCTGGACCGGCAACTGTGGACGTGACGCAAGATAAAGGCCCCGGTGCTCAACAATGTTGCCAGGAAGCGCGCCGGTCTCCTTTAACTTTCCTGCGTTGCGAGCCATTCGATGCCAGTGGCGAGTCGGTTGAGCCCGTCTATGAGCCTATCCCGTCCCACGGCAAAGTCCGGCTTTGCTGATGTCTCCATCGAGTCGCTGCTATCGGCGGGTCTTCCTGCAGTTGATGCCTTGCCCAAACGATCAGAAGCGCAGCTATAATTGATGCGAACTTCATTTGGCCGCATTCCGTGAGACACTCCCGGCGAACATGCAACGCGCGCCTGTTCCAGCAACTGGCGCGTGGCATGCAGCGGATCACAAGCCGGCATCTCAACATGTATTCGGATCAGGGTGGAATGGCTTCCGCCATCCGGGAAAGGCAGCTCGGCCACACGGCGTGCCATTTTAATATTAAGGCGCTCAATGCATTCATGCACCAACGCCCGTCGCGTGCCCAGCTCTTCACGGTTTTGTTTTAGGAACGCCTCATCCTCGATTGCATTTCTGAGCAACTCCTGGTGCTCAAGCGCAGGCATCCATTTTGATTCGAACAGATATTTATTCACTGCGTCCACGGTTCCGCGTGGCCCTAAAAGCCATCCAATCCTTGTAGGGTTGAGGCCGTAGCTCTTGGCGGCGCTATCGACGATGCAAGACGGATAGTTTTCGGGAAGAAACCCGGAAACGTAGAATTGTTCACCCGAACAGTGGATTTCCCGCGAGAAGATCGTGTCTTCGATCAAGAAACAATTTTTGGAAGTTATTAATTCTGCCAGCGCCAATGCTTTATTTCTGTCCAGAAGAGTTCCCAGATATCCCGGATTGGCGAAAAGAAAAGTAGCAGCAGGATGAAGCTCCAACAACCTCTTCAGTTCATCCAGATCGGGATGGCCCAGCGTATCGCAACGGACGGGGACGAAAGGCATTCGCACGGACGATGCCCACCGTACACAGCCATGATAGTAACCCGCGGCCACCAAAAGTGGCGACTGCCCGGCTACGCCGCGGGCACGGGCGATGGCGCGAACCAGACTGGTGACCCCAAGACCGAGCGCACACGCCGGATAAGCGGCGTGATACCATGCTCGTTGACGTTCGCAGATCATTTCCTGCAGCAGGCCAGATTGGTCCGCATAGCGGACGACAGGTTGACCGGCTTTAGCCCGCGAGCGGATAGCCGCTGGTATCGCATAGCGACGCAGGGCGGCACCATGCGCGAACGAAATCACATCCCGATCGAACATGGTTCGACCGGATTCGGGAGTCCGTTCCGTCAACAACGCCTTCGATTGAGCAAACAATGCGCGCTCCATCGGACAATCCAGTTCATATGTTGCGATGCATCACTTTGAATGCCTTTCACAAGCGTTTTGGAAACTTCATACAGTATCTTCCGGCTGGTTAGCTGCCCAATAACAATACGCTGTAGCACCGTACGCGATGACATCGATTCCTGCGAGAACACCGCGTGCAACAGCATCATAAGGAGCCGGAATCTTACTCAGCCGCGCCAATTTGCATACGCCCGCAATCGGGGGAAGTACGTCTGCGGCTTTAGTCTCGGGTACGTCGGTATTGGCGGCGGCCCACCCCCCTAACGCCAATGGTACTACGCCATCAATAACTACAGATACACCAAGCAGAACATCTCCGGCCCTGTGAGTTACTTTCCCGTCTGCCGCTAAACACATGCTATCAAGCACTGGAGGCATGAGCAGCTGGCACCACGAGGCGATATCTGACGGATGCACATCATCAGCGCTCGACAAAAGATATGGAAAAGTGCAAAAAAGAATCCCTGTTTCGCAGATAATTGAGCAAGGCCCCAGGCACTGTATCAAGATGTTCTCCTTGGCGGGCGCAGGGGCGGGACTGTTCGGCGCCGCATCCAAAACTGCACTGATTATCCCAGACAAAGCCAGGAAGACGGTGCCGAAGGCCAGGTATATTTTCCTGCCATCGCCACTCAAACTGATATCCTGTCGAGGAGATGCCGTCGATGCGTCCACTCGCACTGATGAAGGGAACGCAGCGCCCAGCATACGGTTATAGCCGATAAGACTCTCAAAGGCCGCAATATCCGAGTCGCTGGCAAACGGCGCCTTGCTATAGAAGGCCTTGTAAATGACCGTTGCGGGGATAGCGGCAACCAGAGAAAAGGCGTCGAGGAGAGTAAGGCTCGAGCCGTTTGTAATAAAGCTATAGAAGTCTTCCAGTATCGGTACCGAAATTGGAGGAGGGCTATTCAAAAAGTCCTTCAACCAGTCGACCAATTGCGCCGCGAGTGCGAAAATAGCGTCGAGCACTGTCTTAACGAAGTCGATTGCGGCGCTTGCAATAGCGGCAAAGAGACTAAGAAGGGCACTAAGCGCATTGGTTAACAGTGTTTCGGGATTTGAACCGATCTGCTTAAAATAGTTGATGGCGCTTTGAAATTCGGCTGAATTTTCAAGACTGGGCGCATTCGCGATGATCTTATTTATCAAATCCTGGAACGAGTCCGGGGGGGCGGCCATGGCAAAAGCGACCTTGGTTGAAGAAGGTCCACCCCCATTTCCCGGCTGCGTGAGATAGTCGTAGGCAACATTATTACTCATTCCAGTGCGTACTTCAGGAACGTCCGGCTTATTGGAATCAATAAACTGATTTAATTGAGTGCCTTGGATCGAACTGATAAAATTATTGATTTGGGTAATTAGATTATTCTTACCGGTGGTAAGGGTGTCATCCAGGACACCTTGAATGTTGCTGATTCCGTTCTTGATAAAGTCCAGCATGTTGGTAATGGAGAATGAAATCGCATTGTGCGTGCGCAGGATGTCGTCCCAATTGAAGAGATACCCCAGCCATTCGTAGAGTGTTTCAAAGGCTGTTCCAATGTTTGCCAGGATAGTTTGCACCACGTCAACAGCCTGTTGAATCACCTTGATGGCTTGGGTAAAAATATAACTTACACCGTCGATAATAAAGGTGATGGCAGCGTTGATCCCGTCGACTATGACATCTGTGATGGACACAATTCCTTCATAGATTCCGTCAAAGAAGTCGCCGATGTCGCTTAACCAGTCCAGCGCTCCCACCGCATTCGTATGTGTCATTCCGAATTTCTGGACTAAACAACGAGCTTCGCCCTGTTCAAGTGCTCTATAGGTCGCTGCTCCCTTTCCAAAGGACAAGTGCCAACTCGGTGTGATGCGACTCGGGCCGGCCAGGTCACAATCAAACGGCTGTGCGGACCGCCCGAAATAGACGCCCGGCTTGCGGCCATAGCGGTCAGCTCCTGTGTCGGGCGGCACCATCTCGAAGCAGTTGTTCATGGCTGTCGCGATACTGGAAGCAGTAGTCGGGTCGGACACTATTTTGACAGGATTTCCGTCTTGGTCCTTCGCATTGATCAGGCCATTGCCGCTTGGATCGGCGCATGCCGCCTTAAGGTTGTCCACCGCGTCTCCAAAAGCTTGGACGGTGAGCGGATCCTGGCCGGAGGCCGTGAATGTCAAAGAGGGGACCTGCAAAGATCCAATTCGCGAAGTGTCAACCGTGGCATCCTGGGAATCGGATATGATTTGGATAACGGAGAGCACCCCGGCGCTGTTCGTGACCAGCGAAACCGCCTTTTTAGCAGATATTTGATGCACGTTGCCATTGACCATGATCTGCGCTTCGGAACTCGCCACGACGGTCACTGGAGCTTCGGTCAGACGCGAGCCATCATCATCGTGAAACGTGATCTCAGTGGAATAAGCGATGAACTTCTGCAGATTACTCGTTGGAATATCCAGCTCGATCTTCGTGATCGTCCAGTCGCCTGCATCCTGCGCCCGCACCAAACGCGTGATCGATTGATCAATGCCAATCGCAAACACCTCAATATCTCCCTCATCATTTTTGGCTATTCCGATCGTCGATACACCCGCAAGGAGAGGCACGGGAGGTTCCGTGCTCGAACCGGTATATCCCGTGCAGCTATTTGGATCGGGTTCGAGGTGGTATAATTGACCTGTGGCGGAAACGGCAAAAATGTGAGTGTCGCCATTGGCAGCGTTCTCTGCCTCTACTTGTTTGATATTCAGACCAGTTGTCAACCGGACGAAGGACCAGCCGACGATTGAGCCTCCGCAATCTGTATTCTGCACCGACCGGAAAATGTCCTCGTTTGGTCCCGGATTATCGGCCACGGAGAAATAGACGTGAAAATTTCCACCGCCGTCCAATTCGCTGTCCAACGAGCAGACATCGAAAGCCCCAGTGTCGAGGTAGCCGGGTGGCGGATAATCCCACCTGGGCCACTTATTTCCATCAGCCAAAGGAAATGATTGTACATTGGATGTGGATGGGTCATATGTGCCAGTGAATGTGCCGACAACCGATGAATCCGAGCTGTTTTGACAGCCCGTCGTAATGCCGCAAAGCGCAGGTCCAGCACAAGTTGGAATTTCTGGTCCAGACTCACTACCGAGGGGCACCAAAGCGCCTGCGGGTAGATTAATGAGAGATAATTCGTCGGCGGAAGCTCCGATCTGCGTATCAAG
>Ga0265327_10003542_pt1 | contig 14802 bp, 12 predicted proteins | sample 41621metaG_FD_202089 | JGI IMG/M metagenome (GOLD analysis project Ga0265327, IMG submission 202089) | Rhizosphere microbial communities from Carex aquatilis grown in University of Washington, Seatle, WA, United States - 4-16-21 metaG | ecosystem: Host-associated > Plants > Roots > Rhizosphere... | reverse complement strand
TGCCATTTTTGGTGAAGCACCGTTTTGGCGAACTTAGTCATCGCTTAGCTGAGCAAATACAATGTCTCCATTCTCGAAAACTACATAACTCCACTGCTTTGCCTCATGGAGTGTCATGATCATGGTCCAAAGGGAAACGGTGGGGTGATCAATGTAGAATTTGCTCGTCAATCCCACTCCATGATTGAGAAATTCATTGTAATATTCTGTCAACTCATCGTACTTGTGGACGGGCGCAGCCATGAGCCAAACTCTGAACGGGAGCTTCTGCTCTTGGAATTGCTTGTTTAGATACCGCGCCGCTTCCGCGAGAGAAAGATATTTGGGAGGATTTGCACTAGGCTTTGCCTTCGCCAGGAGGTTCTCCGCCTTCTCTCCGCCGCGTGCCCATTGCTGATTCAATTCTTTGAGGTTCTTTCCCTTCGCGCAGGGATGCTGGCGAAGACTTTGGTAAGGCGTCAGGATGTCGACGTAGGGTTTCCTGAGCTTTTCCTCCAGCCCCGGCGGAGGTGGAGAAGGGTAGGGCGTACCAAACGGGTCCACGGGTGGCTTCTGGGAAAAACTCGTTGCCAGCAGCAGAAACTGCCATGCAGCGATCCCTGCAAAAGTCATCAGGGCACGGTGGTTCATTGTTAGCGATCCGGATGGAGTTTTCGGTATTCAGCCTCCCATTTTTGACGAAGTGTGTCAAGGACATGGGTGCCATACTCTGTGCCCGGAGGCAGTGGCAAAAGGTTATTCTCATGCTTAGACTTGACGTTGTTGTTCTTCAAACGTTGGGTGGTCACCATTTCAGAATTTGGAAGGGGGATGCGTTCTAACAAGGGAACCCCTTTGTTGTCCATATGCTGTTGCGCTAAACGTTCCGCAATGATCAGATTTCCAACCCTTGTCCCTTGATTTTCCATGGCGTCATCCCGGGAATCGAGGCTGGAATTGTTTTGGAAGAACGGGTCGCTGGCCACTTTGTCTTTGATGCCTTTGGTGTACGCAGCGTACTCCTGCCAGGGCATATGGGGAGGTGGGGGATTCTCTTTCGTCGCCTGTCCTTCGAGCATCATGCGGATGGCGTGATCGCTTTCATGTCCAAACGTGCCACCTGCGAGGTCATTTTGACTGATGGAGATATTGATCTGCTTGTGGGCATGATCAGGGATTGTGGTCGAACTATGGCTTTTTGGATCGGGATTTAACTGCCAGTTCACAGTGTAACCCGTGTCTTTGGCAACTTGTGCCAATTTGGCCGCGTAAGCGGCACTGGTGGGCGACGATGAGATTTCTTCTTGTCGGGCTTGCTCCAAATCTCTCAACGTATGGGGCGGCTTCACGTGCAAATAGTATTCGAGAGCATCTGTCTTCCGGTCACTGGGAGTGATGAGGTTTCCTGCGGCGTCCGTATTGTTAGCCCAAGATTCAAATTTTTTCCTCGGTGGTGTTAGCAGACCATTGGGCCACAATTGCACTCCAGTGGAGGGCGCAAGGGAGGTCCGCGCAGGATCTGAGCGCCACCCCGCCGGATCTCCCGGCGCCATTTCCTTGAAGTGTCTGCTGATGTCAGGCAACGGCGAGTCGTGGGAGATATCATTGCGCTGCCAACCTGCGGCACGGTTTGGAGCGTCAGCGATGACGCCGGGCCGGAACGGTGCTGGAGCGGGTGGAGGTGTGGGTTTCTCTCCGTTTGAATCCGATGCCGCTGGCTGCAAATAGCTCTGCGGATCAATTGAAAAAGTGGAGTCAGGCAACGCAGGCAAACCGAAAGCAAGAGAGGAAATCTCCGGAGAAAGGATATTGTCGGGCACTTTGTCATTTGGATGATCCGTTCCTGCGAATGACGCGGCACCAAGCCCGCCGCGACGCTGCGAAGGCTCCGCCATCTTCTGAGCTTGCTGCTGCTGCCACTGTTGCTTCATCAGAGGGCCGCGCGGCTACAGCGCCAGCGCGGCGAGCGTGGTGGGATCAAGCTTGGCCAACTCCTCGCGGCTGCGTGGACCGGAGCGTGTGAGGACGCCTGGCGCGGAAGAAGATGCTCCAGGACCGAAACGCGGACGCAACACCCGCGCCGCCAAGGCTTGGGCATCCGCGGAATTTCCCCGACGCGATTGTGCAGGCCCCGCGATCGCCTGTGCCGTCTCCGGCAACGACGCGGCATTCATGCGCCGCTGGCGCTGCAACTCTGGTCCCCGTGGCCACAAAGCGAGCGCCGCCAGCGAATCAGCATCCATCTTTGCCAACTGTTCTCGGGTATAATGGGGACGCTCCGTCATGGAAGAGTCCGGCTGCAACGCGCGTGCCTGGAGGCCGTTGCCCATGGAGTTGCCAAAGTCATTCAGCAGATCGTCTCTCTGCATGATGGAGATCGGCGTTTCCAGTGTCGATGGCATTGGCGATGCGGCGTCCGCGGGCGAGGGCACATCAAACGCGCCCGGCATTTTTCCCCAGTCCCGCCTGAAAAAGAGATCCGAGTTTTTGTCCGGATCAAAGCCGGGGAGCGTCGCTGTGCTGGGAAAGGCGCCGGGCATTGCGGCCGGTTTCACGCCGGAGGTGATGCCCGGCGCGGAAGGGGATGGTGCGAGCGAGTTTGCGACACCGGGATTCCCCACGCCCGGGAAGAAGCCGCGCGCACCACTCCCTATCGAGGGCCCGAAAGGAAACGCCGGCCCGTACTGGCCCACGGGCACACCCATGGCTTGATTGCGCTGGAGGCGGTCGTACTCGCCAAGGCCCGGCATCCAGCGGGAATAGTCCGGCGTGAGGGATTCGCCTTGGTAGGTCCGGGTGGGTTGCACCTGCGCATTGATGCGGCCGGGTCTCGCGGGCCGCAGCGGATCGGAATAATAGTTCGCCATAGTGCCCGCAATTTCTCATGCTACGCCGCAGCACTCAATGCCGCGCACCCCCGTCTTGTCGGGAAGATGGTGGGTGAGATGAGGCTTTTATGATGTGGCTTTGCTTTGCGGATGATGATCAATGCAGGTTTCGCCGAAACACCCATTTGCCACTTTTGTTCAGGTAGCCCTCGTGGCTGTTGTTCTTGCGCACATAGGCAAGGCCGTTTTTGAAAGGATCGAGCGTGTCATAGACCGAGCCAAGATCGACAATGATTTTGCCAGATTTGTCGATGTAGCCGGAGGTGCCCTTGTTCTCAAAGGCGGCACGGCTTTCTGAAAAAGGGTAAAGTCGGTCCCAGTCAGGAGGGACACAAATGACCCCCCCATGCTCCAGATCTGCGGCGCCCACCTTCCCTGACTGCCAAAACAACGCCATGCCATCCGCGGACAAAGTTACGACAGGCTCAAATCCGGTCACGGCCGACACCTTCCCCGCAGCGTCCAGAATTCCATATTCTGTGCCTTTCTTGAAGACAAAACGGTCTGGCGCAAATTCTTGAAGGGCATCATACTCCGCCGGAATCATCCAGGCTCCCAAGGTATCAATAGCGCCCCACTTTCCTTCCTTTCTGACCACCGCTTTTCCATTCTGAAAGGCGGTGGTTTCCTCCAGATCCAAGTCCGTAAACTTCGGTTTCCCATCATGATCTATGTAGTGCCAATGACCGCCTTCCTGCACCTGGGCAAGACCATTGGAGAAAGGCCAGCAGGTATCATACTTTGGCGGGATTTTAAAGTGCCCGGATTCATCCATGTAGCCTGACTTGCCGGCCTGCTCGCATACGAACAGACCTTCCGAAAAGTACAGATGCATGTGGAATGTGGTGCTGAGATCCAGTTGAGGAGGGAGCGCCCAAGACCCGTCTTCACGGATGATGCCGTAAGCCGATCCTGACCCCGGACCAAACCGCCCCGGAAGGATGCTGGTGTCCTCGACAAATGCCAGCCCTTCGGAGAAGAGCAGCGCATCGTCATAGACCGGTTTGATGCGAACCTTCCTCTCCGCATTGATGTATCCCCATTTTTCCATCAATCCCAAGTTCGAGTAGATGCGGCAGGGGAAAAGTGCTTCTCCCGGGTGTTTGCGATCTCCACAGGTCGTCAGGGCTAACGCCAGAGCAATCGCCAGGGCGGCTGAACAAATGTGACCGGAAGTCATGGGCTTGAATTTGTATTCAGGACTTTGTCAATTTCAGCAACGCGTTCGTTTAAATTCGGAAGTCCTGGCTGGGTTGGTCTGATCTGGGACGAAAGCGTCCGACTGAAGGCGCAAAGCCCGGCTTTAATAATTGGGCGAAGAATGGATTGCACCTCAAGGACAATAAAACCCCTCTTTGGAAAACCCGAGGCACATGAAATGGGTCTCAAGAATGTGAAATCCTACTGCGTTGCCGTGCTCCACCAATACCTTGATCACAGTTCGGGAATCTTTGGAATCTTCTGATTGGACAATGATTTCTTCAACGCCGTCCCCGTCAAGATCCCGGTACTGGATGACAAGGTTTTCGCCTGTTATTCCGGGGTTGTCCGGGCTCGGGTACTTTTGCCCCTTAAGATGAATCTCAAATGTGTCGAGAGAAGGAGATGCATTTCCGTCTTTCGAAATTACCACCCCATATTTTTTCAAGGGATTGTATTCAGGCCACAGCCAATAGATCCCGATGGCGATCACCATTGATGCGACAAGCGAGAGAAATCCACGAAGAGGTGTCATGTTTTGCTGGAAGTCAATAGTTCGGAGGCGACCACATTGCAGGAAGTTTTGCAGATGGAGTACCGGACAATATTTTATGCAGTTGTTCAAATTGAAGCCGGACAGGTCATGGACAGTGAAATCCTTCTTTCCCGAAACTAAGACAGATGGAATGGCTTTCGAGGATATGAAAGCCCACGGCCTTCTTGTCCTCGATCAATACTTTGATAATGGCCTGCGAATTTTTGGAAGATTCACACTGAGCCAGGATCTCCTCCACGCCATCGTGATCAAGATCACGGAACTGGATCACTAAATCTTCGCAAATGACGTCCACATCATCGGGTCCTGGTTGGCGGCCTTTGAGATGGATCTTGAAATGGTCAAGGGAAGCGGACGCGAGGGGCGCCTTTTCGACGACGACTCCATACTTCGCCAGTGGATTGTAATCCGGCCACAGGCAATACAACCCAACGGCGATGGCCAATGAGGCGATCAGGGCGAAAAATCCGCGAATAGGTGTCATGAGTGACGATCATTAATAATTGGGGGGCGACCACATTGCAGGAAGTTTTGCAGATGGAGTACCGGACAATATTTTATGCAGTTGTTCAAATTGAGAACGATAAAAGTGTTTGGGGTTCGGATCGAGAGACTGCGGCGGTTCATCCTGGCTTGAAGCAAACGCATCCGGGTTGGTCTTCCACAGGTTCAGTTGTTCGTCTGAAAAGTGGCGCCTACCTTTGACGCGATTCCAAAACTTCTCCGGCCCCTCCCGCAGATAATCCACAACGATCTGCGCCTGCTCCTCTTCCGGTTTGTCCTTGATGAGCGGGTGCAGCTCTGCCATCGCGTTGTGAACCAGGCCCGCGGTGACTCTGGCGGTGCCGGGAGCTGTGACGAGGATTTTTGAGAGGTCCCGCACCCCCTGCGCGCTGGTGGTGCCGTCCATTTCCGCCGCCGTCTTCACTTTGAGATTGGCGGGTCCTACATCATGCAGGAGCGGTTCTCCCTGGGTGGCGAGCTTCTGGAGTGGGTTTCCTCTCACCCATTCTTCCGGAACTCTCAGCGCTGGAAGCCTGCCTTCATCGTGGTGAAAATCGAACCTATCATACCGGCTGCGGCCACTGCCGGCATTCAAGTCCTGTAAACCATCTACCACCAATCCCTTGAGGCCTTTGATGGTCGAGTTTTCTTCCCCGATGAATTTCGCGCCAGCCAGCAGCCCAACCCGGTTCTCCGGCGCGAAAAAGAGCTTGAGGTAGGGGACGGTATTGGAGAGGGTGTTTTCCACCCGGCTCTCAAAGGGCTCCCCGTAGCCGGAGTAGTTGGGGCCCTTGAGGGAATCCTTGAGCCGGTTGCCCGTGGTCACCAGATCATCGGATTTCTTTTGAATGTCCTTCCACAGGTTCATGCGCTCCCGCTGCTCTGCTGTGAGTGGGGGCTGGGGTTCGCCTTCGGTGGGAATGTGCAGCGGATTCATGGGAGGCTGCGCTGCTGCAGGAGGAGGTGGAGGAGACGCAGGCTGAAGCAGGCTGTCGGGATCGGTTTTAAGAGCCGGACCCAAGACGCCAGCGCGCGGAAATGAAGGAATGTTGGGCAAGGTGCTTTCTGAAGGCGCAAAGCCCGCTGCCTGAGGAGCGATGGAAGAAGCAGCAGCGCCATTTGAGGCAGCGATGGCCGGTTGCAAGTAGCTCTGTGGATCAGCGTGGAAGGCGGCGTCGGCATCATCGGATGAATTGAACGGCGCAGCAGCAAGCCCGGAAGACTCGCGCATTAACGGAGCGCGCGGCTGGAGCGCCAGGGCGGCGAGGGTGGCGGGATCAAGCTTCGCCAGCTCCGCGGCGCTGCGGGGGCCGGAGCGTGTGAGGGGAGGAACGGGAGTGGAAGAAGAACCACCGGGACCAAAGCGCGGGAGCAGCGCGCGTGCTGCCAGGGCTTGGGCGCGCGTGGGAGTTTCTTGTTTCAGCACCGGCAGCGACGCGGGATTCGTGCGCCACTGGCGCCGAAGCTCCGGCGCGCGGGGCCACAAGGCGAGCGCCGCCAGAGAGGCGGCATCCATCTTTGCCAACTGCTCCCGCGTGAAATGCGGGCGTCCGGTGAAGGTCGCTCCGGCGTGCATGGCGCGTGCTTCCAGCCCATCATCCTCGGGAGCGTCCGCCTGCGGATCATAGGTTGCAAAGGCATTGCTCTGGCGCGTGCGCTGCGCCTGCTGCTTGAACCATTGGCCGCTGGGCATGCCCTCGAAGAGATGCGGCGTCACGGGTGCGGGCGCCAGCGCATTGCCTGCCGCAGCGCCGGGGAAAGCACCCGGCAGCGCCGGAGGTTTCACGCCCGGGGTGATGCCCGGCACGGAAGGGGAGGGCGCGGCGGAGTATGGCGTGAGTGAAGTTCCTACACCATAATAGCCCGTGTTGGGAAAGAAGCGGCGCACCCCGTCGCTGATCGCGGAGGGTGTGGGAGGTGGCGCGGCGGGTTGCTGTGCGGTTGCGGGCGCTGGCTGAGGCACGGGAGGAAACGCGGGCCCATACTGCCCCACGGGCACACCCGCGGCGCGATTCCGCTGCAGCCGGTCATAGTCTGCGAGGCCCGGCATCCATTTGGAATAGTCTGGCACGAGGGATTCGCCGTGGTAAGTGGGAGTAGGTTGCACCTGCGCATTGATGCGGCCAGGTCTCGCGGGCCGCAGCGGATCGGAATAATAGTTCGCCATAGTGCGCGCAATGTCTCACCTCGCGCCGCGTTGCTCAATGCCGCGCACCCCCGTCTTGTCGGGAAGATGCGGGAAATTCAGCCTGCAAGACCGCGCGGCCCGCGCTACTGCTTCCGCCGTGTCCCGCTTTGCCCCACTCCTTTCTTGCCTCGCGTTGTTGCTGGCCTGCGCCGGATGCCAGAGCACGAAACCCCATCACGATTCAGAAAACTACCGCCGGCTGGACCAGACCTACCTGAACGAGGTCATCGCGGAGAACCAGTTTGATCCCGACTTCGCAGCGCACTCCCGCGGCGAGTTCTATCCCGTCCCCTACCTGGCGAACGCGGACCAGCACAGCGCCGAGTTCTGGCAGCTCTATCTCTACTGCCGTGAGCAGCACGGCGCGAAGGATGCCGCCGCGCGGCTGCGGAAAATTCTCAGCGAGCACGGCCTCTGTATGTTCATCGCCTCCACCACGGCGCAGCAGCATTTCAGCGAGGTGGAGCTCGCCCAGACCTTTGCAAATCCACCCGGCCCGCCGACCAGGCTCATGCAGTACCTCTATGGGAATCCGGCGGGCAGCTTCTTCCTGCGCAATTCCACGTCGTTCCTGGAACAGCGGCCGGGTAGCTGAACTGAAGACGCGGAGAAACGGAGAAGGGAGACGCGGAGAGATGCTGTCTGACTCGTTCCCGTCCTCGAATCGAATCGCCCGCCAAGTGTTTCAGCAACGGAACACGGAAAACGAAATGCGAACAAACGCCGTCAGTTCGGCCAATTCGGCCCGAGGTACTTCTCTTTAAGAATGGCCCTGGCGCGCTCCTGGCCCTCGCGGAAGTCCTGCTCGCGCTTCGCCTTTTCTTCCGGAGACGGTTCATCCGCGCTGACGTCCTTGTGGCCGGCCAGGACGCTGTCCATCTCCAGCGCCTTCAACCGGTCCACGAGGCGGAGGCGCACCTTGCGCGTGGTCGTTTCATTGCCGTTGCGGTCGGTGCGCGTCACTTCATCCACGGACAAACCCTGCACGCACCAGCCCGGGATTTCGCGCCGCGCCTTGAGTACGTCAAAGGACCCATCCTCATTGAAGTAGTCCATGACGTTGGTCTGCACGATGTCGGTCAGCATGCGGCGCTTCTCCTCCAGCGTGAGCTTGTCGGCGGGTTTCGCCTGTTGCTTGTTCTTGCCGTGGGGCAGGTCTTCGGGTTGGACGAGTTTCAGCATGGTGGAATTTACCATCATCCCTGAACCGGCCAATGCCCGCCCTACCCCCTTTGTCGGAAACTTCTGTGCTTGGCAGGGCACGCGCCCTTGGGCAGACTGGGCGGCATGCTGGGAACTCCGCGAATCCTGAAGACGCTGCTCGCGCTCGCTGTGCTGGCCCATGGCTTTGCGCATGCGGAAGAAATGAAACGCGTGCCGTGGACCACCTCGCACATCCACGGCTCTCCCGATCCTCCGAAGCCCTTCGTGGTGCGGCGCATTTACGGCGACGTCGCCTTCAACAAACCCACGGAGCTGGAGTATGACCCGGTGTCGAAATGCTGGCTGCTCCTGGAGCAGTGGGGGAAACTTTTCGCGCTGCGTCACGATGACCCCGTCGCGAAGCCCGTGCTCTGCGCGGACCTGAAGGCCAAGTACCAGGACCTGGACTATCTCTACGGTCTCGCGCTGCATCCCCACTACGCGGAGAACCACATCGTTTACCTCTGCTACACCCGCGGCGCGGACATTGATGACGCCACCAAAGTCTCGCGATTCCAAATGAAACGCGACGCCACCAGCGGCCTCCCGGTGCTGGATGTGGCGAGCGAGGAAGTCATCTTCACCTGGCGCAGCGGCGGGCACAACGGCGCGAACCTCCAGTTCGGCCCGGACGGCATGCTCTACATTTCCACCGGCGACGGCGCCTCACCCTCGCCGCCCGATCCGTTCAACACCGGGCAGGACGTGAGCGACCTGCTCTCCTCCATCCTCCGCATCGACGTGGACCATCGCGATCCCGGCCTCGCCTACGCCATCCCGAAGGACAATCCTTTCGTCGGCCAAATGGTGGACAGCGCGGAACACAAGCCCAAGCCGGCGCGCGGCGAGGTGTGGGCCTACGGCCTGCGCAATCCGTGGAAGATGTCGTTTGATCGCGCCACCTGCCGCCTCTGGTGCGCGGACGTCGGCTGGGAATTGTGGGAGAGCGTGGACCTCATCGAGCGCGGCGGCAATTACGGCTGGAGTTCCATGGAAGCCAGCCAACCCGTGCGCGCGGACGCGCCGAAAGGCCCCACGCCCATCCGCCCGCCCGTCGTCGCGCACTCGCATGACGAGGCCGCCTCCATCACCGGCGGCTACGTGTATCACGGCAAGAAATTCCCAGAACTGGAAGGCGCCTACATCTACGGCGACTGGGCCACCGGAAAAATCTGGGCGCTCTGGTACGATGGCAAACAGGTCACGCGGCACGACGAGATCGCGGACACCCATCACAAGATCGTCACCTTCGGCCAGGACACGGACGGCGAGATCATTTATGCCGACTACAACGAAGCCGCCGGCTTGTATGAGTTGCAACACAACCCCGCGCCGAAGACGGAGAAGTTTCCCACCAAGCTGAGTGAGACGGGGTTGTTTGAAGGGACTTGGCAAGGACACATGCAACGAGCTCCGGGACTCTATCATTTTGCCATTAAGGCGCAGATGCTGCAGCAGGAAAAAACGGCGGATGGATATGAACTCGCCCTGCCAGGCACTTCAAAAATACTCACCAAGATCGTCACACAAAAAGACAAGGATGGCAATGAGCATCGCAGTTATGAGCTGGTATGGCCGAAGGACGCGGTGCTCAGTCGGGAGATCATTGCATTTCGATGGAACGGCACGCCGAATGGATCGGCCCAGCCGATCGAAACCCAAATGCTGCACTATGATGGCGCGGCGTGGAATGCCTACACTTATCGCTGGGATGTCGATGGCACCGACGCCACGCTCGTGCCCGCTGGTGGAGAAACGGAGGAGTACCGGGACTGGAAAGGCAACAAACAGGTATGGCGCTTTCATAGCCGCGCGGAGTGCATTCGTTGCCATAACTCATGGGTGGGCGGTTCACTGGCGTTTAAGCCGGAGCAACTGGCAGAGATGACTACCTACCGGGGAAAGACTCTTGTTAAACATTTCGATATGCTGGAAGCCGAGGGCTACGTAGACGAGAAATTTGCCAAGCTGGGGTTGTTCACCCTCGTGAATCCTTATGGGTTAAAGCACGACGAAACTCATGCGCGATCCTTCCTTCATGCCAACTGCGCCCATTGCCACCGGCAGAACGCGGGCGGCGCGGTGAATATGATGCTTAACGCGGACCTACCGCTGGAGAAAATGCTGGCGGTGGATGTGAGGCCACAGCAGGGCGGTCTTGGCTTGACGAACCCGAAGCTCATTGATCCCGGCAATCCGTGGAACTCCGTGATTTGCGTGCGGCTGGCAACATCGGGAGCCGGGCACATGCCGCTGATCGGGGAAATCGAATCCCACCGGGATAGTCGATTGCAGGTGAAAGTTGTGGAAGACTGGATTGCAAAGATGGATCCGGCAAATTTTGCAAAACATCGGCATGATCCCAAAGACGAAGCCGCGGTGCGGGCTATGTTGGGCACGGTGGAGGGCGCCATGGAACTGCGCTATCTGCTGCAAGACGGCCAGCTGGACGGAAAGCTGGTGCCGAGCATGCTGGAGCAAGCGTGGAAGAGTCCCCTACCTACGGTGCGTGATTTGTTCGAACAGTTCAGACCGGAAGACCAGCGAGAGAAGACCCTCGGCACGCAGATCGACACAGCGGCGCTGCTCGCCATGAAAGGCGATGGCGCGCACGGCGGACAGGTCCTCTCACTGCAAGGGAAACTCGGCGCATGTTACGCCTGCCATTTCATCAACGGCACCGGCAAGGACTTCGGGCCCGATCTCTCCCATGTCGGCGCACGCCTCAGCAAGGCGCAGATCCTGGAAAGTATTTTGCAACCCTCCAAGGTGATCGCCCAAGGCTTCGCCGCCGTGGCACTGGAGATGAAGGACGGGACGAGCTACCTGGGCTTCGTCGTAAATGAAGAGCCGGAGATGCTGCACCTGAAAACCGCCACCGGCAGCGTGGACGTGAAGAAAGCAGAGCTGAAGAAACTCACCAAGCTTCCCGCCTCGCTCATGCCCGAAGGTCAGTTCGCCAGCCTCACCGCCCAGGAAGCCGCGGACGTGCTGGCGTTTTTGAGTGGGTTGAAGTGAGGTCAGGGGAGGCCGCTGCCGCTAACAAACGAAGACACAAGTCATCATTTTTTCATCGGCGATAACACGAGCCGGAAAGATATCATCTAAAGGGGCCCGCTGGAAGAGTGACGCTTTGGAGTGCGGGTAGCTTGCTCCCGCTTTCTCAGTCAGCGAGCTTGCTCGCGGCTGAGCACGTCCGAATCCACGGCTAAATTTCCGAAAACTCCCGAGATCCACCTACTTTCTTAACTGGTTGCCTTCATTCACGATCTTCCACCTACGCCGTGCTACCCCGCCACGGCCAGCAAGCTGACCTCCACCCCAAAGCTGGAGCAAGCTCCAGCACTCCAAAGTGTCGCCCGCTCAGCGAAGCTCAGTGAGAAACCTTCCTCATTCAGGCCACTGGTCACCCATGCTCTTCTAATTGCCATCTTCCCGACAAAACACCCATTCCCGCCTTTGTCCTTCGCGAACGCACACCGCAAAATGCGGCAGCCATGCGCGAGGATTCCTTTCGTTATCGCACGCCACAAAAGATCGTCAATACACCTGCCTCATTCGCCGTCCCGAAGCAGGAACTCCGGGGCCGCCCCTGTGCTGCGCACTCTTCTCACCGCCGCACCCGTGAGGGAAGCACTCCATCCTCATCACCACCGCGCCTTCACCTCGAGACCGCCCTCGCCCATGTGCGAGGCGACCCTTCGACCCACACGCGTGAAGCCACGCTGCCCTGGCACGTGATGTTTGAGCAGCAAGAGCAGCGCCTCTCGCATCACGCCAGGGAACACGGCCTGCCCACGAATTGGCATCCACCCTCTGGCGCCCGCGCCCTGCCCGGTGGTGCGGAACACCACTTGTGGAAAGACAGTGACGGTCGCATCTACAAGATGACCAAGGACGATCACTTTGGCCAGGTGCCATGTTACAATCCCAGTTCCGAAACCAGCTGGGAAAACTTCGCCGCCGCGCCCGCGGATTACTTGGAGCGTCTCACCTTGATGAATGAAATCTTCGGCGATGACCTCCGCATCGTCGGCCTGCGCTGCGGCCACACCGTCGCCATCGCCACCTCCCAGCCGTTGCGCAAACCGGCCCGCGTCCGTCAGCCTCATCCGCGCACCACCGCAAAGATCGAGTCCTTCATGGAGCAGCGCGGCTTTGTGAATCTCGGCTTCGCCGCCTGGTTTCATCCCACGGAGAAACTCATGGTGACCGATGCCACGCCGGACAATTTCATCGAGACGAGACACGGCTTGAAACCCGTGGACCTCATGATCTGCCACGCCCAAGGAAAACTCCTCCGCCTGCTGCAACAGAAGATCGCCTCCGGACAACCGAACGATGAGCTGAGGCTCAGGGAAGAAGAGGTCAAAAGGGGAAAGTGAAAAGTGAAAAGGGGAGGAGGTGAGAGGGATGGAAAAAGGAAGCGAAGTGATAAAGACGCAGCCATCGGTCCCAACCCTTTTCACTTCTCCTCCCCCTCCCCGAAGCCTTCTTTCCGACTACACCGGCCTATCCGATTTGTGCGGAGAAAGGAGCGGCAGGATAGTTCAGGTAAGTCCGCATCCACGGACGGATTGCTCCTGCACTTATGTCCAAGTTACACGCGTCTAACTCACATTTCCTCCCAGGGAAACTGCTCCCGCGCTTATCCCATACCAAACGTGAGCCCTGGCATGGCATGGCCTGCCTGAGCTGGGTGAAGCAGGAGGAAAAACCTGAACGCGGACACGCGCGGCAAAGTGGCCTGCAGGCAGCGGAGTTCTCACCGGATGCTCCGTGGGGAGATACCACGCTTCCCTCCCTGCCGCCTCACGGTCTGCCGGGCGCTCACTTCAGCACCGAGCCGGATAGTCTTCTGCAACCCGCCGCGCCGCACGACGAACCGCCACCGTGGGAGGGCGAGTTTGATCCGCGGAATCACCCTCCAAAGGAAAATTCCCAGCCTCCCCGGTCACCGCAGCCTCCCCGGTCACCGCAGCCTCCCATGCCGTGGGGAGACGCATCGACCGATGCCTTCCCGCCGCCGATGGAGGTACGCGCGCCGTGGCGGTCGTCCGCGCCTCCGCCCCCGGTTTTTGATCCCAACGGAGATTTGCCCAACACCGAACCTCCACCACCCACGCCATGGCGGCCCCAGACGCCGGAAGACTGGCGCAATCTTATCCCTCATGCCTTGGGTGATGCCACGCGGCCTTTCATTGAGAATCCCGTTCCGCTGCCACCCGCTCCGCCGTCTGCGCGGGAAAATCCTCCGCCGCTTCCGCAGCCTCCTCTCCGGCTTCACCACCTCCCGTGCCGTCCCCTTCGCCAGAGCTGCCCACTCCGTGGGATTCTTCACCACCCCCGCAGTCTCCGCCGTCATCGTCTCCGTCATCTCCGCCTCCTCACGCGGTGACTGTCTTTCAACTCCCGCCTGCACTCCAGACTCAGGCGAATCCTTCACCATCCCTCCCGGCGGAAGATTACCTCCCGCATCCTCCCAGCGAAGCCGCGCGAAACCAGATCCGCCACGCCGGAGGATTCATCATCCCGCAGGGCGTCACCTTCAACATCCCCACCACCGGCGAACCTCCCCAGGCTGAAGCCAGACGCCAGGATGCTTTGCAAAACTGGCAGCAGACCCAGTCGGACCTCGCCCGGCAGCGCAGCGCCGCCGCATCGAAGTGGAACCAGCAAACCCTCGGTCTCCTCCTCGGGGACACCCACCCCTCCAGCGGCATGCTTCGGGACGCCCTGCAGGATTATGAAAACGGCATCCTCTCCAGCCAGGAGCTGGATCGCCTCTATGCCGCCGCCGGTTCCCCCGTCAGCGGCACGGAGGCCTTCCACCAGGAGCTGGAGCATCGCCAGCGGCTTCAGCAAGCCTACGACGAAGGCATGAAGACCTCCTTGGGCGAGGGCGGCGGCAAGCCGGATCCGCGCCTCGCCCGCGACCATCAGCGGCGGGAAAACATCGCCCGCTTCACCCCGCCCCGGCTCACCCTCCATCTGGAGGACGGCAGCACCCGGCATCTGGATTTCCCGCCCGGGGCCACACGGAAGCAAATGGAAGGCTACGCCGGCTACATGACCAGCCGCACTTTTCCGTCCTCACCCCGCGCCCCGCAGATCCACGTGACCGGCACTTCCATCGATCATCCGGATGACCGCATCAAGGCATTGGAAAAAGAGATCGCCCCGCAGCTCCGCGAGTTTGAAAAGCAGCTCGACAAGAAACTCGACTCCCTGCATCTCGATGACGTGGAGCGCGCGCAGGTGGAGCAGCGCATCCGCCTGGACGC
>Ga0265327_10003540_pt1 | contig 14807 bp, 22 predicted proteins | sample 41621metaG_FD_202089 | JGI IMG/M metagenome (GOLD analysis project Ga0265327, IMG submission 202089) | Rhizosphere microbial communities from Carex aquatilis grown in University of Washington, Seatle, WA, United States - 4-16-21 metaG | ecosystem: Host-associated > Plants > Roots > Rhizosphere... | reverse complement strand
CGTTGCAGCGCGCGGCACGTAAGTTATATGGCGAGGGGGCAAGTCTGGAACAGGTAGCGGAAGCATGGCGCCCATACCGCACCCTGGCATCGTGGTATTTGTGGCGACACGTGGAGTGACTAAAACCTCTTACACCAGGGCATTACTCAGGCAACGATCTTGAGGGTGCTGAGCACAGCCTGGTTGAAGTTATCGGTAGCTGCGGTATAAGCCAGCGCCGGGTTCTGCTTCAACAGACTGCTCCAGTCGGCAACACTACCTGCAGCGGAACCGGAGGTGTCAACGGTAGTCGGGTCGGATGACCCGCCGGTCGCGCCGGGAAGGCTGGTGGTAGGGGTGCTTTGTTGCAGGAAATTGAGCAGGCTCACCGCATCGTAGCCGGTGCCAGCGGTACCGCTTAAAGTGCTCACCACGGAAGCTTCAGCCGAAATGTCGACGGCAGTCTGCGCCAACTCTGTGCCCACTTTACTCTGGGCGACCACGGGCGTTTTGGGCGCGGTAGTGACTGCAGTATTGGTCTGCGGTAATGAGCTGGAAATGGTAGACATCTTGCTACTCCTTCAAAAATCTATAAGGCCGATCATTACAATTTAAAATCGCTCTTTCAATACAATATCGGCACAAGCAGTTTGATCTTTAAAGCTTTATTGCAAATAAAGTTTACCAATTTTTTAGAAAAATACAATATCAACGATTTTGGCAATAAATAAAACGCTGTAAAAACGGCACAAAAAGTACAAATAAAAACGGGAGCCTAAGCTCCCGTCTCTAGTGCATGATCGTTAAAAATTAACGATTGCAGACGTACATGGTTACTTCAAAGCCGAAACGCATTTCGGTAGCAGCTGGTTTGGTCCACATGGTTAATCTCCTTTATGTTGGGTTGCAAACAAGAACAAACTTGTTCGTGCTTGTATGACCCGTACTATGCGCCAACAGTTTGCTCCAGGCCCTACAGCCATTCACTGATGTGGCCTAGTGATTTTCATTAGTTTAGGGTCATGCAACGGCGGGCTTGAAGGCGAATGCGAACACCGCTGCCAGCGCCAGGCAGGCAAAAGCCGCAAGGTAATTCCACGCCATCTTCTCCTTGAGATAAAAAATGGCGAAGACGATGAACACGCAAATGGTGATCACCTCTTGCAGGATCTTGAGCTGGAAGCCGCTGAATTCGACGAAGCCGAAACGATTGGCGGGCACGGCGAAACAGTATTCGATGAGTGCGATAGACCACGACACCAGTATCGCCTGCCACAGCGGCCACGAGTGCCCGTACTTCAAATGTCCGTACCAGGCGAAAGTCATGAAGATGTTGGAGATGGTCAGCAGGATGATGGTGGTCATAAGGGTGTCCGTGAGTTGCGGTGAATAAAAGCAAAAGGTTAGAATTTATCCTATTTTCACAGGAACAGTCTAATGCTCACCGAAACCACCGCCAGACAATTCGCACAACACTGGGTAGAGGCGTGGAACAGCCATGACCTGGATGTGATCATGAGCCACTATGCCGAGGATGTGGTGATTACTTCGCCCATTGCCAAACAGCTACTGAATCTGCCGAACGGTGAGATAAAAGGTAAAGCTGCGCTACACAGCTACTTCAAACGCGCGCTGGAAGCTTACCCCGACGTGAGGTTTGAGCTGAAAGACGTGCTGTGGGGTATCACTAGCGTGGTGCTCTATTACGTCAACCACAAAGGTACGCACGTCGGCGAATTCATGGAACTGAACGCGAGCGGCAAAGTGGTGCGCATGGTGGCGAATTACGGCGGTTGAGCTATTAAAGCTTAAGTATACAAATGAAAACGGGAGCCTGGGCTCCCGTTTTCATTTGTAATGCATGCAGGCTAGATCACATAGCTCAGTTTGCCGTCATATTCCGATGAGAAATTATCTGCGGCAGAGCCATAGGCGCGTGCCGGGTCCTTCTTCAGCAGTGCACTATTGGCATAGATATCCGGGATGGCAACGATAGTGTTCAGCGTCAGCGCCACAGGGCCGGTCTCGGCATACACATCGTGGCGCAGGGATAGCATATCCATCAGGTTGTATGCATCCGTGGCAGATTGACTGGCGGATTGGCTGTTTTTCACACTTTGGACAAATGTCATGATGCTGTACTCCCTTCACTCAACGTTAAACAACTGCTCTCACTATTGTTATCGGTCGCGCGGGGAAAATCTTTAATGCGGCTAGGGACTTGGAAAAGTAACGAATGCCATTCAATAACTGGATACCAGGACCAGGCTGGGGTATGGACCATAGGTTACGGCCATACCAAAGATGTGCAACAAGGCATGACCTGCACTCAGTCCCAGGCCGAACAATGGCTGCTGGAAGATGCGGGGGAATGTGTAAGCTGGCTGAATAACTTTGTTACCCCGCGTGTGGAGCTGACCCAAGGCGAGTTCGATGCCCTGGTGGATTTCAGTTTCAATCTCGGCCTGCACGCGCTGGCAGGTTCCACCCTTTTAAAGGATGTACTGGCCGGCAAGATGGAATTGGCCGCTGCCGAGTTCGAGAAGTGGGACAGGGCAGGCGGCAAGGTGGTGGCAGGTCTGCTGCGCCGCCGTCTCGCCGAGCAGCAGGAATTCAGCACTTAACTCATCGTTTAAGCATTGCCATATCCCGAATCAACCGACCCGCCTTGCGCGGGTTTTTGCATTTGTGAGGACTCGTATGACCGCACCCGACTCTCCGCCGCGCCAGCAGGCGCTGCACTGGCTCGATTGGCTCAATCGTGCTTTTTCCGATGCCAATGGTGAACCTGACGACGCACGTATTGCAGCATTCATGATGGTGCTGACATTTCTCGGCAACAGCATCGCTTCGGTGGCGCTCAATCCACACCATTTATTCGACCCGCAAGCTTTCGGCATAGGCGCCGGTGCCATCGCGGGCGGCGTAGGCGTCTGGTTCGGCGCGAGAAAGGATCATTAAAAATGAAAATCGAGGTGAATACACTATGAACTGGCTACTTGGTCTTATTCCCGCGCCGTATCAATTGCTTGCCAAAGCCATTGCGGTCATTGCCTTGTGTGCAGGGCTGTTGTTTTCATGGCACCAATTCACCGGGCACTACGTAGATATCGGTAAACAGTCCCGCCAGACTGAGGTAGATGCGCTCACGCTGCAGCTGCAAAGCTCCGTCTTTGCTGCGCAGCAATGCAACCAATCTGTCGAAGACTTGCAGACCGCCAGCAACAACAAAAAAGCAGCATATGGGTTGGCACTGGCAGAAGCACAAAAACGCGTTAGCGGGCTGCAAAATCAATCTGCCTGGCTGCTGGCGCAACTGAATAAACCTGATGCCAAAAACAAGAGCTGTGCGGATGCCCTGAAACAGTGGAGGGCGCAACCATGAGAATCGCATTGATCCTATTGTCGGCCTTGCTCTCGGCTTGCGGAACGCTACCTGCGCACGAGGTCCAGAAAGAGGTGCAGCAAGTGGATAAAGCCATAGCGGTGTCGTGTGTAGTGAATATGCCAACAATTCCTGATTTTAAAACCGATAGTGAACTGAAAGCTATGCCGGACTATGAGGTGGTGATCACTTTATTATCAGAGCGGATCCGGTGCGAAATATACGAAAGTGAGCTGGCAGCGGCGTTGCAGGCTTGCAAATGAAAAACTGCAGATGATTGAGTCTTACTCCGACTTGCGTGTCCAATCTTTGATAAATAATTTTAATATTCATCGGTATGGCTTGATGACCATAGTCCGTGCGACTAGTGACCGTTGTTAGTCATGTTTTGTTTCCTTACCCTACACTCTCGCGTGATGGGGTATTCCTTCAAGGCCGTTCTCATCTAACTTAATAGTGAGGTGAGACTTGTGTCTAAATTTATTGATATCCCCAGTGCGTTTAAAAGATTGCGGCTGGAAGTCGGCTTATCTCAAGAAGCAATGGCTCATAAGGCGGGTTTGGATCGAACCTATATCTCCATGATGGAGCGTGGAAAACGTAATCCGAGTTTTCGCACAATAGAAAAGATCGCATGTGCGATGAATATGGAAACATCTGCACTTGTCCTGACACTGGACGGCTATTCGGCCTGACGAGGGTGAAGCACCCGCAGTTATAAGGAAACAGCTCGCGCCTACGAGAAAGTTTTAATTCTGGCACCACTCTTGGATTATTTTCAATAGCCCATTCAGGAGAGCATTTTGTCGAGCATCAGTCTGCCATCCTTACCGGATGAGATACTTATCGTGGAGCATCAGCAATCGAACCGCTTACTGCTGGAGGGCCAGTTGCAGGTTTTTGGCCTCTCTCCTGATATTCTCAGTAGCGCAGATGATGTGCTGGAAGCTTTGATGGAAAAGCGGTACAAACTGATATTTCTGGACATGGATATGCCATCCATGAATAGCATAGAGACAACCCAACTCATACGCCAGGCAGAGAGCCAATTGAAATGGCCTCGTAGTCGCATCATCGGGTATACCGAAAATCAGTCCTACGAATTACAACCGCAATGCATCGAAGCAGGCATGGATGCAGTCTACGCCAAAGCCGGCACGCTACATATCCTCTCTGAAGTATTTAAACTGAGAGTGAAGTATATTTACGCCTCCTGAATTTACGTCTCCTGATTTTCAATCATGGGAGTAAATCAAAATAGAGGTGGTAATTAAGGCTTGCGAGTAGAATTAATGCTCCGCTACGCTGTTTTCTTATGAATGAGATCCTCTTAAATGAGTTCCTCTTTACTCCATCTTGTATATCGACATCTATTCACGGTGCTATGGCTGATATGGCTAGGCTACTGGTGGCTGTTGGGGCGCCGTGCCAAAACCGCGGTGCGGAGTGAATCCGGCGTTTCCCGGTTATTGCACATGGTGCCGCTGCTGATCGCGGTGATGCTGTTGTGGCTGCCGCATTTTCCGGTGCCGGTGCTGGGGGAGCGTTTCATGCGCTTATCAGCCTGGGCTTTCTGGCTGGGAGCGGTATTGACAGTCGCCGGGCTGCTATTCAGCGTATGGGCGCGCAACCATATCGGCGATAATTGGAGTGCCATCGTCACCATCAAGCAAGACCACCAGTTGATCATCAGCGGGCCTTATGCGCTGGTGCGCCACCCCATCTACACGGGTTTAATGCTGGGGTTTATAGGTTCTGCGCTGGCACGCGGCGAATGGCGCGGTGTGCTGGCGGTGATGATCGCCTTATGGGCGTTTTGGCGCAAGTTGCGGCTGGAAGAGCGATGGATGCAGGAGAAATTCGGTGCGGCCTATAGCGTCTATCGCAGCAGCGCGGCGGCGTTGTTACCGTTTATACTTTAGCCAATTTGGAGGCTTTGAAACAGCTGCTTGCGGTTCCGGCTGCTAACACAGCTCCGTGATCGAATGCCCGGTAAACAGCCAGAACAGATTCGCTAATACCGGCAAAAAGATAATAAAAAGCCAAAACCATAGCCCCGTTTTATATAAGCGATGGCGGAATGCCAGGATATCCTCGGGTTGCGAGCTTCGTTCGCTCATGGGACCAATGCGGTAAGCCATATTGGCTAAGGGTAGCGCAATGATGAAGAAAAGCGCGCCAAAGAAAATAACGAAGAAAGTAAGGTCGCGGCAGGGAAGCCGGAACCCAAACAAAAACCAGAGCAAAAGCAGGCCTGCAAAAGATATAGGCGCATAGGTGACCAGCGTCTCGTTAAAATGACGCCGGCGTTTCTCCCACCAAGCATCCGCAGGTTCTTCTATTTCGTTAGCGATCAGTTCCATAGTTGCTATTTAGGCGCACAATTATAAAAAAGTCCAGTGGTCAGGTGAATTTTTAGCACTGTGACTACCACATTTTCAAGAATATATTCGATTTTGCAGTAAAACGCGCACTTGATTCAGCTTACACTTAGCATCCTCAAGCTGTCATCGCAATACGGCATCCCAATACGGAAACGTCATGCACTTACAAATCCGCACAAAAATCCTTTTTATTTTTCTGTTATCGCTAGGTGTGTCCACATCTTCGTACGCGGATTGCTCAACAGATCGTCAGCTCGATGTAACGGCCAGCCCGAAAACCAACAAGCAGGCCAGCCTGTTTCTGGAGAACGACTTCTTTTCCACCCATCTCGGCCTGGGCGATTCGGACAGGTGGTACACCAACGGCGTTAAATTAACCTATAGCTATGATCAAGATACGGCTGCGCTGCCGACCGTTACCATGAGAAATGCGGTTGAACGTCTGGCTAAAGCCGTTCACATCGACGATTTCTGCCAGGCCAGATACGGTGTTGCTTTCGGTCAGCTGATGTTCACGCCCAGCAACACGCTCACTCCACTGCCGCAACCGAACGACCGCTACTACGGCGGCTGGCTATATATGGGTGGTGTCATTCAGGAGCACAGCGCTGCAAAGACGGTCACCGCGGAATTGGATGTCGGTGTCACCGGGCCTCTTTCAGGTGCGGAATGGGCACAGAATCTGGTACACCGTATGTTCAACTATCAGCGGTCGCAAGGCTGGAATAACCAGATCAAGAACGAGCCCGGCATACAGTTCAACTACAACAGCATCAGCAAGCTGCAAGGTAACGACTATTTCGATGCCAGCGGCTATTGGGGCGCGGTGGTGGGCACCATATTCGATAACGCCAAGGTGGGGATGATCCTGCGCCTGGGAGAGTTGTCAGACAGCGTACCTGCATCGGTGATAGAAAGCCCGGTGATCGGCGGCGATCTGCAAAAGCACGGCTGGTATTTCCTGGCCAGGGGGGAAGTAGAGGGCGTGCTGCACAACACCTTTATCGACGGCAGCCTGTTCCGCTCCGACCCGTTCGCCAACAACACAGAAAGAAAACCGGTAGTAGGGCAGGTCACGCTTGGCTTTGTGAAAGAAGGGCTGTTCGGCGAGCCGGTCAAATTCAGCTTCCTGCTCAGCCGCCGTACCCAGGAATTCACATCACCCACCGTGGGTCAGGGGCAGCTGTTCACCTTTGGCACGGTCAATGTAGAGTTCCCCATTTAGTCAGGCTATGCTAGCTGTTGCCCGCGGATAGGCAGTTATTTTAAGGGTCGGCAGGATGTCAAAATTATTATGACCATAATTTATAAAGCTTGAAGTGCGGCGTAATCGTCATCTGAAAGCTTGATGTGCGCGGCGCCCACATTCTCTTCCAGGTGCTTCACTTTGCTGGTGCCTGCAATAGGCAGCATCACCGGGCTGCGTTTCAGTAACCATGCCAGTGCGATCTGCCCAGGAGTATTACCAAGTTTTTGTGCAATGCCATTCAGCACGCTACCGGGGTTGGCAAGGTTGCCGAAAGCCAATGGAAACCACGGGATGAAGCCGATGTTGTGTGCCGTACAGTAATCCAGCACCTCTTCATGTTTACGGTTCACCAGATTGAATATGTTCTGTACGGTAGCGACTTTGAAATACTTTCCGGCTTCGACGATGTCGGCGACATTGACTTCGCTCAGGCCGACATTGCGGATCAGCCCTTCGTTCTGGAATTCACGTATCGCGCCGAATTGTTCGGCTCTCGGCACTTTCGGGTCTATGCGGTGCAGTTGCCACAAGTCTATCTGCTCCACACCCAGCCTGCGCATACTCATCAGCACGCATTGCCGCAGGTATTCCGGGCGTCCCAGCATCTCCCAGTGCCCAGGGCCGGAACGTGCCAGTCCAGCTTTGGTGGCGATCAGCGCTTTAGGGAAGCTGTGGCGCGCTTCACCTATCAGTGATTCGCTGACGTAAGGGCCGTAGCTATCTGCGGTATCTATGAAATTCACGCCCAGTGACGATAGTGCTTCCAGTGTGCGCAGGCACTCGGCTCTATCTTTAGGCTCGCCCCAGATACCAGGGCCGGTGAGTTGCATCGCGCCATAGCCCAGGCGATTGATGGTGATATCGCCGATGGTGAATTGTCCTGAAGCTTCTGCATTTATTGTACTCATGTTGTTTTCCTATTAACGAAGAAAGCCGGGAGTATGCGTCCCGGCTGCCTGAATAATGCGAATGATAGATGCTTACTTGAGTTATGGGTTTGAAGGCAGCTTGTGAAATTAAGTGGCCAGGTTTTTGATGATACGCCTAACTGCATCTGGATTATCGACACTCAAAAAGTGTCCAGAGTCAGGCACAGTCTCAGTTTTTGATTGTGAGATCCTGACCGCAGTCTCAGATCTCTCTGGTATGCGTGACCAGTCATTCTCCCCGTAGATGAGCGTCACCGGGGCTTTGATCATGTGATATATCGCGGCTGCATCTCCCCAGCTCTTCCAGTTCTTCAGGATATTCCGTTCCACATAGCGATAACCAGGAGTGTGTCCGGTTTTATTGAAAAGCTTGACTAGCGCAGTCGGCATTTTGCTAAGCTTGGTGATGCCACCGTTCATAATAGAGCCCAGAATCAGGCTATTTTCCAAAGCAGCGAAGATCGCACCATTGACCGGGATAGAGAAATTCCACAAGACGAAATTGGCGATGAAATTACCGCGCCGGATGCCATCGGCATAGCGTGTTTCATAGTCATAGGTATTGATGGCAACGACTTGTTTGATTTTCTCAGGGATCACTGCAGAGACTGTCAAAGCCAGCGTCGCGCCTATGGATTCGCCAACCAGTGTGATGTTGCTCAAGCCGAGTCGATTGATGACCTCGATCACTGACTTTCTCAGATAAGGCTCATCATAATTGATGGTCTTGCTGTTGGATGACCTGCCGTGGCCGGGAAGATCGATGGCATAGACCGTATAATCTTTAGCTAAAGCAGGAATGATCTCGTTGAAGTATTCGATCTGTGTCCTGAGGGTATGCATCAATACTAGTGGTTCTCCTTGACCAGACTTGATGACTCTTACCGTCTGACCATCCGCAATGTTTACGAATTGCTCAATTCCGTTAATTATTATCTCATTAGCACTCATGTTGCTCTCCTTGATTTGTTCCCAATTGGATAGGGAATACTGGTCACACCCGGTTTAACAATGTGACCAGCAGATGATTAATGACTCAGAAAGAAATTCGCTGTGTTCACAAAAGAGTCGTGATACTGGAAGATCGAGCCATGGCTGGAGTCCGGATAAAGAACTAATTGCGCATTCTTCAGGTGTTGGTACAACTCGATTGAGCCTGCGGTCGGCAACATGGTGTCATTGCTGCCTGTGACCACCAATACTGGCTGGTTGATGGCTTTCAGTGTCTTGAATTCCGGATCGGGGGTACTGGTCCATACGATCAGCGCCTTGCCATGGGCATCAGCGATCGGCTTACCGCTCTCAGGATCGCGGCCATCCTGGCGAGCATAAACGCGTGCCAGGAATTCACCTGCTGCTTTTTTACCTGCGTCGGATTGTGAGAAGAACAGGTAATCACGTGGATCAGGTGCATTGGCGCGTGAGAATGCCTCACCAAGTACCTTCATCAGGTTATTGCCGCCGCCTTGATGCGTAGTTCCAGCAAGGATCACTTTATTGACGAGTTCAGGATGTTGCGCTGCCAGCTCCTGAGCGACGAACCCACCCATGGAGAAGCCGAGCAGATCGACTTTTTTATAACCCAATGCAGTGATGAATGCATAAGCATCTTTGGTCATGTCCGCAATGTTGTCGGAAACGACACCATTGGTCGCGCCCACACCGCGGTTATTGAATACCACTACCTGGCGGGTCAGCCCCAATCCGTTCACTACTGCAGGATCCCATGAGTCCATGGTGCCGGTGAAGTGTTGCAGCAGGATCAACGGGGTGCCGGTGCCGGGACCAAGCGTGCGGTACGAGAATTTGACGCCGTTCGCTTCAATATACTTGGTCGGTGTAGTCACCAGAGAGTCTTGAGCTGCGCCTGCACCCGTGGCTTCTACCACCAGCAGGGAGGTTGCAAAGAAGAGTAATGATTTGATGAGCTTGTTCATGATCGTTTCCTTTTTAAATGGGTTGAAAGTTTGTTAGCTACATATGTATTCATTTGACTAATTATGTAACATGGATTACATTATTAACAAGGCATAGGCGCTTGTCAACAAATATTTGTAAGTTGTGTTATATAATTAGCTAACTTGATGAAATTAAGGAATTTGTATGGCTCATGTAGGCAGGCCAAGAACGTTCGACCGCGATGAGGCGCTGAAAAAGGCGATGCTGGTGTTTTGGGACAAAGGGTTCGAAGGCACCACCATGTCCGACATCATTTCCGCCATCGGCATGAAAGCCCCCAGCGTGTATGCCGCGTTCGGCAACAAGGATGCGTTGTTCGATGAAGTAGTGCAGCTATACACAGGCATGTTCTATCAAGGGCCCCTGAAAGCACTGAACAGCGCCAGCGAAATCGGTCAGGCGATAGAGCAATGCCTGAAAGCGCACATAGACATGTTTACCAGCCAGGAGAAAGCATGCAGCTGCCTGCTGCTGACAGCGGCGAATAACTGCTCGCCTGAGCATCAACAACATGTGGTTCAACTGAGGAATATCAGGGCAGGTTATAAGGGTGCGCTGCTGGCCAGGTTCAAAAAGGCAGAGGCAGAAGGGCAACTGGTTGCCGCTGCAGACCCGCAATCTCTGACCGAGTTTTATGCTACCTGCATCCAAGGGCTGGCGATGAGTGCCAAGGACGGCGCCAGCAAGAAAGTGCTGCTGGAGTCGTGCGCCTATGCGTTAGGTGTACTCAAGCCATTTTTGAAAGATGCGGCCACTTAAAGAGTAGGCGAATTAAATCCGGGTTTTGTCAGGTTATTGTCAGGAAGTTCGTTCAAACTTCTGGTTAAAATCAACTTAACCGAAAGGAAAGCAATGTCCAAAATCGTTACCGGGAAAAACGACATCCATCAAGATACCGGAGTGCCATTGAGCCAGTTCTATACCGGCCCTACCGCGCAGTGGCAGACTTATCAGCATGCGTTGAAGACTTTGCCGTCGCTGGAGCATTATCAGGGTATCCAGAATCTCAAGTTTATTGTGCTGATTCCGGAAGCAAAGGAAAAAGACCGGGGTAATTTCAGGGATAGCCGTTGGGACTTTCAGGCACATAACTTTGTTGATGTGGTTACCGGCGAGACCTACGGTGAAGCTGAGGTGATGGGGTGGACCGTGGGTGCATTCCCGTTCTGATTTGTCTTGATTGGTGCGGCGAAGAGGACTCGAACCTCCACAGAGTTGCCCCCGACAGGACCTAAACCTGTTGTGTCTACCAATTCCACCATCGCCGCAGATTTGGAGCAGGGCGCTATTGTAACCGAGACCGGGGTTTCGCGGCTAGCCTGAGCCCTACAAGGCTTTCTCTGGGCGGGTGATTGACAAACGGCCTGCATCCGCCGCATGATGCGGCCCATCAATGGGAGAAAAAATGCAACACACGGATCAAACTCAAGAGATCGCCATGCTACGTGCAGAGGTGGAGATACTGATGATAGAGCGTCAGTCGCTGTTACAGGTGGCAGGCGCTGCGGCAGGCTTTATTGCCGAGATCAACAGTGTTGACGTGCCTGCGGGCGCGATCGAGGCAGCGGAATTACTGGCTGAGAGCGTTAACGCCCTGCCGGAAGAGACTTTGCAGGATTCGCTGACCGCCGTAGAAGCCCACATCATCAACTAGAGTCGTTTACCACTTCAATCCACTTTAAATCCTCTTGGGGTCGTCCATGGCTAAATATGCCTACGTTGTCCTGCTGGCTGTGATTCTTTCTGGTTGTGCCGCACCGGCGGCGGTAGAAAAGATGGCTGCGACTCATGTTGATACCAGCTCAGTCCGCGCAGATTCGCCGATGAAGAACGGCATCGTGATTAAAAGCGTAAGCGGCGGTACGGCGACGAATCCGATGTGGTTGTCCAAAGTGGGCGATGAAAACTTCAAGCAAGCACTGCAACAATCCTTGCAATCTTCCGCTTTACTCGCACCGGACGGTACTAACGGCAACTATACGCTGGATGTGAAATTGCTGAGTCTGGAGCAGCCATTTGCCGGGTTTGATCTCAAGGTGACAGCGACCGCCCAATACATATTGCAGGAGGTATCTTCCGGCAAACAGGTGCTTAACACCACCATCGTCACTCCTTTTACTGCAACGGTCGGGGATGCTTTTGTCGCGATGGTTCGTCTGAAGATCGCCAACGAGGGTGCCATCCGCTTGAACATCGAAGACTTTATAAAACAGCTGGTAGCAGTAGATAGTAACAAGTAGGTGAGCGCAATAGCAGTAGAGCTAAGTCGATACTAACTGAGATATTTATCCAGCTGTTGATGGATCTCGCGTTCCACCTTGGCCCGCAACGGGCGTAGCAGAAAAGGCAGTTCCACCCGTACTTCCACCTTGCTGTCATCTACCGCGATGCTGCCTTTGGCACTGGCGTGGGTCAGTTGCAGCACGTCACCCTGCCAATGGCTATCCACCTTCAGTTCATGCTTGAGCCGCGCTGCGATGTGCTCGGCGCTCTTTCTGGCATCTGCTTTCCCCAGCTGATGCGCACGTTCTATATGAATGCTTGCCATATCTCATTCTACGACGTTTGCCCGCCATACACCTAACAGGTACTATGCTGCGATTGTATTTTTCTGGTGTATTTATTAGGTGCATTTATTTTTGGGTATTTTTCCTTGAGAGTTGTCGCGTCCAGATTGTCATGTCTTTTAGCGTTATGCCTGCTGGCTTCCTGTGCCATGCAAAGCTATCAGGCCCGGCCATTGCAGCCGGAAGCAAGCGCGCAGGCATACACCGCCCGGACGGCGGCCGATGCGGGCTTAAGCGACGTGACGTTGTGGGACTTGCCAGCGTTGACCCAGGCGGCGCTGCGTCTGCACCCGGACCTGCAAGTGGCCCGCGCGCAATGGCAAGCGGCCAAGGCTGAAGAAAAGACCGCAGCGCAATCCCCCCTTCCTGGATTCTCTGCCGGTGCGGAGCACCATACCCGTACCGATGGCGGCATCTCGCCATGGACATTGTCACTGGGCATAGGCATCCCCATCGAGACCCATGGCAAACGTGAGGCACGCATAGAGCAGGCTGAAGCATTGAGCGAGGCCGCAAGGCTGGATATCGCTAACACCGCCTGGCAAGTGCGTAGCCGCGTGCGCAGCAGGCTGCTGGACTACTATGCAGCAAAGCAGCGCTTGCAGCAGCTGCAACAGCAACAGCAACCGCGCGCCGGGATCGTTGAGTTGTTACAGGCCAGATTGGACGCCGGTCTCGCCAGCACCGTGGAGATGGCTGACGCGCGTTTGCAATTACGCAAGATAGATGCGGAAGTGAATGCAGAAAACGGACGGTTGAATGAAAGCCGCGCCGCACTCGCCGCCGCTATCGCCTTGCCGCAAGGAGCGCTGGACGATACGCGTCTGGGCTTCGCCAGCTTTGAGCAGGAACTCACGCCATTACCTGCCCCTGAAGTGCAACGCATCGCCTTGCAGAACCGGCTCGATATCCGTCGCGGATTACTCACTTATGCCGCCACCGAGGCCGCGCTCAAGCTGGAGATCGCCAAACAGTATCCCGACATCACCCTCGACCCTACTTTCAGCTGGGATCAGGGCGATAATCGCTGGGGGCTGGGCATCAGCCAGTTGTTGACATTGTTGCGGGGTAACGATGCAGCGATCGCCAGCGCCGAAGCAGCGCGCGAGCTGGAGGCAAAACGCTTTGAGTCATTACAGATAGGCGTGATCAGCGAACAGGAGCAGGCCAACGCCGCGTGGGTCTCGGCCTTGAATGAACTGCAACATAACCGTAAGCTGTTGCAGGATCAGCAGAGCCGCTTAGCTCAAACCCAAAGTCAGTTTGATGCAGGGCAGATGGACAGGCTGGATCTGACGCTAGGGCAGCTGGAACTACAGACTGCACAAGCTGCACTGCTGGAAAGCAAACTCAAGGTGCAGCAGGCACTGGGGCGGCTGGAAGATGCTGTGCAGCAACCCCTGGACGGCAGTGCCGAAGACATTATTCAGGAGCAGAAATGAACAAGAAAGCGCTCGCTATCATCATCCTGCAGGCTCTGGTCATCGTGACCCTGGCCTGGGCACTGGTGTTCTACGGCAAGGATGAATACGAAGTCGCGCAGAATGCGGACAACAAGGAGATCAGCAGCCCGTCGCGTGTCACTGAGGAGCATGGTGCGACGGTGGTGACGCTTTCAGAAGCTGCACAAAAAGCCAGCGGCATCACCACCACCACGCTGCAATCAGCCAGCCACCAGAATGAAATGCTGAGCTACGGCAGTGTGGTCGGCATCGAGCCGCTGACTGATCTGCGGGCAAGGTATCAGGCAGCGCTGGCGGATGCCAATGTGGTGCGCGCCTCCATCATCAACACGCAGCAGGACTATCAACGGTTAAAGACGCTCAACGGCGATAACAAGAACATCTCCGACCGTGCCGTGCAAGTCGCCGAAGCCGCATGGAAAGCCGATCAGGCACGTCTGGCCGCGGCCGAGACGCAAGCCGCCGGCATCCGCGACAACATGCGCCAGCAATGGGGTGACGTATTGGCCAGCGGTGGCGGCGGATTGGAAGCGTTGCAGTCGCACCAGCAGGTATTGGTGCAAGTGGCATTGCCCGATGATGCACAACCCGCCAATATCAGCCGCATCACCATCGCCGCCACCGGCACTCGCGGCAAACCCATCCCCGCCACCTACGTAGGCCCTTCGCCGCAGACCGACCCCACCATACAGGGGCGCACTTACTTCTTCCGTGCTTCGTCGCAGGATTTGCGCGCAGGCATGCGGGTAGAGGCGCACATACAGATGCAGGGTACCAGCAAGCAAGGCGTGACCATCCCCACCGACGCGGTGGTGTGGTATCTGGGCAAGGCCTGGGCGTACCGTAAACAAGGCGCGGAAAAATTCGTGCGGCAACTGGTGAATACCGAGCA
>Ga0265327_10003539_pt1 | contig 14808 bp, 10 predicted proteins | sample 41621metaG_FD_202089 | JGI IMG/M metagenome (GOLD analysis project Ga0265327, IMG submission 202089) | Rhizosphere microbial communities from Carex aquatilis grown in University of Washington, Seatle, WA, United States - 4-16-21 metaG | ecosystem: Host-associated > Plants > Roots > Rhizosphere... | reverse complement strand
TCATGCAACGCCGCCAGCTGCACACCGATAAGCTGCACACCATCCGCCCCCACCTCCTGCGCCATCTTCGCATCGCCGTTGAGCAACACCCGCGCGCCATGTGTATGCGCCAACGCCACCACGCGCTGAGCCAGTTCGCGCAAGGCCTCTCGTGCAAGATGCTTCTCGCGTAACTGCACCAGCCGCAAACCCTTATGCAACGCGGCTTCCAGCCTGAGCATAAATTCCTCCACGCCCAATTCCCGCACATTGCTGAGCGCATACAGCGCGGGCAACTCCAGCGCGCGCAGGATCGGCGCGTTGGCGGGCAACACCGGTGCGACTGCGACCTCGGTTGCGCGCTGCCAGGAAAATTCCTGCCCCTCATGCGGATGCAGTTCGCCGCACCATGCCGTCACCCGGAAAAAATTCAATCGCACCGTCGCGTGCGGATAAGCGAACACGCGCGTCAACCACGGGTAGGCGCGAGTGACCGTGATGCCGAGCTCTTCGCGCAACTCGCGCACCAATGCGTGGTACGCCGTCTCGCCCGGCTCGACCTTGCCGCCGGGGAATTCCCAATAGCCGGCCCAGATTTTGTCCTTGGGTCTTTGAGCAAGGAGAAATGTTCCATCATCGCGCTGCAAAATAGCGGCGGCGACTTCAACGACTTTTTTATTTTCAGCTTGCTCGCTCAAGATGGTCTTTCAAAAGTTCAGAGCGCGTGCCCCGAGGCAGCGTATTTTATTCGCAACGCATGAATTCGACAGCTCCAAACAAAAATCCCCTGCCATTTCTGACAGAGGATTTTTTATTGCCGCTCGCACAACAAATATTACTTGTGTACACCCAGCTTCTGACGCCAGCCCGGGAAAATCTTGTCCGCATCTTTGGGGAAGGACTCGAACGCGCGGGCGAATTCCTTGTGTTCCTTGGCGAATTCGATCGGGTCGGCACCGGACTTCCAGCACTCGTACGACTGACGCAGGGAGATTGCACCAGCAGCCGGGCTGTCGATGTGGCCATAAGAGCCGCCGCCTGCGGTGTTGATCACGTTGCCGTGGCCGAGGTTCTCGAAGAAGCCGGGCAAACGCAACGCGTTCATGCCGCCGGAGATGATCGGCGTGGTCGGCTTCATGCCGTACCACTTTTGGAAGTAGACTGGACCTTGGCACTCGTCGCGCTCGATCATGTAAGCGATGATCTTGTCGTCGCCTTCACCTTCCATCTTGCCGTAGCCCATGGTGCCGACGTGGATGCCGGAAGCACCTTGCAGACGGCTCATCTTGGCCAGCACGAAGGCGGTGTAGCCGCGCTTGGCAGATGGCGAAGTGACTGCGCCGTGACCAGCGCGGTGGTAGTGCAGGTACTGGCTCGGGTATTGACGGCGTGCTGTGGTGACCATGCCGGGGCCGCCGACGTAGCCGTCAACCAGAAACGCAACCTTGTCCGCATCCGGGCCGAAGGTTTCCAGCGCGAAGTCGGCACGGGCGCACATTTCGTAATGGTCGTCGGCGGTGATGTTCATCGAGAACAGCTTGGCATCACCGGTTTCGTCTTGCGCGCGCTTCATCGCGTCATAAACCAGTGGCAATACTTTCTTCAGCGGGCAGAACACCTGATTGCCTTGCGGCTCGTCGTTCTTGATGAAGTCGCCGCCCAGCCAGAACTGGTAAGCCGCGTTGGCGAACGGCTCGGGACGCAGGCCCAGCTTGGGCTTGATGATGGTGCCGGAGATGTAGCCGCCGTTCTGAACCGGGCGACCAAGGATGCGCCACAGGTTGGAGATGTCGGTAGCGGGGCCGTCGAACAACTGGATGGCGCGCTCCGGCACATAGAAGTCGATCATCTTGGCGTGCTCGATGTCGCCCATGCCCTGATTGTTACCGATGGCGAGCGTCAGGAACGACACCAGCATCATGCGACCGTCGATCACGTTGCGGTCGAACAGTTCCAGCGGATATGCGATGCGCATATCTTCGGTAGCTTCGTCGATGTAGTAAACCAGCGCGTCCACGCCCTTGGTGAAGTCGTCGGTGGTGCTCACTTCCACGTTGGTGCCGGTGGAGGATTCGGCGGCGAAGTGGGCGGCGGCTTCGAGATAGCCGAGGTCGCCCTTGGGCTTCATCTTGTAGGCGACGAGGATGTGCTTACCACCCTTGATCAGGTCGGCTTCTTTGAGGTCGAGGTTGGAATAACGATTGGATTGATCCATGTTTTAACGCTCCCTTTGGTTAACAATTAAATTTCGATGGACGCAACTATACGCCCGGCAACTATAAATAACAGTCAATTATTTTTATGCTCAGCATAAGTAATTCTTATGGTATAAAACCTTCAAAATTTTTTGCCGCAAAGATCGCGAAGGATATTTCCAAGCCAGATCGAATACCGAGCCATTACTCCAAGGATAGGCCCGATTTACAAAACATCCTGTAGCGTGTTTTTCTTCGTGATCTTCGTGTGCTTCGTGTTGAAATGAATTTTAAGGAAATCGCCCATGCTGCCCATTTCTCTGCGCCAACTGCAAGTCTTCGAGAGCGCTGCCCGCCATCTGAGCCACTCGCGCGCAGCGGCAGAACTGTATCTGTCACAGCCCGCCGTGTCCATGCAAATCAAGCAGGCCGAGAGTACCATCGGTCTGCCGCTGTTCGAGCAGATGGGAAAAAAACTCTTCCTTACCGAAGCCGGGCGCGAGCTGCTGCATTACAGCCGCAGCATATTGCAACTGGTCAACGAAATGGAATCGGTGTTCGGCGAGATGAAAGGCCTGGAGCGCGGTCACTTGAATATTTCCGTGGTCAGCACCGCCAACTATTTCATGCCGCAACTGCTGGCGAAATTTATTCAGACGCATCCCAAAATACAAGTCAGCCTGTCCGTCGCCAACCGCGATACCGTGATCAAACAACTCAGCGAAAACATCGCCGACTTCGCCATCATGGGCCAGCCGCCGGAAGGTGCGGACATGCTATCCGCCGCATTCATGCAGAACCCGCTGGTCGCCATCGCCGCACCCACGCACGTCTTGGCGCGCGCCAAAAAAATCCAACCGAAGCAACTGGCGAACGAAACGTTCCTGCTGCGCGAACAAGGCTCCGGCACGCGCGGCGTGGTCGAACGCTACTTCGCCAGCCACCGCCTACCGCTGCCCCGGCACATGGAAATGGACACCAACGAAGCCATCAAACAATCGGTGCAGGCCTGCATGGGCATCGGCATCATCTCGCGCCACGGCATCGAACTGGAACTGGAAACCCATCGCCTCGTGGTGCTCGACGTGGATCATTTTCCCATCGTGCGCCACTGGCATATCGTGCAGCGCAAAGACAAACGGCCTTCCGTGGCGGCGCAGGAATTTAAGAAATTTCTGCTGGAAGAATCGCAGGGTAGGGTGCCGATTGGCGGTGCGGTGGCGGCGGGGAAAAGGAAGCCGCGAAAGTAGCCGAGCCGCCTATTCAATTGGCGCGCCTGAAACAGGCCTAGATATTTCCGGGAAATGCATAGGCCATTTTTTTCCTTGCTTCGCAAGGCGTGGCGCTGGTAGATTGCGACAGGATTTTCTAAGGTGTGTTTGTTGGTTTCAATATTCTGGAATGTGGTTGGCTAAAAATAATTAAGCGACTGAAATGAAAACTACTCGCTGCACCGAAAACTATTTAGCAGTCAGCCCGTATAAAAGATTGGGTCTTTTATTGGGGGCTACATCACGCAAGACTCTCGGAACCAGCCCTTGAAAATAGGTCGCAATGAACAATGCTGGTGCGGTTCCGGAGAAAAATACAAGAAGTGCCATTTGAACCGTGAACTCGATGATCCAGTTCAACCATGGGAAGTCTCCGCTAAAGCGCGCAACGCGTTCTCAGTAAGGCTATGTTCCGCTCCCTCCGCCATGCATGCTGACTGCAGCGGGCAAATCGTTCGCGCACATACCGTTCCGAAGTCCGGCAGCCTTGGAAAGATTGCAACAAACGGCCATGTTTACGCGTTTGCGCTAACCCTTGAGAAGCTGATTAAACATAAAGGGAAGTTTAGAGCGGAACTTGTGGGTGTCAACCACGCTTCGACCTTCACGGGCTTTTGCTCAGTACACGACACAAAGCTATTTTCTCCATTAGAGCTTCATGACTTCGCTGCGTCGCAGAAGCAATGTTTCTTGCTTGCCTATCGAGCATATGCTCGCGAGATATACACAAAGAAGGCCGCAGCGGAGTCCGCCAAGAATCACTCACAGATGGATCGAGGACACCCTATTGAGAAGCAAGTTATGGTTCAAAGCTTTTCGACTGCGTACAACGTTGGGCTGAACGCTGCGTTGAAAGACATTGCACATCATCAACCTCGCTTTGAGGCTCCCTTGTTGTCCGATGACTTCTCGCTTGTTCGCGCCTATGTCATTACCTTTGATGTTCCTCCGCCAGTTATGTGTAGCGGTGCATTTTGTCCTGAACAAGATTTTGACGGAAAGGTATTGCAAGACTTAAACGACCTATCGAAGGTACCGAGCATCATTAGCATCACCTCTTTTTTTGGCGGGCAGAACGGTCACTTTGTACTTGTGTGGTTGCCTGACGATGACGAGGTGTGTGTTCCTTTCGTAAAAAGCCTAGCAGCTATACCGGATACAGAACTGTCATCTGCATTGGTTCGGTTCATGTTTGAATTTGTCGAGAACGTTCAGATCAGCCCAGCCTGGTGGAATTCTCTGTCACAACCACATCAAACCGCGCTTGAAACGCGCATGGCCGCATCGGCGACGCCAACTCTAGGCCGTCGCCCTGAGTGCTTGAAGCCGGATAAGTGGCCAGTGGTTCCTTGGCCCATCCGGAATAGGAAGTGGATTGGGATCGAATCATGCCCCCTAACCGAGGACAATGAGAACGTAAGTCGGGATCAGCGTAAGTCGTAAAGAGTTAGAGAAAAGAGTTGAAGCCTTACATTTGACACGCCTGCTCCGCACCTATCGCACTTGAGATCGCGTTCCGTAAGCGAAAATGATTTGGTGGGTGGCTTGAATTGCGTTCAGGATTAAGCCGTTTTCTGCACCCAGAATTGGTACATGTTCTCGAACAGGTGCGGATGTTCGGTCTCAAATTGCTGCCAGTTGTTCAGATTGGTTCGGCATGGGTCATCCGGGAAGCGCGCGTGATATTGCCGGGCAATGCCGGGTCGGAGCGTTAAACCGACAAAATCGAGTCCGAGCGAAGCGATAATCTGCCGCAACTGCGGCAAGGTAAAGCGGTGCTCTTGCACATGGAACAGCAAGTCGCGGCATTCGCTCAAACTATAAAAATCGCCCCACGCCAGCAACTGCTGGAATTGCTCGCCGCTTGAGTCCGCCATCAGTTCCTGACGGAAACGCCGGATGTCGTCCGCATTGGCGGCATGGCCGCGTTCGGCAATCATCTTGCGGCAGGCGACAACTTCCTGACGCGCTGTTTCGCTGTACAGACCGAGGTGCATGAAGCCGCCGGGGCGCAGTAGACCGAGCAGCGTGCGCCAGCCCGCGACCGGGTCAGCCAGATGATGCAGCACGCCGACCGATTCAATTACGTCGAAGCGTTGCGAGAGTTCACCCAGTTGCATGATGTCGGCTTGGGCGTACTCGATGTTGTCCACGCCGAGTTCTGCGGTCTTGCGCTGGGCATAGCACAGGCTGGACAGGCTGAGGTCGATGGCGAGCACGCAGGCACCACAGAATTGGCGTGCCGTCTGCACCGGGTGTTGTCCGGTGCCGCAACCGGCAACCAGAATGTCGAGCGCATCGCGGCGACCATAGGGACGGAACGCGGCAGCGGGAAATTGCGATCCCAGATAGTCGTCCAGCGTCAACGCCGTGGCGGTGCTGACCGCCTTTATCCACTTGGGGTAAGGGCTTTCTTCGTATTGTTCCTGCACCCGTTGCGACACGCCGTCGCTGATCGGAGTCAGGCGGCGAATGCGCTCGCGATAGTCTTGCTCTTGCGCCGGTTCCTGCACTTGTTGCGCCAACAACGCGGCCAGCGGTTGCGGCCAATCCTGTTGCAGCAAGTCGGCAGCGCATGGCAAAACATGCAGCGGGAAATACGCCGCCAGTACCGCCAGACTAGCGCCAGAAATCGGCTGGTGCATCGCCATTCTGGAGGTCAGTTGTTCGCGCAGCGCGATGGCCTGCGCCGCTTCTTCATCGGTGCAGGCGTAAATGTATTCATTGAGGAAGCATTGGCGCGCCAGCGCACAATAAAAAGCAAGAGAGTCCGCCGTCACCTGTTCTGCGCCCGCAACGGATTGCAGCGCGATGTGACGCATCATCGTCAACAGACGCTCGAAATCGACACCGCTGATCGGCAGATTTTCCAGCAGGCAGGTAAGCAAGGCGTCGCCGCTCAGCAGGGCAATGCCATTCTGTCCACACAATTCCTGCACGGATAAACGTGTCGGCCAAGCCTTGTCGGCGCGCTTCAGGGCAGCCAGTAACGGCGGTTGCAAGCGCAGCAGATTTTTTGCGCTCGCCAGCAGCCCGCTGGGCCGACTCCACGCTTCGGCGATGGCGCGGGCGAGTAGTCTGCGCAGTTCGTCCGTCGCCGACGCGAGCGCAACCTCCTTGATGCAATGCGCAAAGGCCGCTCTCGATTCGTCGGTTTCGTCGAGCCGCAAGGCGTGCAGATAGCAGGCGAGAGCCTCGTCCCGCCTGCCTAACTCCAGCAAGGTGCCGCCGAGATTGCCATGTGCATCGGCGAAATCCGGCGCGAGTACGAGCGCTTGACGATAGCAGGTGGCGGCTTCTTCCAGTCGCCCCAGTTTGTTGAGTACGATGCCAAGGTTGTAATGCGCCCCGGCCAGTTTGGGACTGAGCGCCAACACTCGGCGGTAACTGAGCAGCGCTTCCTCCAGCTTACCCTGCTGGCTCAGCACGTTACCGAGATTGCCATGCGCCTCGACCATGTCAGGCTTGAGCGCGAGTGCTTGGCGGTAGCTGGCTGCGGCTTCGTCCAGACGACCCTGCGCGTCGAGTGCATCGCCGCGTTGGTGTGCCAGCAGTGCCGCCAAGTGCAGGGCATCCGGGTGGCGCGGCGACTGGCTGAGAATTTGCCGGTACAACTGTTCCGCCTGCGCCAGACGACCGCTCTGGTGATGGCTGATCGCAGTTTGCAACAGGGCTTGCAGCGCATTGTGCGGCGCGGGCGCGGCAGCTCCTGCGCAGCAATGCTTGTATTTCTTGCCGCTGCCGCAGGGGCAAACATCGTTACGGCTAGGGCGGGTCATCGGCGTGTGGGCATGATTGAGCAGGAGGACGCAGGCGAGCCTTACAACTTAAATGTGAGGCCGTCCGTCAGCACCCAGAAAAACCACGTTAAGCGGTTGCCGCCTTTTGTGTCGCCAGCTTGATAAACTGATTGAAGTTGGACAGCGAAATCAGGTGGGCGTATATCCGGTCCAGTTCACCGTTGGTGAGCAACTCCAACATTTTTTCATGATCCAGCGCGGCGAGCTTGGCTTCGTCCACCATCCAGAAACCGTTAATCAGAAATTCGCCTCCGGCATCGAGCGATATTTTTGCGTTGCTCTCTTTGAGCAGATCGAGTTGCTGCAAGTGATCCATAAATGCGCGGGTACGCATGAAATCCGTTTGGTATTCCTGCATGAACTGGATCATGCCATTCACGAACGGGCTGGGCTCGCCTTGTTCGTCGAACAGTCGCTCGCCTTCTCCATCGGTATTCAACGCGGCGCATTCCTCATCCACGCACACCACGAGTTGCTCCGCACTGACTTCTGAAATGATGAAGGGATAACGCCGCACATAGCCCGGAATATAGCGCGCGTCCCAGTGGCCGCTGGCATCAACATAGAGATTCTCCGACTGGCGAAAACCGAGCAAAGCAACCGACATAAGGCCGCCGTCCGGGGCTTTGACAAACACAATCGGATATTCTTTGCACGCCTCGGCATACTCGCTGCCCGTCAGCAATACGGATTGCGCATGGGCGGCAAAATCCAGATTATCGAATTTCTTTAGGAAGTAATTGCGATGTTGATCTTTGTTCAGCGCGACAATTTTTTTATAAAACAGTAATTCCGTCATGAGTCTCTGCTCCCGCCGTGTGTGTATAAGAATGCCGCCCGTTTATTGTTGACTACAAAAACTCTGCATGTAAAAACGGCCCCCAAGCCGCGACATTCTATCGCAACCCGGAGGCCGTCCAGTCAATAGTTATTGATTACTTGACGATGGCGTTCAGTTCGCCTTTTGCATAACGTGCTGCCATCGCGTCCAGCGAGATCGGCTTGATCTTACCGGCCATGCCCGCGCAACCGAATGCTTCGTAGCGTGCCTTGCAGATTTCCTTCATCGCCTTGGTGGTGGCAGCAAGGAATTTGCGTGGGTCGAAGTTCTTGGTGTCTTCCGCCAGATGACGACGCACTGCGCCAGTGGAGGCCATGCGCAGGTCGGTGTCGATGTTGACCTTGCGCACGCCGTGCTTGATGCCTTCAACGATTTCTTCAACCGGCACGCCGTAGGTTTCGCCCATGGTGCCGCCGAAGGAGTTGATCACCTTCAGCCATTCTTGCGGCACGGAAGACGAACCGTGCATCACCAGATGGGTGTTGGGGATACGTGCGTGGATTTCCTTGATGCGGTCAATACGCAATACGGCACCTGTGGGTGGGCGGGTGAACTTGTACGCGCCGTGGGAAGTGCCAATGGCGATGGCCAACGCATCCACTTGGGTCAGCTTGACGAACTCGGCGGCTTCATCGGGATCGGTCAGCAGTTGCGAATGATCCAGTTCGCCTTCCGCGCCGTGGCCATCTTCTTTCTCGCCCTTGCCGGATTCCAGCGAGCCCAAACAACCCAGTTCGCCCTCGACGGAAACGCCAACCGCGTGCGACATTTCTGCGACGCGGCGCGAGATGTTGACGTTGTATTCGAACGAGGACGGCGTCTTGCCGTCGGTCATCAGCGAGCCGTCCATCATCACGCTGGAAAAGCCGGAGCGGATGGCTTGGATGCACACGGCTTCGGAAGCGCCGTGATCCTGGTGCATGACGACGGGGATGTGCGGATACATTTCCACCGCAGCTTCGATCAAATGACGCAGGAACGCTTCGCCCGCATATTTGCGCGCACCGGCGGAGCCTTGCATGATCACCGGGCTGTTGGTTTCGTCAGCCGCTTCCATGATCGCCTTGACCTGTTCCAGGTTGTTGACGTTGAACGCGGGCAAGCCGTAGCTGTTTTCTGCCGCGTGATCGAGTAGTTGACGCAATGATACGAGAGCCATTTTTCTTCTCCTTTTTAAAGACAGTTGGTAGTCGTAGGCTGGTGGTGAGCAACGCGAACCCCGGCATTTTCGAAGTTAGCTGCTGGGGTTCGTACCTCACCCCAGCCTACGATGGTTTAATTTATTTCTTGTGATCGCCCACGCGTACTATTTTCAGCGTATTGGTGTGGCCGCTTTTGCCGATGGCTTCGCCTATGGTCATCACCATCAAATCGCCGTCTTCCACTTGACCCGCTTGCACCAGTTTCTCTTCCGCTTCCAGCAACGTTGCCGAAGGATCTTTGGAGTTGGGTTTGAACACGATCGGGTGCACGCCGCTAAACAACGTGACTTTGGTCAGCGTTGCCTCGACCGGTGTCAGCGCAAAAATCGGCACGCCCGCATTGACACGCGACATCCACAACGCGGAGGAGCCGGACTGGGTCAACGCCACAATCGCCTTCACTTTGAAATGGGACGCCGCATACAGCGCCGACATGGCGATGGACTGGTCAATACGAGTGAAGCGGCTCTGCGAGATGCGGTAGTCCGTCGCGCTGTCTTCTTTTTCCTTTTCGGCCTGCAAACAAATGCGCGCCATAGCCTGAATGGTTTCGACCGGGTAATCGCCGACCGCCGTTTCCGCCGACAGCATCACCGCATCGGTGCCGTCCAGCACCGCGTTGGCCACGTCCGACACTTCCGCGCGGGTGGGGATGGGGTTGGAAATCATCGACTCCATCATCTGCGTGGCGGTGATCACCAGTTTGTTTCTGGCACGCGCCATCTTGATCATGCGCTTCTGCAAACCCGGCACGGCGGCATCACCCACTTCCACCGACAGATCGCCGCGCGCCACCATGATGGCATCCGACGCGTCAATGATTTCGCCCAATACGGGAATGGCTTCGGCACGTTCGATCTTGGCTACCAGCAAACTCTTGCCGCCTGCTTCGTCCATCAGTTCGCGTGCCAAGTGCATGTCGTCCGCCGAGCGCGGGAAAGATACGGCCAAAAAGTCGGCCTTGATCAGCGCGGCTGTCTTGATGTCTTCCTTGTCCTTGTCGGTCAGCGCCGGTGCGGTCAGCCCGCCGCCTTTGCGGTTGATGCCCTTGTTGTTGGACAACACGCCGCCGCGCACTACCTTACAAATAATTTCCGCGCCTTTGACTTCGACCACGTCGAATTCCAGCATGCCGTCGTTCAGCAACAGCACCGAACCGGGCGTCACATCATTGGGCAATTCCTTGTAGTCCAAGCCGACGCGCTCCTGATTGCCGAGCGCATCCCATCCCGCATCCAGAATAAACGTGTCGCCCTTGTTCAGCGTGATCTGGTCGTTCTTGAATTTGCGCACGCGGATCTTGGGGCCTTGCAGATCGGCCAAAATACCCACCGTACGACCGACCGCCGCCGCAGCCGCGCGCACCTTAGTAGCGCGTGCCATGTGGTCTTGCGGCGTACCGTGCGAGAAATTCATGCGCACCACATCCACTCCGGCGGCAATCATTTCCTCCAGCACTTTGGCGTCGCTGGAAGCGGGGCCGAGCGTTGCAACTATTTTTGTTCTACGTAGCATGTGATCCTTAATTGTTATTAACTACTCTATCCACGAAAGACACGAAAAGCACGAAATGCGATAAGCAGGTATCTCACTCAAAATACAAGGCTCAGCAATACGATCCAACACAATATCGGAGGAGTCTTGCGACGTTGTCTTTCTGTATTTATTTTTCGTGCTTTTCGTGTCTTTCGTGGACAATGCCTAGGTTATTGTTTCGCGCGTTGCTCCAGAATTTCCACCGCAGGCAAAGTCTTGCCTTCGAGGAATTCCAGGAATGCTCCGCCAGCGGTAGAGATGTACGACACCTTGTCGTAAATGTCGTACTTCTGGATCGCAGCGATGGTGTCGCCGCCGCCAGCCAGCGTAAACGCTTTGGTGTTGGCGATGGCCATCGCAATCGTCTTGGTGCCCTCGCCGAACTGGTCGAATTCGAACACGCCGACCGGGCCGTTCCACACCACAGTGCCTGCCTTCATGATAATGTCGGCGAGTTCCTGCGCGCTGTTCGGGCCGATGTCGAAAATCATGTCGTCGTCCGCCACATTGCCTGCATCCTTCAGCACGGCAGGTTCGTTGGCGTCAAACTTCTTGCCACAGACCACGTCCGTTGCAATAGGGATGGTCGCGCCACGCGCGGTCATTTTCTTCATCAGCGCCTGAGCGGTAGGAACTAGATCATCTTCACACAGCGACTTGCCGACATTCTTTCCGGCAGCCTTGAGGAAGGTGTTGGCGATGCCGCCGCCGACCACTAATTGCTCGCATTTTTCCGACAATGATTCCAGCACGGTCAGCTTGGTGGAAACCTTGGAGCCGCCGACAATCGCCACCATCGGACGAGCCGGATGGAGCAGCGCTTTGGTCAGTGCAGCCAGTTCTTCGGTGAGCAGAATGCCCGCCGCAGCGACCGGCGCGAACTTCGCCACGCCGTGAGTCGAAGCTTCGGCGCGGTGCGCAGTGCCGAACGCGTCCATCACGAATACGTCGCACAGCGCGGCATATTTTTTCGAGGTTTCATCCACGCTCTTTTTCTCGCCCTTGTTGAAGCGGCAATTTTCCAGCAATACCAGTTCGCCATCGGCAACTTCGAAGCCGCCGTCCACCCAATCCTTGATCAGACGCACTGGCTTGCCCAGCTTGGCGGCGATGACATCGGCCACCGGCTTGAGCGAATTTTCTTCGGAATACACGCCTTCTTCCGGGCGTCCCAAGTGCGAAGTCACCATCACCTTGGCACCCGCATTCAGCGCGGCATTAATCGTCGCCATCGACGCGGTGATACGCGCATCGGAAGTCACCTTGCCGTCTTTAACAGGCACATTGAGGTCAGAGCGGATCAGGACGCGTTTGCCCTTGAGATCCAGATCGGTCATTTTTATAACAGACATTTTTTCTCTCCTGAGATTTGTAGGGTGGACGCGCAGCGCGCGCCCACGGGGAAACAATCTTTGCTGATCGCGTGGGCACAAAAACGTGCCCACCCTACTTATTTAGCGACGTGTTGTACCAGACGCAGCATGTTGCAAGTGTAACCGTACTCGTTGTCGTACCAAGCCACGACCTTGACGAAGGTGCTGTCCAGCGCGATGCCGGCATCGGCGTCGAACACGGAAGGTGCGCTGAAGCCACGGAAATCAGTGGCGACCACTTTCTCTTCGGTGTAACCGAGCACGCCCTTCATCGCACCTTCGGAGGCCGCCTTCATCGCCTTGCAGATGTCGTCGTAGGACGCTTCCTTGTTCAATTCCACAGTCAGGTCAACCACGGACACGTCGGAAGTCGGCACGCGGAACGCCATGCCGGTAAGCTTCTTGTTCAGTTCGGGAATGACCTTGCCCACAGCCTTGGCGGCACCGGTGGACGAAGGAATGATGTTTTCCAGAATGCCGCGGCCGCCGCGCCAATCTTTGTTGGACGGGCCGTCTACGGTTTTTTGAGTGGCGGTTGCCGCATGCACGGTGGTCATCAGGCCGCGCTTAATGCCCCAGTTATCATTCAATACTTTGGCGACGGGAGCCAAACAGTTGGTGGTGCAGGACGCGGCGGACACGATGGCCTCGCCAGCATACTTGTCGTGATTCACGCCGTACACAAACATCGGTGTGTCATCTTTGGATGGCGCGGACTGAACCACTTTCTTGGCACCGGCGGTGATGTGCGCCTGGCAGGATTCCGTAGTCAGGAAGAAGCCGGTGCAATCAATCACCATGTCAGCGCCCACTTCGTTCCACTTCAGCTCGGCTGGATTCTTGATCGCGGTCAGGCGTATCTTTTTGCCGTCCACCACCATGTTGCCGCCATCCACCGATACGTCGCCATTGAAGCGGCCATGTACGGAGTCGTACTTGAGCATGTACGCCAGATAGTCTGGCTCAAGCAGGTCGTTGATAGCCACGATCTCGATGTCCTTGAAGTCCTTGGCGACCGCGCGAAACACCATGCGTCCGATACGGCCAAAACCATTGATACCTACTTTGATTGTCATTTTTATTCTCCAATAATTTACGTAAAAATTTTATAGCGCAATTATTACGGTTTTACCGTGTGCAGCTCGCTGGGCATAAAATACTCGCCCGCCTTACCTTCATCAACCTATGACCTTTTTCACCGTCTCGACCACGTTGGCAACGGTAAATCCGAAGTGCTTGAACAACTCGCCGGCCGGGGCGGATTCGCCGAAACAATCCATGCCGATCACCGCGCCTTCCAGCCCGACATACTTGTGCCACAAGCCAGTTACGCCCGCTTCCACGGCCACGCGCTTGACGCCCTTGGTCAACACGCTGTCTTTGTAAGCCTGATCTTGGCGATCAAAAGCATTGGTCGATGGCATGGACACCACGCGCACGTTAATGCCTTCGGCGGCCAGCGCGGCTTGCGCCTTCATCGCCAGATCCACTTCGGAGCCGGTGGCGATGATGATGGCTTGCGCCTTGCCGCCTGCGGCTTCGGACAGCACATAGCCGCCCCTGCGAATGTTTTCGATCTGCGCTGCATCGCGCTTCATGAATGCCAGATTCTGGCGGCTGAAGATCAGCGACGACGGGCCGGTCTGGCGCTCTACCGCGCACACCCATGAAACGATGGATTCAACCGTGTCGCACGGACGCCAAGTGTCCATGTTGGGGATGAAGCGCAAGGTTGTAGTCTGCTCGACCGGCTGGTGCGTCGGGCCGTCTTCGCCTAGGCCGATGGAATCGTGGGTGAACACATAAATCACGCGCTGCTTCATCAAAGCCGACATGCGCAAAGCGTTGCGCGCATATTCCGAGAACATCAGGAAGGTGCCGCCGAACGGCAGCAGACCGCCGTGCAGCGCCATGCCGTTCATGATGTGCGACATGCCGAATTCACGTACGCCGTAGCTGATGTAGTTGCCGGGCTTTTTGCCGCTTACATGATGCGCGCCTGTCCAATTGGTCAGATTGGAGCCGGTCAGATCGGCGGAGCCGCCGAGGAATTCGGGCAGTGCCGGAACCAGCGCGTTGATCGCGTTCTGCGATGCCTTGCGCGTGGCGATAGTCTCGCCTTTTTCATTGATCGCGGCAATCGCCTTGGCCGCGTGTTCCGCCCAGTTAGCGGGCAATTCGCTCTTCATGCGGCGCTCGAACTCGGCAGCTTCTGCCGGGAATACCGCGCGATATTCGGCGAATTTATTGTTCCAAAGTTTTTCCAGTCCCTCGCCTTTGGTGCGCGCATCCCACGCTTCATACACATGCGCAGGGATCTCGAACGGAGGGTAGTTCCAGCCGATGTGCGCGCGCGTTGCGGCGATTTCGGCATCGCCCAAAGCGGCGCCATGCACGTCGTGCGTGCCCTCTTTATTGGGGGAACCAGCGCCGATGATGGTCTTGCAGCAAATCAATGTAGGCTTGTCGGTCACTGCCTTGGCAGCTTCGATGGCGGCGTCGATCGCGGCGGAATCGTGGCCTTGCACATCGGCGATCACGTGCCAGCCGTAAGCTTCGAAACGCTTGGCGTGTCGTCGGTAAACCAGCCGGTCACATGACCGTCAATGGA
>Ga0265327_10003538_pt1 | contig 14808 bp, 12 predicted proteins | sample 41621metaG_FD_202089 | JGI IMG/M metagenome (GOLD analysis project Ga0265327, IMG submission 202089) | Rhizosphere microbial communities from Carex aquatilis grown in University of Washington, Seatle, WA, United States - 4-16-21 metaG | ecosystem: Host-associated > Plants > Roots > Rhizosphere... | reverse complement strand
GCTTGCGACATATCTTTTACTCTTGCTTCTATTTCGGCCGTAATATCTAGTCCTACTAAGAACGCCTGCTCTATATTTTCGTGTGTGTCCATCATTTCTCCATTAAAAAACCCCTCTGTCGAGGGGCGTCATACTATAAGTTTGTAATACCTATACGCCCCGGGCGGGTGGGGTTGGTACGTCGAACCAAACTATGTATTTGTGCGTCATCAGTCACAGGATACAACGTCAGCACAGCTTAGACAACATGCAGCAAGAAAAGGCTGGCAAAGGCAATACCGTTTTTCAGCATATGTAGGCCGATACTGGCCCACAGGCTACCCGTCCGTTCTTTGAGGAATATTAACACTAGTGACAATATAAAGGTATCGATGGCCGCCACCCATAGTAGCGGCGCCCCGCTGCCAGCCTGCAAGTGTGCAACGGCGAATAGCCCGCTTGTGAGCAATACTGCAGCAACCGCGGGAAGACCTTTTTTGAAACCTGTATATAAGAATCCACGCACCAATAATTCTTCTACGAGCGGCGGCAGTATCACGAGGCTGATAAATACCAGTGGGAGCTGCCAATGTGCCGGATTCTGGAAGCCAATCTGCTGCTGCTGATCCAGGTTGATACTTGGAATAAGCGCCTTCACGACATCGATAATAATGATATAGGCCGTAAAGTATATGGCGAAGCCGAGGATAACGTAGCCCAAATCTTTCAAAATCGGCCAGCGATTCAGGCCGATAGTCTTCACGCTAGCTAAACGGCGTTTCAAGAAATTCAATAAGAGCCAGGCCGTAACACCTTCGATGGCAACGGTTGCCAAGAACTGCCCAAGCACACTGTTATCGAGCCAATCGTTTATACGGCCAGAATGCCAACCCAGCAACAGAGGCACGATATAAACTAGCATGAGACCAATGATTTCAGCCGCAAAGAAAATAAAGAGCGTGATGCCAGCGGATTCAAGCGGCGACCAATTGACTTGTTCCTTCTTATCACCTGCTTTGGAACGGATAAAGAACCGTACTAGCCCATAGATAGCGAGAATATATAACGGCGTAAACCAGTTGATACTCATATGAATCTCTTGACGTCGACTATAGTTATAAGCACGAAGAGTACCATCAGCACCGCGAAACCGGTACCGTGAATCCACTCCTCTGCACGCTGCGTGAGTGGTTTATGCAGCAGCTTATATACCCAGGTCACGAAGAGCCGGCCACCATCCAGTGCCGGTATCGGCAAAGCATTCATGATGGCCAGTGTCAGCGATATGACCGCGATTATCATCAGTATAAATTGGTAGCCAAGTAGGCTGCCATTCTTCAAGATTACGAATATCCCGACAGGACCTGAAACCTGCGCACTTGCTTCGGCTGTATGTCCGACAAACAACGCGCTGATGGCGTGCCAAAGGCCAGCAAGTGTCGCCACCGTAAACTGCCACATCAGTCCGAGTGCCACGATAGGCGCCGACCAGGTCGAGCGCCGCAACGTATATTCGGTGGGCGATATCCCTAGGTAACCTTTGGGGTTATCGGTTTTCTGGCTATCTTCTACCTCCTTTGTGCCACGCAGCGTTACGGTCACGCTCTTGGCTTCCCCCGCACGAACGTAATTAACAGTTACTGTCTTCCCTGGAAACCGCTTGGTAATATCTGGCAATGTATCAGCGGATTGAGCCGTAAATACTTGTCCATCATGAACAAACGAAGTTAGCCGGTCCTCTACTTTTAAGCCTGCCTTTTCTGCCGGCGAACCTGGCTCAACGTAGCCTATGAGCACTTGGTTGCGACTAGTTTTGGTATCTTTACTAACCGTAAACTGGTTGTCGAGTAGCTTCGGCATTCCAACCGCCGCTAGAAAAGTCAGAATCAAAAAACAAGTCAAAAGATTCATGCCGACACCGGCCATCATTATGCGTGATTTTGCCCAGATGTTGGCCCGGCCGTAACTGCCTTTTTCCGTATCAGCGTCATGCTCGCCTTTCAGCTTCACAAAACCACCGAGCGGCAGCCAGTTCAGGCTCAGTACCATACCACTTTTAAGCTTTTTAGTCTTAGCCGCAGGCGGGAAGCCGATTCCAAACTCCTCTACATCGACACCGTTGCGACGAGCAACTATCATATGCCCCCATTCATGAACAATGACAAGGCAGACAAACAGTACGAGACCCAGAATTAGAAGTAATACTGACATAGTTGGTTTTAGTATACAGTGAACAGCTTACGGTTTACAGCTTAGTGTGCGCTGAGAAAAACCTATTTACCATACCTTCTTTGTCGCTGCGCATATTCTACAAATGCTGCGCTTAAATCCGCAACTGAAAAGTCCGGCCAGAGTTTATCGCTGAAGTACAATTCGCTATACGCCGCCCGCCATAGCATAAAATTACTAAGCCTTTTTTCGCCAGAAGTACGTATGATTAGGTCTACTGGTGGTATATCTGGTGAATACAAATGTTGTTCAACTGTAACAGGGGTGACTTCTTCGCTTTTAACATTATTTTTAATAATACTTCGCACTGCATCAGCTATTTCCTGTTGACCACCATAGTTCAAACAAAGCGCCAATGTACCACCCGTATTATTTGCCGTCAGCTTCTCTGCTTTTTCTATGGATTTGACTATGGATTTACTGAGCCGTTCCCTGCTTCCCAACACACGGATACGGATATTTTTCTGGTCGAACTCGTTGATCTCGTTTTTGAAGACCCATAGCAGCAGCTTCATAAGATAATTTACTTCTTCTTTGCTTCGTTCCCAGTTCTCAGTCGAGAAGACGTAGGCCGATATGTATTTTACGCCCCTATCAAGCGCAGCTTGGCAAACCACTTTTAACGTCTCATAGCCTTTTCGGTGACCTTCAAGCTGTGATATTCCCCTTTTTTTTGCCCACCGCCGATTGCCATCAAGTATCAGACCCAGATGCAACGGTACAGATGAATCATCCTTAGACATGTAGGGTTATTATACGCCTAGACTGTAAGGATTTCTGATTCTTTGGCTTTGGCAAGGGCGTCTATTTCAGATTTTTCTTTAGTCATCATGTCATCAAGCTGTTTCTTTATATATGTTAGGTCGTCTTCAGTGATATCTTTGCTCTTTTTGGCATCCTCGGCTTCTTTGAGCGCTTCATGACGGGCGCCACGCATACTTATCATCGTATCTTCTATCTTACCACCGAGTAGTTTGACGTATTCACGGCGACGCTCCTCGGTCAGCGGTGGAACCTGAATGCGGACAACTTTGCCGTCATCCATAGGATTGAGACCGAGTGACTGATTGTCACGAATAGCTGAGGAAATTGCCTGGAGGTTACCTGGATCAAACGGCGTAATCTGCAGTAGCTGAGCTTCTGGAGCCGAAACATTACCAACTTGGTTGAGCGGCATCGGACTGCCGTATGCTTCTACCATAATGCCGTCGAGCATCCCTGGATGCGCGCGGCCGGTACGGATTTTCTTCAGTTCATCTTGAAAGTGTTCTTTGGCCTGAGCAAACTTTACTTTTGCTTGGTCGGTTATCTGATTAGGGCTCATATGGAATATTATAGCTGTTCTGCGGCAACAAGAGAACCTATAGCCATTACTTCTGCGGCTTTTCTTTTATTTCTCGGTAATGCAGCGGTGCGCAGCCAATTAGGTGAAGCATCATTTGGGGATAGCCTGCGAGTAATCTCTTTAGATGTACCTAATAATGCTTTTGAGTAGACGAGCTGCGCCCATTGTAATGTTTGGTTACCTTCAATGGGTGAGTATAGTACTTGAATACCGGCAAAAACACTGTGGCCATGATTTCTTGCAGAAGCCACAAGAAACCCGCCTATTTTATTGAACAATGTAGGAATTGCTGGGTTGGTCTCGTTGACAGATAGTACTTCGTCGACAAACATTTCCTGATTAAAGCGTACTTCGTCAGGTCGCATCCCCATAATACCACTCACATCAACTCCAAATTCAATAGCCTCAAGCCCATATTCGTGTCGCGGACTTGGCAGCATAAGCCGCCAATGTCTGACTGTAGCAGAATCACCAATTACCGAGGATTGGTCACCTGTAAGGGCACTGCGTACATAGCTATTATCAGATGCTAACGTCTCTGCTAAATCAGCTGGGCGAACATTTCCCTCACCAAAATTATATGGCTCTAATTGCTGTAATTTTGCAACAGTTTCGGGTTGTAAACTACTCATCACGTTTGTTTTTAAGCAATTTCGCCGAGGGCCATGCGGTTGAAGCGGCGCACCACGATGTTTTCACCAAGTTTGGCGATATGTTCTTTGATGTAATCACCGACTGTCTGGTCAGGATTCTTCACGAATGGCTGCTCGAGCAAAGCTTTTTCTGCAAAGTGCTTCTTTAGCATGCCTTCGACAATTTGCGGAATCATGTTGTCGGGCTTGCCTTCGGCTTTTACCTTTTCGGTAAATTCTTTGGAAACGCGGTCTTTTTCGTCAGTTGGCACATTGTCTACTGAGACGAATTCAGGCGCACTGGCTGCAATATGCATTGCAAGATCTTTGACGAGACCTGTGAATACTTCGTTGCGTGCCACAAAGTCAGTTTCACAGTTTACTTCCACAAGTACGCCAATTCGGCCGTCATGATTATAGTTGCCAATAACCCCTGCACGAGCTTCGCGTTCACCGCGCTTCTCGGCTTTGGTCAGACCTTTCTTTCGCATGGCTTCTAGTGCTTTGTCAAAGTCACCGTTACTTTCTTCGAGCGCCTTCTTGGCATCGGTTAGCCCAACACCAGTAAGATTCTTGAGTCTTTTTACGTCTTCTATGTTCACGCCCATTTTATTCCTCCTCAGCTTTTTCAGTTTTTTCTACCTTTTCAGCACCCTTCTGATGCTTTGCTTTGCCAGCCAAAACAGCAGCCTTGGCATAGTCAGCAATCAGCTGGATTGTCTTGATGGCGTCGTCGTTGGCGGGGATTGGGTGAGTAATGTCGGTCGGGTCGGTGTTGGTATCAACGATTGCGACGGTATTCAGATGAAGCTTGTTGGCTTCGCGGATAGCGATGTCATCGTGCAAAATATCAAATACGAAGACCGCGCCCGGGCGAGCAGCCAAGTCTTTGATACCGCCATACAGGTGGTTCATCTGATCGATCTCTTCCTGGAAACGCTGGACTTCAAGCTTGTTGTACTTAGCTTCCAGCTGACCTGACTCCATCTTGGCTTCAAGATCCTTGAGGTGCTTTACACGGCCGCCGATGGTCTTCTGGTTGGTCAGCATGCCGCCTAGCCAGCGCTCAGTGACGTATGGCATTTTGGTTTCCAGTGCCAGCTCTTTAACAATGTCTTTGGCTTGACGCTTAGTACTGACGAACAATACCTGCTTGCCTTCTGAAGTAGTTTTTTCTAAAAAAGCCAGAGCTTCATCCAACAAGGCGACCGTCTGAACCAAGTCGATAATATGTGTTCCATCGCGCTTGCTATGGATATACTGCCCCATCTTGGGGTGCCAACGGCTTGTCTTGTGACCGAAGTGCGCACCAGCCTCAAGCAGCTTCTTAATATCTACATCTGTAGATGCCATAATGTAATCCTTTCTCTTCGTATGAGGCTTGCCCGCTGCGGTCCTACAAGGTTCCGCGCAGGAGGATTATGCCTCACACTGCTTAATTGGTAACTCGCCCAGTCTAACAGATGGGGGACTAAGTTTCAACCCTTTCATCAAAATATCGCTACAATAAAAACAGGGGCTTACCCTCCGGCTTGCCCCTGTTTGCCAGTTGTACTTTGAATACAAATGACGAAACGTTTTTATGGTTTTGTATTATATTTTGCCGATGTGTGTTTCCACGCTCTCATTAAGCGTAGACACATTATCTCTCCTGAAAACACATGTCGTCAAGAGGTCAGATTATGTATGCACACCTGTTGCTTTCATTACAACGAGACAAGTTTAGCTAGCTGCACACAAAATTGTGACATGCCGTTGCATAACAAATTTGTACCCTTTGTCTCATAACCAAACCAACCACCTGAGCACCTAGCATTTTTTGCAAGGGTCAGAGACTTGATTTACAGCGTAGTGATGTGTATAATTGCCCAGTCATGAAGAAAGAACTTCACCCAGATAACTATCGTCTCGTCGTCTTTCAGGATCTCAACAACGACAAGACTTTTTTGACGCGCTCTACAGTTGCAACTGACGAGACAATCAAACTCGATGGCGTCGAATACCCGCTTATAAAGATTCATATTTCAAGCGCCTCTCACCCGTTCTTTACTGGTGAAGAGCGCATAGTAGACATTGAAGGTCGCGTCGATAAGTTTAAGAACCGCGCTGCGGCCGGTGAGGCCGCCCGCGAAAAGCGTGCCGCTGCAGCCAAGAAGCAATCTGCTCGCAAAGCCAGCCGCAAAGAATCTGATGCTGAAAAAACAGCGGCTACGGCTAAAGCCGAATAAAAGTTTATAGTTGTTCGTTATTCGTTTATAGTAACTCCGCACTACAAACTATTAACTAAAACCTATAAACTGATGCTATATGGACAAAAAAGAACAGAATCTGCGCCAGGAATACGATGAACTGCAAGAAAAATTGCAGGATCCTGCTATCTTTAGCTCAAAAGAATACCCGAATCTAGCAAAACGACAGAATGAACTTGAAGAAATTATTACGTTACTGGATGAGAGAACACGCCTATCGTCTCAAGAAGTTGAGGCTAAATCATTAGCAACCGGCAACGATGAAATGGCTGAGCTTGCCCGTAGCGAACTTGGAGAACTTGAAGCCAAACTATCAACTATCAGCTATCAGCTATCAACCCTATTAACACCCAAAGATCCCAATGATGATAAGAATATCATTATGGAAATTCGCGCCGCTGCCGGTGGTGACGAAGCCGGCCTCTTCGCTGGCGACCTGTTCCGCATGTATAACCGATGGGCTGAGCGGCATAATTATAAGACCGAGCTTGTCAGTGAGAGCCCTAATGATAATGGAGGCTTCAAAGAAGTTATTTTTGAAATAAATGGTGACGAGGCTTACCGAAACCTTAAATTTGAGGCTGGCGTACACCGTGTCCAGCGCGTCCCCACTACCGAGAGTCAAGGTCGCATTCACACAAGCACCGTTACGGTCGCTGTTATGCCCGAAGCAGAAGAAACAGATATCGAAATTAATGATTCTGACCTGAGAATCGACGTCTTCCGTTCCGGCGGACATGGTGGCCAATCGGTTAACACGACTGACTCCGCTGTACGCATCACACACGTTCCGTCGGGCATAGTGGTTACCAACCAGGATGAAAAATCTCAGATCAAAAACAAGGCAAAGGCTATGAGTATCCTCCGATCACGGTTGTTGCAGATAAAAATCGATGAAGAACAAAAGGAATTATCAGATGCGCGCAAAAAACTCATCGGTTCCGGTGACCGCAGCGAGAAAATCCGTACCTATAACTTCCCCCAAGACCGCATCACCGACCACCGCATCGGCTACTCCCGCAGCAATATGCCTGCCATGCTCGACGGCGACATCGACGACGTCATAGAAAAGCTCCAAGCTGCCGAGCATGAACTCTTGAGCAATGAAGATTAATGACTTTTTGACCGAATCTACCAAAATACTCAATGAATCCGGTATCGGAACTGCTCGACTGGACGCACTCATCTTGCTGGAAGATATACTTAACCAAAATCGGGCGTGGGTGCTTGCTCACCCAGAGACTGTCCTGCAAACTAAAACTCTTCGAACTCTAGAAAAACAGATTGAAAAGAGAAAAAAACATATCCCTATTGCTCAGATTCTGGGTAAAACCGAATTCTATGGGCGAATATATATAATTAATGAGCATGTGCTGGAGCCGCGGCCAGAATCAGAGACTATGATCGATTTGCTGAAGCAAATCTTAGGGACCAGGATTCAGGAAAAAGGATATAGAATTATAGATGTTGGTACCGGCTCTGGAGCCTTGGCGGTGACTGCAAAGCTTGAATTACCACAATCAGAAGTAGCTGGAATCGATATTGACCTGAAATGTTTGGTCGTTGCCAAGAAGAATGCCACAAAACTAAATGCCGACGTCACGTTTTACAAAGGCGACTTGCTAGAGCCAGTCTATTCCCTTAATCCTCTGCCCTGTATCCTCCTTTGCAACTTACCATATGTACCAGAAACCTATGAAATAAATCAAGCTGCCATGAATGAGCCAAGACTGGCAATCTTTGGTGGAGAGGATGGCCTCGACGTTTACAAACGGCTTTTTGAGCAAATATCTGACTCAGAAACTAAGCCAGTCTACCTCTGTTGCGAGTCGCTACCCTTCCAACATCAAACATTGGAGTTAGTCGCCCAGAAATCCGGTTACAAACAGCTGAAAGCAGCAGATTTAATTCAGATATTTGAATTGATGCCTATATCTGCAGCACCACGTAAATAACAGCCACACCGAACGCAAATATGCCCAGTACCGCGAGCAATACTTGAAATAACTGCCTATACACTGCATTGTGTGAAAGCGGATTTCTACCCAATGCAGTAATCGACGAATGAATAGCCCCGTATACGAGCGATCCTTCTATCACTAATATCAAAAAGAAGATAACAAGGGCTGTCAACACCTGCCAGTTATTTATAGAGCGGCCAGTTATGTTTTGCCCTAGATTACTCAGAAATGTTTTTTTCGTTTGGTTTGATGAAAGTGCTATCGATGCTTGGCTGATCTCAATGCGTACGGAATTAACCGCAACAGTGCGAGGACCGCTATCTGTTATAATCTGTTGACTCTGTGCACCTTGCGATTGAAAGTCTTCGAGCGCAACACCAATCGAATTAGGCTGGTTGGTACCAGCCTTCATCAATATACCCTTCAGAGGTGAAATAGCTAGGTAATCGCCTTTTTTGACTACGCCGTTAACATCAGACACGAATGCCGTTGTATCGCCGGTCGTTGCAACCACCACCGTGGCTTCCTTGTTGGTCAGTGTTACGAGATTAGCATCCTTAGTAGTCACGATGCCTACAAATTTGCTTTTATTGCTAGTGCTAGACCGCTCAACGATCTGTTTGTCGGAAGTACTACTCGAGCTGAGTGACGCCGCCATGCCTATGACAAGATCCGTATCTGTTGAACTATAGCCTTGCGCCACACTCGCAAAGGCCGGCACAGCACACACGAGCAGTGAGCCGCATAAAATCGCTAATGCAAGTACTGCCCTAATCCTCGTCTGTCGCCAAACTAACACTGTGAATCCGCCTGCGTTTATTCAGTACATTGTAACAGATAGCCGAGGTACGCATGTTCGTCATAAGAGGGTTGCTACTGTGGCGAGAAGTAATTGAATATGTATACTTGCCCTGCTATAGGGGCAAGTCCAAGATCAAGAGTTATTCCCGAGACGCTTGAAGTTGTATATGGCTGTAGTGCCGCACCGTTGGCGCCGGTAGGCGACAGCACTGTTCGGGGTGCGGCCGCAAAGTTACCGGCGAAGTTAATCGTGCACTGCAGTCCTGCTGCCTGCCCGGTACCAGCAGAGCTAAGCGTAATGGTGCCTGCTGTATCATTGCCGTCCACCGTACATGTTGCCGTAGTACCAGCGTTACCATTAACAGTGGCGGTAGGTGCTGTGCCTCCCGTTATAACGTGCCCATTTTTATCAATAGCAAACTTCTCTACTCCATTATTCTGGACCGACAGAAGTTTCGCGCCAGTTGTCGCATAAGTTATTGACGTATCAAATGTGAACCCTATCGCAGATGCCCCATCAGCCTGATTAGTGATAATTTTCTTGCTTGAAGCATCGATTCCGAACAATGTAGTACCAGTTGAGTCTTGAATCTGGAAGGCATTTATACTGTCTCCTGCGTCTTGAAACAGTGCTTGCCCACCGATATGCAGATTCTTATCTACAGATAACGAATCCGCGAAATTCGCCCCGCCCTGAACCTGCAAGGTGCCTACAAAATTGCCGTTCGCAGCTGTTACACTTCCGCCAGTTCCACCAGCATCAGCTAGATTTTGTCCGGTTAAACCGACGAGGTCCAGAGAACCTGCGATATTCACGCGTGAAACGGACGCGAAGTAGACTGTCGCCGTCGAACCTGAATTTTCACCGCCAAGAATATATGCATAGCCGTTCGCGGTGGTCGCTGCAGCCAGATTGCGGTTAGACGACAGAACGTTACCACTAGACTGCCAAGTGCCAGTGGAACCATCAGCATTGAGTTTGGCGAAAAAGACAGTATTGGGTGCTGTGAATCCATTTTCACCGCCAACCACATACGTATAACCGTTCAAAACAAAGCCCGTGGCCTTTCTTCTTACCTCGGGTAAGTGGTTTGTGTTACTCTGCCAGCTGCCCAAAGTACCGTCAGCATTGAGTTTGGCATAATATACGGTATCGACTACTCCAGCCCCACCCTGCCCACCAATCGCATAGAGATATCCATTGGCAACGGTAGTAACATGATTTATGAGCGTATCGGGCAGTGCGTTTGCGCTCGTTTGCCAAATGCCGGTGGTGCCGTCGGCATTTAGTTTGGCGTAGTAGACTGCGGAAGTTCCACCTCCCACTACATACACATAACCGTTGGCTGTTACCGCTCCAGGACCAGTTGGACTAGCAGGTAGTGTGTTCGGGCTCGTCTTCCAGCTACCAGTTGTGCCGTCAGCATTGAGTTTGGCATAGTAGACAGTGTTTCGAAACTGACCACATGATGCTTGCCCGGCTATAACATACGCGTAACCATTAGCGCTTGTTACACCTGGGCCCGCGCGACCTTCGGGTAATGAACTGGCTTCAGTCTGCCATGTACCAGTTGTACCGTTGGCATTGAGTTTGGCGTAGTAGACTGCCGAGCCGGCTGGGGAGCAGGCGTTATCATTAGAAATTGCATATATATATCCGTTAGCAACGATAGATCCGGCATTCTGAATGTTTGTTGGCAAGCTGTTAGCATTAGTTTGCCAAGGACCTAAATTACTATTGGTGCCTAAAAAGACCTGCTGTCCATCTACTGTCAAGTCACCACTAACAGTAGTGTTTCCGCCTAGACTTGTATCTCCTGCAACCGTTAGATTACCCCCGACACCTACATCTTGCGAGATATTTAAACTACCTGCTTGCACCACTTTCGCCTGCAGGATGCTCGTGTCAACGCCTCCAAGGTCATACACATTAAGTATGCCGCTTGAGTTTGAGACGTACGCAAAGTGTCCATTTATTGCGAATGCGCTGCTACCTCGAGGAGTAGCAAAAGCAGAGACTAGCCTGATATTCGAAGTATCGCTGATATCATAAGTAAAGAGACCGTCTGCGCCCCCGGGATTACTGTCATTGCGCACAAAATATACATAATTGCTGCGTGCTGACGCATTTACAATAAACGCGCTTGATACTGTAGTACTTACGGTGGGGTTACCAGGATCCGAAACATCAAACTCGATAACTTGCTCTCCTGAAGAACTTAGAAGTTTATTGCCATTGAGTTCAAGGTTGCTCGAGGTGGAATAGGTTGTTGCATTGCCGTTGCTGCCTACAAGTTTTATATTTGCAGGATCGGAAACATCGTAAATAAGCAACGTCTGTGGGTTTGCCTGGACATCAAGGTATGCATACCTCCCTGAAACAACGACTTTGCCTGCGTAATTAAGCACGGTGTTATAACTAACAAGCTTGGGTGAACTAGGGCTAGAGATATCATAGATAGCAAACCAACCTATACCGGAGTTACCTGCGCTTCTCGTGATTGGAATGTAGGCGTAGCTGCCTTGGACATAGATATCTGTCGGCCTGCCAGCGAGGCCGCTAATTGTACTAGTAGTACTAACGAGCGTGGGGTTTTGGGGGGAAGATATATCAAAGACTTTGAAGTTTTGACTTAACTCTGCTGCCGCATATAGGTACTTACCGCTTATAAAGAGGCGGCTTACATTCGAATAAGAAATGCTACTCGCTAGAGTCGGGTGTATCGGATTGCTAATATCAACGATTTTAACTCCGTTTGTAGGGTCAGCCATATAGGCATAGTTACCGGAGAAAATAATTTGCTGGCCGGCACTGATATTTGCACTTCCAGCTTCATTACCAGGGACCGTGCCGGACGGCACAATACCAGTATCATCAAACGACAGGCTGGAAGTGGTTCCGATTAGACCAGTCGTCACGCCCAAGGAGTATATATGGTAAATCTTGTAGATGCTTGCTCCCGAGACCGCTGACCATGTTAGATGATTATAGTTTGTCGACGACAACGTGGCATTACCAGTATCTGTATATCCTATACCATATGGTTTAGAAACAGCGTTACCAGCAGAATCAAAGCCAACAACTTGATATGCATAATTTGTCGCGCCCGCAGCACCAACGTTTGCAACAGTGATTGGGGTAGCCAGTTTCGGCTGACTAGCACTGAGGCTGCCACCCACCGTCACATCATTGCTGAAAGTAATCGATTGGTTGAACGTTGCTGCACCTTGCACTGTCAATGTGCCGGCTATGTTCAGGCCCTGCGAATTGACTGACGCTACCGAAGTTCCGTTAGACTGGAAGTCTGCTACCAGCCCGCTGCCCTGCTGGTTGACTGTCAAAACAGAACTGCTTGATGCGTCTTGCAGCTTCTCTCCCTGGGCGTAGATTTGCCCGAAGTAGTTTGAAGTACTGCCTATATCTGTGCCCGCTACTGATGCATCCTGCCCATTGGCCGTATGGAGCTGTACGAAGTGGATGCCGCCCTCACCATACGTATCGTATACAACGCCTGGAAAGCCATTCTGCGCAATAAACAGCGCGCTTCCTGAGTAACCTGGATAATAGTTAGCATTTATATCTCCTGTTTCAACTTGGATTACAGAACTTGAGGAACAGTCTGAATTTTGGCAAGTAACCAACACGACTGGAACCGTCCCGCTAGGCATAGAATTCTCCATCGTCATATGAGCTAAGCCGGTCCCGTCTAGCGTCATGCCCATGGTGTATCCTTCGTCATTGGTGCCAGCAATTGCTGTAATGGTCGGTGAAGTACAATCTGCGTCATTACAGACAGCAAATTTCATAGGATAATTTGTACCGTCGTAGCCAATATAGCCGACTCTCAGCTTACCATCCGGCGCGAAGATAGGAACATTGCCGTATTGGCCGCTTGCAGAATTACTATCGATTGTTGTCAAAACAGGACTTGTACAGTTCGCGTTAGTACAGCGCGCCAGCCGGAGCGCATCGAGCGTCACATTATAGTACGTTATCCGTGGAAAACCGTCTTGACCCAGTGCCATGCCGACATTGCCGTAGTTGTATGAATTGTCTTCAATCTGACTAACCACCGGGCTGGTACAATCTGCATCGGTGCAGCGATATAAACGCAACATGTAGGTATTGTTATCGACAGCCGCAATTCGAGGAAAACCATCAGATCCCATGATGATTTTATTGCCAGCATAACCAGGGTAATTATTTGTAGCGTCGACGGTCGTAATAATGGGGCTTGTGCAGTCTATATCGGAACAACGAGCAAGCCTGAGGTTGCCATTGGTATTGTCCGTATAACTAAAACGGGCAAAACCATCGGGGCCAAGAGCCATACTGACGGAGGTAGGTCCAGGATACACTTGTCGGGGATCACTGACTATCGCGGTAATGGGACTCGTACAGTCAAGATCGGTGCAGCGAACAAACTTAATCTGTGCATCTGCATAGTCATAGAATCCGATACGCGCAAAGCCGTCTAGCCCCTTTAGCATGTTTACGCCATTGATATAGCCATCATATTGCCCGGTGCTGATGGTCTGCCGGATCATTCCCTGGACTGTTTGAGCGGCGTTAACCGGAAGCAGGTTGCCGACGGTGACAGTGCCGGTGAGTATGGTGTTACCAGACACATTTAGCGCCGCGGCCTGCACCTGTCCGCCAGCCGTAATATCACCCGTTATGTTGATATTTCCAGTTTCTTGGGTCCCAGGCGAGCCAGATTGTAGCGAAACACAACCGCCATTCGGACAAGTAGGGCTGCCATCCAAACCATTTGTTCCGTTTGTGCCGTTGCTGCCGGCTTGGCCTACGGATCCGCGATCTCCTTTGTCACCCTTTGGGCCTTGCGCGCCATTCTGACCAGTGCCCGTCCCAACAGCGAGATTTCCTTTGATGTTTGCAGCCGTTACGGTACCCGTGACGACTAAATTGCCAGCTATGGTCTGATTACCACCTACATTCAAATCTTTTTCAGTACTAACTAGGCCCTGTAATGTGGTGTCTCGAGTAACTTGGAGATCACCATGTATGCCGACGGAGTAGTAATCTCCCTTGCTCACAGACAGATTAGTGCTATTTGGTTGTGTTGTGACTTGAACGACTGGACGCGAGAAATGTAGATAGCCCCAAGCTGACAGTGGCAACAACAAAGCAAGTCCTATGCCAACAATCGCGATGTTGTTGCGTGCGAACTTACGAAGGGTCTGGTCTTTTACGGTAGTAGCGTTGGATAGCTGATCAAGTTCCGGGTTTTGCTCAAGAACGCTCGGCGTAGGAGTAACATCCATAAAATAGCCACCCCGAGGCGGAGCGGTATGTACCGGCAGGTTATCGTTTTGCGGCTCCATGAGCAAGCCTTGTTTTTTATATGTTTTTTTGTGGGATTTTTATTATGCTTTTCCCTATCAAATAGTATATGACGTTTTACAGATTATACAATCTGTTAATATTTGCTATTTTGTCCTACTGGGTGGGAGCTGCTTCGAGAGTAACTGGTATGGTCAGGGTTTTGCCGTCACGAATGACAGTCAAGGTAACCTTGTCGCCCACCTGATAATGACCGAGCAAAGAGGTCAGGCTATTGTTCTCATCGATTGTCTGGTCATTGATCTTG
>Ga0265327_10003536_pt1 | contig 14808 bp, 13 predicted proteins | sample 41621metaG_FD_202089 | JGI IMG/M metagenome (GOLD analysis project Ga0265327, IMG submission 202089) | Rhizosphere microbial communities from Carex aquatilis grown in University of Washington, Seatle, WA, United States - 4-16-21 metaG | ecosystem: Host-associated > Plants > Roots > Rhizosphere... | reverse complement strand
AACGCCAATAACCGGTGGCATTACAGAAACAATAATGATTGCAATAATAATAATTGAAAAATGCGATTTGACGAATTGCAGGTTGCCAAAAAAATGTCCGACCCAGCAAAAAGTATTTACCCACATCATATTGCCAATAAAACTGAAAAACAAAAATCTTGGATAAGTCATTTTGCCGACGCCGGCAACAAATGGCGCAAATGTGCGTATGATTGGCATAAAACGCGCAATGATTAACGTTTTGCCGCCATGACGTTCGTAAAATTCGTGCGTTTTCATCAGGTATTCGCGTTTAATTAATTTGTAGTTGCGTTGGTAAACTGTCTCACCCAAAAATTTACCGATAAAATAATTTGTATTGTCGCCCAAAAATGCTGCGATAAAAACTATCAGTACCAAAATTAAAATATTTAATGGTGGTTCGCCGCCGGTAAACGCTGCCGTTACAGTTCCGGCTGCAAAAAGGAGCGAGTCGCCGGGTAGAAATGGTGTTACAACCAGCCCTGTCTCGCAAAAAACGATTGCAAATATTATTAGGTAAGTCCAGGTGTGATATTGTTCAACCCAAACCGGTATGTATTTGTCCATGTGCAAGACAAAATCGATAAATGACATGATAAAATCCATCGTAATAATTAATAATTGATAATTAACAATTGATAATTGAAGTGTTCAAAATTATTAAAAAACAGTTGGCTGCCAAAATTAATGTAGAATAACTAATTTTTTTGTCTGGAAAACTTTTTGATTTGTTTTAATCTGATAAAAATAAATGCCCGGTTTCCATTTTTGTGTGTTTATTTTTAACCATTTGTGTTGCGGATTTGTAAACTGTTTAAAAATAACCTGACCAACTGTATTATATACTTCGCAAAAAACATCGTTGTTCTTTGGGGGAACATCGAAATAAATAATTTTGTAATTCACAGAATCGCCAACAATCGACAGATTAGCGCCGTCGAGATAGTCATTTTCTATATTTATTTTTGCCAATGGAACTAATTTTTCTGCAAACCAAATTGGTTTTTCGTCAAGGGCAGTTTCAAATTTAAAATCATTTTTCTGGAGCAATTCAATGTCGCGCTCCGAAAATTCGCCGACTAAATAAATGTCTTGCTTTAACTCGCAGTTTTGCAAATTGATTCCAAGTCTGACCAACTGACGGATATTTTTTGTTTCGTCTAAATAAATTTTAATTTTCGAATATTTAATGTTTTGCGACGTCGCATAACCTGCAAATACTGTGAAAATTAAAAAAGCAACTATTTTTTTCATTCTTGAAATTGTATCGAAATTCTGACGGCAAATTTACACATATCCCATCAAAAAATAAATAGTATAACCCGTCATTTCTTTAATTAATAATTCCCAAGTTAATAAAGCTTCGACTGTCGGAATAAACAAATGGTCAAAGACAAATTTGCGTGGACCTGCAATGCGGTTTGTTGCAAATGGAATTGCGACAATTCCTTGTTTCTTGAAACACGCCATTGCCCGCCGGATATGACTTGCCGATGTGAATAACAAAGATGGTTTACTTTTACCGACGCCCAAAATCAATGCTGTATTGACCGCGTTTTCATGCGTATTGCGCGACGTGCTGTCGATTAAAATATCATTTTCCGGAATTCCGATTTGTATTAAATATTTTTTAAGATAAGCAGCTTCGTGTGTTTCGTTTTCAACAATACTTCCCGAACCACCGGTAATGATTATTTTTTTTATTTTCCTCGATTTGTAAACGTCCAACGCCTGCAAAAGTCTGTCAATACCGTCTTGGAAGTTTATGCGTTGGATTGACGGATCGTAGGTTGACATTCCGCCAAGAACAATTCCATAATCATATTGACCAATAATTTTGTCATTTGTGGTTGCAGGAATTTCCCAGTGTCGCATAACTTCGTCAACAATAAATGCGTTCGAAAAAAAATAGAATGTTATACCGGCTGTGATTGCAAACCGTTTTCTAAGTCGTTTGTCTTTTTTAATCAACGCAATAATTGTCAGCGTAAAAATCCACAGATATGGTTTTAATAAAAAAAATAAAATCTTTGAAAGATAAAAAAACATAACTTTAAATTATATTTCGTCTAACCACGCTTCTGCTTCGGTAGCCGACAAAAATTTGCGCGTTATAAAATGTGTTACTTCGGTCATGTGATCAAATTGTAAGGCAGATACAAAATCGGCAGGTACTAATTGTGCACATTTAACCATGCCCGCTTGGACAGCTATTATTTGGGCTTTTTTTCGTATTTCTTTGATGTCGAAAGGATGTGGCTCAAGTTCTGTTGTATCGGCAAGCATTGTAAAGCGGGGTTTTATATAAATAAGTACATCGTCGATATGTTTTAAATAGTCAGGTACATCGCTCGTATTTTTCCAATATCCTTTGACTTTGTAATAAACCCGGTTTTTTTCTTCGTCATAATAAATTTCATAGAAATTTGTAATTGCAATCGTTTTCATCTGGTTGGTTGTTTGTAAAATGGTGAAAATTGTTCTTATAAGAATAGATTATCAACATTTTGAATAATTAATTTTCTTAATTGTATTGCTGTTTTTAAATCGTTGTCCGACATCTTTAAATTGTACAATCGTTTCTGGTTTACTGATTTGTTCCATTTTTTATAAACGTCGTAGTAAATTACCGATATTGGTAAACTGACAAAGTAAACGTACTTTATCCACCAACTATTAACGCAACATGCTACAATTATAGTTTGTAAAAAATAAAAAACTGGGAAACAAAAAAGACTTAAACCGAATCGCACAGAACTGTGAAATTGCCTGTCTTTAATTTTTTTATTAAAAATGTTTGGTACGCGAAGCACCGCAAAATTATTGACATAACCGTAAACAAAAACCGGAAAAAATAAAACAAGCAACAAATAATTGAAACCAATATTTAACCACGAATAATTTTCTTTTTCGAAAATCGAATCGACCAACTTTAATTTTGACAACAATTTATTATAAGACGCAACCTGCGATTGTAAAACATCGAATTGTTCTTTTGACGTTTCAAATTTTGTGTCGAGTTTTGCAATTATTTTTTGCGCGGCTTTCATAATGTTCTTTTGTGTATTTCGCGTCAATGTTAATTGATTCCGCATCTTCGAATTGTAAATAAACCTAACGCCGTCATACATTTCGTAATAGTCGCTGTTTTGAATATCGATTGTCAACGGTTTAATTGCATTGAACATATCGTCGCGCAAAGCAATCATTGCCTTGCCTTCGTTCTCTTTGAATAAATCTTTGTAGCTATTCACCAGCAATGGTTTACCAAAATTGAGTTGTAGCACCGATCTTGCATTAAAATAATCGTCGTAATAAATACCAACCGGAATAATTTTTAAATCCAACGTCCAATTTGATGATTCTTCGGCAAGAAAAGCTATTCGCGGAACTGCTTTTTTCAATGGCAATATTGTGCGACGGTGATTGTGCATTCCTTCGGGGAAAAGCCCCAGACGCCGTTTTGCTTTTAATATATCGACGCAAGTCTGAAATATGACGTCGTTGTTTTTCAGACTGTCAGCACCGTCGCGGATGCGATAAACCGGTAGCATCAACATTTTTGTAAGAAAATATTTTATTGCCCGACGTTTAAAAATGTCAGCTCGCGTTAGGAAAACGCTTTGCAATGGTTGACCATATATTATTGCAAGCGCGTCCATCAATGCGTTTTGATGATTGGCGACAAAAATGATTGGTTCATTTCTGTTTGGCTTTTCGGCGAATGTCAAAACTATTTTTTTGTAATAAAAATAATGTATTGGATAAATTAAAAGTCGCAAAAAATAATAAAACCATGACGTTTTTACCATAAAGAATGTTTTTCGAAAAATGTTTGGCGTTAAAATTTAAGAACAATGGCTGTAATAAAAGATTGGTCAGTCTTTAAAATTTTCACATCGGGCGTTTGGTTGACATATCCATACGTGTAATCAAATTCGATATATAATTTTTTCGTCATTTGTGTGCTGAGTTTGGTTGTCGAATCAATAATATAATCGCTGCTGTTTTTGGCATTTATTTTAAAAAACGTTACGTCTTCGAGAGTAAATTTATCGCCTAATTTTTGCGAGAATTTTGGACGTATGGAAATTCGCATAAAATCGGTATTTGCTTTATTTGCCGACGGAATATATTGTTCGTTGTCGTAAACTGCTGCCGCGCTGATGCTGTAATCGGCTTTTGGTGAATGATAGATTAAATATTTTGCGCCGGCAAGTCCGCTTAATCGCATATCGATACCTTTGTATTGGTTCGAGAAAAATGAAAACATTAGAAACGGCGAAATACGATGGTACGGAACGTAATCGAATTTCAAACTTCCCGAAAATTCACGATTAGAAACAACTGTATCCAATCTGTCATAAATTCCTTTTAACGACGCTGCCCATTCGAAAATAGTATCTTTGTTTGCAACTGATCCTTCGCCATGTAAATCTAAACTTTTAACATTGCCGGTAAAGAACGACGAGCCAAACGAAAGCATTGTTTGTACTTTGCCAAACAAATGACTTTTCGGAATTTTGGTTGTATCTGTTTTGTTGCTATTTGTTTGCGCGTATAAAACAGAATTTATAAATAGCAATATGATAACAATAAAAATCTTTATTAAAAATTTCATAATGGTTTGTTTTAGTGTTAATAAAAAAATAAATTAATCGCGCCCGTGCATCATCGCAAGTAACCGGTGCGATAAGAAAAATACAATTACGCCCAAAAATGCTACAAAAACAGCAATGCCACCAAATACACTCATAGCGCCAAGTTTGTTTACAAATCCAACAGTTAAACCAGCAATTAAATTTGCCAAGAAAGAACTGATAAACCACGTTCCCATAAAAAATGAAGCCAGCTTTGCAGGAGCAATTTTTGTTATCATTGATAAACCAATTGGTGAAACACACATTTCGCCCATAGTTAGGAAGATATAAGTTGCAGTCATCCACCACAAACTTGCTTTTACACTTTCTGATGGATTATCGCCACCACGTTGCATTACTGCGCCAACCATAAATAAAAATCCGATTCCAAGCAAAACCATTCCGATTGCCATTTTTACCGGTGTTGAAGGACTTTTGCCGTGTTTCGCCAAAGATATCCACAACCAAGAAAATAGAGGAGCGAAAGCAACAACTAAAATTGGATTAATACTTTGAAACCATGTTGTCGGAATGGTCCCACCAAAAGCAATTCGATTAATAAATTTATCAGTATATAAATTAAAAGTGCTACCAGCTTGTTCGTATCCTGCCCAAAAGAATGTTACAAAGAAAATGATGACTGCAATGACAGCAATGCGGTCTTTTTCTTCTTTGGTCAATGGTGTTTTGGTATCATTGGTTTCTGCTTTGTGTAATTTATGTTTTGGTACCATGCCAAGATTGCCCAAATATTTTGGTCCGAAAATTAAATAGATAATCATTCCTAATCCCATTGCGGTGCCAGCCGCAATAAAACCATAACGAAATCCTACACGTTCACCCAAAGTGCCACAAATTATTGGCGCCATAAATACAGCGCCATTAAAAATAGCATAATAAATTGTAAATCCACTATCGCGTCGTTTGTCGCCTTGTTCGTATAAGTCGCCAATCATTGTTACAACTGTCGGTTTGAAAAAACCATTACCAAGCACAAGCAACGTTAAACCAGTTATAAGTGGAATTACTCCGTTGTCGATTGCACAGGTAAAATGTCCCAACATTATCAATATTCCACCTAACAAAACAGAGCGTCGCTCACCTAAAAAGCGATCAGCCAGCCAACCACCAAACAATGGGAATAAATAACATAAACCTGTAAAAGTGCCATATACAAATCCGGCAAACCCGGGTTCAAAACCCATTCCACCACGACTGCTGGTTACAGCATTTGCTAAATAAAGAATTAAAAACGCCCGCATACCGTAGTAGCTAAATCGCTCCCACGATGCCGTGAGCGCTAACATATACAAAGCCGGTGGCTGTTTCAGTTGAACCTTTGCAGTATTGTCCATAGTTTAATTTTTTGGATTGACTTGTTAATAGATTGATTAATGCTTTCTTAATAAAATTTTATTGCACAAATTTATAAAATGCTTTACATACATTTCTATTTTTTCGAAAAAAAAAACTTAATTTTACATATTTAAATAACCAAAAAACCGGTTATCTATTTTTTTAGCGAAGATTTATTGTTTTAGAATGATTATAAACAATTAATTAGCGAAAACAATTCCGGCTTTTTTAATGAAACTTTTTTTGATTAATTTTTTTGACTTTGCGAATAAAATATAAAATATTAGTTATTGACGACGACAATGTAACTACATCGCTCATTAAATATATACTCGAATCGGAGAGCGAAATGTATCAGATATTTATTGCCGAAAACGGAAAAATTGGTTACGAAGAGTCAATAAGTTTGATACCCGATTTAATTTTGATGGATTTAGAAATGCCTGTTCAAAATGGTATGCAGACATTGCATCTTCTTAAAAACAATGAAGTAACAAAAGACATTCCGGTGATAATGATTACGTCATCGACAAATCTGAAAAAAGCAATTAATTCAGGTGCGCTCGATTTTATTCATAAACCCATTGAAACACTCGAATTGTTGGTAAGAGTGAAGTCCACATTGTCGATGTACAAATTGCTGCACAGTGTCATGAAACAAGCAGAACAACTCGAACTGCAATCGGAAGAGTTGGAGCGTCAAAAAAAAATTCTTGAAGAAGAAAAGAAAAAGTCTGATCAACTGTTGGTAAATATACTGCCTTACGAAATTGCAGAGCAACTTAAGAACAAAGGTTTTGTCGATGCAAAACATTACCGGCGCGTTACAGTTATGTTTACCGATTTTAAAGGATTCACCAAAATAACCGAAGACCTTTCGACCGAACAATTGGTAAAAGAGCTGAATATTTATTTCGAGAAATTTGACGAAATTATAGGAATGCATTATCTCGAGAAAATTAAAACCATTGGCGACGCGTATATGTGCGTTGGTGGTTTGCCGATCCGCAATAAAAGCAATCCAATTGATACTGTTTTGGCTGCATTGAAAATCAGAAAATTTGTAGAAGGTTATAACGAGTACAAAATAAGCAACAATCTGCCGCCTTGGGATTTAAGAATCGGTATTCACACCGGCGAAGTAATAGCTGGCGTCATTGGTCAAAAGAAATTTGCGTATGACATTTGGGGCGACACCGTAAATAAGGCAAGTCGTATGGAATCGTCGGGCGAAGTCGGACAGATAAATATTTCTGGCGAAACCTATCAATATATCCGCGATTATTTTAGTTGCGATTATCGCGGAAAAATTGCTGCAAAGAACAAAGGCGAAATTGACATGTATTTTGTAAAATGTATTAAACCCGAACTAACCAACGATCCCGCTGGCATTTTGCCTAATCAACATTTTCTGCAATTGTTGTCGGAATATTAATTGGTTTACTTTTTCTCCCACAACTTTACGTAAACAAAACCTTTTCGAAATTCCTTACGAACTTTCCATTTCAATTGCAATTCGGTAAAATCTTTCTTGGGAAATCCGTTATAAATATTCGATTGAAAAATGTATTTGTGTTTTGCGAAATCTTTTTCGTCAAAATTTCGCGTGTCATTGTTCAGGTCGATATATTTTATTTTTGCGACATTCGGAAAACTGCTACCGGTTTCGTTTACAGGAATATTTTGTTGCTGCATATATTCTAACATTTGTTGACGCAAACCGTAATACGGCAAATGCGCCAGCGTTGCGTCCCAGCCTTTTGCAATGCCGTCGGGATAAACCCAAAAATTACCCGAAACCAGAAAAATAAATATTCCTGCGAAAAATAAATTCCTGACGAAACTCCGGTGGATGTTTTGGCAAATAAGATATAATATTATCATTCCGAATAATAAATATGACGGAATCAAATAGCGATGAATCGTTACATTTTTGTGCGTCAAAAAATAAGTGCAACCAACAAATAAATTCAAGATAAATATTGCAAAAATAATTTTAACTGTTTCATCAAAAACAATTTTCTTTTTCAACCATCTGACGAAGAAATAAAATGCAATTAGCCACCAGATAATTCTTCCAAAATCAACAAGACGCCAAACAAGAATTACAATATTCCGCAAAAAGCCGAATAATCCGACTGCTGCAAAACTTTCCTGCCAATCGTTTTTTTCGGGCAACGTTATCCAACCTTTTACATGATAGCGGTACGCCAGATAAGAAAACAAAATTGCAATTGCGGGTAAATACCAAAGGCTTTTTTTTATTACGACTGAAAATGAATTTCGTAGAAAGTCGAACGCAATTTGTTTTTTTTCTGCATCATAAATAACGTCGAACAAAGCTAAAGAAATTAAAGCAAAAATTCCGCGCATGTTTATTAAGCAAATAAATATCAGCGCAATTAAAAGTTCAGTTCTGCGTCGATATAAAATAGAATTTAAACTCCAGAAAAATAGTAAAACAAGCACAATGTCCGGCGAAACTATCGATGCCTGAGCCAATAATGTAGCGTCGGCAAAAAGTAATAATGTAACAATAAACACAAAACGGGGTTGAAAAAAGTTGCGCACCAATCGCATTAGTTGCCACACCAAAGCTATTAAAAATGGCAACATCGCCCAATGACTGACGATTAAAGTTTTCCCGAAAATGAACCAAGTCGTTGCCAGATACATTCCGAACAATGGCGGATGAACATCAAATTCGTTGGGCAATAAAAAATACGCGAATTTATTTTCGTAATACCAATGCGCTTGTTTCGATGCGTTTAAAATTGTGTCCCAAAAGAATGAGTTGTTTTGTGCAATGTAAGTCAGAATAAATAAAAAAAATACGAATGGAATAAATTGCAGAATCTTTTTTTTCATTTCTTGGATTATATTTTAAAATTGCAAGATAAAATAATTTTTAAAAACTTGCAATTGATTTTTTTTTACTTTTGACGCAAATTTATTTCATACAATATGACCACATACAAAATTCCAATCGAAATATTCGAACTATTTGAAATGAATACCGACGGCTCGCCAATATCCATCAAAGAAATGATGAGCGACAAAATGGAAAGCGCTTTTAGTATCGACACCGGCTGTCATTTGTTTATCAAAGCAACTCTTGGCACACGCAAAACCGTCGATTTAATAGTTGACACGGGCGCGTCAAAATCTATTTTTGACTTTAACCTTGCTGCAAAATATATTGAGCATATAAAACTCGATGACGAAATTTTTTCGTCGGGCGTAAATGCTGCGATGGATTTGCAAATGGGCGTTCTGAAACGTTGCAAACTTGGCGATTTGGTTATAGAAAATTATGCAGTCGGTTTAACAGATTTGTCGCACATCAATACTATTTATGGTCAGCTTGGTGGCAAATTAATATGGGGCATGATTGGCGGCGATTTCCTGAATATGTTTAAAGCACAGATTGATTATGGTAAAAAAGTGCTGGTGTTGAAAAAATAATTTATAATAAAAGTGAAATGAAAATTTCCGACAAACAAAAGAAGAATTTAATTATTTATTCGGGAGTTATTGCCGTAATATCTGTCGGTGCAATTATTTTGTTTGGTTGGCGTGGATTATTTATAACGTCGAATATGGTAATAGCTTTAATAATTAGCTTTTTTCAAGATAACAGAAATAGAAATCAAAATATTAATTATGCACAACGCGAAACTTTCCGCAAAACTTATTACGCTTTGGTGGCGATGCTGTTGAATATCGACAACCGGAATGTTTCGGCAGAAATTAAATATTTCAAAAGTTATTTAAAAGACGAATACGGCGACCTCGGTTTGAAGGAAGGAAATAAATACCTGAACAAATATTTGAAAATGCGTTTGGATATTGTAAAAATTTGTGATGGAATGAAACGTCGTCCACATACGGAAAAGTTACAAATGATTCATCAGCTTTTCAAAATGGCATCTGTCGATAAAAATATTACTGAAAAAGAAGAAGCATTTATTCACGACGTCGCTAACAAGATTGGAATTCTGGCAATCAATTACAGAAAAGTAAAAGCGATGTTTGTAAAAGTCGAAGAAAAGAAATATTCGTACAACCAAAGTTATTCAAAATCATTTTCGAAAATCGACCAGGATAAAAATTCAGCATATTCAATTTTGGGCATCAGCAAAACAGCAACCGCCGACGAAATAAAACGTGCGTATCATGCCATGGCTTTCAAATATCACCCTGACCGTTTTTATCATTTAGGCGAAACTGCCGGTCAAGAAGCAAATGAAATGTTTCAGAAAATTCAATACGCATATCAATTGATAAAAAAGTAATTTTGATAATTGTATTGTTTATTTTTTAATAATAGAAAATTGAAATTTCTCAGATATATTATATTTTTTGATAGTACTTTTTTTATGTTGAATTGGAACATTCCCATTAAAATTACCGGTTATTAATTGATCATTGCAAAATACGCAAAAAACAATGTCATCACTTGTTTCAGGATTTTGATGCTTTATTTTGATAAAACCTCGGTCGCTATTATAATTTTCTGTAGCGTTTAAGAATAAAGCAGCGCCAAATTGATCACCAAATGTTAAATTACCTTCCGGTAAATAATTTATATTACTATTTGCATTAAATACAAATCCCAAATATGGTTTTGTATAATCTTGGGCATTAGACAAAATATATAAATAATCCCATTTAGGCGCTGCATCATAAAATGCTTCCGCGTATCGCATATCTAATACAGTATTTCCATATTTACAACAATTGCTGTACAGGTTGACCTTATTAATTGCATGTCTCATTTTACCTTTTAATAAATACTGACCTTGCATTCCTGAATTAATTTGAAAATCTATATCATACATCGACGGACTATTTTCATTGACAGTAATTGCGCCCGATTGCAAAACTCCGTTCCCCATTGTTCTAAAAAACATACCGGTATAATTATTTGCTGCACCGGGATTGTCATCAAAAAATGTATATGTTCCGGTACTAATGTTATTTGAATTATCAGCTTGCGAAAAAGTAAATTCAACCATTATTGTATCATTTTGTGCACCAATTGTAACCAGATTCAAGTTTATTAACTGTGGACTAAAATAGTCAATTGTCGCAGAACTTATCGTATAATCTCTGGCAAAAATTTCCAAAGTATTTGAATTATTATTGACATCTTTTTTACACGAAAAAAAAGTCGCAATAATTAGTAACACAGCAGATAATAATGCAGTTCGGTTCATTTTAAAAAAATTTAAGTTTGATTTGCAAATAAAATAATAAGATTACAAAATTTAGTTCATATATCTATTCATTATATTAATTGTGGCTTAATTTTTTATCACATTTAGCGCAACATCAATTCTTTCAATTACTTCTTTCTTACCAAGTGTTTCGAGAATTTTTATCATTTCCGGTCCAATAGAACTTCCAACAAGACACAACCGCAAAGGATTCATAACCTGACCAAACCCGATTTGTTTTTGTTCGACGTAACTCTTAATTGCAGTTTCTATTGTATGACCGTCAAACGATTCTATATTTGCTAAAATTTCTTTAACATCGGCAATTATTTGCGACGTGTTTTCTTTCCAGTTTTTTTTGATAATTTTTTCGTCGTAAGTTTTAGGTCTTTCGAAAAAATAGAATGACTGTTCCCAAAATTCTTTTACAAATTGCACGCGCTCTTTCATAAATTCGCAAACCGTCGCCACATATTCGTCCGTCGCATTTATTCCTTTTTCTTTTAAAATAGTTTGATACAATCCTGTTAATTCCTTAATACTTTTCTTTCTCAAATATTGCGAGTTAAACCATTTTGCTTTTTCATGGTCGAACTTTGCGCCAGACTTGCTAACTTTTTCGAGCGTAAAAACTTCGACAAGTTCGTCCATCGAAAAAATTTCCTGTTCTGTTCCGGGATTCCAGCCAAGCAAAGCCAAGAAATTAATAAACGCATCTGCGAAATAACCAGCTTCGCGGTAACCAGACGAAATTTCGCCAGTTGACGGATCTGTCCATTGCAACGGAAAAACGGGAAATCCCAAACGGTCGCCGTCGCGTTTGCTGAGTTTTCCTTTGCCGTCTGGTTTTAGTAATAATGGCAAATGCGCAAATTGCGGCATTGCGTCTTCCCAACCCAAATATCGATACAACAAAACATGCAGCGGTGTTGACGGCAGCCATTCTTCACCACGTATAACGTGCGAAATTTTCATCAAATAATCGTCCACAACATTTGCCAGATGATAAGTTGGCATTCCGTCGGATTTGTATAATACTTTGTCGTCGAGTAGCGAGGATGCAAACACAACGTCGCCGCGAATTAAATCGTAAATATGAATATTTTCGTTTTCAGGAATTTTCATGCGGATAACATAAGGTTTGCCCGACGTTAAATATTCCTGCACTTCGCTTTCTGGCATGGTTAACGAGTTTCGCATGGTCATGCGCGTCGAAGAATCGTATTGCATTGATGTCGATTTTGCAGCTTCCAATTTTTTGCGCATTTCGTCGAGTTCTTCTGATGTGTCGAAAGCGTAATAACCATAGCCGTCGGTAATTAATTTGTCGGCATATTGTTTATAAATCGGTTTGCGGTCAGACTGCCGGTATGGACCATACGGACCGTCGAGTGTAACGCCTTCGTTGAAATTGATGTTGCACCAGCGCAGCGATTCGATAATATAATTTTCGGCGCCGGGCACATAGCGTGTTTGGTCAGTGTCTTCTATGCGCAACAAAAAATCGCCGCCATGTTTGCGGGCGAACAGATAATTGAATAATGCAGTTCTGACACCGCCAATGTGTAATGCGCCTGTTGGGCTTGGTGCAAAACGCACACGTACTTTTCTTTCGGTCATTTTTTCTAAAATTTTGCACAAAAATAAAAAGATTAAACATTATTTGATTAGAAATGTTTTAGAATTCGCGAAAATTAGCAAAATTCGCACAAAAATTATTTCGATGAAAGTATTTAAATTTGGTGGCGCTTCGGTGAAAGACGCACAAGCGGTTAAAAATCTTAAAGATATTGCAGCTTTGTATGACGAGCCTTTGTTGATTGTCGTTTCGGCAATGGGCAAAATGACGAATGCTTTTGAAAAAGTGGTTTCAAAATACTTTGATGCCAAAGATTATCAAGTTGAACTGAATGTCATTATAAATTATCATTACCAAATTATTGCGGATTTATTTGTTGACGATTTTGAAAATGTCAAACGTGAAATCGATTTGATTTTCGACGAAATTAAAGTCAAACTTAAATATCTGCGAAGCGATAATTACGATTTTGTGTATGACCAGATTGTTTCGTTTGGCGAAATTATTTCGACGAAAATTATCAGCCATTTTCTAAACACAAATCAGTTAAAAAATGTTTGGGTTGACATTCGAAAAGTATTAATAACAGACGCTAATTTCCGCGATGCGAAAGTCAATTGGACTGCGGCAGAATCGTTGGTGCAAAACGCTTTTGATTTTAATAATAATTCGACGTTTGTTACGCAGGGATTTTTGGGTTGCACTCAAAACAACGATGTTACAACGCTTGGTCGCGAAGGTTCTGATTATACTGCTGCTGCACTTGGATATTTGCTCAATGCAACCGATGTAATTATTTGGAAAGACGTGGAAGGTGTTTACAATGCTGATCCGAAATTATTTGCCGACTTTCAAAAGCTTGATAAAATTTCGTATCGTGAAGCAATTGAATTGGCGTATTTTGGTGCGCAAGTAATTCATCCGAAAACCATCAAACCGTTGCAGAACAAAAACATTCCTTTGTATGTCAAATCATTTTTAAATCCGACTGGCGCAGGAACGAAGATTGCAGATTTTACGGACGTCGAAATAAAATATAAAATTCCGGTTTTTATTGTAAAGTCAAATCAGATTCTTATTTCAATAGCAGCGAAAGATTTTTCATTTGTGGTCGAAGAAAATCTGAGCGAAATATTTGGTTTGTTTGCCAGTTATGGTGTCAAAGTAAATCTGATGCAAAATTCTGCAATCAGTTTTTCGGTCTGCGTTAATTTTGACGAGCGCAAAACCAATTTATTAATAAATGAATTTCGAAAACAATACAAAGTTTTGTATAACAAAAATGTAGAGTTATTAACGATTCATTATTTTAACCCTGAAGCAATTGATAAGGTTACCAATGGAAAACAAATTATTGTGGAGCAAAAAAGCAGAAATACAGCAAGGTTTGTAGTGAAGTAAAAGAAGAAAAATAATTCACTGCAAAGACACAAAGCCGCTAAGATTAAAAAATTGCGTCTTCGCGTCTTTGCGGTGAATTATGAGACAACCTCGTGTTTTTTAGCGTCTGCATATTAGATGTTACTAATTTATTGCAACACTATTTTAGTTACATACGTTTTATCTTTTGCATAAGCTTTTACAATTTAATCAAAATATTACTTTCGTCGCAAATTATTTCTGCAATGTTAAAGAATATATGATACAATGTTATTGAATTCAATTTCGTAAACACATGTTCTGTTTGTAACAACAATCTATTTTAAAATTGAATTGTATATATTTGTAGCGACAACATAAACTTACAACACATCAAATGCATGTAATGGGATTCGCCACAAGCACTTTAGTGTACTAAACACCATATTTGAAATGTGATTATATACACTTTAGTATCCATATTTGGGTGTTTGCGCTGTGAAACACCCAAATATGGATTATATTTGGTGGTATATGGATGCTAAAAGTACCACTTTAGTATCCATTAGCGCTGATTTACAAACTTAAACCCCCGAAAAATGTTTTGAAACTGTATGTTTGCCTGTGAAAATAT
>Ga0265327_10003535_pt1 | contig 14809 bp, 14 predicted proteins | sample 41621metaG_FD_202089 | JGI IMG/M metagenome (GOLD analysis project Ga0265327, IMG submission 202089) | Rhizosphere microbial communities from Carex aquatilis grown in University of Washington, Seatle, WA, United States - 4-16-21 metaG | ecosystem: Host-associated > Plants > Roots > Rhizosphere... | reverse complement strand
TCTCCATCCAACACAAGCTCGACAACCTGTCCCAGCGCTTCGAGGAAATCACCAGCCTCCTCGCCGAACCGGAAATCCAAAACGACCAGAACCGCTTCCGCGCCTTAAGCCGTGAATACGCCCAGCTCAACCCGCTGATCAGTTGCTTCCGCGACTACCAGTCCGCGCAGGCCGAAATCGAATACGCCGGCACCCTGGCCCAGGACGAAGACCCGGAAGTCCGTGCGATGGGCAAGGAAGAGCAGCTCGCCGCCGCCGAAAAAGCCGAGCGGCTGACCCAGGCGCTGCAAGTCTTGCTGCTGCCAAAAGACCCCAACGACGAGCGCAACATCTATCTGGAAATCCGCGCCGGCACCGGCGGCGCGGAGGCCGGCCTGTTCGCCGGCGACCTCTACCGCATGTACGCCCGCTACGCCGAAATCAAAGGCTGGAAGCCGGAAATCATCAGCGAAAGCGAGGGCGAGCTGGGTGGCTACAAGGAAATCGTCGTGCGCGTCAGTGGCCAGGACGTCTATTCGCAATTAAAATTCGAGGCCGGCACGCACCGCGTGCAGCGCGTCCCCGCCACCGAGGCGCAAGGCCGCATCCACACCTCGGCCTGCACTGTCGCCGTGCTGCCGGAAGTGGACGAGATCGACGACGTCGAAATCAACCCGGCGGATCTGCGCGTGGACACCTACCGCGCCTCCGGGGCCGGCGGCCAGCACGTCAACCGCACCGAGTCCGCGATCCGCATCGTCCACATTCCGACCAACACCGTCGTCGAATGCCAAGACGAGCGCTCCCAGCATAAAAACCGCTCCCGCGCCATGTCGCTGCTGAAATCGCGCATCCTGTCGGCGCAGCAGGAAAAGCGCAGCTCAGAAATCGCCGCCGACCGCAAGCTGCAAGTCGGCAGCGGCGACCGCTCCGAGCGCATCCGCACCTACAACTTCCCGCAAGGCCGCCTCACCGACCACCGCATCAACCTCACGCTATACCGGCTGGACGCGATCATGGCCGGCGACCTCGACCCCGTCGTCGAGCCTTTGATTCATGAACATCAGGCGGATTTGTTGGCGCAGTTGGGAGAAGAAGGCAGTTGACTGGGCGTGAAAAACCTCTACCTTCCATGACGATTTCTTCGGTGACGAACATGTCCCACACTGCCGCGAGGTCTATGTTTTCCACGTCCGGCAGAAGCGTGCTGACCCGCGTGGCTTGCGACTCGTCCAAATTTGGCCGGACATAGGCATTCATCAGGGTTCCAAGCAGGCGTTCACTCCGTTCGATGTCCTGCTTTTGCTTGTTAAGGCTTACCGCGATCAATCCGATCAGATCAGTCAGCGACTTGGGGTTGTTTGAAAAGGGGTCTGCGTTTTTAAGGACTGTGGCCATAGTGTTAACAAACAAACCCTTCTCCAAGGCCGCGTCAATCAACGCCTGCCGTCCTCCCGCTGGCTGCAACAGGGTTTCTGGCATCACCGACCATGTGGCCCAAGATTCGGCGATGTGGGCTTGCCGTTGGCTGACAGGCTCCAGCCAAGCCCGCACACGCCGCCGTTGCGCGGCTTGGGCTTGGGACAGGGCGACATCGACCACAGCCTCGGTGGGCAAAGGGCGCAGATGGAATAGATTTAGCACCCAGTCAGCCACAGCACGGTCGGACAGCAGGTTTTCCAATTCTTGCTGGGCCTCATCGCGCAATTCCAAAGACAATTCCCCGTCCAAGCTAATCAACGCCAGATCCAAGGCTTCCCGGCGGCGGCTGTACAGCGACAAGGCGTCTTCCACCGCTGAAAAGTCCTCGGCGGGATGCCAGCGCATTTCTTCGTGGGCGGACAGCCAAGCGGCCACTTCGGCGGGCTGCAAAGCTTGCGGCGGTTTTCCTTGGCCGACTAGGAAGGCGGTCTGGTCTTGGAAAGCCAGCGCGGTGGAGGAATGGGGGGACAGCAGGGCTTGCATGGTCGCGGCACTCAAAGTTCCTTCAGCGGGATGCCGAACTTGGCGAGTTTTTCGCGCAAGGCTTTGTGGCGGACGGCGGAGCCGCGAGTTTTTTGCGACACTTCCGCGACGCTATGGATGGAAAACGGGCCATAGACATGCACCTCGACAAACTGGTCATCTTCGGGCTTCGCACCATCACTGATGAGCAGCGCGGGAAAATCCGCTTCCGTCGTGCTTGGACTGATGGCATCGGTCAATTTCACCGCCGCCAAACGGCCCCGGTCTTGCCAAAGCGCCCGGTGGCCCACAGGCAACTCGCCGGTCAATGGTAGTCGGCTGCGGCGCATGAAGACGATGGTGTTTTCTTCAAACACCGTGGCCCGATGCGCGATCATGTCTTCCTTCAACACGAAAAAGCAGTCGCCATAATGGCCTAAACCGCGCCCATCCAAACTCAGAGCGGCAAAGCGGATATGGCTTTTATAATGCGTAAATAGCTTTTCGTCCACCACAGCTCGCGCAGTATCCCAAAAATCTTCAGACGGCAGACGCGCCCCGGCCTGTACCAAATCGTAAAAGCTTGCATATAGCGCTTTGTCATTGGCGGCAAGCGCGAACACCTCGCTCGCATGGCGGGCAATGACCGCCTGCGAATCCTGCGCGACGGCAGTTTCAAATTGTTGCAGCAACGGGGCGGCGGACGGATCGACGCGATTTAACGCTTCTTGGTAACGCCGATCTAAGGCATCTTTTTCCGCCGGGTTCTTCGCCGCGATGACATTGGGAAACCGGGAGGGACGCCCGCAATGGGGGCAGCGGTCGCTGCTGGCGGGGACGGCGTGGCCGCAAAATTCGCAAGGGTCGGCGGAAAGCATTGAGTTCATCGTCCGTACTGGCTCTATCATTCAAGAAGCAAGAAAACCCTCACCCCCAGCCCCTCTCCCTCGGGGAGAGGGGTGAAAACTACAAATCCCTAACCCCCCGCTCAACCTCCCCGTGTTTGCGCAATTCCCGTTTCAACAATTTGCCGGTGGCGGTCTTCGGCAATTCCGCCAGGATGAAGATTTTCCGGGGCACTTGAAAATGCCCCAGGTTGTCGCGGCAATGGGCGCGGATGGCGGCTTCGTCCGCCGTGCCGGGGACATCCAGCGCGACATAGGCGACCGGTATCTCGCCGTGCAAATCGTTCGGTTCGCCGACCACCGCCGCCTCCCGGATCGGCGGGAAGCGGTATAAGACTTCCTCGATCATGCGCGGATAGACGTTCATGCCGTTGACGATAATCAAATCTTTTTTGCGGTCGACGATGGTGAAATAGCCGTCCTCGTCTTCGGTGCCCATGTCGCCAGTCAGAAACCAGCCGTCGCGGAACACTTCGGCGGTGGCTTCCGGCTGTTTCCAGTAGCCTTGCATGACATTCGGCCCGCGCACGGCAATTTCGCCGACTTCGCTCAAGGGCAAAGACTCCACGCCGGTTTCGCCGACGATGCGCATCGCCACGCCGGGAATCGGCAAACCCACCGTGCCGGGTTTGCTCAAACCGCCGATGGGATTGACGCAAGTGACCGGCGAACATTCGGTGGGGCCGTCACCTTCATAGATTTTCTTGCCGAACTGCGTTTCAAAGCGCCGCAGCACGTCCACCGGCAAAGCCGCGCCGCCGGAGATGCAAAAGCGCAGCGATTCCAGCCACGCGGCCCGCTCTGGCTTCAACCGTAATAGCAGCGTGAACATGCTGGGCACGCCGAGGAAAATCGTCGCTTGGGTTGCGTGGATAGTCCGCGCCACCAGCTCCGGCTCGAAGCGCGGCAAAGGCGCGATGGCGCAGCCATACAGCAAGCTGGTCAGCACACCGACCGTCGCCGCGAAGGCGTGGAACATCGGCAGCACGACCAATATGGTGTCGCCGCCCGGCCGCCATTGCATGGCTTGCTGGACGCCGGCGACATTAGCCAGCAGGTTGCCGTGAGTCAGCATCGCCCCTTTGGGTTTGCCGGTCGTGCCCGAGGTGTAGAGGATGGCGGCCAAGTCTTCCGCCGGATTGAATTCGATGGCCGGGGCGGGAAGTTCCGCGTCCAAGATGGCTTGCCACGGCCCCGCCGGCTCGTCGTCAATGGCCAGCGAAAACGCCAGCCCGGCCAAGGAGGCTTGCAGAAATGCCGCCTGCTCGGCGAAAGCGGTGTGGTGGAGCAGGCCTTTGGCCCCGGCGTCGGCCAGGATGAAAGCCATTTCGTCGCGGCTGACCAGCAGATTGATCGGCACCACCACCGCCCCGGCTTTGAGTATGCCTAAATAGGCAATGACAAAACCCGCGCCGTTCATGCAATACAAGCCGACGCGGTCGCCCCGGCCCACACCCTGGCCGGCCAAGGCGGCGGCCAGAGCGTCGGACTGCCGGTTCAGGCTTAGATAATCCAAGCGGCCATCGGCGGAAACAAGCGCAGGCCGCCCGGCATATTGCCGGGCGGCGGCTTTAAAGGCATGGGCGAGAGAATCCATGGCCTTAAGACCCTTTAGTTGATGGGCGTGTGGCCGCGACCGCGCATGCAGTTGTTGAAGGCGCTTTTGTAATTGCTATCCGCCTGGATACCCTGGCTGGCACCGCCACCGATGCCGCCAGCCGCCGCGCCAATCGCGGCCCCGGCGCCCGCGTTGCCGGCCACGGCACCGATAGCCGCGCCGCCTGCCGCGCCGAGCAGCGCGCCCACGCCAGCCCCTTTCAGCGTCTCGCCAGCGGTGTTGCCGGCCTGCTTGGCAAGGTTCTGGCACTCGACCGTGTCTTGCTGGATGTTGGCATAGTTAGGATCGGTGCGCGGATCGACCACCGGCTGATAGCCGCCGTAAGTCGCGCAGCCGCTGGCAACTGCCGCCGCCGCCAGAATTGACGCAATGACAATGGATTTCTTCAACATAACAGCACCTTTCAGAGGGTAAACAAATGGTTAGAGACTGCCTTTTTGGATAAATTCGATTTTATAGCCGTCCGGATCTTCCACGAAGGCGATGACGACGCTGCCGTGCTTCATCGGCCCGGCCTCGCGGGTCACTTTTCCGCCCAGCGCCTTGACTTGTTCGCAGGCCAGGTAAGCGTCATCCACTTCCACCGCGACATGGCCGAAGCCGGTGCCCGGCTCGTAATGGTCGGTGCCCCAGTTGTGGGTCAATTCCAACACCGCGCCGTCCCGCTCGTCTTGGAATCCGACGAAGGCCAGCGTGAACTGGCCGTCGGGAAAGTCCGCGCGGCGCAGCAGCCTCATGCCGAGGACATTGACATAAAACGCCAGCGAGCGGTCGAGGTCGCCCACGCGCAACATGGTATGAAGTATTCGCATGTTTTAGATGCTCCGAAAGTCGGTTAAACATAAAGTCAAGCAGGCTGCCCGCGAGCTTGACCCGGCCCCATAGCTCATGCCGCCAGCGCCTCGCCGACCGCGCCGGCCAAGCTTTTCGCCAAGCTTTCCACCTGCTCCAAATCCCGGCCTTCCACCATGACGCGGATCAGCGGCTCGGTGCCGGAAGAACGCAACAACACCCGTCCAGAATCGCCCAGCTCGCGCTCCGCCTCGGTCTTCGCGGTGGTGACGGACGGGATAGAATCGATGTTGACTTTTTCGCGGATTTTCACGTTGATGAGCTTCTGCGGATATTTTTGCATGCCCTGCTTGAGGTCGTGCAGGGTTTTTCCAGAGTGCCACATCTCGGTCATCACTTGCAGCGCGGCGACGATGCCGTCGCCGGTGCTGGTGCGGTCGCGGCAAATGATATGGCCTGAGCCTTCGCCGCCGAGCACACTGTCGTATTGTTGCATCAATTCCATGACATAACGGTCGCCGACCGCCGCGCGCTTGAGCACCACGCCCAATTCCGCCAAGGCGTGCTCCATGCCTAAATTGCTCATCAGCGTGCCGATCACCGGGCCGCGCAACTGGCCGACGCTCAAGCGGGAGCGGGCGATGATGAAGATCAACTCGTCGCCGTCGACAATCTCCCCGGCGTGGTCGACCATGATGAGGCGGTCGCCGTCGCCGTCCAGCGCGACGCCAAAATCAGCGCCCTCGGCCAGCACCGCCTGGCGCAGCTTCTCCGGCTTGGTGGCGCCGACCTCCTCGTTGATGTTCAAGCCGTTCGGCGAGACGCCGATTTTGACGACCTTGGCCCCCAGCTCCTCAAAGACATGGGGCGCAATGTGGTAGGTGGAGCCATGGGCGCAATCCACCACCAGCTTGAAGCCGTCGAACGCGATGTGCGAAGGGATGGTGGCCTTGCAAAACTCGATGTAGCGGCCCGCCGCGTCGCCCATGCGGGTCGCCTTGCCGAGGCGGGAGGAGTCCACCGTGGTCATCGGCTGCTCAAGTTGCTCCTCGATTTTGAACTCGATGTCGTCGGGCAGCTTCATGCCCTCGGAAGAAAAGAATTTGATGCCATTGTCGTAATAAGGGTTGTGCGAAGCGCTGATGACAATGCCGGCCTGGGCGCGGAAAGTGCGGGTGAGGTAGGCGATGGCCGGCGTGGGCATCGGCCCGAGCATCTGTGTGTTCACGCCGGCCGCCGACAAGCCCGCCTCCAGCGCGGACTCGAACATGTAGCCGGAGATGCGCGTGTCCTTGCCGATCAAGACATTGTGATGGGAACCTTCCTGGGCAAACACCCTGCCCGCAGCCCAGCCCAGCTTCAACACGAAATCCGGGGTGATGGGATACTCGCCGACGCGGCCTCTGATGCCATCGGTGCCAAAAAATGCTTTTTTCACTCCACAATCTCCGTTCACGAATCGAGAACAAAACCCCGCTTGAGCGCCTGGGCGCGTCGCGGCCGCTAAATCTAACTGATTATTGTAACCTACAAACCCGTTTGGCAAGATGGCTCGAAATCGGCCCAGACATTTTAAGCAAGGCCGCCGAATCCGCGCCGCATCGACAGTTCTCCGGCAAGCCCGCCGTTTGGCGTAGAATAGCCGCCAAAGACCATCCCAAATTGCCCAAAGCCCCATGCCCAAGCACGACCCCAAAAACCAACATGCCGGCGGCCTGCTCGCCCCCATCGTGCGCAGCGTGACTGCCCGCCTCCAACGCTTCTACTTCCAAGCACGGGAATCCGCAGGCCATCACAAGCGCGACATTCTGGTGTCTCGCGTGGAAAATGCCCGCGACGGCTTGGAAGAGGCCAAGGAACAGTTTCAAAACGCGCTGGAGAAATTCAGCGCCCTGACCGATTTCGACGGCGGCGCCTTGGAAGACACCTACCGCCAGCTCAAAGTCGAATTCGACTACAGCCGCTCCAAGGCACTGGCCGTCAGCGACCGCATCGACGCCGTCCAGGAAGTGGCCGAAGCCTTGTTCTCCGAATGGGAGAACGAACTGGAGCAATACAGCAACCGCAGCCTGCGCAGCGCCAGCCGGCTGAAGCTCAAGCAAACCCAGCAGATGTATGTGCAATTGATTACCGCGATGCGCCGTGCCGAAAGCAAGATCGACCCGGTATTGAGCGTGTTCCAAGACCAGGTGCTGTTCCTCAAGCACAACCTCAACGCCCAGGCCATCGCCCATCTGGAAAGCGAGCTGACCACCCTCAGCGTCGGCGTGGCCGGTTTGATCGCCGCGATGGAGCGCTCCATCGACCGCGCCAATTCGTTCATGCGCGATTTTAGCGGACAGAAGGCGCTGCCGTCGGACTAAAAGCGGGGGTTCCATGAGGCATTGCTTGAAAACCGCCGCCACGAAAACCGGCGCGGCGGGCTTTGGCAAACCCGCGCTTTTCCTGGCGCTGCTGGGTCTTTACGGCTGCGGGCTGCAACCCGCTTGCCGGCCAGGCGAACAAGCGACCCGCCTTGAATCGCTCTATTTCGGGCGGCACGCGCCGGACGGCGAAGTCCGCCAAGAACAATGGGACGCTTTTCTGGCCCAGACGGTCACGCCCAACTTCCCGCAAGGCCTGACCAGTTGGCAGGCTTACGGCCAATGGCGGGCGGCAGACGGCACGGCCATCCGCGAAAACACATGGGTATTGCAACTGGCCCTTGCCGAGGCCGACGGGCAGGATGGGCGGGTGGCCGAGATCATCCAGCGCTACCGGGCCGACTTCAAGCAAGAAGCCGTCTTGCGGATTCGGCAAAGCGCCTGCGCATCGTTTTAACCGCCCCAGTTTATTTAAGGTTCGATCATGAAAAAACGGGTTTATCCAAGCGCATGTCTTTTCCTGTGGCTGGCGCTGCCTTGCCAAGCGGAAGAGGCTATCAAAACGGGCAAGGAAATTGCCTGCGCCTACTCCCACAAAAGCCCGATGAGCAGCGGCGAAGCCAAGCTCGGCCTCGTCGGCGACAAAATCAGCCATGTGCGTTTCAACACCTACTATCCCGGCGGCGTCGGCACGCTGGGCTTCACCTGCTATATCGACTGGAGCCGCAATGACGGCGACTACGCCTGGCAGGACAATCCCACAGGCACCGTCATCACCGTGAAGACCACCGGCGACACGGTGCATTTGCGCCACGACAAGAAAAAAAAGGGTTATTGGCTGGACTTCGCCCACCTCAACAAACTGTCGAAATGGTGCGGGGCCGGCGCGGACGTACCGGAGGACGTGTTCATCCCGCTGGCCGGCAAAACCTGCAAAGTGACCCTGTCCCGGTGAACACATGCCCAGCTTGGACTTAAGCGCAGCGCTGCGCGAGCAAGTGCGGGAAGCCGCGGCCGACGGCTCGCCGCTCAATATCGCAGGCGGCGGCAGCAAATCTTTTTATGGCCGCCCGGCCACTGGCGCGGATTTAAGCGTGGCCGGACACAGCGGCATCGTCGATTACCAGCCGACAGAACTGGTGCTGACCGCCCGCGCCGGCACGCCGCTCGCCACCCTCGCCGCCGCACTCCATGGACAAGGCCAGATGTTCGGCTTCGAGCCGCCGCATTTCGGCGCGACGGCCACGCTGGGCGGCACCGTCGCCTGCGGCCTGTCCGGCCCTAGACGGCCTTACGCCGGCGCGGTGCGCGACGCCGTGCTCGGGGTCAGGCTGCTCAACGGCAAAGGGGAAATCCTCAGCTTCGGCGGGCAGGTGATGAAAAACGTCGCCGGTTTCGACGTGTCCAGGCTGATGGCCGGTGCCTTGGGCACACTGGGCGTGCTGCTGGACATTTCGCTGAAAGTCTTGCCGCAGCCCGAGGCCGAGGAAACCTTGGTGTTCGAGATGACGGCGGCCGACGCCCTGGCCGCAATGAACCGCTGGGCCGGGCAGCACTGGCCGCTGTCGGCGGCTTGCCACGAAGGCGGACGGCTGCACCTGCGCCTCAGCGGCGCACAAGCGGCCATCCGCGCCAGCCGGGCCAAGCTCGGCGGGGATAGCCTGGCGCATAGCGATGCGTTCTGGGCCGGGCTGCGCGAACAACGGCTGGTTTTTTTCGACGATCCCACCCCGCTATGGCGGCTGTCGCTGGCCCCGGCCACGCCGGCGCCCGCCTTGCCAGGCCGCTGCTGCATCGACTGGGGCGGCGCGTTGCGCTGGCTGAAAACCGACGCGCCCGCCGAGGCCGTGTTCGCCGCCGCGCAAGCGGCCGGCGGCCACGCGACCCTGTTCCGCGGCGGCGAGCGCGCCGGCCCGATTTTCCAAGCCTTGCCGGAGCGGCTGCAGGCGTTGCATCTGCAACTGAAAAAAGCCTTCGACCCGCAAGGCATCTTCAATCCTGGCCGGCTTTACGAGGCATGGTGAGCGATGCAAACCCGCCTGGCTGAGTTTATCCGCGACACGCCGCAAGGACAGGAAGCCAACGCGATCCTGCGCAGTTGCGTGCATTGCGGCCTCTGCACCGCCGTCTGCCCGACTTACCAGTTGCTCGGCGACGAGCGCGACGGGCCACGCGGGCGCATCTATTTGCTGAAACACGTTCTGGAAGGCGAGCCGGCGAGCGCGAAAACCCAGCTCCACCTGGATCGCTGCCTCACCTGCCGCGCTTGCGAAACCGCCTGCCCTTCCGGCGTCCGCTATGGCCGCCTGCTGGACATCGGCCGGGGCGTCGTCGAAACACAAGTGCGCCGTTCCAGCCTCGACCGGCTGCATCGCCAAATCCTGCGCGCGATCCTGCCCTATCCCAAACGTTTCGCCGCGCTGCTGCGCCTGGCCGGGCTGATCCGCCCTTGGCTGCCGGCCGGCTGGGCCAAGCCCATCCCCAGGGTCAAACCGACCGCGGCCTGGCCGCCCGCCCGCCACACACGCAAAATGCTGGTGCTGGAAGGCTGCGTGCAAGCCAGCCTGGCCCCGTCCATCAACGCCGCCACGGCGCGGGTGCTCGACCGCCTCGGCGTCAGCCTGATCCGCGCGCCGCAAGCCGGTTGCTGTGGAGCCCTTAGCCACCACCTTAGCGCCCACGCCGAAGGGCTGGATTTCATGCGCCGCAACATCGACGCCTGGACGCCCTATTTGGACCAGGGCGTCGAAGCCATCGTCATGACCGCCTCAGGCTGCGGACTGATGGTCAAAGAATACGCCGCCGCGCTGAAGCACGATGCGGATTACGCCGCCAAAGCCGCGCGGATCTCCGCGCAGACGCGGGATTTGGCGGAAGTGATGGCGCGGGAAGATTTGAGCGCGCTGGAAGTGGACAGCCGCCGACGCGTCGCCTTCCAATCACCTTGCACCTTGCAGCACGGGCAAAAGCTCGACGGTGTGGTGGAAGGCTTGCTGAAGCGGCTAGGGTTTGATCTGGCCCCGGTCGCCGACCCGCATCTGTGCTGCGGCTCGGCGGGGACTTATTCACTGCTGCAACCGGATCTGTCGCTGCGCCTGCTTGACCAAAAACTGCAAGCCCTGCAAGCCGGCCAGCCCGACTGCGTCGCCACCGCCAACATCGGCTGCCTCAGCCATTTGCAGACCGGAAGCAAAGTGCCGGTCGTGCATTGGGTGGAACTGCTAGACTCCGCCGACTAAGCCGGCGGGGAGCGGCGGCGTTAAAGCGCGACGGCCAAAGTAGCGTTCACTCGCATACCAGCCGGGCGCATCCCGCCAAATCAGGGCAGCGTCACCGGCCGGGTGAACACCATGTCCTGGTCTTTCACTATGGTGTGGCAGCTCACGCATTCCTGGGCGAACTCCGGCTTGTCGGTCGGCTTCAGCTCCGTGCCGATCCAGCGGCCCCAGCCCCAGCCGGCCGTCGAGGCATATTTCACATCGTCTTTGATCATGAAATCGGCGCGGGTGAAGTCGCCGGGGATGGTCGCGGCGGGAAACTTGTCGCTGGGCTTGTGCTTCCAGCCCAGCTTGGCCAGGATGGTGCCGTTGGGCCAGGGATTGGTCTGGCCGGCGCGGGCCGCCTTGACGGCGATGTCGTTGCCTAAGATCGCGCGCAGGGTCTGATCGTCCGAACGCTGGGACACACCAATCAGGCGGAAATCCTTGTAGCCGTCGGGAATCGCGATGCCGTTGGAGCCGACCGCGACCTTGGCCTCGCCGGCGGAAAGCAAGGGCGCGGCCAGCAGGGTGGCGAGGAAAATAACGGTTTTTCTCATGGGTTTTGCCTCGTGGATAGTGGGTTGGAAGGTGTACGCTAACAAAGCCCAAGGGCCGGGTAAAGCGTTCCATCTGCTAGGGCTTCAGCCGTCTGGCCGCCAGTTCATGCCCGGAATACGCCTCGTGCTTGTCCAGGCCATGGATCTCGCACTGGCCGCCGCCCTCGATGTAATCCTGGCGGAAACGGTCGATCAGCTCCATCACCGTATGATCGATCAAATAGGCGTCGGACAGGTCGAAAATGACCGTCTGGCCGTCGGGCAAAGCGGAGACTTCAGTCTTCAAACTGATGAAATTGGAGAACACCGCCGAACCGCTGATCCGATACACCCAGACGGCCTCGCCTTGGCGCTCCAAATGGTAAGAAATCCGCAGCATGTTCCTTGGCGAAACACCCCGCGCCAGGTGGATCAGCAGCTTGGCGACGATGCCGATCAGCACGCCGGCCAGCAAATTGGTCGCCAGCGCACCGATGATGGTGATGACAAAAATCGCCAACTGCGCCTTGCCGATAATCAGCCGCTCGGCGAACGTCTTAGGCGAAGCCAGCCGATAGCCGGTGTAAACCAACAGCGCGGCCAGCGAAGCCAGCGGGATTTTGTCGATCACGAACGGGAACAAGGCCACGAACAGCAATAAAAAAGCCCCGTGGAAAAAACTGGCCCAGCCGGTTTTCGCGCCGCCTTGGATGCTGGCGGAACTGCGCAAGATTTCGACGATCATCGGCAGGCCGCCGACCAGCCCGGCCAAGGCGTTGCCGATGCCCACCGCGCGCAAATCGCGGTTCAAATCGGAATAGCGCTTATACGGGTCCAGCTTGTCCACCGCCGCCGCGACCAGCAGCGTCTCCAAGCTGCCCACCAAGGTGATGGCCAGCACGCTTTCCCAGAAGGCAACGCTGCCGATTTTGGCAAAGTCCGGGAAAAAAATGCTGGCCGACAGGCTGTCGGGGACATCCACCAGGAAATTCGGGCCTAGCACCAAGTCTTTGGGCATGATGAAATCCAGCCCCGGCTTGAGATGGGCCAAATCGAAAAATTGCCCCAAGGCCATGCCGACGGCAATGACGACGACCGGAGCGGGGATTTTCTGCGCAAGCGGATGCTTAAGCCCAGGCCAGGCCAGCAAAATCACCAAACTAGCCAAGCCGATCAAAGCGACTTCCGGAATGAAATAAACCAAATCGTGCGGAATCTTGGCAAGGCCGGGCAACACCGCCCCGTCCGCCGGATTGACGCCCATCATCACCGGAATCTGCTTACCCATGATGATGATGCCGATGGCGGCCAACAGCCCGTGGATGACGGTGGACGGAAAAAACGCCGACAGCCGGCCCGCCTGGTACGCGCCCAGCGCGAACTGCGCCAGCCCGGACACCACGATGGCGGCCAAGGTGTAACGATAGCCGGCCAGCGCGTCGCCTTGCCCCAGCGCTTGCACACTGGTGAAAATCACCACGATCAAACCGGCGGCGGGGCCGGTGACGGTGACATGCGTGCCATTGATGCGGGACACCAGCAGCCCGCCGATGATCGCGGTGATGACGCCGGCCATGGCCGGAAACCCAGACGCGACCGCGACGCCCAGGCACAAAGGCAGCGCGATCAAAAACACCAAAAAGCCGGCCAGCAGATCGTCGCGCCAGTTTTCCCGCAGGCCGGCCAGACCTGTTTTCGGAACAGAAGCCAAAGAATTTTTCATGGTTTTGATCTTTGCGTTAATAAAGGGTCACAGCCCGCATAATACGCCGCTTTTTTGTCCCGTTGACATACAATGCCGCCTTTTTGCCGGAGCCTTTCGTTTTGCGCATTCTCCTCGCCCCCATGGAAGGCTTGCTTGACAGCCTGCTGCGCGACATCCTGACCCGCGTCGGCGGCGTGGATCTGTGCGTCACCGAGTTCGTGCGCGTGTCGGGTTCGCTGCTGCCCGTCCGCAGCTTCCAGCGCATCGCCCCGGAATTGCAGGCGGCAAGCCTGACCCAAGCCGGCGTGCCGGTGCGCGTGCAATTGCTGGGCTCCGACCCGCATTTCATGGCCCGCAACGCCGCCCGCCTGGCCGCGCTCAAGCCCGCCGCGATAGACCTCAATTTCGGTTGTCCGGCAAAAACCGTCAACCGCCACGAAGGCGGCGCCATTTTACTGCGCGAGCCGGAGCGCATCGGCAGGCTGGTGCAGGCTGTGCGGCGGGCTGTGCCCGCCGAAATGCCGGTCACCGCGAAAATGCGCTTAGGGTACGAGGACAAAAGCCTGGCCGTGGACTGCGCCCAGGCGATGGCCGGCGGCGGGGCGGCCGAACTGGTCGTCCACGCGCGCACCAAGGCCGAAGGCTACCGCCCGCCGGCGCATTGGGAATGGGTGGGCCGCATCCAATCAGCCATCAACATTCCGGTGATCGCCAATGGCGAGATTTGGACGGTCGAAGATTATCAGCGCTGCCGCGAAGTCAGCGGCGTGGCGGATGTGATGCTGGGGCGCGGCATGGTGGCGAACCCCGGCCTGGCCCGCCAAATCAAACAGGGCGAAAGCTTAGGCTGGGACGAGGCGCGGCCCTTGCTGGCCGAGTTCTGGGCGCTCACCGCCCAGCAAGTGCAGCCGCAGCACCGCTGCGGGCGCATGAAGCAATGGCTCAATTATCTGCGCAAGACCTACCCGGAGGCGGAAGCCGCCTTCCAATCCGTGCGCACGCTCACGTCGGCGGAGGAATTGGAAAAAGGGCTGGGCTGGAGCGCCGGCGCTCCAAATGTATCGAACGCTTGTGAACGCTAAAGCCCGTCCCCCCAACGATATGTCCATGAAATCCCAATCGTGTCGTAATTGCTGCCGGTCCGCGCGGCGACGCCGGTGCTGCCATAAAATTTGACCGATTGCTGCCGACTGAGGGGAAAAGACAATGTCGCGCCGACCCGCCAATTCTGTTGATAGTCGTTGTTCAGAATGTGGTCTGTCGTCGAACGCGCGCCGGCATAATAATTGGTATCCAGCGAACCCCAAATACCGGGGGCGAAATTGTAGATCAGATGGCCTTGCACGGAGTACATCGGATCTTGCTGAAACGATTTGCCGTTGTAAAAATCGGTGTTCTCGGTGAAGAAATACCCGCCGGCGGCCATTTCCGCGATCAACGGCCCCCAGGCTTTGGAAATCCCCAGTTCCGGCTTGAAATACCAGCGGTTGGTGCCGATGTTGACCAGCTTGTCCGGATTGTAACGGCCGCCGGGCACAGACACGGCGAGGCTGGCCCCGATGATGATGTCTTGCTGATAGGAAGGGAAGTCTTTCATCGACAGCGCGGGCGCGCCGAAAAAGTTGACGTACAGCCGGAAGACCGGGTCGGCAAAGCCGGAAGAGTCGCGCTGCCGGGGCTTGCCCTCCACGTCGGCGCTCCCCGACA
>Ga0265327_10003534_pt1 | contig 14810 bp, 10 predicted proteins | sample 41621metaG_FD_202089 | JGI IMG/M metagenome (GOLD analysis project Ga0265327, IMG submission 202089) | Rhizosphere microbial communities from Carex aquatilis grown in University of Washington, Seatle, WA, United States - 4-16-21 metaG | ecosystem: Host-associated > Plants > Roots > Rhizosphere... | reverse complement strand
CGAAGCTCCAGTTGCCCAGCATCTCGAAGAAGGTGTGGTGGCGCGCGGTGTAGCCGACGTTCTCGAGGTCGTTGTGCTTGCCGCCGGCGCGCAGGCAGGCCTGCACCGATGCCGCGCGCACGTACGGCCGCCTGTCGGTGCCGAGGAACACGTCCTTGAACTGCACCATGCCGGAGTTGGTGAACATCAGGGTCGGGTCGTTGCCCGGCACGAGCGAACTCGAAGGGACGACCGTGTGGCCCTTGGTCGCGAAGAAGTCGAGGAAGGTCTTGCGGATGTCGGCGACGCTGAAGCTGGGCTGGCTCATCTGGGATTGGGTCTGGTGGCGAAGCGGCCGGGACGCGGTGCGGTGCCCGCATCGACGCGGCCTTGGCGCCTGGCTAACTGCTTGATTTGCTTGGGGTTTCGATTATAGGTTTGGCCCCCCTGGCGGCGCCGCGCGCGCGCTCCACGCCGCGCCAGACAGTGCGGACCAGCCGCTCGGCATCGAAGGGCTTGCCGATGAAGTCGTTCATGCCGGCCTCGAAGGCGCCCTGCCGCTCCTCGGCCAGCGCGCTGGCGGTCAGGGCGATCACCGGCAGGTTCGCCAGGCCGAGTTCGCCGCGGATGCGCCGGGTGGCCTCGTTGCCGTCCAGCCCGGGCATGTGGACGTCCATCAGCACCGCATCGAAGTCATGGGGCCCGGCGCGAAGGCGTTCCAGCGCCTCGTGGCCGTCGCGTGCCAGGCTCAGTTGCGCGCCCTCGCGCTCCAGCAGGTGCTGGCAGATCAGCAGGTTGACCGGGCTGTCGTCCACCGCCAGCAGGCGCAGCCCGGCCAGGCGGCGCTCGCCGGTCGACGGAATGGGCGGCTGCGCGGCTTCGCTTTCGGCGATGGCCAGCGGCAGCAGCACCCAGAACTCGCTGCCGCGCCCGGGCGTGCTGAAGACGCCGACCTCGCCGTGCATCAGCTCGGCCAGCTGGCGCACGATCGACAGCCCGAGGCCGGTGCCGCCGAAGCGCCGGGTGGTCGAGCTGTCGGCCTGGGTGAAGGGCGCGAACAGGCGCCCCAGCACCTCGGGCTCGATGCCGATGCCGGTGTCGATCACCGCCAGGCGCAGCCGCAGCCGGTCGGCCTGCCGGTCCTGCGCCGCCACCACCAGCCGCACCGAGCCGGCGCCGGTGAACTTGATCGCATTGCTCGCCAGGTTCACCAGGATCTGCCGGATCCGGGTCAGGTCGCCGCGCAGCTGCGCCGGCAGGCCCGGCTCGGCCTCCAGCCGCAGCGCGACGCCCTTCTCGGCGGCGCCGACCGACATCAGCGCGATCACCTCGTCGAGGAGTTCGGACAGCGCGAAGGGCGCGTCCTCCAGCTGCATCTCGCCGGCCTCGATCTTGGAGATGTCGAGCACGTTGTTGATCACGCCCATCAGCGCATTGCCCGCAACGTCGATCTTCTGCAGGTAGGCGCGCTGGCCGTCGTCGAGCGGCGTGCGGCGCAGCAGCTGGGTGACGCCGAGCACCGCGTTGAGCGGCGAGCGGATCTCGTGGCTCATGTTGGCCAGGAACTCGCTCTTGGCCCGATTGGCCGATTCGGCCTGGGCGCTGCGCTTGCCGAGCGCCAGGTTGAGCTCTTCGAGCTGCTCCTCGACCTTCTTGCGCTCGCTGAGGTCGGAGCCGATGGCGATGAAGCCGACCACCGCGTTGTCCGCATCGCGCAGCGCGCTGACGTTGAGGTGCACCGCCACGCGGCTGCCGTCCTTGCGCACCCAGGTCCATTCGCGCGAACGGTTGCGTTCGGCCCCGAACACCTCGCAGACCTCCAGCGGCCGGCCCAGCTCTGCGGCCAGCGCCTCGCTGCGGGCCTGCACCTCGGCCGCGTCGTGGAAGCTCTTCATGCGCATCCGGTCGACCACCTCGGCGGCCGAATAGCCGAGCAGCGCCTCGGCGGCCGGATTGAACAGCGTGACCAGGCCATCGACATCGGTGGCGATGATCGCGCTGGCCGCATCGGCCAGGATCGCCCGCTCGCGCCGCGACAGCGCCGCCAGCTGCGCGGTGCGCTCGTGCACCTGGTGCTCCAGCGTGGCGTTGAGCTCCAGGATGCGCGCCTTGCTGGCCTGCTCGTGGGTGATGTCGCGCATCGTCTGCGCGGCGCCGATGACCCGGCCGCCGATCGAGCGGATCGGCACCGCCGCCACCGACACCGCCACCGCCTGGCCGTCGCGATGGCGTCTATAGGTCTCGAAGGCCGCCACCGAACGGCCCAGGCCGATGTGGCGCAGCAGCGTCTCCTCCTCGTCCACATGGGTCGGCGGCAGCAGCAGCGCCGCGGTGCGCCGGCCCAGCGCCTCGTCGGGCTGCCAGCCGAAGATCTTGGTCGCTGCGGCGTTCCAGTCGCTGATGCGGCCGTCGAGGCCGCAGCCGATGATCGCGTCGTTGGAACTGGTCACGATCGCGGCCAGCCGCGAGCGCTGCTCGTCGGCCAGGCGCTGCCGCCGCCCTGCCGACTGGGTGATGAAGGACAGCAGCGCCAGCATGCCGGCCAGCAGCGCGCCGAAGCCGAAGACCGCCCACGGGCTGCGCAGGTTGAGCTGCTTCCAGAACAGCGGCAGCGCCGCCACCTCGACGCGCCATTCGCGGCCATAGAGCGACAGCGGCAGCACGCTGCGCAATCCGCCGGAGCCGGCCGCTTCGGCACCCGGCGACACGAAGAAGGGCTGGGCCGGGCCGCCCTCGCCCGCATCGGCGCCGGCGTCGGTCAACGACATCGCGAACTGGCCGTCCTGGAAATCGAAGCCGCGCAGCACCTGGTCGATGACCAGCGGCGTGTAGATCCAGCCGACGGTCTCCTCCGGCGTGCCATGCGTCGGTGCCAGGGACTGCCTGGCGCGCTGCTGGAGCCGGCCCAGCTGCGGTTCGGCCCGGTAGACCGGCAGCAGCAGCAGGAAGGAGCGCTGCGCCGTGCCCTGCTGCACGAGCGCGATCGGCGCCGTCATCTCCGTCTGGCCCGAGGCCATCGCCCGCTCGGCGGCCAGGCGCCGGCGCGGCTCGGAGGCGATGTCCAGGCCCATCGCCGGTGTGTTGGAGTCGGAGGGCTCGAAATACTGGATCACGTAGCGCTCGCCGGGGTTCGGCCCCAGCTGGTGGATCCTGAAGTCCGGCTTGCCGTCCAGCCGCGCGGCAGCCAGGAAAGCGGCCTCCTGCGCCATCGGTACCCGGCGCACGAAGCCGAAGCCGGACGAGCCCGGGAACTCGCGTCGCAGGTCCTGCGCCGCGCTGTATTGCGCGAAGTGCAGGCGGGTGATGCCGGTCTCGCCGCCTGCCGCGATCACCGCTCCGCGCGCGCCGCGCAGGCCGTACTCGAAGCCATGCATGCGCGCCGCCACCTGTTCGGAGGCACGCCGCGCCAGCGCATCGAAACGCGATTGCGCCAGCTTGTCGTTGTAGTGCGCCTGCCAGCGCGCGGCTGCCGCGGCCAGCGCCAGGCCGATGGCCAGCCAGACCAGCGAACGCAACGACTGGCGCAGGGATTCGGAAACGGTCAAGGCCTGCCGTCCGCGCGCCGCGGCGCCTGACCTGGCGCGCAGACCGGATCGAAAATCCCGGCGCGGCCGGCTGGTTTTGTCATCGCGGCAATTCTGCCCGCTGCCGGCACGGCACCTGCCGGCGACACGGCCCGGCGGGTCGCCGCCGTGAAGAAGTCGACATTCGCGCCGGAAGAGACAGCGCGCATCGGTCTTTCGGCCAGTCCGACCGCACGGGATCTAGGCAAGCGCTGGTTAAATTTGTAGTATCTTTGTTTGTAGATGCAAAGTTTTACAATTATGGACACCGACCTCGCAGAAGCCCCGACCCGAGTCAATGCGCCCTGGCTGCCGATCGAGCGCACCGACGGCCGCACCCTCAGCTATGACGACTTCCTGGCCCGCTACATGCACGGCGCCCGGCCGGTGGTGATCACCGGGGTGGCCGCCGACTGGCCGGCGATGCGGACCTGGACCCCCGAGAACTTCAAGAAGCGCTTCGGCAGCAAGCCGGTGGCGATCGGCTACGACCGGGATATGCCCTTCGACCAGTTCATCGACGAGGTGCTGGCTTCGAGCGCAGACAACCCGGGGCCGTACATGTACCGCTCCTTCCTGCACGAGGTCCTGCCCGAGTTGCTGCCGGACGTGATGCCGCAGAACAAGTTCGCCTTCCCGCGGCGCCATTCGAGCCCGCTGATGCCAGAGAAATGGCGCCGGCCCGATGGCTATCTGAAGCTGCTGATCGGCGGGGTCGGCAGCAAGTTTCCGGTCATGCACTTCGACGGCGAGAACTCGCATGCCGGCATCACCCAGATCTACGGCGACAAGGAATTCGTGATCTTTGCGCCCGAGGACTCGCCCTATCTCTACCCGCGAAAGGCCTTCCCCAACCACTCGCTGGTCGACGACCCGGTGTCGCAGGACCGCGAGCGCTTTCCCCTGCTGGCAAAGGCGACGCTCTACCGCACCATCCTGAAGCCGGGCGACATGATCTTCGTGCCGGCGCGCTGGTGGCATGCGGCACGCGCGCTGTCGCCGTCGATCTCGGTTTGCACCAACATGCTCGACAGCTCGAACTGGCAGGGCTTCGTGCGCGAGGTGGTGGCCGACGCCACCCGCACCTCGGCCAGCGAAGCCAAGCGCCTGGAAGACCGCCTGAAGATGCTGGACAAGGTGCTGACCCGACTGGAGAAGCTGCAAGAGCAGTCGCCCGCCCTGGCGCGCGCGCTGGTACTGCCCCGCGTGCTCGCGCCGCTGTCCGCCGAGAGCGCGCCCGACCCGTCGCGGCGCCAGCTCAACATCCGCATCCCGACGGCCTGAGGCGGACCGTCGCCCGCCCGCGCTCCGCCGCGGGCTACTTCGGCGGCGCGCGCCTGGCCAGCGCGTCGCGCCGCACGATCTCCGCCACCAGCGCCTGGAACTGCCTGGCCAGCACCATCCGCACGACCACGTTGCCGACCAGCGGCGGCAGTTGGAAGGCGGGCGTCAGCCCTCCCGAATACGACAGGCGCAATTCGCCCGAAGGCAGCGGCTCGATCAGGTAGCGGCCCTGCATGGCGCGCAGGTTGCCGCCCACCGCATGCGCATCGACGCTGCGCTCGGGCATCTCCAGCACTTCGAGGCGGACCTCGATCGGCTGCCTGAAGAAGAGCAGCGACAGCTCGCCCGCCTGGTCGACCAGCAGCCGGTCGCCGTCGCGCTGAACCACCTTCGAGCTGTGCATGTAGGGAATGAAGCTGGCCAGGTGGTCGTAGTCGGTGATCACCGCCCAGGCCGTGGCCGGATCGGCCTGCAGGTCGGCGGATGCGGTCACCGTCACCTGGCCGCCGCGGCTGGCGGCGCTGACGTCGACCTGCTGCGCCGCCTGCGCGGTCGCCGCGCGGCCCTGGAAGCCGGGCAGCAGCACCGGCAGCACCCAGAACGGGACCGCCAGTGCGGCGATGCGCGCCGCGTGTGCAATCGATCGGTGCCGCATCGCCCTCAACCCGGCGCCGCCGCAGGCGCCATGCCGCGCCGCGCATCGATGTCGAAATGCAGCCGGAGCCGGTCCTCGACCTTGATCGCGCCGTTGAGGATCGAGAAGGGCGCGATGTCGAAGGCCGACTGGTCGAACTCGAAGCTGCCGCTGATGCGCAGCGCGTCCGGCGTGCTCGCGAGCGTGGCCGGCACGGTCAGCGAACGGGTCACGCCGCGCAGGGTGATCGACAGGTCGAGGCTCACGCCCGTCGCGGTCCTGTCGAGGTCGGCGACATGAATCAGCGCATAGGGAAACCTGGCGACCTCCAGCACCTTGTCCTGCATGTTGGCGCGCGTGCCCGCGATGTCGGCTTCGCTCGGTTGGCTGTCGAAGTCGAACTGGGCGCGCAGCGCGGCTTCGTCGACCGACAGTTCGGCAAGCGGCACGAAGAGATCGGCCCGGCCGGCACCCGGCGCCACCCAGCCCTGGACCGAATGGCTGGCGACCAGGTGGTCGTGCCCCAGCCGGGCCAGCGAGCCGCCGCGCCGCACGAAGATCGTCACCAGCGACCGCGCGCTGTCGACCTGGAAGACCGGCTGGCCCTGCGCCTGCAGGCGCTCGTAGCCGGGACGCAGTACGGCCTCGGGGCTCGGTGCGCTGCCGGATGGCGGCTGCTGAGGCGACTGCATGCACCCGGTGGCCAGCAGGGCCAGGGCCAGGGCCAGCGCTCGCATCGGGTTCATGCCTTGCGCAATTGCACGCGGAAGCTGATCGTCACATCCGGGCCGATCACGTCCGTCGACACCCACTCGCCTGTACCGATGCCGAAGGGCGCGCGCTTGACCACGAAGCTGCCGTTCATCGTCGCGCCCTCGCCCGCCGGGCTCCAAGTGAACGGCACCTCGACCGGCTGCCTGACGCCCTTGAGCAGCAGCGTGCCGCGCGCCAGGTAGCCGCTGCCGGCCCGGACGATCTCGGTCGAATGGAACTCGGCCTGCGGAAACCTGGCGAAGTCGAACCATTCGGGGCCGGCGATCGCCTTGTTGATGTCGGCGCTCTTCATATCGGCCGATGCGACCTTGATCGTCACGTCGAGCCGGCCGCCCTCCGGGGCCTGCGGATCGAAGCCGGTCCGCACCTCGAAGTCCTTGAAGACGCCGGGCGTCGGCGCGCTCTCGAAGGTGGCGTTGAAATCGAGGCGGCTCTCGGCCGGCTCCATGGTCCAGTCGGCCGCATGCGCCGGTCGAAGGGCTACGGCGGCAAGCAGCGACAGGGCGAGCACGATTGATTTCATCTGGAAAGCGTCCTTCCGGGCAACATGCGCCGCAGCACATTGTCACGCTGGATGAAGTGATGGCGCAGCGCAGCGGCCACATGCACCAGCAGCAGCGCGGCCAGCAGCAGGCCGAGCGAGAAATGCACCAGCGACGCAATGTCGGCCACACCCTCGTCGGGGCCGACGATGGCCGGCAGCGGAACGAGCCGGAAGATCCTGAAGGGCACGCCCGAGGCCGAATTGACGACCCAGCCGGAAAGCGGCATGCCGAGCATCACCAGGTACAGCAAGGCATGGCTCGCATGCGCCGCCGCCCGCTCCCAGGTCGGCATGCTGGCCGGCAGCGGCGGCGCCGGCGCAACCAGCCGCCACATCAGGCGCAGCACCACCAGCATCAGGATCAGCATGCCGTTGGACTTGTGCCAGACGAACAGGTCGAGCTTGGTCGGCGACATGTGCCAGCTCGACGCCAGCCAGCCGAGCGCGAACTGCGTGAACACCAGCAGCGCGACCAGCCAGTGCAGGAACTTCGCGACGCCGCTCCATGAGGCTTCGAGGGTGGGTGCCTTCACTTCGATCCTTGCCTGAGGAAGCCGGCGCGCCGCGCTGGCGCATCGGCCGAAAGCCCTGCCGCCGGCAGCCATGTCGGCTATTGCGGGGCGGATCGGCCCACTGTAACTTGCCGTGTCATCCCACACAGCAGGAGGAGCCAAAGTGAACGCCACAAGATCGACCGCACTCGTCTCGACCTCGATCGCCATCGCGCTGCTGGCCACCGGATGCAGCAGCGTGAAGCAGAAGATGGGCATGGACAGCGGCAGCCCTGCCGCGACCACGGCGGCGGCGGCGCCGCCCGCCGCTGCTGCCGCAGCACCCGCGCCCAGCGGCGCCAAGCCGGGCATGAACGCGAAAGGCGATGTGGTCGATTCATCGAAGGTCGAGTCGGGCAGCGGCCGCACGGTCAAGGGCCTGAACGACTACGAAGGCGAGATCACCGGCAATCCGGCGCCGAACTCGAAATTCACCAAGCTGCAGATCGGCATGCCGATGCGCCAGGTGGTCGACCTGGTCGGGCCGCCGACGGACCAGGGCGCCTACATCACCGGCAAGGCCTTCATCCCCTTCTATTTCGGCAGCGACCGGCATCGCTACGAGATGACCTACAAGGGCCAGGGCCGGCTGATCTTCGCCGGCGGCGGCATGGGCGACTATTCGAGCGGCAACCTGATCTGGATCATCCACAACCCGAACGAGCCGGGCTACCGCTAGCCGCTGCGGCACGCGCCGGACCCGCGTGGGGCGCGCTCGATGCGGCCTGCGCGCACAGTAGAATCCGCTGCGATTCGCGGGCGTAGCTCAATGGCAGAGCTGTTGCTTCCCAAGCAACTGACGAGGGTTCGATTCCCTTCGCCCGCTCCAGCCTCTTCACGGCGCGAGCCTCTCGTCCGCCGCAGAGCACGCTAGGTGTTGTGCACCGCCACCGCCCGCTTCATCCCGAACTGCTCGACCATGCCCGGCGTCAGCTTGCGCAGCCGCAAGGCGTTGCGCACCAGCACGTGCGGGCGCCACAGCAGGTCCTTGCGGAAGATGAAGGTCTGCCAGGTCGAGCGCGAGAGGCTGTGCGCGTTGCCGTGGCCCACGCGGTAGACGGTCCCGGCAAAGGGCAGCGGCGCCAGCGGCGTGCCGGCTTCGGCGAGGTCTTCGGTGGTGCGGCCATGCTGGCCGAGCCAGCGCACGAGCGACATCGGCGCCTCCGCGCGCGAGGCCGGGATCTTCATCAGGTCGCGGTGGATGACATGGGTCGAGCCGCAGAACTTGTGCAGGCCCGGATAGACGAAGACCCAGTCGCTGCCCTCGGTCCACCAATAGCCCTTGCCGATGTACCAGCCGTGCGCCTGCGGATGGCGGGCGACGAAGCCGGCCAGCTTCGATGAAATGAAATCGTCGTCATCGACCACCATGTAGTGCTGGCTGTCGGGCGCATGCAGCAGGCCGGCCAGCACCCGATGGCCCTTGTCGTAGCGGAAGGCCTCGTACTTGTCCTGGTTGATCGCCATGTCGGGACCCAGGTCGTGCAGGGGATTGGGCGAGAAATCGACCCAGGCCACGCTGAACTTGGGCGGCAGTTCGGGCAGGTCGGAGCCTGTGTTGGCGACCACCACGCCGCGCCATTCGTCCGAATCCTGGCAGGCGATCGATGCGGCGGTCTGTTCGAGCACTTGCTTGACTCGGCTCCAGTCCCTGGCGTTCTGCGGGTGCCGAACCGGCACGATGAAGGTCAGCATCGAAAAAGCTCCCTGCTCCATTGAAAGTGACTTCGATTCTGACATCGGAAGATCACGCATCCTGGATGCAAGCGCGCCGGAAATGCCGAGAAGTCCCGCATCGACCTCACCCATAAGCCATAGTCCCCTATGACTGAAGGCCGGGCCTGCACCCCGGCCGAGGCGATTCAGCCGTCGAGGCCGCCCAGCAATTCCTGCATCTCCTCGTCGAAGCCCGCCACCGGCTGCGCCTTGGCCAGCGCCATCCAGACGGCGAAAAGCATGCGCGCCAGCGGCCGGTGCAGCGCCGCCCGCGCCACCACCAGGCGGCCGCCGGGCTGCGCGACCAGCACGCCGCAGCCGTCCGGTATCTCGTCGGGTTCGCCGATCGCGCGGCCCTTGGCATCGCAGCCCAGCACGTACCAGCACTCGCCGCCCAGGTCGAGGTAGGCGGCACGCTTGTCGGGCTTGCGCAGGTCGCTCAGGAGGTCGGCCCGGTTGACCTTGACCTCGTGGACGATCGGCTGCGCATAGGCCTCGACGCTGGTGTTGCGGATCGAGAAGACATCGGGCCTGGCGATGCACCAGCGCGGCTTGTCGCCCTCGGCGAGGCCCGGCAGCCGGGCCCGCAGGCCGAGGCCCCGCCAGGCGATGCGGCCGGCCCGCGTCATCTCGCGCGCCACCTTCTCGACCAGCGCCTCGTGGCGCGACATCGCCGACCGATTGACGACCAGCGCGCCGGCCAGGTGCGCGATGCCCGCGTCGCTGAGACGCAGGGTCTCGTGGCCCTGCGCCGAGCGCATTCGCTGCAGCAGGCCGGCGGCGAGCAGGTCGACCTCGATCGCATCGCAGCAGGGCCAGCCGGCGGAGCGATAGACCTCGCGCAGGCGCCGCGCATGGGTGCGGCCGAGCGTCGCCGATGCACCCGGCGGCGGGTCGGCCACCGGCGCCGGCGCGCCGGGCTCGGTCAGGGGCGGATCGGTGGCCGGCGGGTCGACCGCGGGCGCCGCCGGCGGCCCGGCGGGCGGCACCGGCGGCGGTGTGCCGGGCGGCAGGTCGGGCGCGGGCGGCGGCGGCCCGATGGGCGTGCCGGCGGCATGGGTGGGGCCGGCGGCATGGGTGGGGCCGGCGGCATGGGTGGGGCCGGCGGCATCGGTCACGGTGGGGCGCGGCATGGCGATGTCGATGGCGAAGCTCATCGCGCGAGATTAGCGGAAGCGCGCCGCCGGCGAAGCCCCGTCGCGCAACGCGTTGTCACTAAACTGCGCCGATGCAAGCCGACTTCCTCATCATCGGCGCTGGCATTGCCGGCGCCTCCGTCGCCCACTGGCTGGCGCCGCACGCGCGGGTGGTCGTGCTCGAGCGCGAATCGCAGCCGGGCTATCACTCGACCGGGCGCTCGGCCGCGCTGTTCATGGAGAGCTACGGCACCGCCCAGGTGCGCGCCCTGACGATGGCCAGCCGGGCCTTCCTGCAGCAGCCGCCGAAGGGCTTCGCCGAGCATCCGCTGCTGTCGCCGCGCGGCGCGATGATGGTCGCCGGGCCGGGCCAGGAGGCCGAGCTCGACGCGCATTGGGCGGTGCTGAAGGCACAGTCGCCGCTGGCCCGGCGCCTCAGCGCGGCCCAGGCCTGCGCGCTGGTGCCGGTGCTGCGGCCCGAAGGCGTGATCGGCGCCGCGCTGGAACCCGATGCCGCCGACATGGACGTGCATGCCATCCACCAGGGCTACCTGCGCGGCATGCGGCGCGCCGGCGGCCGGCTGGTGTGCGATGCCGAGGTCAAGGCCATCGAGCGCGCGCAGGGCCTGTGGCGGGTGCATGCCGGCGGCGCCGCCTACGAGGCACCGGTGTTGCTCAATGCCGCCGGCGCCTGGGTCGATGCGATCGCCCGGCTGGCCGGCGTGCGGCCGATCGGCATCGAGCCGCGGCGCCGCTCGGCCTTCGTCTTCGCGCCGCCGCCGGGCCTGGATTGCAGCGGCTGGCCGCTGGTCCACACGCCCGACGAGAACTGGTACATCAAGCCCGATGCCGGCATGCTGCTCGGCTCGCCCGCCAATGCCGACCTGGTCGAGCCGCAGGACGTCCAGCCCGAGGAGATGGACATCGCGCTGGCGATGCAGCGCATCGAGGAAGCCACCACGCTCGCCATCACCCGGCCCACCCGCACCTGGGCCGGTCTGCGCTCCTTCGTGGCCGACGGCGACCTGGTCGGGGGCTTCGACGACGCGGCGCCCGGCTTCTTCTGGATCGCCGCGCAGGGCGGCTACGGCATCCAGACCTCGGCCGCGATGGGCGAGACCTGCGCGGCCCTGGCGCGCGGCCTGCCGGTGCCGGCGCATCCGGCCGGCTTCGGCATCACGGCCGAGATGCTCGGGCCCGCACGGCTCGAGAGGTAGCGCGGCCTTCATCAATGGAAGTCCCGGCTCCTGCTGCTGAGCGCCAGCCGCCCGAGCAGCGGCGTCAGGTCCTTGAAGCCGGTCGCCACCAGGTGGCGCACTTCCCCGCCGCTGTCGTCGTCGCGCTGCCAGGTGCCCTGCACCGCCAGCAGCTGCGATTTGAGCAGGGGCTCGCGCCAGGCCTCGACCACGTGGTTCCAGACGATCACGTTGACGTTGCCGGTCTCGTCCTCCAGCGTGACGAAGATCGTGCCCTTGGCCGTCTGCGGGCGCTGGCGCACCTTGACGATGCCGCAGGCGCGCACGGTCTGGCCGCTGGGCAGCGGGCGCAGCTGCTCGGCGCTCATCAGCTTCATGCGCGCCAGCCGCGTGCGCAACAGCGCCAGCGGATGGCGGCGCAGCGTCAGGCCCAGCGCAACGTAGTCGCCGAGGATCTCCTCGCCTTCCGGCGCGGGCGGCAGCTGCAGCAGCGGCTCGGCGATCGGCACGCCCTTGAGCAGCGCCGGCGCGCGGCGCTGCGCGGTCGCGTCCCACACCTGCTGGCGCCGATGGCCCGATAGCGCCATCAGCGCATCGGCCGCGGCCAGCGCCGCCATGTCCTTGGCGTCGAGTGCGGCGCGCAGCGCCAGGTCCTCGGTGCTGGTGAAAGGCGCCTCGGCGCGCGCGGCCAGCAGCCGCTTCGCGCCGGCCTCGCCGAGGCCCGCGACGCGCTTCAGCCCGAGCCGCACCGACGGCTGGTTCGGGCGGCCCTGGCGTGCGGCATGGCGTGCGTCGGCGCCGGCCTGCACGGGTTGCACGGGTTGCGACCTCGATGGCGACTGCGGCAACGGCCCGGGCGATGCCGGCGGCGCATCGCCCGATCGCGGCTCGAGCGTGCTGCCGTAGTCGCTCGCCATGACATCGACCGGCCGCACCTCGACCCCGTGCCGGCGCGCATCCTGCACCAGCTGCGAAGGGCTGTAGAAGCCCATCGGCTGGGCATCGAGCAAGGCCGCCAGGAAGCAGGCCGGCTCATGGTGCTTGAGCCAGGCGCTGACGTTGACCAGCAGCGCGAAGCTCGCCGCATGGCTCTCGGGAAAGCCGTAGTCGCCGAAGCCGAGCACCTGCTTGAAGATCGCCTCGGCGAAGTCCGGCGGATAGCCCTTGCGCACCATGCCCTTGACCAGCTTCTCGTGGAATTTCTCGAGGCCGCCCTTGCGCTTCCAGGCGGCCATCGCGCGGCGCAGCTGGTCGGCCTCGTCGGCGCTGAATTCGGCCGCGATCATCGCGATCTGCATCACCTGTTCCTGGAAGATCGGCACGCCCAGCGTGCGCTCGAGCGCGGGGCGCAGTTCTTCCTTCTCGTAGTGGATCGGCAGGCCCTGCGCCAGCCGCTTGCGCTGCTTCAGGTAGGGATGGACCATGCCGCCCTGGATCGGTCCGGGCCGCACGATCGCGACCTCGATCACCAGGTCTTCATAAGTGCGCGGCTTCAGCCGCGGCAGCATCGACATCTGGGCCCGGCTCTCGATCTGGAACACGCCGACCGTGTCGGCATCGCAGATCATGTCGAAGACCTGCGGGTCCTTGTCGGGCACCTGGTGCATCTGCAGCGACGTGCCGCGCCAGCCGTTCATCAGCTCGAGCGCGCGGCGTATCGCGCTCAGCATGCCGAGCGCCAGCACGTCGACCTTGAGCATGCCGATGGCCTCCAGGTCGTCCTTCTCCCACTGGATGACAGAGCGATCCTTCATCGAGGCCTTCTCGACAGGCACCAGCCGGGTGAGGCGGGTGTGGGTCAGCACGAAACCGCCCACGTGCTGGCTCAGGTGGCGCGGGAAGCCCTTGAGCTCCAGGGTGCAGTCGATCCACTGGCGCAGCTTGAGCGGGTCTTCGCGCACGCCCGCGCGCTCGCAGGCCGCATCGAGCTGCTCGCCCTGCACAGTCTCGTCGAACCAGTAGTGGTCCTTGGCGAATTCGTCGATCAGCCGCTCGTCGATGGCCAGCGCGCGGCCGACGTCGCGCAGCGCGCTGCGCGAGCGATAGCAGATCACCACCGCAGCGATGGCGGCGCGCTCGCGGCCGTATTTCTCGTAGATGTACTGGATCACCACTTCGCGCCGCTGATGCTCGAAGTCGACGTCGATGTCGGGCGGCTCGTTGCGATGCCGGCTCAGGAAGCGCTCGAAGAGCAAGGTGCCGCGCTCGGGGTTGATCGCGGTGATGCCGAGGCAGTAGCAGACCGCCGAATTGGCCGAGGAGCCGCGGCCCTGGCAGAGGATGTCCCGCGAGCGGGCGAAGCGGACGATGTCCTCGACCGTGAGGAAGAACATTTCATAGCCCATCTCGTGGATCAGGTCGAGTTCGCGCTGGATCTGCCGGCACACCTGCCCGGGTATGCCCGATGCGTAGCGTTCGGGCGGATAGCGCAGCAACGCGCCTTCCCAGGTCTTGCGCGCCAGCGTCTGCGCGGGCGTCTCGCCGCTGCCCACGCTTTCGAGCGGGTATTGGTAGTTCTCGCGGATCACCCGCGGATCGAAGCGGCAGCGATCGGCCACGACGAGCGTGTTGGCCAGCATCTGCTCGGTGTAGAGCCCGGCCAGCCGCACCCGGCGGCGCAGGTGGCGCTCGGCATTGGATTGCAGCGCGAAGCCGCATTCGGCCACCGTGCGACCTTCGCGCACCGCGGTCAGCACGTCCTGCAGCGGCTTGCGCTGGCGCGAATGCATGTGCACGTCGCCGGCCGCCACCACCGGCACGCCGGCGCGCTCGCCCGCCTGGTGCAGCGCGACGAACCAGAGGTCGTCGTCGAGTTCGTTGAGCATCTCGAGGACCAGCCAGAGATTGCCGCCGTAGAGCGCCTTCGCGGCCATCAGATCGGCGTGCAGGGCCTCCTCGTCGGGCTCGGCGCCCTGCGGACGATCGGGCACGAACAGGATCTGGCAATGCCGCAGCGAGGCCACGTCGCTCTCGTGCCAGCCGACCCGGTAGTCGCCCTTGGGCAATTCGGTGTTGCGCGCCGCGGTGATGAACTCGCAGAGGTTGCCCCAGCCCTCGGTGTCGTTGGCGATCACCACCAGCCGGAAACGCTCGAAGCGGAATTCGCTGCCATAGAGCAGGCGGAAATCCGGGTTGCGCGGGATCGGCGGCTCGTCCGGATGATCGCGCTCGTATTCGTCGAGCTTGGCCGGGAGTTCGCGCAGGCCCACATGGGCCCGCACCACGCCGGCCACCGAGCATTCGTCGGTGATCGCAAGCGCCGCATAGCCCAGCTGGTAGGCGCGCTCGACCAGTTCCTCGGGGCTGGAGGCGCCGCGCTGGAAGCTGAAGTTGGTCAGGCAGTGCAGCTCGGCATAGCCGGGCAGCGCCGGCGGGCGCGGCTGCTGCAGGGATTCGGCGGACTCCTGCACCGGGCGCCGCGGCAGCGGATGCA
>Ga0265327_10003533_pt1 | contig 14810 bp, 10 predicted proteins | sample 41621metaG_FD_202089 | JGI IMG/M metagenome (GOLD analysis project Ga0265327, IMG submission 202089) | Rhizosphere microbial communities from Carex aquatilis grown in University of Washington, Seatle, WA, United States - 4-16-21 metaG | ecosystem: Host-associated > Plants > Roots > Rhizosphere... | reverse complement strand
GACTGACGCATTTTCACGGCGAAGAACAAGCATCTTCCACGGGCGCAATGCGACTCAAAAGCGACGTTTGCCCGTGAAAATTGGTCTGTCCCCCTCGCTTGCCCGTGAACGGTGGCTGTTTCATTCGACGTAAACAAACTCATTGGCGGATAGAAGGGCACGACAAAAGCTGGTCCAGGCACGCAGGTCGGCGTCAGCCGGATCCACTCCCGACTGAATGAACGCGGTCCGGATGCGATCCAGATATCCGCTGGCCCGGCTGATCTCCCCTTCCGAAGCGTCACGGCTGTAAGACAACGCGTACAAGTGACGAATCCGACCTCGCACATCCAGATCCTGTCGATCGCGCATTTGCCCGGCAAGCAATTTCGACTGCTCATAGACAATCTCGCTGTTCATCATGAACAGCGCCTGAGGTGCCACCGTCGTCTGATCCCGCTGCCCCGCCAATGTACTGGGATCCGCGAAGTCAAAGGCCGTGAAGACCTCGTACAGGGCGGATCGCACGACCGGGAGATAGATTGACCGGCGGTTGCTCTGATAGATTGCCGGATTGACATTCGCAGTGCTGGTGACATAGGCCCGGTTCGCCGTAGGCAGCATCGATCCGCCGGGGGTCTCATCCAGCCGCCCGCTGATCGCCAGCAGCGAATCCCGCAAGACCTCGACATCCATCCGTTGCCTGTGGAATCGCCACAGCAGTCGATCCTCAGGATCCGCCAGAGCAGCGGCCGCATTGTATTCGGTCGACTGGCGGTAGGCTGCGGACCCGATCAACAGGCGATGCAGCGATTTCATGCTATAGGATCTGGGATGACGGTCCTGAGACGCGGTCATCCCCGAGAATTCGGCTGCCAGCCAGTCCAGCAACGCCGGGTGCGATGGCCGTTCTCCCAGTCGTCCAAAATTGTCGGGCGAGCGAACCAGGCCCTGGCCGAAGTGCCATTGCCAGATCCGGTTGGCCATCACGCGCGCCGTCAGGGGATGCTGGGGACTCGCCAGCCAGCGGGCGAGTTCCAGTCGTCCACTCCCCTCTGTCAGTTCTCTGGGGCCTGCGCCCGCCAGGATTCGAGGCAGTTGTCGCGGCACTTCACGACCCAGTGTCAGGTGATTGCCGCGCAAGTGAATCTTCAACGCTTCAGGCTTGGCCTCGGCCACCGCCATCACTTCGGTGAACCGCGGAATGGCTGCTTCACGCCGGGCCAGTTCCTCCCGTGCGCTCTTCAATTGGCGAACGGTCTCGTCTGGAAAATACGATTCCAGATCCGCCGGAATCGCGAAGGGACCCTTGGGATCCGAAGCCAGCATCCGGGCCGCCTCCAGGACTGGATCTGGCAAGGCAACCGTATCCTTTCCCGCTTCGGTTCCCTTGAGCGTCTTCCAGGCGTCCGCCGCCTCGGCGAACAGTTTGTCATACCGAGCGGCCAGTTCCATCAGGGATTCCGGCGGCCGCTCGCCGCAAAGTCTGCCGATCCCGTTTCCCGGATGAGCCGTGTCGGCCACCAGGGGTTGTCCCGAAACAAACAGGTGCCACGAGGTCAGGATCGATTTGGAATCCCCCTTCGATTGCTGCAGCAACGCAGACCACTGTGCAACCAGTGATGGAATCAATCGCAACGAGGCATCGCCGTCGTTTGCGGGAACGAGAGACGCTTCGGCGGGGGTGAGCAGCAGTTTGTCGATGTGGGGGAAAAACTGCGGCTGTTCCAGGCGGACGGTATTCGATCCCGCCTTCAGCGGGACGTGGCATTCCACGAACCAGGTCTGTGAATCCGGATGCCACGTTCCGGTCACCTTGCTGGCGGCATCGCGTTTGACCAGTTGTCCATTCACAAACACTTTGACAGGGCGACTTGCTGCCGCCGCATAGCGAAGTTCCAACTGATACGTCGAGGCTCGCTCCACCTGAAAATCATACTCGGTGAAATTGGGGGTCTCACCCCGATTCACCAGAACTCCGATCTCTTTGCCGTACGTCTCACGATCCTTCAGGACATTTCCTCGGAGATAATCTTCTGCTTCAATGAGAATCGCACCGGCGATGGCCTGAGGATTCCTGTCGTTGCCGCGTGGTTGAGCGGTTTTCAGCCGTTCCGCCGATTCCATTTCCCGGGTTGCCGCAAGCAGGTAGGCCCCAGGCTGCCGCCGGGCTTCAGAGAGGATCAGTTCGGTGGCGTCCCCCTTCAGCTTTTCGATCGCTTGTTTCTGCGAAGTCGCCAGCTGTTGCAATTGATCACGCTGCCGAAGCTGCTCGGGAAACGCCAGCGGACGTTCATGCCAGCGGGCGACGACGGTAAACGTATCCATGGTCTGAGTGCTCTTGAAGACACCCGCCAGACCGTAGTAGTCCTCAGTGGAAAGGGGATCGAATTTGTGGTCGTGACAGCGCGCGCAGCCCATCGTCAGACCCATGACCGCACGGGCGATCGTATCGACCTGTTCATCAATGATGTCCATGTTCATTTTCACCGGATCGTCCTCGGCGAGCATCTTGGCTCCCAGGCACAAGAACCCGGTGGCGATGAGGGGATCAAATGAATCCCCCGGTTGAGCCCCCGCGGACGACTCACTGGCGAACAGCAAATCTCCGGCAATCTGCTCGATCAGGAACCGGTCGTACGGCTTGTCCGCGCGGAACGCCTGCACGACATAGTCGCGGTAATGAAACGCATTCGCATACGCCAGATTCTCGTCCAGTCCGTTGGAATCCGCGTAACGGGCCACATCCAGCCAGTGTCGAGCCCATCGTTCTCCGTACCGGGGTGATGCCAGCAGCCGATCAACAACGCGTTCGAACGCATCGGGAGCAGGATCATTCAGGAACTCAGTCACTTCATCCGGGGTTGGCAGCAATCCCGTCAGATCGATCGTGACACGTCGGAGCAACGTGCGCCGGTTGGCTTCGGGAGCCATTCCCAGTCCCGCCGCTTCGAGTGACGCGAGGATGAACGAGTCGACAGGAGATCGGGCGGAAGAAGACCGTTGAGTGACAGGCGGAGTTACCGGTTTGACTGGCTGGAAGGCCCAGAACCCCTTTTGTTCGTCGGTGAACTCCATGGTGGAGGACGATGCCGCCGGAGATGCGGGGGCCGACGGCTTTGAATTCGGCCAGGGAAGTCCCCGCTTCACCCATTCCGTCAAAGTGGCAATTTCGGACTCGGCCAATTTTGCCTTGGGGGGCATCTGGATCGTGTTGCGGTACCCGATTACGTCCATCAGCATCGATTCAGCTGGTTTTCCCGAAACCGCTGCGGGGCCGCTTTCCCCTCCGGCCAGGATCGCGTCGCGCGAATCCATTCGAAGTCCCGATTTGGGCTTTTCGCTGCCGTGACATTCGTAACATTTGGCGATCAGGAGCGGACGGACCTTCGATTCGAAAAACGCATCGTCTGCGTCGTCCCCACTCGCCTGGCCTGCCCCTGAGGCAATCAGGACCGTCAACAGCAACAACACCATCCGTCGCATCGTGCGCCCCATTGAGAATCCAGTCGCATCGAAATCCGCTTGATTGTAGCCGACGCCCAGGGGCCACCGGAAGGCCACCATGGTCCTCCAATCGTCTCGCGTCCTGCGGAAACTTGGTCTCGCTGCCACTCACCGTGGGTGTTGCACATGGGGCCAAAAATGTCAGTTCGCGGTGACGTCGTTGTCATGGCGCCGCATCCTCTGTCCGCCGGGATTTCCAGCCGACTCTGGAGTGCCCCGGCGTGTTGGTTACAATCGAAGCCGGTTGACACGCTCAAACCCTTGCTCAAGGAAACAGCATGCGATTCTCTCTGGCATCAGGAATCTTGGCCGGAATTCTGTTCGTGAGTGCCTCGGGATCACTGCTCGCGTCGGAGGTCGATGTCCTCCGCGAGCGTGCCGCCTCGATGCGTCAAAAAGCCGCCGCCCTTGCGGAACTGGGGAAAAACGAGCAAGCCGAACAATTGGCGAAAGAATCCGCCGAACTGCTTGAAGCCGCGGAGAAGATGGAGTCGGCATCCAAGGGGCCCGGCAAAAAAGGGAAATTCACCAAGGAAGGGGAATCGAAATCGGATTCCGATTTGACCCGGCTTCATCAGCGTCTGCAGGAACTGCATGGCATCGAAAAGAAATTGAAGTCGTCGGGGAAACCCGGTCCCGAACTGGTCGAAGTCCAGGAACAAATTGAATGGCTGCAGAGCAAGCTCAAGCAACTCCATGCACGACATGATGACCACAAGGCTGTTCCACCCGATGTTCGAGCACAGGCGGAGAAACTCGAAGCGGTCGGGCGTCGCATTTCTCATCTGCGGGTGGCGGCTCAGAATCTCAAGCAGGCCGATGAGCATGAGCTGGCTCAGCGGATGAGCGAAAAGGCTGATGTGATGGAACGAGACCTTCATGAGGCTCGGCGCCGGATGGAGATGGCCATGCACGAGGCGCATGAGCGTCGTGGTGACGCCAGAGGAGGCGGAGAAATCGGTCCTGAAACTCTGCAGAAACTGGTTTCCGAGATTGAACGGTTGCGGGCCGAAGTGCGGGAATTGCGCGATCGAATCGAGAAATGATAACTTGGTCTCTGAGTTCATTTGTATTGGTTCTACAGAGGAATACACGAATTCCATATGATTGGAGGGAAATCATGTCTCGCGCTCTCTGGGCTCTGCCCGCACTGTTTCTATTGACGACCATCGCCCAGGCTGCCGACCCTGCGGCAGATGAGGCACTCAAGAAAGAACGCCGCAAGATTGAGGGCCTCTGGCGAGGTGTCACGCTGGAAATTGACGGAAAAAAGTCCCCTGATGCGGACGCCCGCGCCTTGTCAATCCTCAACAGCCCGGACGGAAAATGGGTCCTTCGCTCGGACGGCGCTGATGTGCTGAAAGGGGCCACGGTGTTTGATCCCACCCAGAAGCCGAAAACCATCGACTTCACTGCGGGCGATGGAGGCAACGCGGACGAACAGTATCTCGGGATCTACGAACTGGAGGACAACACGCGGCGCCTTTGTTTTGCACCAAAACACCGGGGCCGCCCGACCACATTCGCCACCACCGCTGGCAGCGATCAAATCCTGGTGACATTCGAACGCGATGCCGAGGATGCCCTGAAGCGGGATCGCCGTCGTCTGGAAGGGATCTGGCAGGTTGTGGGTGTCGAAGTCGACGGCAACAAGGCGGGGGATGACGACGCGAAGAAGCTCAAAATCATCTTCGGCGCCGACGGGACCTGGAGCCTCAATTCCGAAGATCGCGAAGTCTCGCAGGGGACATCCCTGATCGCGCCCCTCAAAAAGCCCTCCACGATCGATTTCACCGTGACCCTCGGAAATGACGTCGGCAAACAGTTTCCCGGCATATATGAAGTCGACGAAGATTCTCTGAAAATCTGCGCAGCAACCACGGGAATCGATCACCCGGCCGACTTCACTTCTCCGGCGGGAAAACAGTGGATCCTGATCCAGCTGAAGCGTGAGCCGAAGAAATAAATCGGATGACGCAGGATGTGGCGGGGGGCGTCGCCAGATTGATTCGTCATCCGCAGGTTCCGGCGGGTTCCGGCGTTGACAACCAGCGCCAACTCGGGCAGGTTGTGCGAAACGGAATTCGCACGATGCACCCGCCGGAATGAGACACGATGATGAATCTGGAACGTGACCCCCACCATGTTCGAGAACTGCGTGAAGACAAGCCGACTCGATATGAACTGACGCTGCTGCGAGCGCTGGCCCGGCAGTTCCCGAACATCGATTCGGCGCTGGCCGAAATCGCCCGCCTATCCGCTGTTTTGACCCTGCCCAAGGGGACCGTGCATGTCATCAGTGACATCCACGGCGAAGACAAAAAGCTGCGGCATGTCATCAACAATGCCTCGGGAACCCTGCGACCACTCGTCGAGCGATTGTTCAGGGACAAGATGGAACCGAAGGAATTCACCGAGTTCCTGACGCTGATCTTTTATCCTGCCGAAGTGACCGAGCGACTCGAAAAGACCCTGGTTGATGTCGATGAGATTCGGACGTTCGCGCGACGCACACTCCGGCACCAGTTTGAACTCGTTCGAGTCCTGGCGTCACGCTACAGCCTGAAACGGGCCATGCAGGTGTTCCCGCGCGAATACACCAACCTGTTTGCCGAGATGCTGCACGAACCGTCGAACGAACGCGGTCGCGAGTTTGTCGAAGCCATTGTGGACGAACTGCTGCGGCGTGGTCGGGCTCTGCACCTGATCCATATCACCGGACGCCTGATTCGAAACCTGGCCATTTATGAATTGATCATCGGCGGCGATTGCTGGGATCGCGGGCCCCGCGGCGACAAAGTGGTCGACTACCTGCGCGATCAGCCCAATGTGTCGTTCATCTGGGGGAATCACGACATGGCCTGGCTTGGCGCCGGCCTGGGCCATGACGCGCTGATCTGCCATGTCCTGCGAGTCTCGTTGCGATATCGGCGACTTGGACAGCTGGATGAAGGCTACAGCATCCCGCTCACCCCGCTGGAACATATGGCACGCACGGTCTACGTCGATGATCCTGCCGCCCATTTCCTGCCCAAATCGAGCGGGATGAGATCCGATGTCATCGTGGGCCGCATGCAGAAGGCCGCGGCGATCATGCAGTTCAAGCTGGAAGGTCAGATGATCGATCGCAATCCGGAATGGGAGATTTCCCACCGGAAATTGCTGCATCAAATCGATCAGGCCAACGGGACGATCACGGTCGATGGCGTGACCTATCCGCTGCGCGATCCGTACCTTCCCACGGTGGATCCAGACAACCCCTACGAGCTGACACCGCAGGAGGATCTGTGCCTGTCGCGACTGCGACATTCCTTCCTGAGCAGCCAGAAACTGCACGAGCATCTGAAGTACATCGTGGGGAATGGCGCGATGTACCTGCGCCGAGATGATCATTTGATTTTCCACGGCTGTGTCCCCTGTGACAGCCAGGGAGAATTCCTGCCCATGCCAATCGACGGCGGATGGCTCAGCGGCAAGCCGATGTTCGATGCGATTGAACGTGTTGTCGCCTGGGCGGTTCAGCAGCGACAGCAGAAGCACCTGGACTTCCTGTGGTATCTCTGGAGCGGTCCCCGCTCGCCGTTGTTCGGCAAGGACCGGATTACAACGCTGGAACGCGATTTCATCGCGGACAAGACTCCGCATCATGAGACCAAGGATCCCTATTTCGCACTGATTCATGAACCCTGGTTCTGCGACAAGGTTCTACGAGAATTCGGGGTCGATCCCAAGCATGGACTGATTGTCAACGGACATGTCCCCGTTAAGATTGAATCGGGTGAGTCGCCACTCAAGCGAAGCGGCAAGGCCATCACGATCGACGGCGCCTTCTCGGAAGCGTACGGCGATCATGGTTATACGCTGGTGCTGGAGTCGGACCGAACGCTGCTGGCGCGACATCACCATTTTGAATCCGTGGATGCGGCGGTTCGCGAAGGGATTGACATCGTTCCCAGTGTGGCGGTGATCCGCGAATGGGAACAGCCGCGGCGAATGGCGGACACCGAACGTGGCGAGCAGTTCCGTTGCGATATCGAAATGCTCGAACGCCTGATCGAACTCTATCGCAACAATGATCTTCGCCAGGATGAATGGAAGCCGACCATGACCTCCTGACAACGTGACTTCGTGACAAGAGCGGCGAGTCATATTGAACAGGGATGGTCCTGACGAATGGATGCAAACACTGAAGGGGAAGGTCAAGCTGCTGAATCTGCGAATCACCAGTGGGGTCAATTCTTATTACTGGTGATTGCGTACCTCGGTTTCATCAGCCTGGGGTTGCCTGACCCTGTTGCCGGAGTCGCATGGCCGTCGGTTCGACAGGCGTTCTCACTGCATCAAAGCAATTTCGGTCTCGTTTTTATTGCCCTGGGTTGCGGGTACTGCGCCTCGGGATTCTTCGATGGAAAGCTGACTGCCCTGTTGGGACTTGGAAACCTGCTGTGGATCAGCAGCGCCCTGGTCTCCGCAGCGATGCTGGGGAGTGGCGTGGCTCCTGCCTGGCCCTGGTTCGTCGCATGCGGTGTCATCTGGGGTCTGGGTTCGGGCGGAATCGATGCGGGGCTCAACGCGTATGTTTCCACCCATTTCTCGGCCCGTCACATGAACTGGCTGCACGCGTGCTACAGCGTGGGAGCGACGTTGGGCCCGCTGCTGATGACCGCTGTCCTGGTGCGCGCGGCGTCGTGGCGGTTGGGTTATCTTCTGGTCGGCGGCCTGCTGCTGGGGATGAGCATCCTGTTTTTCATCACGCGCCGGCGATGGAACGATACGCCACACGCGACCGTCGAGTCCCACATTCAGCCTGTGACCATGAAAGCCTCGCTGCAACAGCCGATGGTCTGGCTGCAGATTGTTCTGTTCTTTCTCTATGTCGGCCTCGAATTCACCGTCGGACAGTGGAGCTTCACACTGCTGACAGAGTCGCGTTCGGTGCGAGCCGACATCGCCGGGACGCTGGCCGGGTGTTACTACGGTGCGATCGGTGTTGGTCGAGTTCTCGCGGGTGTCATTTCACCACGAGTCGGTCTTGATCGACTTTTGCGAGTGAGCATGGTAATCGTGCTGATCGGAGCCTTGTTGTTCACGTTCAGGCCGACGGTCCTCATCAGCTCGATGGGGCTGATCGTCATCGGATTGGGACTGGCCCCGGTGTTCCCCTGCCTGATGACAATGACACCGCGCCGATTGGGACCTGAACACGCGGCGCACGCGGTCGGCTTCCAGGTCAGTTCCGGTATGCTCGGCGCGGCACTGGTCCCGGGCCTGGCAGGCCTGTTCGCTGAAAAGCTTGGCCTGGAAGTGGTCACGCAGTTTACCCTGGGTCTGGCGATTCTCCTGTTCGCCACGCATGAACTCTTGCTGTGGGTTGCTGCTCGCTCATTGGTCCCCGCGAAGTGATTGTTCATTTGATCCACTCGCTGGCGAATCGGACGACTGCTAAGATGCGCCATGCTGTCTGAGACTGAGGTTCAAGGTCTCAGTCCCGTCTGCGGTGCGAGACCAACCGGACGTGAGACATCGCCGAATACTTTGGATTCTTCCCCTCAATTCAGGATGAATAAAATGGCATTTTCGGGCCCATCGCCTGGTCTGTTTTTTGAAACAATCAATTCGTACCAGCGGACGCAAGCGCTTCGCACGGCAATCGAGATTGATTTGTTTTCTCAGTTGTCCGCAGGTCCGAAGACCGCCGCGCAACTGGCATCGCCGTGTGGTTCCTCCGAACGGGGAATCCGGATCCTGGCCGACTACCTGACGATTATCGGGTTCCTGACCAAGTCCGAAGGAAAATACGCTCTGACGGCGGACTCGGCGATGTTCCTTGTCCGTCAGTCTCCCGCCTACCTGGGGGGAACGCTGCAGTTCCTGTTGTCGCCCGGACTGACGGACTGTTTCGACAAGCTGACACCCGCCGTTCGACAAGGGGGGACAGCGGTTTCCGACGAAGGGACCGTCTCCGACGACAATCCGATCTGGGTCGACTTCGCGAGGGCGATGGCGCCACTGATGCATCTGCCGGCGCAGCAACTTGTCGGTCTGATTGGTGGTGAATCGACTCAACCGCTGCGCGTGCTCGATGTCGCCGCAGGGCATGGGCTGTTTGGTATCACCGTCGCCAAAATGTATCCGGCGGCGCAGATCACGGCCCTGGACTGGAAGAATGTGCTCGCGGTCGCGGCAGAACATGCTCAAAGTGCCGGGGTCCGGGAACGGCTGCATTTGAAACCAGGGAGCGCCTTCGATACGGACTGGGGCGGTCCCTATGACATCGTCCTGTTGACGAATTTCTTCCACCATTTCGATCTTCCGACATGCGAGTTGATCGCTAAACGGGCCTTCGCGGCACTTGCACCGGGCGGTCGCGCGATCACGCTGGAATTCGTTCCGTCGGAAGACCGGATCACGCCACCCGGCGCCGCCACGTTTGCCTTGACGATGCTCGCCACCACGGCCCACGGTGATGCCTATACGTTTGCCGAGTACGAGCAGGTCTTCAAGAACGCGGGCTTTACGCGCAATGATTTCCACCCGCTCCCTCCGACAATGCAACAGGCGATCGTCTCATATCGAGATCCATCGTAGCGCAGTGGATTCGTATGTCATGATGCATGACCGTAGTCTCTGCGACTTCGCCTTTGTACTCGACGCAAAGGGGAAGTCGGCAAGTCAGGTCAATACAACGTCACCCCATCAGCCGCCACGCATTAGCGTGCGGTTTCTTCCCGCATTGCCGATTGGATGTCGGATGATGAACGGAAAAAGAAACCGTGGGCTAATGCCCTGCGGCTGATAAGGGTATGGAATTCCCGTTCGGCGACATCACGAAGTCTTTTCAAGCAGTCCCCGGATCCAATCCGTCTTGACGCAATCCAGGACAGTTTTCCCGCTCGAGTCCCTGTCTGTGGGGCGAGCGCCGCGGTCCAGTAGCAGTCGGATGATGGCAGCCTGTTCCTCGCGCGCGGCGTCGGTACCGCTTCCTCCACGACCTGTCGTCTGAACGGCCAGGTGGAGTGCCGTGGAGCCGCTGCCATTATTCTGATGGAGATCGGCACCATTGAGGAGGAGAGTCTTCACGGCGGCCGAACACCGAGTCCGGACCGCTCGATGCAGCGGTGCGACCCCACTCTTGTCGGCGGCATTCGGATTGGCACCCGACTGGATCAGGACCTCGATCACGGCCGATTGGGCGGCAGGGTTCCAGTATTTCGAACCAGGCGCCCCGTCGGCCGCATAGTGCAGCGGTTCCGCGCCGCGCCGGTTTCGTGCGCCGGCCTTCGCGCCTCGCTGTAACAGGATTGCAGCAATCGCCGTCTGATAGGCGGCCGCGGCCAGGTGCAGGGGGGTGTCCCCCGCATAGGCGTAATGAGAAATCTCGGTCAGAAAATACTCGGTCGAATTCGTGCGTGTCGCGCCAGCGGACAGGGCTGCGCTCGCAAGCTGCGGCGATGCGGTCAGCCGCCGCACAACTTCGTTCTGATCGCGCGACACAATCAATCGAATCAAGGAAAGCAGCGATGCCTCAAGCGAGTCGACGGCGGAAGAGTCCTTGTCGCGAGCCATTCGAGATCCTTGTTGTCTGTCAGGGATTTTCACACTGGACTGCGTGACTCGGTTTCCAGAAAACAACATACATGGTTGCCTGGTTGAAAACCGATTCCGATGCAACGGGCATCAAACCAGTTCTAATGACACACCGCCACAGTTCGGGAGTCATGATCCGCGAAGCTTCGCATGCAACTCGATTGAAAAAGCCATCACTGCGGCGGATCTTCAGCCGTTCGCGCGTGGTTTGGTCACTTCACTCATTGCGATCCAGACTGGACAGAGAACGGGACAAGTTCAGAATTAGCAGCAAGGTCGATCTATGCTGGCCCTCGGATCGCTTGCCAACCTTTTTTTACCCCGGAGGGGGCACAGTAATTAGCCGGGCGGTTGCGGAGCGAAGCGACGACACCCCCGGAAAGGAACCCACCATGCAGTCGTCGATCCGGGTAAGGATCGCAGCTCTTCGGTGAGGACGAACGCAGCTGCCTGGCATGAAAAAAGCCCCTGAAAATCAGGGGCTTGTTGCCGTCATGTGAGCATTCAGAGTCGTCGAATGGGCGATGAGGGATTCGAACCCCCGACATCCACGGTGTAAGCATGGCGCTCTAACCAGCTGAGCTAATCGCCCTGACGATCCTTTTGGAATGCGCAGGGAGTCTATCAGTGCTTCACGGGGTCTGCAACTGGCTCCGCTCCGATCGGAGTCGGTTGATGATCATCCTTGAGTTTTCGCTGTCTCCCTGACCGCATCGGCTCTCAGGCCATGTCCCTTCGGCATTCCATGTGCGAGTTGTCGGGAGCAGCAAAGATCAATGCTCGCCCCTGCCATGGACCTTTGGAGGCTGAATCGTAGTGAATAGGATGGTCATCACGGTGGAGGTGCAGTAGGTCGGGGGCCATCGCCGGGGACAAACTGCGAAGGGATGGGGGCCGGAGGAATTGAGTTGGTGGTTGCCGCAGGGTTGGCGGATTGAACCAGATCCCAGCCCTCTTCCGTCACCTTGAACTTGAAGGCTCCGGGAACAAGCCGGTACTGGATGTCGCCTTTGGGACCGCCGCTGCCAAAGCTGATCAGCCAGGGACGGTCGTTTTCCAGGATCTGCAGTTCTCCCTCGGCGATCGAGTAATTCGCGCCGTTCAAACTGAATCGCACCGCTCCTCCTGACCCGGACGGGTTCAGGATCGTGATTCTTCCGCCGGACGTTCCCGCGCGTGCCGACGTGACGGGGAGGGTATTCTGTGGCGGTCGAGTGCCAACCGGTTGCTGTGACAGGATCGGTTGTCGTGACATGACTGGCTGCTGAACCATCACTGGTTGCTGAAGCATCGCATTCTGCTGGACCAGGACGGGGGCCTGCTGAACGGCAGGGGATGTGTAGTAAAACGTGCCGTTGGACCAGTACCCGGCCGCGCCGTTGTAGGTCGTCATCGCGCGCGGGACAGAATATGTTCCATTGTCGTAGACGCCGACCGCTCCGGTGTGTCGACCATACATGTCGATGTGGTGACCGGCATGATCCACGCGATGTCCCGCCGCGTCGTGGTGATGATGAGTCCCCCGATAAAACCGCTGCGCGTGTGCCGATGTGGCGAACATGGTGCTGACACAGACCGCCACAAGTGTCATGAATCCCTTCGATGTCGAGTGACCCCGCATGCCCATTCCCTTTCGCAACAAAATCTCCGGTCGGCAGTTACAAAAACTCCTGCCTGCAGAATGGATGCTACCCGTCAGTGAATCCTGCATCAATCTCGGTTTCGTCATGATGCACGTCAATCGCGCGACTCAGGTCATGTAGGGTGCGTGGAGTCCTCGGAACGCACCACGAGGGAAAGTCTTGGCAACAACCGTGGTGCGTTCCGAAGACTGCACGCACCCTACGCGCACCTGTTGCTTAATGAATTTCGCGTCTCTCGGATTTTCTGTTGACTACATGATTAGTCACAGATAGGATGACTACCGATGTCGTCACTCGGCCCGGTCGGGACGGGTTCGCTGCGGAAAGGGGTTTACATGGTGCGTCGAAAGTCGGAAGGTCCGTCACCGTTGGGGCGGGCGGAACTGGAGTTGCTGCAATACCTGGATCGGCATCCGGACTCGAGTGTCGGGGACGCGGCGGCTCAGTTTGGGGTGCCACGGGGACTCGCCCGGACAACGATCCTGACCATGATGCAGCGACTGGTCACCAAGGGTTTTCTGAAACGCAAGCAGGTTGATTCCGTCTACCGATACAGCACCCAGGTCTCGGCGTCGCGAGCGATTTCCGAGATGGTTTCGGACTTCATTCGTGGCGTGCTGGGGGGATCGGTCTCCCCGTTCGTCGCCTACTTGAGCGAGGCCAAAGACCTGAGTGATGACGACGTCCAGGAACTTCGAAAGCTAGTCCAGGGGTTGGAGCAGCGTCCTGCTCGAACGAAGTCAAAATCCAAGCCCAAAGCCGAATCCGGGGAGGACTGACATGGGGAGCGAATCGCTTTCACTGGTGTTGGATGCCTGGTGCAGCGCGTTGTCGCGGGCTTCGATTCAGGCGGCGTTCGGCATCACATTCCTGCTGTTGCTGGAGCGTGCTGTCCCCTGGATCACGGCCGCCTGGCGCTGCTGGTTGTGGCGACTGCTGTTTCTCAAGATTGCCCTTGTGCTGTGCCTGCCCATGGTCTGGCATGTGCCACTGCTTCCTGCGATGGGGACCGCGCCGCGAACTGGTCAGATGAGGTCAATGTCACCGGGCACCGAAGTTGCGATTCAGGCTGACCCGCGCGAAACTCGAACAGAGACGCAATTCCTTCAGGGGGCGTCCGACCGTGCCTCGCGAGATGGTCTGACTTTCCCTCCCGCTGCCTGGTTGAAGTTCGGATTCGGAATCTGGTTTGCCGGGGTGGCCATCCAGTGCCTCGTGCTGACAGCTCAGTATCGACGGGTTCGGTTCCTGATCCAAAACTCGTCCCCCTGTCGCGACGAACACCTGGTTCAAGTCCTGCGGCAGATGGCGCATACCGTGGGAGCCCGGGTGGTTCCTCGCATTCGAATCGTCTCGGAACTCCACAGTCCGATGGTCGTGGGATTCCAAAGTCCCTGCATTCTGTGGCCTGAGGCGTTCGTCGATCGCAATTCGTCGCGTTTGATGACATGCGACATCAAGATTGCACTGGCGCATGAAATCGCTCACGTGGTTCGTCGAGACCTGTGGTGGAACCTGCTGGTGGCCGTCGCGCAGACACTTCTGTTCTTTCATCCACTGGTCTGGCTGGCGGGTCGACGGTATCTGCTGGCTCAGGAATCTGCCTGTGACCAGATGGCACTGGAACGTGCCCGTCTGGATCGAATTCAATTCTGTGACCTCCTGATCCGCGTGTCTCAACGTCCGCGGCAGCATGCCTGGAATCCAGCGGGTGTTCCGCTGACTCAAAGCCACGGCATTCAATTCCTGCGAGAAAGGCTGAACAACATGCAACCGCGTCGTTTGAGTCGAGTTCGACGGACCTCTGCCATCGCGGCGGCGGTATTGGGACTGGCGATGTCGGTCTGCCCGGTCTCGATCGGATTTGCCCAGGGTGATGCGGATGGCGCCGGACCCGCACCCGTGCCCGGGAAGAAAGTTGAGAGTGGCTCAACGAGCGTCAAAGCGTCGAAGTCGACATCGTCCACATCGCAGAGTGGAAGCCGATCCAGCCATGCGTCGGGAGACCGGTCAGGAGGTGCCGCAAGCTCTGGCGGAAGTGCCGGTGGAAGTTCAGGCGGATTTGCCGGCGGTTCGTCAAGCGGTTTTGCAGGG
>Ga0265327_10003532_pt1 | contig 14811 bp, 12 predicted proteins | sample 41621metaG_FD_202089 | JGI IMG/M metagenome (GOLD analysis project Ga0265327, IMG submission 202089) | Rhizosphere microbial communities from Carex aquatilis grown in University of Washington, Seatle, WA, United States - 4-16-21 metaG | ecosystem: Host-associated > Plants > Roots > Rhizosphere... | reverse complement strand
GGAACTGCGCAGCAACCGCCGGTTCCCCCAATCGGATACATCCCGTAGGTATCGTGATAATTGGCCAGACCCAACCCCAGTTGCTTGAGATTGTTCTTGCATTGCGATCGTCTGGCCGCCTCGCGCGCCTGCTGTACTGCAGGCAGCAGCAGCGCGATCAAGACTGCAATGATGGCAATCACCACCAGCAGCTCGATTAAGGTGAAACCTCGCCGTTTGTGCTTCATGTGGATCTCCGGAAAGAGGAATGGAAAATCGGCCAAGACAGGAATGGAAAGAAATGAAATGGCCCGAGCCCATTCGCACGCGTGCCCGCCGAAAACTGACACTGTGAAAAATGGGCAATCTTCCTATCGACGATGTTAGCGTTGCCCTTCACACGCTTCAACTCATGTTTTGCGCAGCAAAAAAGAACACTCGCCGCTACCGCCAATTCCAACGCCCTTTTCGAAGCGTCGAGAAATCATAACTGATTCACGGAAGCCATCCACACCGCCACAATGGGGCAGTTCGATACACACTCGTTTGAGGAGAGAGGGGACCTGGAGCGGAACATCTTTATCCAGTGAATTCCCCGATCGACACTGCCGAAAAGCGATGAGCTGAACTCGTCGTTTCTCTCCGTGCGCAATTGCATGCCATTTCAAATAAAGTCGTTATATCGGGTTGATTTTCTTCGGAAAATACGGAAACATCTGAGGAACTGGTAAGCACTTGTTCAAGTGTTGACGAGAACCCTTTTCAGGGATGGCGGCTCTTTTTCATCATCGGAGCCGCAGAGCCTTTCGGAATTGTCCTTTCTTTCCCACGGTATCTGGAGTCCAACATGCTGATGCTCAGGCGTCGAACCAAAGGATTTACGTTGATTGAGCTGCTGGTGGTGATTGCCATCATCGCAGTCTTGATCGCACTGCTGCTGCCCGCAGTGCAGCAGGCTCGTGAAGCCGCCCGTCGAACTCAGTGCAAAAACAACCTGAAGCAGTACGGACTGGGGATCCACAACTACCACGACACCTATGGGTTCTTCCCGCCCGGTCATTCGACGTGGGACGGTGCGCCTCAGATCGGTTGGCAGGTCCGGATTCTTCCGTTCGTCGACCAAGCGCCACTCTTCAATCAAGTCAACATGGCTCTGGGTTATGCTCCCAACACGACCCTGCCGGACGGCAGCACGATCAAGTCCAAGAAACTGGCCATGTACATGTGCCCGACCGACGCCTCATCCAAGCTGACCAATCTGCCCAACGGTGGAGAAGCTCAGGCCAGCTATGGGGGGAACATGGGATCGCAGTTAACCCCCTCCGCGACAAGCTCGTGCCAGCCGTATGCCGCGATCGGCGGAACATCGGGTGTCTACAACTATGAGAACCCGGGAGGACAGGCGGGTCACGGCAATACGGCCGATCCTTCACAGATCTCGGGGATTTTCAGCCGGTTCGGCATGTCCATCCGTATGGCCAACATTTCTGACGGAACCTCAAACGTGTTCTTCGTCGGAGAAATCCTCTCGGATTGCAACGATCACAATGGTGGCTGGTGGGATCGTAACCAGGGTGGGAACGCACACAGTTCCACGTCGGTTCCCTTGAACGACATGACCACCTGCCCGAACTCCAAGAAGATCAGCAACCCCGCCTGCACCAACCCGAACAACTGGAATTACTCGTGGGGATTCCGGTCGTCTCACACAGGTGGTGGACACTTCCTGATGGGCGACGGCACGGTGCGCTTTATCAGCGAAAATATCGACTACATGACGTACCAGAAACTGGGCGGGCGTCGCGACGGACAGCCCGTCGGCGACTTCTAAATCGTGTTGGATGAGCAACGAAGCATGGTGGATCGCCCGGAGATCCACCGTGTTCATTTGTGCAGGTCGAACTCTCTGACTTCTATCCTCAAACAGCCTTCTTGACAGGTTTTGTGGAGCGTGCCGTGAAATTACGAACAATGATGTGCTTCAGTGCGATGGTCGCCCTTGCAGGAGCCTCGGGATGCGGTGATGGTGGCAAGCCCGCCGCAACACTCGTCAAGGCGAAAGGGGTCGTCAATTACAACGGAAAACCGATCTCGGGCGCAACGGTGACATTCACCTATGACAAGCCCGGGCCAATCTGCAATGGCTTTACCGACGCCAACGGCGCCTTCACCCTCACCTCCGGCGGACGTGCCGGAACCATGGTCGGCAACGCCAAGGTTTCAATCGTCAAAGCCGCGGCCGTCTCCAAGGCGGATCCAAAGCCTGAAGATCTGGCCAAGATGGCCGTTGACGGAGGGTACAAGCAGGAAGACATTCCCAAGCCCGAGATCCCGGTTAAGTATGCCAATCCGGCGACCAGCAATCTGACGGCCTCTGTTGATGCTGATGCTTCGAAGAACGATTTCGTATTCAATCTTGTCGACTGAGAATTCCGACAACACACTTCGACTCGAGGATCTCGATCATCACGAGATCCTCGAGTTTTTTTACGGCCGGACCTGAGGCTCAGGCGGCACGGCCCCCTCGGAACCCTGAATCCCCCGCTGACGTATTGTGGTCGTCACAGCAGCCAGCGCGTCCAGCGCCGGCTTGAAGGTGGGCCGCACCTGCAATGCCGACTGAAACCAGGCAACCGCATCGTTCTCCAGTCCCAGTTCCAGCGCCAGGGTTCCGGCTTCATATCGCAGTGCGGGATCCGCAGGGCTTTTCGCAATCTGGCTGGTTACGAGATCCATTCGTCGAATCAATTCCTGCACCGCCCGGGAACGTTCGAACCAGGTCCTGGATTTCACTGAATCACCCAACCGGGTGCAGGCCTGCGACAGAGCGAACAGGGTTGTGATATCGCGGGGAGCCAGTTGAACCGCCTCCTCAAAGTAGCGAACGGCTTCTTCAGTCCGGTCTGCTTCCGCGGCAATTTGACCAAGTTGCGAAAGCACCGCGGCCCGTTGAACGGAATTCAGCTTCATAGCCAGGGCGCGCGTCAGCAGGGTCTCGGCACCCACATTGTCTCCGGTTCGATGGCGACACTCCGCCAGGCCATAAACCGCTTCGGGAGGAACATCCCGCCCCTTCAGACACCGCTCGTAGTGAGCAATCGCCTCTTCCACACGATTGGATTCCTTGCACATCTCGGCAAGTCGGCAGCGGGCGGCTACATACTCCGGATCAATCTCCAGGATCTCTCGGTGCCCCCGTTCTTCCAGTTCAGGCTGGTTTTGACGCCGACAAATCTCCGCTCGCCAGAATCGGGGAAAGATGGCCCGGGGCTGCCATTCATTCCAGAACGTCAGGCATTCCCACGCATCCTTCAGGCGGTAGGTCTTCAGATACCCGATTGCCAGCGCTTCGTAAATCTCTTCCGCCGCTTCATCGGACGCCCCGCGGGCTATGATGGCCTTGATTCGAGAATCCACCGATTGAATGTCCCCCGACTGGGCCATCGACAGCAGGGCCTGTCGCTCCACATCCTCTCGCGACCAGCCAAATTGTTGAGCCTTTCGCAGCGGTGAATCAACCTTCTCCAATTCGCCCGACCGTCGATACGCCACCGCCAGCCGGTAGTGTGCCTCGGCCGAATTTGGCGCCGCGGCAATTGCCCGAGTCAATGGTTCAATGCCCGACCGGGGATGCCCCGCCGCAATCGCCAGTCGACCTGATCGAATCAACCACCAGGTGAAAACGGACGGCCCGCAAATTGCCACCGCGACGAACATCAATGCGAGAATGATGGCGATCTTGCGCCAGCCCCATCGGCGCGGCCTCTGCCCCGAGACGGTGGGAATCGAATGACTGTCGGCCACGGAACGACGACGCCAGAACATAGATCAATGCTTTTTCTATGAACGGTAAAATCCCACCGTCTTCCGAACTCCCTCTGCCAGCGACGTCGCCTGCCAGTCGGGAAACAAATTTGCGATGTAGTTCGGCTGCGGCGGAATGTTCGAGGGAATTGTCGGCCCATCGACGTGAATCGTCCCCTTCGCCCTGGGAACTACCGCTTCAATCGCACTGACAAACTGCTCGGTCGACGCCTGCTCACCCGGCAGATCCACCACCGTGGCCCCTGGCGGGCAATTCATCACTCCGCGAACAAATGCGCGAGCGACATCGCCCACATAGTCGTATCCGACCGTGCCACGATAGCCAATCGTATAATGCTCACCCAGCGCCGCGGCCCGCGCCGCCAGCGATGGCCCTGCCGTCAGCCCCTGGTCACGCTCGGGCCCATAGACGACATGCGGGCGAACGGCGACCGAGGCCAGTCCGAAGTGACGCCAGTACTGCTCGGAAATCAGGTCCACCGCCTGCTTGAAGGCCCCGTAAAACATCGGCGGGCGATTGTCCGCAGCTTCGGTCGCGGCCTCGGGCCCGTAAACCGCATAGGAACTGGCATACGATATCGCCCGGATCGTTCCGGACCGCCGCGCCGCCTCGAACACGGCGGTGCTTCCCAGCACATTGACCTGGCAGCCCAGCCATGGATCCTGCTGACAGGCGGGTGTCAGCAATGCGGCCAGGTGAATGATGTGTGTTACGCCATACCGCTCGAGTGTCCTGCGCACGCTTTCCGGATCCAGCATCGAGGCATCGGAAACGTGCACACGATCCAGGCCTGGACCGAGAATGCGATGGCAACGAGGCGGTGGCGACTGAGTATCAATGACGACCGGTGTCGCCCCCTGGTCCAGCAATTCCCGCAAGACCCACGCGCCGATAAACCCACAGCCGCCAGTCACGAGCACGGTTGTCACGGCACGGCCCCCATTTTCGCTTCGAAGTGATCGCCCTGACGGCTGGGAATGCGAGCGGTGAATTCAGTAACAGCTAAGCCAGCGGCTTCGGACGAAGCAATTCCACTGCCCGCCGCACATAGATGTACCCGCTCCAGACGGTGACAGCCACCATGCTCCAGAGCAGCACATCGCGAGTGATCGTGAACCAGGGAAGTTGAGCCAGCGGCGGATGCATCGACAGCAAAGCCGCCGTGGCCGCCGCGCACTGCAGAAACATCTTGAACTTGCCGCTCGCCGACGCCGAAAAGTCCGCCCCCTGCTGCTCCAGGAATCCACGCAGGCTGGTCACCAGCATCTCGCGGCCCAGCACGATCACCACCATCCAGGGGCTGACTCCCGACGTCACAAATGGCAGCAGGAACAGAAACGTTCCGCTGGTGATAAACTTGTCGACGAACGGATCCAGGATCCGCCCCAGCTGCGTAATCAGCTTGTATTTCCGGGCAATCCAGCCGTCGAGGATGTCGGTCAGAACGGCGAAGACAAACAGCCCGGCTGCCCAGAGCCAGTAGTTTCCCGCCTGGATCAGGGCGAACAGGACGAACGACAGCACCAGCCGCGACATCGTGATCGCGTTGGGGACGTTCAGTGATTTTTCCGAAACGTTACTCATCGGCCTCGTCATTCAGTGCGATTCCGACCAGGTCATAGTCACGTCGTTCCACGATTTCGACTGGAACGAAGATTCCGGGCTGCAAATCTTCGCCGCTCACGAAAACTTCGCCGTCGATTTCGGGAGCATCCATGTAGCCGCGGCCACGCCACAATCCCTCCTGCACCTGCTCATCGATCAGCACATCGATCTCATTTCCAACCAGGGTATCACCGTAGTCGAATGCGATCTGCTGCTGCAGCGCCATCAATTCGTCGCGCCGGGCCAACTTGACCTCTTCGGGCAGATGCCCGTCGAGCTTGGCGGCGGGGGTATCCGGTTCCAGCGAATAGGGGAAGACTCCCATCCGTTCAAACTGAGCCTCTTCAACAAACTTTTTCAGCTCTTCGAACTGCGCGTCCGTTTCGCCGGGGAACCCGACGACAAACGTCGTGCGCATCACCAGGTTGTCGACCCGATCACGCAGCTTGCGCACCAGTTCTTCCGTCTGGCTTCGATTCACCCGTCGCTGCATCCGCTTGAGCATCGTGTCATTGATGTGCTGCAGTGGCATGTCCAGGTAGGGGATGATCTTGTCCGACCCCGCAATCGTGTCGATCAGTTCGTCTGTGAAGTGAATCGGATAGAGGTACATCAGCCGGATCCAGTCCAACCCGTCCACTTTCTCCAGCTCACGCAGCAGTTGCACCAGGCGGACTTCGCCATACAGATCCAGGCCGTAATAGGTTGTGTCCTGGGCGACAATGTTCAGCTCGCGGACGCCATCCTTGGCGAGTTCCGTCGCTTCGGCGATCACCATTTCGATCGGCTTGGTGATATGCTTGCCCCGCATCTTGGGGATTGAGCAGAAGGTGCAGGTCCGGTCGCAGCCTTCGCTGATTTTCAGGTAGGCATAGTGCTGCGGAGTCAGTCGCAAGCGAGCGCGATCGTCCATCGCCTTGACCGGGGCAGGGCGGAACAATTCCCGCTGCTCGCGAGCGCCACCGATCAGGTGATCGGCAACCCGATTGATTTCGTCGCGTCCAAAGACACCGACGATATGATCAATCTCGGGCATTTCCCCCAGCAGGGCCGGTCCCAATCGCTGCGGCAGACAGCCCGCGACGATGACCCCCTTCGTCTTGCCCGCCTTTTTCAGGTCGAGCATTTCACGGATCACCGCCTTCGATTCCGCGCGAGAACTTTCGATGAATCCACAGGTGTTGACGATGACAAAATCAGCGCCGGACGGCTCGGAAACGAGCGCATACCCGTCCAGGGCCAGTGTCCCCAGCATCTTCTCGCTATCCACGAGGTTCTTGGGACAACCCAGTGTCACGAACGAATACGTTCCTTTGCAAGGCGTTTGTCCCGTCGGCGGGGCCACAGCAGTCGTCGCATCGGGATCCACAATCGGCAAAATATTCAGAGGCGGGGTCTGCGTCACTTCAAAACTTCCAATCCACTTTCAAGAGATCTGGGCCAGGGCGTCTCCCTGACTCTATTCAAACAATCGCCCGACGACGATTTCGAAGCCCGGCAGTACTTGCGGAAACTTCAGCAGGTCCGTGGCATTCAGAATCGTCGTTTCGTTGTCCGAATACAGGTGCACTTGCTGACGCACCGGGTCCACCACCGCCACAGTCAGCACATTGGCACTCAAATACTCGGAGACCTTCTGCAGAATGTCCTTCCAGCGGTCGTTTTCTGATCGAATCTCGACGACCAATTCCGGGTTGGCTGGCCAATAACCTTTTGGCAGCTCCCCCTGCGGAATTCGTTGATAACTGTAGTAGGCAACATCGGGACCACGCACTGTATCGGGATCATGCGCCGTAACGACCCCGGCATCACCGGCCACGATCCTTCCCAGATCGTGGTGGTCAACGAATTGTCCAAGCACCATTGCCGCCCGGTAGATGTAAAACCCGTGCGATGTGAATGCGCGATTCAATTCAACGATTCTTCCACGCACGAGTTCCGTCAACCGGCCATCCTCTTCGAGATGCCCATATTCCTCCGCAGTCAGTAACTTCGAGTCCATCAGCGTGGTCATACTTGATCTATCCCCGCGAAAACGACTCGCGCTTTATCGAGAGCAGCATTTTACGGAACCTCCGTCCTTGTCGGCCCGTTACCACCGATTCTACCCGGTTTGGATTCCGCGGGACAGCGACACCGTGTCGCAACACAGGCCTTCGCCTTTTTCCAAAGGAGAATCGGATGCTATGTTATCCCGCAACCAAACACTGCCTGGAATCCAGCGGAAAGCCATAGCTGCGAATGACTTAACTGCCCCTCAGGGCCAGCAGCTCACACGACACATCATGAATGCGGATCCAGAGCAAACGCCGAACACAAAGCGCATCAGGCGGTGAGCGGTTCTTAAGGCAAATCACGCCGCGCTGCGAGATTGCACTTCGGCTTCAATGACACCATCGCGCAACAGGATTCGTCTCGCCGACCGTTCCGCAGCAGCAGGATCATGCGTCACCATGACGATCGTCCGACCATCGCGGACAAATCCGTCAAACATTGCCAGCACCGCCTCGCGACTTTCCGGGTCCAGGTTCCCGGTCGGCTCGTCGGCCAGGATCAGCCGTGGATTGTTCGCCAGAGTCCGTGCCAGCGCGACGCGCTGCTGCTGACCGGTGCTCAATTCACATGGCTTGTGATCCAGGCGGTCTTTCAGACCAACCTGTTCCAGCAGAGCAATCGATCGATCGCGCTGTTCACTGGCGGCCACCTTCCCCAGGAACAGAGGAACCTGCACATTCTCCAGCGCCGTCAGATACGGAATCAGATTGAATGTCTGAAAGACAAATCCAATCCGCTCGCGCCGCAGGCGAGTTCGCTCAGTCAACGAAAGATCGTAAATCGACTGACCGTCAAACAGCACCTGCCCCGAATCGGGAGACAACATCCCCCCCAGCAGCGACAACAGTGTCGTTTTTCCGCTGCCGCTTGGCCCCACGACTGCCACATACTCACCCGTGCCAATCTCCAATTGGTCGGCACGAAACGCGACAACCTGCTGCCGCCGCTTCTGATAGACCTTCGACACGTCGCGCAGCTGAAACATGAGTGACCGACTCCTTGTCAAACCCTCTCCACCCAATCGAGGCGAATGGGCAACCTCGACGGATGAGGCTTTCAAACGTCCGAGAAGCAAGTGCAGGGATCCAGCCGAGCCGCCGAGCGGGCGGGCCAATAGGCCGCCAGAAGCGTGATCGTCAATGCCGCTCCCACGGCGATCAACAGCAGGTCGGGGAGCGGAGTGACAGTCACCCCCGCCCACTGCGATCCAAGAACCATCGCCAGCACCAGGCCCAGCAGGCAGCCGCCTATGCCACCCACAAGTCCCAGCACGGTCGCTTTGAGCAGGAACATTCGAGTGACCAGGCCCGGTGTGGCGCCCAACGCCATCAGCGTTCCCACTTCTCGACGTCGTTCCCGCACGTTCGAAGAAATCGTGCTCGCCACACTGGCGCCTCCCACGATCACCAGGACGCTCAACACAAAGAGTGACATCTGACTCATCAGACGGTTGATCCCCACCTGCGTGGAAACCACTTGCGAGATCGTCACGATCTTGGCGTCCGGAAGCAGTTCCGCCAGCCGCGGCACCAGGCTTCCCGCCGCGTCCTCACAGCACCCCATCACTTCAATCGCATTGACGACCTCACCGGCATTCGTCATCTGTTGCAGCGTGTGCAGATGAGTAAACACACGGCCATCATCAACGGTCCCTGTTCGTGGCAGCACCGCCAGCACTTTCAGGTTCTCACCGAGGACCTTAACCGAATCCCCGGGCCGCAGCTTCGAGAATTCGGCGACATCGGCGCCGATCACCGCTTCGTTCCCTTTCAGCTGGTCGATGGTTCGCTCTGTCGCCAGGGCTTCGGGAGCGCCATCGTAAGTCTTCGGACCACAAGCCGCCTTGGTACATCCTTCGTGTTTGTTCGCGAACAATGAGACCGACTGCCAGGCCGCCTTCGCCTGGAACTCCGCCTGCGGCAGGATCCCGGTCAACGTCACGCTGCGGTCATTCAACTGCGTCGAAACGCACAGCTTTGGCGACAGACGTTCGACACCAGGCAGGTTGGCAAGCAGGATGCTGGCCACATGCGACTCGGGCAGAGTCTGAGTCGTGAGGTCGGCCGAGTAATAATCCTGCAGCGTCGCGTCCCTGGGAATCACCAGCACATTCGCCCCCAGTGACTGCAACTGCTGTCCCACCTCGCGTTCTGAGAACACAGTGACATGACGAATGGCCACCAGGGCCGTCACTCCCAGCAGGATGGCGACGGTGCTGGTGAGCATGGCTGACGGTCGCTCGATCAGCTCACGCCAGACAAGTGTTTTCAGGTTCATGACTCGTCCTCAAGGGGACTGGCTCCGTCCGCGGCGCCTGTCCCCGTCTTGCTGCTTTGACGATCTGCGTTCTTGTCGTCTCATCGTCGAGTTCGCAGAGTTCGCGTAGGGTGTGTGGAGTCTTCGGAACACACCACGGTCGTTGCCGAAACTTGCCTCATGGTGCGTTCCGAAGACTGCACGCACCACTGCACGCACCCTACTTGACGACTTAATTTCTCACCGCCGAGCCGGCGGCGGATTCGAAGTCGTCCGCGGCGCCGGTTGATGCTGATGATGCTTGCAGTTCGGGTCATCGCAGCACTTCCCCGCCTTGGCGAGGGCCGCTGCAATCTCATCCTTCGAAGCCAGTTCGCCGAACTTGCCGACGAGGACTCCCGGGGGCGCGAGCAGCGCCGTCGTCGTTCCCTTCGCGGTGGCCGGATCAATCTGCAACTGCTTCAGAAACTTGGCTTCCGCGGCGTCAGCCGCCTGCAGGGAATACGACACCAGCCGATCCTTGAAGTGCGGATCCGATTGGAAATCCTTCAGAGACACAGGGATGACTCCCTTGGAGGATCCCTGCACGCAGACAAACACCAGCTTCCCTTCCTGCAGCGACTTCATGCACTTCGTCATGGTCGGTGTGACGAACGAATTCTCGATTCCTTCTGCCGTCAGCTTCTGAGCAAACAATCCGGTAATGGCTCCATTCGGCGCCACGGCGATCGTCATGGGCATGGGAGCGCGGCTGACATCGAACCGGTCCACGAGTGCCTTGTTCTCGGGCGGGCCCACTTGCACATATGTCCCGACGGCAGTCTCACTTCGAGTACTCAATCCCTCTTTCAGCGTCGTCCCCATCGCCTGCGTCGCGGAGTCATTGGACTTGTAGAACACCAGGAACGTGTACTTCCCCTCGGCGGAGGCCTTTTCCAGAGTCGCCTCGGCGGCAGTGGATGCAGCTGGCCTGGCCGCAGGGACAGGCTGAGCCAGCACATTGGCTGACAGGCTCACCGCCTGCAGGCCGATCAGCGCAATACCGATTTGTCGCAGCGAGAGCACCATCACAGATCCTTCCGTGGGAAAATGTCGTTGAGAATCGACCGGTCAGCAGATGCGATCGATGCAGATCAAAAGAATGAGGCCGACCATCCAGGCTGTCGCCGTTGACGGCGCAGCAGGGGCGAAACCTCGATCTGATGAAGCCTGAACTCATTCGCCACCCTGCCCAGCAAAGAAAGCCACAGGCTCGTTTGCATCACTATCGACAAAGACCTCGCATCCCGTTCAAACGATCTCCATCGCGCATGGGGTTTTCAGTCAGGTCCAATTGCAGGGGTCAGGTCTTCAATTCACCTCACCGTCACGTCAAGAGGGCCGCATCGCTCGAAGCGGACCGCCAAGGCCCGTTTCCTGAAGGAAAGATGAAGTTCGGCAGTCTCTGCCGTCGATCTTGCCGATTATTCGGATTCTATCGATGAAATGGAGTCTGACGGGCGATTCACCGAACCTTGATCTTGAACAGATTCGATAGCTCACCCTGTGTCAACGGCCCTCCGACGGAAGCACTCGTTTTCGCGATTCGATTGATCCGCGCATCGTGACACGAATCTCCCACCCACGCCGAAAGAGTTTGTCGGAATGTGCCGCATCTCCCACAACAAACGATCTCTGCTCGGCTGGGCGCGCCGGATGAATCGCGTGCTCGCGTCGGTCGCCTGTTGGACCGCGATGTCTGTCGCCCAGTCCTTCGCGGCGGACATTTTTGTCGACCGCGTCAATGACTCGGGGGTCGGATCGTTGCGACAGGGGATGTCGGCCATTCAGTCCGGCGACCGACTCGTGTTTCAGCCGATCCTGAACGGGACCACGCTGGCGAATGTCGCGCCACTGACCCTGACCACCGCCGGAACGTTTCTCGATACAAACACCATCACTGTCACCGACACTCATCAATTCTCGCTCGCGGCCCCGTTGACTGTCGATTGGGCCGGGACCCTGTCGCTCAATGGAATCCTCGCGGATTCCACCACTTCGGGTAGTCTTGTCAAAAATGGCCTGGGAACGCTGTCCCTCTCCAGTTCCAACACGTACTCCGGCGGAACGACGATCAACGGCGGAACCATTCAGATCTCGACCAGCACCGGTATCGGCACGGGGACCCTGACCGCAACGAACACCGTCGGCACGCCAACCCTCCAACTGGGTGATGCGATCAATCTGAAGAATGCCATCGTTCTGCAAACCAATCTGCAGATCGATTCCGCCACAGGAACCACGAATCGGTTGAGCGGTATCATCAGCGGGGCCGCCGCTGCGGATCGCCTGACAACACTCGGCGGCGGAACGCTCATCCTCAGCGGCACGAACACCTTCATTGGTGGTGTGAGCGTCACCAACAACAGCACGCTCAGCCTGCTCAGCAATGCGGCCCTGGGAACGGGAACCCTGTCCAATGCCGGCGCGCTCACGCTGGATCTTGCCAGTGGACTGACTGTCGCCAACAAGGTCACCCTGGGAAACGCGATCGACATCGATGTCGCCTCGGGAACCGCAACGATGACGGGTGCGATTGGTGAAAGTGTTGCCAGCCAGCTGACCAAGACGGGAACCGGAACCCTGATCCTCACCGGCGCCAGTACTTACACCGGCGGAACCGTTGTCAGCGAGGGAACGTTGCAGGGGAATTCCACCAGTCTCGTGGGAACCATCACCGATAACGCCTCGCTGATCTTCAATCAGCCGGGGACGGGAACCTTTGCGGGAACGATCAACGGAACCGGTGACCTCACCAAGAATGGCAACGGAACGCTGATCTTCAGCGGTACCAGCAATCTGACTACGACAACGAAAGTCAATGCGGGTGAGTTGCAGGTAACGGGATCACTGGCCGGCCCGGTGGATGTCACCAGTTTCACCGCCGCCCTGACAGGGACCGGCGCCGTCGGCGACGTCACCAACTCGGGTTTCATTCAACCAGGGACCAGCAACATCGGCAATCTGACCGTGAATGGTAACTTCACGCAGCAGTCCTCGGGAACGGCGGAGATCAAAATCAATTCCGCGGGAAACGTCCCGGGAGTCAACAATGATCACCTGAATGTCACCGGATCGGCAAAACTGGATGGAACACTGAACGTCATCGCCGTCGGTGGCGGGATCTTCTCCACGGCGACTCAGTATACGATGTTGAACGCTCCTGGAGGTGTCACAGGACAATTCACCCAGGTCTCCAGCAGCATGCCAGCGTATGGCGTCAATGTTACCTACAACGCCAATGATGTGACGTTCAACCTGCAGGCCACGACCAGCCTGCAGGCCGCGGCAACAACCCAGAACCAGAATGCTGTCGGAACCGTTCTCGATCAGCTGTCGCTGACGTCATCTGGTTCGCTGTACACGATGGTTAACAATCTCGGCATCCAGTCCGTGGCGACGCAACAGCAGTCCATGAACCAGTTGAGCGGAGAATTCTTCGGCAGCCTACAGAACGTCGCCCTGGAAGTTGGCGATCAGTACCAGCAGCGCGTGACCAGCGTTCTCGTCAGCAATGGAGGCTTTCTCGTCGGTGGACCGTATGGTCCGCAGGGGGACGAGATCGTGCGGGGGCAGTCTCCTGAAACCGGTCCGGGGCGGGGATGGCTGCTGGGGTACGGAGTCGGTGGCCAGTTCCGCGGTGACGGGAACGGCGGTGGCGTGAACTTCAACCAGGGGGGTGGACTGGTCGGCATCGACTTTGGCGGGGACGAGACCGGGCGACTCGGTTTCGCAGGGGGCAGTTCGTACGCAAACGTGCGCGACGACTTCGGTGGACGCGGCAACATCACGTCTTATCAGTTCGGCGGATATGGACTGAAGTACGACGACTATCGCTACATCCTGGCAACGGCGAACTACGGATACAATTCATATGCGACGACGCGAAACGTCGTCACGTCCGGGTTGACTCAATCGCTGCAGGCGAATTTCTCGGGAACCCAGGCAGGCGCCAGCGTGGAAACGGGTCTGAATCTGACTGCGGGATTGTTTCACATCCAGCCCCTGGTGGGCCTGCAGTACCTGTACCTGTTCCAGCAACCGTTTGACGAATACGGGGGCGCCGCGGCCCTGAATGTGGAACGGACTCGATCGAGTTCCCTGAGGGCGAACGTGGGAGCCCGCCTCCTGACCGATTCCTGGGTCACGCAGCGAGGGACAATCTGGACACCGTTCACGCACCTGCGGTTCGTCACGGATGTCCTCGACAACGATCGCGTGATTACCGCGTCGTTTAATGGCGCCCCGGTGGGAACCGCCTTTCAGTCGCATGGAACCCGCATCGGCCAGAACTATGGCATCATCGGCGAAGGGGTGGAAATTCGCGTCAATGAATTCTGGTCGCTGTTGGGCGGAGCTGACGTCATGTTCTCCAATCGCATGACAATCGCCACAGGTTCCATCACGAGCGTCACCCGCTGGTAGCGGCTGGTATTGGCCCGGTCGCCCGCTCCATCCGCAGAAATCTGTCGCGTTCCTCATCCGCACCGATTTAAATTCTTTCGTCATGGGACGAGCACCATTTGCGCTCATCTTTACGTCAGCGACCAACGGGAGCGGCGTTTGCAGCTTCCGAGCGGTCGCTCGAATTGGGTTGAGGGCGAATTGGGTTGAGGGCACTGCCCTAATTAAGGTGAACGGAATAATTTTGGGGAAACAAACCTCAATTGGTTTTCGACATTCTGCCGATCATTTCCCCGGACCGTGACTCTTCACGGGTGACGCGCCGGGGTGAACCTGTTTCGCCCTGCCCTTGATCGCGTCGTCGTTTCCAGAATGGAGACCGACCCATGCCCTCGATGGAGCTGGCGCCCCCGCTGTACCCCTGTCGCTCGTACGCCTTTTTGTACCCCGCCAATGAATCTATGCAGCCACGTCGACTGCTGGTGACACGCGTGCGAGACATTCATGAGGGACATGAGCCCGATGCACAATGGTTGATCACGGGGATCGACCTCGACCACCGAACCGAAGCCTCTTTCCAGTTCGATACGATGAGACACGTCCAACCGATCCCGGAAATGAGTATCCGTGTCCGGGGCCGGTAAACA
>Ga0265327_10003531_pt1 | contig 14813 bp, 17 predicted proteins | sample 41621metaG_FD_202089 | JGI IMG/M metagenome (GOLD analysis project Ga0265327, IMG submission 202089) | Rhizosphere microbial communities from Carex aquatilis grown in University of Washington, Seatle, WA, United States - 4-16-21 metaG | ecosystem: Host-associated > Plants > Roots > Rhizosphere... | reverse complement strand
CATCACGCCGAACCTGTTCCCCGGCGTGTCGATCTCCGCTGACCTGGGCAACGGTCCGGGTATTCAGGAAGTCGCGACGTTCTCGGTGGACGTGTCCGGCCCGGCCGGTGCCGTCGCCGTCTCGAATGCCCATGGCACCGTGACCGGCGCGGCCGGTGGCGTGCTGTTGCGTCCCTTCGCTCGCCTGATCGCCAAGACCGGTGACTCGGTGACGACCTACGGCGAACCCTGGAACATGAATTAGCCCTGAAAAGGGTATGAGTAGGGGCGCGCAGCGCTTTTACTGAGCGCCAACGACGTACTTTGGGGCGGCGTTGACAGACCGAATCGGTCCGTCAACGCCGCCCCGTCGTTTTGCCGGGCGTTGACAGTGAACAGCAGCCCCGGGAGTGGAGAATTGACGGCGTTCGGTCGTGTGGTGTTGGTGGTTCTGGTCGGGGTGTCGTCGTTGTTCCTGGCGGCGGGTACGTCGCACGCGGGCGTCGACAATGAGCTGAGCCTGGTCGACGGCCAGGATCGGACGCTGACCGTGCAACAGTGCGACACGTTCCTCAATGGCGTGGTCCCGCTGGACCGCAACCGGCTGACGCGTGAGTGGTTCCACTCGGGCCGGGCGAAATACAACTGCAGTGGCGCCGGGTGCGAGGAGTTCGCCGGGGCGTTGGAGCTGGGTTACCAGATCGGTTTCCCGTGGTCGCTGGGTGTGGGTATCAATTTCAGCTACCAGACGCCGAATATCTTGCTGGACGACGTGACGCCGGCGACGCTGACGGGCCAGGGCTTTGGTGGCATCATCACGCCCAATCTGTTCCCGGGCGTGACGATTTCGGCGGACCTGGGCAACGGGCCGGGTATCCAGGAAGTCGCGACGTTCTCGGTGAATGTATCGGGCCCGGCCGGCGCGGTCGCGGTGTCCAACGCGCACGGAACCGTGACCGGCGCGGCCGGCGGCGTGATGCTGCGTCCCTTCGCGCGGCTGGTCTCCGAGACCGGTGATTCGGTGACCACCTATGGCGAACCCTGGAATATGAACTGAGCCGAGCGGTCCGCACCGGCCTACGACACAGCCCCGGCCAGGAGCCGGGGCACCGACGTGGAGCTACTGGTCGTTGCCGGTGTCCTTGCTGGTGGTGAGCAGATCGCGGATCTCGGTCAGCAGTTCGACTTCCTTCTTGACTGCTTCTTCTGTGACGGTGCGGAACCGGCTGTACGGCAGCACGACCACGAAGTAGATGACCGCCGCGACCAGGACGAAGTTGATCGTCGCGCTCAGGACGGCATTCAGGTCCATGTAGTTGTCGCCGAGCAGATGGATGCGCAGCACGCCGTACGAATGGTCGCCGCCGGCGCCGATGCTGGAGATGAGCGGCTGGATCACCTGGTCGGTGAATGCCTTCACCAGCGTGGTGAACGCGGCGCCGATGACCACCGCGACCGCCAGGTCGACGATGTTCCCTTGCATGAGAAACGCCTTGAAGCCCTTGAACATGACTGCCCTCCCTGTGATACGTCCTGTACCCACGAACGGTAAGACTGACCTCGGCTTCGCGCAGTAGTCGGCGGCCTCACGACCGCAACAGATGCGATCCGGTGACGAAATCGAAATCGTCCGCCGGGCAAATTTCGTGGCTCAGTGCAGCGTGACGGTGATCGCCCGGTGCAGAGCCGCACCGGCGACGGTGTTGGCGCTGTGCCGGGGCAGGGCCACCAACACGACGCGTTCGTCGGCGCTCGTCGGTGTCTTGCGGCGTTCGGATACCAGCACCACCCGGGCATCGGTCGCGATGACCTCGGCTGCCGATTGATCTGCTGCGGCACCGGTGTTCTCCGGTCCAGCCAGGACGTCGACGACGTCGCCCGCGCGCAACAGGTCCGGGAGGGCGGGGTCGGCCAGATGCAGTGGCACCATGCGCGCGTCGGGACCGGCGGCAGCCGTGGTCAGCCGGGAACCGAGCAGCCGCACGTCGGTGATCACCTCACCGCGTCGTGTGGGAGCGGCCAGCGTCGAGCCGACCGCGGCGCTCGGCTCGCGCAGCGCGCCGTCGGGAATGCCTGGCGCGGAACGGGATTCGACGATGACGTCATCGACGGTCAACGTCGACCCAGGGGAGATGTCGTGCTTGGCGACGACGACGCCGATCTGGCCGTCGCGAGGATCCGGACGGAACTCGATGACGGCCGCGAGCACCACCAGCAGTCCAGCGGCGACGCGGCGCGCAGCGGTGGTCCGGGCCCAATCAGGCCGCAATTTCTGTGTCAGTCGGCCCAGCAATGGCGCGTCGAGTGAATCCCCCATGCCGCAACGGTAGGGATTTCAGCCGGGAAACACAGGCCGGAAGGTATGCAGCCTGTGGATAACTCAGCTGGACGCGGCGGCGGCCGGAGCGGCCGACTTGGTGCTGCTGCTCGATGCGGACGACGACGAAGAGTCCGACGAACTGGAGCTCGACTCGGTCTTGGCCGGAGCGGCCGCGGTGCTGGAGCTCTTCGAGTCGCGGCTGTCGGTGCGGTAGAAACCGCTGCCCTTGAAGACCACACCGACGGAACCGAACAGCTTGCGCAGCCGGCCGTGGCACTTGGGGCATTCGGTCAGTGCGTCATCGCTGAATGCCTGAACCGCGTCGAACCGGTTGTCGCACTCGGTACACGCGTAGGAATAGGTCGGCACGTAAACCTCCGAGGTCGTCAAACTTGTTAGCACTCTACCGGCTTAAGTGCCAAAACAGCTATTCGGTGCCGGCCATTCCCAGGCCCCCGGGCCCGGCGGCCTGGTGACAGGGCCAATCGCTTCCGGGATGGCGGCGGGACACATAGCATTGTGCGCATGACTGGCAACATCACCAAGGGCGGCTGCGACAACCCGGACTGCACCTGCGAGAACTGCAACTGCGGCTCGGGATGTACCTGCGGCAAGGACTGACGTCCGCCCCCAAGACCTAGATTCCCAACTTGACCAGCCCCGACCTCGGTGTCAGGGCGTGTGTCATCGGCACATCGTGCGGCTCGGCGGGCAGTGCCGGCAGCAGGTCGTCGTCGTACACCACCGCCACGAGGAGCGCGTCCGGCGCGGCCAACGCCAGTGAGCGGTCGTAGAAGCCGGCGCCGCGGCCCAGCCGGACGCCGGCACGGTCGACGCCGAGCGCAGGGACCAGAATCACACCGGCCTGCCGGATGGCGTCCGGTGGCAGATGCGGCGTCGCCGGTTCGAGCAGCCCGAATTGCGCTTCGGTGAGATGCCCGGGGCGATACCAGCCCCAGCTCAGTGGCACATCGGGGCGAGTCACCGGCAACAACACCCGGGCGCCGGCCTCGACCAGAGCGTCCAGCAGTGCGGGTGACCCCGGCTCGGTGCCGATCGGCACGTAGGCGCACACCACGCCGCCGTGCCCCGCCAATTCCGGTGCCCGCCGTGCCAGGGCTTCGGCGTCCGCCTGTCTCTGCTCGGGGGTCAGGGCGCGACGTCTACGCAGGATGGCGCTGCGCAGCTCGCGCTTTCCCTCGGGGCTCACAGTTACCACCGTGTCATATTTGCTCGTGCGGTGTTGTACACCTGTCCAGGTAATGGCCACTTTGACGTTGCCGCCGACCTCGGAAAGGTGCACCTTGGTAGGGCAGATCGAGGCAATGCCGTTATCGTGTGAACAATGACGACACAGACTTCAGTGCCGATGCCGCGCACCGCGGTGGTCCCGGCCGCTGGTCTGGGCACGCGTTTTCTGCCTGCTACCAAGACCGTCCCCAAGGAGTTGCTGCCGGTCGTCGACACCCCCGGCATCGAGCTCGTTGCTGCCGAAGCTGCTGACGCCGGCGGCGAGCGACTGGTCATCGTGACCTCGGAGGGTAAGGACGGCGTCGTCGCGCATTTCGTCGAGGACCTCATCCTCGAGGGAACGCTCGAGGCGCGCGGCAAGCACGTGATGCTCGAGAAGGTGCGGCGGGCGCCCGCGCTGATCAAGGTGGAGTCGGTCGTGCAGGCCGAGCCGCTGGGCCTGGGCCACGCAGTCAGTTGCGTAGAGCCGGTCCTGCTGCCTGACGAGGACGCCATTGCGGTCCTGCTGCCCGACGACCTGGTGTTGCCGACCGGCGTGCTGGAGACCATGGCGAAGGTGCGTGCCAAGCGTGGCGGATCCGTGCTGTGTGCCATCGAGGTGCCGAAGGACGAGATCAGCGCCTACGGCGTGTTCGACGTCGAGACGGTGCCCGACGCGGCGAACCCGAATGTGTTGCGCGTCAAGGGCATGGTGGAAAAGCCCAAGGTCGAGGATGCCCCGTCGCCGTTCGCCGCGGCGGGACGGTACATCTTGGATCGCGCCATCTTCGACGCGCTGCGGCGCGTGCAGAAGGGCGTCGGCGGTGAGATCCAGCTGACCGATGCCATCGCGCTGCTCATCGAGGACGGCCACCCCGTGCACGTCGTGGTGCACCGCGGGTCCCGACACGACCTGGGAAATCCCGGCGGCTACCTTAAAGCTGCGGTTGACTTTGCGTTGGAACGCGACGACTACGGCCCGGAATTGCGGCGTTGGTTGGTCGAGCGATTGGGTCTTGCCGAGCGCTGAGCGCCTGACACCGGCGGTACGGTTGGCCCGCACATGCGCGAGCATGTGGTCAGCCACGGTGTACAAGGTATGCAGAAAGGCGAGCTGTGCGTTCGGTTGAGGAACAGCAGGCCCGGGTTGCGGCTGCGGCGGTGGCGCCGCGGCCGGTGCGGGTAGCGATTGCCGAAGCGCAGGGCCTGATGTGCGCCGAAGAGGTGATCACCGAACGCCCGCTGCCCGGGTTCGACCAAGCCGCCATCGACGGCTATGCGGTGCGCAGCGTCGACGTGATGGGCGCGGATTCCGGCGGCGAGAGCGACGTCACTCTGCCCGTGGTCTCGACCATCGCCGCTGGTGAACGTACGCCCACCCGCCTGCAGCCGCGTCAGGCCGCGCGGGTGCAGACCGGTGCGCCGATGCCCACGCTTGCTGATGCGGTGCTGCCGCTGCGCTGGACCGACGGCGGTGAGTCGCGGGTGCGGGTCCTGCGCGGTGTGCGATCCGGCGCGTATGTGCGTCGTACCGGGGACGACGTGCAGCCCGGCGACGTCGCGGTGCGCGCCGGCACCATCATCGGACCGGCGCAGGTCGGACTGTTGGCGGCGGTGGGTCGCGAACGCGTGCTGATCCACCCGCGGCCGCGGCTGACGATCATCTCCGTCGGCGGTGAGCTGGTCGACATCGCCCGGACTCCCGGCAACGGCCAGGTCTACGACGTCAACTCCTATGCACTGGCCGCCGCGGGCCGCGACGCCGGCGCCGAGGTGAACCGCGTCGGCATAGTGGACGCCGACCCCAAAATTCTTCGCGACGTCGTCGAAGGACAGCTGAGCCGGTCGGAACTCGTGGTGATCGCGGGCGCCGTCGGCGGCGCGGCGGCCGAGGGCGTGCGCGCGGTGCTCGCCGAGCTGGGGGAGATGGAGGTCGCCCGGATCGCGATGCACCCCGGATCGGTGCAGGGCTTCGGCACGCTCGGGCGCGACGGCGTGCCGGTCTTCCTGCTGCCGGCGAACCCGGTGAGTGCGCTGGTGGTTTTCGAGGTGATGGTCCGTCCGTTGATCCGGATGTCGCTGGGCAAGCGGCAACCGATGCGGCGCGTCGTGCCGGCCCGCACGTTGTCACCCATCTCATCGGTGGTGGGGCGCAAGGGATTTCTGCGCGGCCAGTTGATGCGTGACCAGGACACCGGCGAATATCTGGTGCAGGCGCTGGGCGGCGCGCCGGGCGCGTCGCACCTGCTGGCCACCCTTGCCGAGGCCAACTGCCTGGTGATCGTGCCCACCGAGGCAGAACAGATTCGCACGGGTGAATCGGTCGACGTGGCCTTTCTTGCTCAGCGTGGCTGATCCGTGAACTTGCTGCGTTCGAGTGCGATACATCCGGGCTGGCCGTTGTCGGTCGGCCCGATCCGGGTGCGGGCCGGGGTCGTCCGGTTGCGGCCGGTGCGGTTGCGTGACGGTTCGGTGTGGAGCCGGATGCGGCTGACGGATCGTGCGCACCTGGAACCCTGGGAGCCGGTCGGTGAGGTGGATTGGACTGCGCGCCACGCTGTTTCGTCATGGCCGGCCCTGTGCTCAGGTCTGCGTTCGGAGGCCCGGCGCGGGCGCATGCTGCCGTACGTCATCGAGTTGGACGGCGAGTTCTGTGGCCAGCTGACCATCGGAAATGTGACGCACGGAGCGCTGCGGTCGGCGTGGATCGGCTACTGGGTGGCACGTCAGTTCACCGGTGGGGGCGTTGCGACAGCGGCGCTGGCGCTGGGGGTCGACCATGCCTTCGGTCCGGTCGGCCTGCACCGGATCGAGGCCACGGTGCGGCCGGAAAATGGTCCGAGCCGGTCGGTGCTGGCGCGAGTGGGCTTCCGCGAGGAGGGCCTGCTGCAGCGTTACCTGGAAGTCGACGGGGCGTGGCGGGACCATCTGCTCGTGGCCAAGACAGTGGAGGAGATGGTCCAGTCGGCGTCATCGGCGCTGGTCAGGGATGGTCGAGCCACCTGGGTCTGAGCAATTCGTGCGGTTTGTGCCGGGAATTGTGCGCAAATCGCAAATGCAACTGTGTTGCAGATGTGACATCTGTGACTGATGTGCTTGTAAGTAGCGAATTACAGGTGTGTAATTGACCCTGGCGCGTCGGCTTCGGATGCGCTGGTCACAGACCTAATCTGATGGGGAAAGGAGCCGGCGACATGCCAAGCATCCCCCAATCTCTCCTGTGGATATCCCTCGTTGTGTTGTGGTTGTTCGTACTGGTGCCGATGTTGATCAGCAAGCGCGAGAACGTCCGCCGGACGAGCGATGTCGCATTGGCGACCCGCGTGCTCAATACGAACGGCAACAGCCGACTGCGACGCCGCAGTGGGCCCGCCGCCGGTCACCACAGCGACCCGCACTGGAAGCAGGACGAGGACTTCACGGCTTTCGAAGAAGACTTCGCGCGTACCGATGCGACCACCGACTCGATCCCGGTCGCCGACCCCGAAGCGGATAAGACGCGTTCGATGGTGGTCGTCGAGCAGGTCGTCGTCGAAGAGTCGGAGTACCTCGACGTCGAGGTCGTCGAGATGGACTCCGGTGCGCTGCCCATCGGCGCCTCGGGTCGCATGAAAGCCGTCCCCGAGCCTGAAACCGCCGAACAGCCAACGCTTTTCGACGAGGTCGCGACGCCGACCATGGCGATCCGCACCATCTCTGAGGCCGACTTCGATCCGGAGGAGGCGCTCACCGATGAGATGGCGGCGGCGGCGGAGCCTGAAGAGGCGGAGCCGACCACCGACGTCCACGAGGCCATCGCAGCCGACGACGCCGACGACGCCGACGAGGTTGTCGAGGAGCAGGCCGAGGCGGAAGCCGAGGCTGACGACGGTACCGAGCACGACTACGAGTACGTCGACGACACCTCGGGTGTGGAAGCGGTGTCGGACGCCGAGCCGAAGCTGGCCGAGTCGATGTCCCAGGCACGCCGCAACCGTTACGAGTCCAAGGCCGCCGTCGCGGCCGCCGAGCGCAAGTACCGCTTCCGCAGCCGGATGCTGTCCGGCATGGCGCTGGCGATCCTGTTCACCGGCATCGCCGCCTACTCGCTGTCACCGGGCATGTGGTGGGTCTGCGGCATGGTCAGCATCGTCTCCGTGCTGTATCTCGCGTACCTGCGCCGTCAGACGCGTATCGAGGAGCAGCTGCGGCGCCGGCGTGCGCAGCGGATGATGCGGTCCCGGCACGGCGTGGAGAACACGCAGGACGAGGAGTTCGACGTCGTCCCCTCTCGCTTGCGGCGTCCGGGCGCCGTAGTGCTGGACATCGATGACGAGGATCCGATCTTCGAGCACCTGGAATACACCCGGATGGCCAGGGACTACGACCTGCCCCGAGCGGCGGGACAGTAACTCGGTTTTTATGTGACGGACCGGTACTGGTAGCCTTTGCTTCCGGTACAAGGGGCTATAGCGCAGTTGGTAGCGCGTCTCGTTCGCATCGAGAAGGTCAGGGGTTCGATTCCCCTTAGCTCCACAGAGATTCAGCTGGTTCGGTCTGCCCGGATCAGCGGCGCGCTCCGCTGGGGGGAGCGCATGCGGCGGTCGGAGATTTCGAGGGGGAATCTACGTGGTCGACGATCAATCTGGTGCTGACGCGGCTCCTGTCAATCCGCGGACGTCACGTCGCTGGTTGCTCGTCGTGGTCGTCGTGATCGTGGTCGCGGGCGTCGCCGTTGCCGGGTCGCAGACACGCTGGTTCGGCCTTCGTCCAGACCCTCGCGAGGCCGTCGCCATCGACCGCTGTGAGGACGCCGTGCGCCATGATTTGGCGGTTCCGAATCAGGCCCACTTCGACCGCGTCAGGGCGCGGGCGGACATCGTCACCGAAGATGATCATGTTCGCCTCGGGTTCGACGCTTCGAAGGTCGCTGCCATGTGGGGAGTATCGGGCTCGGTGGCTTCGCCCGGACGTTCGGGACAGCCGGCTACGCTGGAGTTCGCCTGCCGCGCAGCATTTTTCGATGGCCGACCTGTCACTGCATCCGTCAACTACGGGAGCGCGGACCTCTCCGGTCAGCTCGGAAAGCGCAGCTGACAGAGTCGACCCGGGTACGCGATCGGCGTCGGGAGTGCTCGAAAACCCGGGTAGTGTCGGTTATGAACGAGAATGCCCTTGGGGGAGGTTATTCATATGGCGGGGAACGCAGTCGCGGTCAATCTCGGCGAATTGGACCGGTTCATCGGTCAACTTGCGGCATTCTCGCGTGACATCGACGCTAAGGTCGACAGCCTGGCAAGCCACATCGACGGCCTGCACGCGCAGTGGCACGGCACGGCAGCCCAGGCGCATGCGAAGGCGCACGCCGAATGGGCGCAAGGCGCCCAGTTGATGTCCGACGGTATTCGTCGTCTCGAAGAGGCTTCAGCCAACGCGCACAGTGCATTCACCACGACAGTGCAAGCCAACAAGGCGTTGTTCTCATGAGCGGTGAGCTGCACGTCAACCCCACAGATTTGGTACTGACGGCGCAGACCGCGGATACCACTGCCGATGAGATGTTTGAGCGGTACCACGCGATGGCGGCCGAAGTAGCCGGTCTGCTCGACGGCAGGTGGAAAGGTGCGGCCGCTGACGCATGCCGGTCCGCGTGGGACGAATGGAGTGACGGATTCCGCCTCGTTCTCATGGGTCTTCGTGATGAGGCCGACGCGTTGCGCGCTGCTGCCAGTGAATACACGGCTGGCGACGCCCGGGGTGCGGCCGGCGTGTCGTCGGCCGGCCAGGCCATCTGACCTGCGCCGCTTTCAGCGGCTCGCCACGGCCGGCTGCGACAACCCGTTGAGTGAGGACAGTTCCCGGCTGAACCCGGTCGCGGTGTCAGCATCTGTCTGGGTGACGTTGTCGGCCGCCGAGACGATCTTGTTTCCATTAGCCGTCAAGTCATCGATGAAGCTGTTCATCTGATTGTGCAGCTTGTTCGCATATTCAACGAGCCGAGGTCCGGCCGCAAAGCCCGGGTTACCATGCGCCGCTGCCTCTTGTGAAGTGAAGTATTTGTTCGTTTGCGCCTTCGCGGTTCCGGCCAATTCACCGAGACGCTGACCGCTTGCCTTCACTTCGCCGGGTTCGATGTTGATGTCGTCGCTCATCGCATTCCTTATGTTGTCCGGAAGATCGGCTACCAGGTTCTCCTGGGCTGTACGATCTCGATCTTCTGTTGGCCGTACCCCTGCTCGAATTCGGGCAGCCGGCCATTGAGCGGATAGTTTTTGGCCGAATCTGAGTGCTGGGTGTAAAGGACTTCCCCGTCCGGCAGGACTCCGGTCACGACGGCGGCATGATGGGTTTCACCGGCGTGGTGACCTTGGCCGTCCTGGGTCATCGTGTAGTAAACGATGTCGCCAGGTCTCGCTTGATCGGCCGAAACAACTTGACCGCCATGGCCGAGGAAGAAGTCGCGATTGTTCTGTGCCGCTGCCCAGGTCGGGGTGTGCGACATGCCGGGCGGCAGAATGTCTTTGTGGCCCATGGTGCCGTCGCTCCAACCGTCCCGGTCGAAATGACGGGGAAGGAACCATGATTCCTTCTGTTTCATGCCACCGCCATAACTGAGTGAGTCGGAAACGAAATTTGTGCAGTTGTCCGAAAATGAGTCGAGGTCCTGGTTGTTGTAATTTGCGATCGCGTATCTCACCGTGCCGACTGAACTGTAACCACGGTCGGCCCGGTCCATTTGCTTCTTGACGTCGTCCGGAATGCCGTTCAAGTCATAGAGTTCGACAGGACACGCGCGCTCCAAGTCGTATTGCTCCTGGGGAGTGAGTTGACTCCACCATTGTCTGACATCTTCGGGTGGCAACCCATCCGGCAGCGTGTCTCGGATTTCTTCCAAAGCCTTGAGGGTGTTGTTGGCCTGGATTCCTTGGGCTTTGCTGACGTCGCTGGGGTCGTTGTCATTACTCACATCGGTCAGCGCACCGGTGCAGAGTCCGTCGGCTTGGGTGGCCGCTTCGACGGCATCCGCAATCAACCGGTGAGCTTCGGCCAATATCGCCATTTTCGTAGCGAGTTCGTCCTGTGACATGGATGGCGGAGCGGTGATGTCGCCGGTTTCCGAATTGACGATGAACCCGGCGCCTTCCGCCATGCGCACGCCGTTTTCGAGTTCGTTCTGGGCGATGGTAACGGCGTGGCTCAGGGTATCGAGTGGATCGACGGTGGCTCTGGCGAGGATGGATGTGGTTTCGGCGCGGACGGCCAGTGTGGTCAGCGCGTCTTTTGCGAGCGCGCCGACATGGTCGGGCCAATGCTCGTCGAGTGGTTGTACCCCATTGCGATGTATGTCCTGATTGACGCGCTCACACTGCGACGCGGCATTGCGCATGTCATTGGCGGCTGCTGTCCACAGCGCAGGTTGCGCATGGCGCAATTGCGCAAAGTTCACCATCGCTGATTCCCACTTCCCCCAGTGCAGCGGGACGAAGTCCTCGCCTCAATCGATGCTAATTCAGTCGGCGGGGCACGGCTGACACCAAAAATGCGGCGACGCCGCGGACGCCGGGCGCCCTCGAGGACGCTTTTCTCATCGAGCAGGTCAGGGTTCGATTCCCCTTGGCTCCAGAGAGATTGGTAGTTCAGTCTGGTGTGGCTTCGCCGAGGCCCAGTGTCACCGAGGGTCCGGCGAAACGCTTCACAAGCTCGTATTCGGATTGTTTGTCTTTGAGCGGCCAATACCACAATGCGAATGTCACGCGGATCAGCCATTGCGCGGCCAACGGGTCGTGGCTGCCGATCATCTCCTCGGCGAACGTGGCGACCAGTGGCGACGCGGTGACGGCCCCGCTGTCGTGATCGGGCCGGATATCTCCCATGATGAGCTTTCCCAGCGGTTCGGCCCGCATGCAGTCCAACGCGACGACGATGGCGGTCACGATGCGCTCGGTGCCTGCCAGGTCCGCGATGGCCTCGCGAATGGAGCCGACGATTCGTTTCGCGAAACGTGAGACGAGCTGCTCGAGGATAGCGGCCTTGCCGCCTGCGCGGCGGTAGACGGTAGCTGGGGAACAGTGCAGCCGGGCGGCCACCGCGTCGATCGTGAACGCTTCGAACCCGTTGCGGGACACGAGTTCTGAGGCTGCCGACAGGATGCGCTCGAGAGCTTCGGTATTGCGGTCCGCGCCGACCACCCAGTCATGTCGAGGCATATCGTGAGGACCTCCGTCGAGATAGGAGCGAAATCCGTTCTATCACCTTGAGACGTTTTCGGGCTTTTTTCTCACAGATATCGCCTGGTCGGGATGGGATCGTGCTCGGCAACCGCATGCCGGGCCCGTGCCTCGCGTTTCAACTTCGGTGTGATGCGTTGACGGCGCCGATGGCGCGGCCGGACGCTGATGAGGTGCCCACCACGACAATCGTTCAGGCGTCGCGCGGCGCCGCGTCAGCGTTGTCCCCGCTGATTGCCGCTGGCCGGCTGAATGTCTCCGCAGCAGTGCGTGCCCACCGCCTGGGATATCGAGCCTGGACGGGCGCGACCAACACGGACTACGACCCGCTGCACCCGGTCACTGCCGCGCAACCTCACGATGCGTACGCCGCGCTGCATCGGGGTGGCCGGGTGCACTACAGCCCCAGGCGCTCCACCTGGATTCTGCATCGGCTCGACGATGTCCGGGCGGCCCTGCGGGACACCGATCAAGTCACGAGCAGCCAAGGGGTGACCCGGATTCAGATGGTCGCCGACCTCGTCGTGGTGACCGACGACGATCTGCACAGCCGCCTGCGCAAGCAGGTGCAACCCGCGTTCACCAAAGGGGCGCTGGATGGTTGGCGCGCCACCATCGAACAGCTCGCCGCGGAACTCGTCGACGACCTCATCGCCGACCCTGGCGCGGACGCTGTGCAGCGACTGACGGTCCCACTGCCGCTGCGGGTCATCGCCGCGATCCTCGGCATCCCGGATCGCGACATCGCTGACTTTCGCCGTTGGTCAGACGAGAGCACCCGACTCATCAACTTCACCCCGACAGTCCCCGGCCTGATGGACGCCGCGAAGTCCATGCGCGCTGCAATGGCATTGCGCCGCTACTTCTTGCGGCATCTGAAGACCGGCGAACTCAAGGGCTCCGATACCGTCCTCGGGCGATTGGTTCAACACAGCGCAGACGGCGCCTTAACTGACGAGGCGCTGTTCCAGATTGCAATCCTGCTCCTGATCGCCGGTAACGAAACCACGACGAACCTTCTCGGCGGCATGCTCGATACGTACGCGAACAATCCAGACCAGTACGACATCATCCAGGCGAATCCGGACCTCATCCCGCAGGCCATCGAAGAGCACGTCCGGTACACCAGTCCCATTCAGAACCTCTACCGATACACCCGCGCGCCATACCGGGTCGGAGAAGTCACGATCCCTACAGGATCTCGCATTCTCCTGTCGTTCGGCGCCGCGAACCGTGATCCGCTGGCTTTCGACGATCCCAATTCTTTTCGCGCGGAACGCAATCCACGCAACCACGTCGGATTCGGCTTCGGCGCACACCTTTGTCTGGGCGCGCCGTTGGCGCGGATGGAGGCGCAGGCGGTTCTCCGCGAGCTCGTCACTCGGGTCTCACGAATCTCGACGACCGGGCCGACGACGTGGTCCACCAACAGCTCGCTACGCGGACCGACGCGACTCCCGGTCGTTCTTCACCGCTGACCGGGGCTACTTTCGCCGATGGATTTGCCGGCGAAAACCTTTGTGTCCTCAGTCAAATCCGGCGGCATTGTCGGCAGCTGCTTGAGCGCTTTCAGCGCGATGTACAGCTCGGCGGAATCCAGCTTCCGCTCGAAGGTACGGCCGGTCAGCTTCTCGATTCGCCGCAGTCGATAACGGACGGTGTTCGGATGGCAGTGGAGCAGTTGGGCTGCCTGGCTTGCCGACCCGTCGGCATCGAAGTAGACCGCCATGGTCGTGATCAACAACTCGCGGTCGCTGTCGGGCAGATCCAGGACGGATCCGAGGATTTGCTTGCTGATCGCGGCTGCGGTGGTGGGCGCGCTGACCACCAGCATCGGCAAGGGACTGTCGTCGAACACCGTCACCTCGGCTATGTCGACCCTCCCGGCGCTGAGCGCGTTCCGGGCCAGATGCAGCGCATGTGGAGTTTGATCAAGCCGGCTGAACGATGGGCTGACGCCGACGCGGCTGGTGGCGAGGGACCTCAGGACGTCGACGAGCTCGGTCATTCCAGCCGCGCTCCGCATGGAAACGATTCCGAGGTGCAGGTCGGGTGTCAGGCGCCACGCCGAGCCGATATCGCGAGCTCGCAGAACGGGTTCGACATTCGGCAGGGCGTGTCGAGCGAGTCCGGGAGCGTCGGCCGCCACTACGGCGAAGGTCCCTTGATAGGGCAATGCCAACAGGTCGGCGGCGTCGTGGACGGTCTTGGCATCGCCCATCCCGCCTTGTAGCACTGCCTCGACAAGTGCCGAACGCTCCTGGTCGCGCCGGAGCATCAACAGTGCCACGGTCTCGTTGAAAGCGTTCATCATCGCGCTGGTGAAGGTGTCGTGGAACGTCCAGATCTCGCCCGCGATGGCGACCAGGTCGGCATCGGAAACCGATTCGGTCTCCGCTCCAGCGGCGACGATCATCTGCCACATGCACTCGAACGAGTTCCGAAATGCGTTCTGCACCAATGCGAGTGGAACCCCTTGGTCGGCGCGTCGTCGGCCCGTGCGACGCGGCGCTTCGAGGTCGAGCAGCGGCTCGTGCGCCAGGTGGCGAAACATGAACTCCAGGTTGGTTCGACACGATTCGTACAGATCGTCCTCGGGAACCAGGCCCCCGCTTCGATACACGTCGATGTTCTGCTGAATCCGGTCAACCAGCACCTGTGCCAGCTCCGCAACGCGGGGTAACAGACTTGCCGCGATCATGCGCCCTGGGTCGGTCGTTTCGGCGGACACCCGTCCAGGGTAGGGGAACTGTCGGGGTCTTTTGTTCCGGCGGACAAATTTGCACCAGGCGTGTGGTTGCCGCCGCTATCGACTCCGGCGTCCTGGCATCTCAAGATGGATTACGGAACAACGTCGCGGATTGTTCGAATGGTGTACGGGTATCCCGACGGTGAGCAAGCTGACAAAGATTGAGGTGGAGTGCTGTGGCAACCGATCAAGAGGAACTGAGCAAGTCCCCGACGCCCGATCCGGCTGAGGACAATGCCTTCTTTCCCTCGCCGTACTCGTTGAGTCAATACACCTCGGACAGAACAGATTTCGGGGGAGTCCAACACGCCGGTGCATATACCGGCGG
>Ga0265327_10003530_pt1 | contig 14815 bp, 14 predicted proteins | sample 41621metaG_FD_202089 | JGI IMG/M metagenome (GOLD analysis project Ga0265327, IMG submission 202089) | Rhizosphere microbial communities from Carex aquatilis grown in University of Washington, Seatle, WA, United States - 4-16-21 metaG | ecosystem: Host-associated > Plants > Roots > Rhizosphere... | reverse complement strand
CCGTCCAGCTCCAGGCCACCCTCGGGGGTGCGGGTGACGGCGCGCACGGCGCGATAGATGTCCGAGGCCGCGGCGCGGTTGAACCTCAGCTCCCGCTGCAGCGCCCAGTTCCGCAGCTCCAGGGTGGAATAGTCCAGATAGCCCAGCTCCACCCGGCGCTTGACCTTCCATGCCGTGCCGCCGGCCAGATAGACCCGGGCGCAGGCAGTCTCGATGGTCTTCTCGGCCTGGCCGGCGAACCAGCGGCCGACCTCGGCCTCCTCAGCGTCGGTCACGGATAGAGCCGCTGAGTGGTCCAGCCCTCACCCGCCCGATGGAAGGCCAGGCGCTCATGCAGCCGGAACGGCCGGTCGCGCCAGAACTCGATCGACTCCGGGCGCACCCGGAACCCCGACCAATGCGGCGGCCGCGGTGGTTTCGACAGGCCGAACTTCAGGCCGAACTCAGCGATGCGTTTCTCGAAGGCCAGCCGGTCCGGCAGCGGCCTGGACTGTTCGGAAGCCCAGGCGCCGAGCTGGGCGGGACGCGCCCGGGTGGCCCAATAGGCGTCGGCCTCTTCCGGCGTCACCGGCGAAACGGTTCCGCGCACCCGCACCTGGCGGCGCAGGGACTTCCAGTGGAACAGCAGGGCCGCCTTGGGATGGGCCGCCAGCTGCCGGCCCTTGGCGCTGCCGAGATTGGTATAGAATACGAAGCCGTCCGGACCGGCGTCCTTCAGCAGCACCATGCGCACGTCCGGCGTTCCATCGGCGTCGACTGTCGCCAGCGACATGCCATTGGCGTCGTTCACCTCCTTGGCCACGGCCTCGGCGAGCCATTCGGAGAACAGCGCCATGGGATCGGTGGCGGTCAGGGGCGGCAGGTCGGCCGCCGCCACATGGGCCAGATAGTCGTCCTCGCTGGGCGAGGCCGGGATGGGGGGCTTGTCGTTCATCGGCGTCCTATAGCGCGGCCCCGCCCTGGCGTCAGGGGGCTAGTGGGCGGCCTTGAGCTCCGCGCAGGCGGCGGGCTCCGAGGTCCACATGGCGTTGGACATCTTCCACACCCCGTCCACCTTCAGGAAGTCGAACACATCGATCCCGCAGTGGTGGGACTTGCCCGCGAGCTTGAACTCATAGGGGGCCCAGACCACGGCCATGGGCCCGCGGATCAGCACGGTGGGCGTCCAGACGCCTTCCTGCATGTCCGGGCCCCCGGCAAGGTGGGCGACCATGTCCCCGATCGACCCCAGCCGCAGGGTGGCCTTGCCGTCGGGGCCGAGGTTCTGGCTGCGGGCCAGGGAGCCTTCGACGAAGATCTCCGACCAGGTCTTGGGGTCGTGGGCCGACATGGCGACAAAGAACCGGTCCAGCTGAGCCAGGATCGCTGTGCGTTCCTTGGCGTCGTCCGGGGCGGCCCGGGCTGGCGCGCAGAGCAGCAGGGCCATGGCGGCGGCGGCGATCAGCGTCTTCATGATGGGGTCCTCAGCCTGGACCGAACCTGGAGCCAGGGGGCCGTCGACGCAAGATCGCGAAAATCGAAAGCTTGGCCGGAGCGCCGGTAACCCTTTGTCCATCTGGGGACGCCTCAATCGCCGGGGATGCCGGGGGGCCTTTTCACGGGAGAGGCCGACATGAACCTGAAGACCTGCGCCGCCATCGCCGGTTTCGCCCTGGCGCTCGGCGCCTGCGCCACCCACTCTGTCCGCCAGGCCGCCGCGCCAGCAGCTGCACCCGCGCCCGACCGCCGATTGGAGATTCAGGCCCAGGCCTTTGAGAGCTTCATGCGGCGCGGCCGCACCATCTCCCCCAACTTCGCCGGTCCAGCTCAGGTGTCCGACGCCCTGGCCACCGGGGCCGCTTATGAGCCGGTCGCCCTGGAGTCGGGCATGATCGCCTATGCCGCCCTGGCCGCGCTGCAGGAGCCGGACTTCGTGGCCGGCGTGCGCGCCCAGGCCCGCGGGCGCGGTGGCGGCGGCCTGGCGCGCCGCCTTACGGCCCGTCCCGATCTCGCCGGGCAGCTGCCAGGCGCACCCGCCGCAGCCGCCCGGGCCAGCGCCGCGCTGAGCCACCAGGGCGAGGCCCTCGACGCCGAGGGTGGTCGGGTCAAGGCGGCGGCCTACGGGATCCAGCGCCAGGCCTGGGCCCGGTCCAAGGTCGCCGATCCCCGCGGCCGGCTCGAACGGGTGAAGCAGATCGCCCGCACCGGCTACCGGCCCGCGGACGAGGATCGCGCCCAGCTCTACCGGGCGGTGATCCAGGGTCCAGGCCGCAGCGCTCCCGCCACACCGGCGGTTCAGCGCGGCGTGGCCCTGGCCGCCCTCAGCGTGCTGGGCGACCACGACTCCGGCCAGGCCCTGGCCAGCGAGCCCCACAGCGCCATGTGCCTGCGGCTCGCCAAGCTCAACTTCCACCAGTGCCTGGCCAGCGCCGGACCCTATTACGAGGACATCTACTGCCTGGGCCAGCACGCCATGATCGACCCCGGTCGATGCGTCGCCGAGGCCGCAGGAGCCAGCCGCCCGGCGCCCCGCCGGCCCTAGGCCGTGGCCAGGCCTTCGGTCTGCAGGAAGTCCAGCACCGCGGTGTTGAAGGCTTCCGGCTGGTCGATATTGGCCGCGTGACCCGCTGCAGGGATGGTCACCAGCTTCGCGCCGGGGATCTTGGCCGCCATGTAGCTGGAGGCGTTAAGGAAGGGGGCGTCATCGGCGCCCACCACCACAAGGCTCGGGACCTTGATCCCCGGCAGGCTTTCGATCACCCGGGAGTCCCGCTGGGCCAGCATGCCCCGGGCGGCGTGGGCCAGGCCCGTGGCGTCGCGGTGGCGCACCAGCCGCCGTTCGGCGCTCTGCTGCGAAAGGTCCCCCAGGCCCTTGGCCTCGAACCGGTCGGCGGTCTTGCGCGCATTGGCGTTCCAGCCTTCCCGGGCCTCGTCGCTGCGATAGCCGGGGCCGGTGTCGATGATCAGCAGGGCCCGGGTCCGCTCCGGATGGGCCCGATGGAACGCCAGGCTCATATAGCCCCCGAGCGACAGGCCGCCGATCACCGCGGTCTTGGCCCCCACGGCGTCCAGCAGGGCGGCCATGTCCGCCACCGTGGCGACCTCGGAATAGGCGGCGGGGTCGGCGGGATAGTCGCTCTCCCCATGGCCACGCATGTCCCAGGTGATCAGCTTGAACTGTTTGGAAAACGGGGCGACCTGGCCGGCCCACATCTGCGAGGTGGAAGAGAAGCCGTGGGTCAGCAGCAGGGCCGGGCCCTCCCCATGCACCTCGTAATAGATCTCCACCCCGTCCCGGTTCAGCTTCGGCATGGTGCGCGCTCCCTGTTTTGACGACTGTCGCGCCCCGCGCGCGGCGGGGCAACCGCCCTTGGTCTTAACCCCGCATTGACGCCACCCGCCCCATTCTGGCGGCGATGAGTGGCCTTCCCGGTTCCATGGATATCAAGCGGGCGCGCGATGTGCTGCGCGTGCCGATCCGTCATGGCCCGGCGGACCTGCGCCGCGCCTTCCGCGAAGCCGCCAAGCGCGCCCACCCGGATCGTCCCGGCGGCGATCCCGACCGCTTCCGTGAGGTGGTGGAGGCCTTCCGCGTGCTGCAGACCGCCGAGGCGGCGCGGCTCAAGGGTCGGCGCATCGTCCAGCCGCCCGTGGTGGCCCGACCGGCCTCCGCCGTAGGCTCCACCACCCTCACAGTCAGCCCCCTGGTGTCCGTGACCGGCGGCCAGCTGGAGCATGTCCTTCCCGATGGACGGCGCATCCGCCTGACCGTTCCCCCTGGACTTAGAGCCGGAGACAAGGTCCGGGCCGGCGACCAACACCTCACTGTGGCGGTGCGCGGCGATGGCGGCATCCTGGTGCGCGGCGATGACGTCTGGATCGACGTGACCGTCGACCCTCAGATGCTGGCCGAGGGCGGCCGCATCGCCCTCGACACCCCCTTGGGCCGCCGCGTCGTCTGGATCACCCGCAAGGTGGGCGAACGCGGCCTGGTTCGGCTGGTGGGCCAGGGACTTCCTGCCCGCGGCCGCTGGCGCGAGGGCCACCTGTTCCTGCGGCTCACCCCGACGCCGGCCGGCAAGACCCCGTCCGCCGCCCGCACCCTGCTGCGCCGCTTCACGGCCGCCTGGGCGGCGTGAGGCGCGAGGCGTCCGCCGAACCCTTCCGGGCGCGCAGCCGCTAAGCTACAAGCCCCCCATGTCGCACAACAGCTTCGGCCACCTGTTCCGTGTCACCACCTGGGGCGAGAGCCATGGGCCGGCCCTGGGCTGCGTGGTGGATGGCTGCCCTCCGGGGCTGAAGCTCACCGCCGAGGACGTGCAGGTCTGGCTCGACCAGCGCCGTCCGGGCCAGGGCAAGTTCGTCACCCAGCGCCAGGAGCCGGACGCTGTGAAGATCCTGTCCGGCGTGTTCCAGGACGAGCGCACCGACGGCCAGGTCACCACCGGCACGCCCATCTCCATGATGATCGAGAATGTCGACCAGCGCAGCCGCGACTATTCGGAGATCGCCCAGTCCTTCCGGCCCGGCCATGCCGACTACGCCTATTTCGCCAAGTACGGGGTGCGGGATTATCGGGGCGGCGGCCGGGCCTCGGCCCGGGAGACGGCGGCCCGGGTGGCGGCTGGCGCGGTGGCCCGCAAGATCCTGGACGGGGTGACCCTCCGCGGCGCCGTGGTGCAGATCGGGCCCCACGCCATCGACAGGTCCCGGTTCGATTGGAGCCAGACGACGGAGAACCCGTTCTGGTGCCCGGACCCGGAGATGGTTCCGATCTGGGAGCAGCACCTGGAAACCATCCGCAAGTCCGGCTCCTCCACCGGCGCCATTGTCGAGGTGGAGGCCTCTGGCGTCCCGGCCGGCTGGGGCGCGCCGATCTATGGCAAGCTCGACGCCGAACTGGCGGCCGCGCTCATGTCCATCAACGCCGCCAAGGGCGTAGAGATCGGGGCGGGGTTCGCCAGCGCCGAACTGAGCGGCGAGGAGAACGCCGACGAGATGCGCATGGGCAATGACGGGCCGGTCTTCCTGTCCAACAAGGCCGGCGGGGTGCTGGGGGGCATCTCCACCGGCCAGGACGTGGTGGCCCGGGTGGCCTTCAAGCCCACCTCCTCGATCCTCAGCCTGCGCCGCAGCATCGACGAGGCCGGCCACGAGATCGACCTGCGCACAAAGGGCCGCCACGACCCCTGTGTGGGCCTGCGCGCCGTGCCGGTGGTGGAGGCGATGACCGCCTGCGTCCTGGCCGACGCCTATCTGCGTCATCGGGCCCAGACCGGGGGTGGGCGCCATCGCCCCGGGAGCCCTGACTGAGCGCTCCGCAAGGTTGTCAGTCAGGCCAGGTTGACGTCGCGTCCCGGTCGATCCGAACCCTGACGCGGGATGGCGCGGAACGTGGTTTTTTGAGTTGACGCGCTTTCCACGGCCCCGCTAATGACAGGGTTCCAGGCCGCGCCGGCTTTTGGGAATCGCGGCTGACCGGCCAAAAAATTCGTTTGTTTACAGGGCCCTGTCAAAGCACGTGCGCCTGGATCTGCTGAAAATCCTGATCGTCGACGACATTCACCACACCCGGGTGATGCTGGCCGAGATTCTGCGCGCGGTCGGGATCAACCAGACCATCGAGGCAAGCGACGGCGCCCAGGCCCTGCAGCTCATGCGGGGCCACTCAGTGGACATCGTCATGACCGACCTGGCCATGAGCCCCCTGGACGGCATCGACTTCGTCCGCCTGCTGCGCAATTCGCCCGACAGCCCCAACCAGATGATCCCGGTGATCATGGTCACTGGCCACCTCACCGTGCGGCGGATCGCCGAGGCCCGGGACGCCGGGGTCAACGAGTTCGTCGCCAAGCCGATCACCGCGCGCAACGTCCTGGACCGCCTGCGGCTGATCATCGACCAGCCCCGCCCCTTCGTGCGCACGGACGACTTCTTCGGCCCGGACCGCCGCCGGCGCAACGATCCCGACTATGCGGGGCCCATGCGCCGCAAGGCGGATGGCCCCGTGCCCCGGGTGCGCGGCGCCTGAGGCGATCCGTCGCCGCCCCGCGACGCAAGGTCTGGCGCATAGCTGGGCGTCAGTTCCGGAGTTCCCCATGCCGCGCTTTCGCTTCGCCGCCACCCTGGCCCTGCTGGTCGTCGTGAGCGCCAGCCTCTCCGGCTGCCTGGCCATGGCGGTGGGCGGCGCGGCCGTCGGCGTCGCGGGCGCCGCGGTTGGGGTCGCGGGGACTGCGGTGGGCGCCACGGCTCATGGGGTCGGGGTCGTCGTGGGCGCCGCCACCGGCGCCGGCAAGTCGAAGTCCGACCGCTAGATCAGGATAGATTCCGGCCGCCCCCCACCCGGTCATCCCGGCGAATGCCGGGACCCAGATCGTATGGCGCCGGCCTTGTCCAGCCGCCCCTGCGCCCTTTGACCTGGGCTCAGAGCTCTAAGATCTGGGTCCCGGCATTCGCCGGGATGACCGGTGGAACGGGCGACTCCACACAATCCTATCCCGGTCCACGATTTCCGCCTCAGCCCACGTCCATCGCGCAGCTCTCGCCGATGGTGGGGCGGGAGACCACCACCCGGCACAGGCCCGGGAACGTCCCCTTCAGGCGCTCGGCGAAATAGAGGCACAGGTGCTCCAGAGTCGGACGCTCCAGCCCCGGCAGCTCGTTCAGCAGCCGGTGATCCAGCTCGGCCGCCACCCCGCGCAGGGCCTGGTCCAGGTCCGCCAGGTCCGCGACCCAGCCCACCGGCTCCTGCGGGACGCCGCGCACCGTGGCCTCCACCCGGAAGGAATGGCCGTGCATGTTGGAATAGGGCCGGTGCTGCGGCCCTTCGGCGAAGAAGTGCGCCGCGTCGAAGGTCGCGGACTTGGTGATTTCGAATTTGGGGGTCATCGGTCGGGGTCAGTGCGGTCCAAAGGGCGTCCCGGCGCGGCGCGCGCCCTAGGGAATGCCGAGGTACTTGTGGGTTTGGACGCTTAAACGCCACCGGGGGTGGGCGAGGCAATAGGCGATCGCAGCCTCGGTGTTGGCGACCCGGTCCGGCCCGTCCATGGGCTGCAGCAGGAAACGCTCGAAATCCCAGCCCTCGAACCGGGCCGGATCGACGTCCTTCTGCGGATAGACCAGCTTAAGTTCCTGGCCGGACCGCTGCGCCACCGGCGCCTGGGCCTTGGGGCTGACGCAGATCCAGTCGATCCCGGCCGGCGCCTCCAGCGTGCCGTTGGTCTCCAGGGCGATGGTGAACCCCTGGGCGTGCAGGGCCGCAATCAGCGCCGCGTCCACCTGCAGCAGGGGCTCGCCGCCGGTGCAGACCACCAGCCGGTTCTCGTCCCCGCCCCGCCATTGGGCTGCGACGGCGGCGGCCAGGGCCTCAGCGTCGGCGAACCGTCCGCCGCCCGCCCCGTCCATACCCACGAAGTCGGTGTCGCAGAAGCTGCAGACGGCGCTGGCGCGATCCTCCTCGCGGCCGGACCACAGATTGCAGCCCGCGAACCGGCAGAACACCGCCGGCCGCCCCGCCTGGCCGCCCTCCCCCTGCAGGGTGAGGAAGATCTCCTTGACCGCGTAGCTCATGCCGGCAGCGCCACCCGCCCCGCCGCCACCCATTGCGCCCAGCCGCGGGCTCGCAGCTCGCAGGCCGGACAGGCGCCGCAGCCGTGGCCCCAGGGATGCAGGGTCCCGCGTTCGCCTGTGTAGCAGGTATGGGTGTGCTCGCGGATCAGCTCCACCAGCGGCTCGCCCCCCAGGGCGCTGGCCAGGCCCCAGGTCTCGGCCTTGGTGAGCCACATCAGCGGCGTTTCAACCACGAAGTCCTGGGCCATGCCCAGGTTCAGCGCCGTCTCCAGGGCCTCAAGGGTGTCGCGCCGGCAATCGGGGTATCCGGAGAAGTCCGTCTCGCACATGCCCCCCACCAGAAAGCGCAGCTTGCGACGGTCGGCCAGGGCGGCGGCATAGGTGAGGAACACCAGGTTGCGGCCGGGGACAAAGGTGTTGGGCAGGCCCTTCTCGGTGATCTCGAAGGCGCGGTCGGCGGTCATGGCGGTCTCGGCCACCGCGCCGAATCCGCGAAGGTCCAGGACGTGGTCCGGGCCCAGCCGCTCCGCCCATTGCGGGAAGTCCGCCGCGATACGGTCGCGCACCACCTGGCGCTGGACCATCTCTACGCCGTGGCGCTGGCCATAATCGAAGCCGACGGTCTCCACATGGGCGTGGCGGGACAGGGCCCAGGCCAGGCAGACGCTGGAATCCTGGCCTCCGGAAAACAGCACCAAGGCGCGGGTGGGTTCGCTCATCGCCCCCATATGCGCGTTCACGACGCGGAGCGGAAGAACCCCCTGGGGAGGCGCGCGATTCGCGCCGTCCGGCCCGGCCGGGTCGCGGCCGGCTGACTGGACGCAGGTATGCGGAAAGCCCGACTGCAGATCGGCATTTTCCTATCTACGGTATGTTTTCTATGGCCAAGCCGGGGATGCCGGACATCATGGTTTCTGATTGATTTACAAGATCTCCAAAGAACGAAGGTCGCTTTTGTACATCCCGTTCGAAAGCGCGGTATTTGAGCCACAATGGAGCTGCTGCAAGCTCCCAAGGTCGTAAGTTATCACCCATAACATTGACGACGACGGTCGCGATGACGAGGTTCCGCCCCGTCCGGTCGCCTCCCCGCGCCCGGGCCTCATTGCATGCGCACACACACAGGTGACGGCGGGCGGCGACACGCCCTTCGTCAGCTTGGGAGGACCTATGACGTCAATCAACAGCCTTCGGCTGCGGACGGTGCTGGCTATGGGCGCTTCCGCCCTCGCCCTTTCCGCCGCCCCCGCCTTCGCCCAATCCGCCAAGCCCGTAGCCGCGCCCGCCGATCAGGGCTTCCAGATCGAAGAACTGGTCATCACCGCCGAAAAGCGCGAACAGACCCTGCAGTCCGTGCCGGTGGCCGTTTCGGCCTACACCTCCAACCAGCGCGACGTCGTCGGCATGACCGGCATCCAGGACTTCGTGAACTTCACCCCGGGCATGAACTATTCCGGCACCGACCGGGTGTCCCTGCGCGGCGCCGGCCGCAACACCTTCTATGTCGGCAACGACCCCGGCGTGGCCGCCTATTCCGACAGCTTCTATTCGGCCTCCTCGTCGGAACTGTTCAAGACCCCGCTGTTCGTGGAGCGCACCGAGATCCTGCGCGGGCCCCAGGGCACCCTCTACGGCCGAAACGCCATGGGCGGCGCGATCAACATCATCTCCAAGCGCCCGGCCCACGATCTGAGCGGCGAGGTCCGTGTCGAGTACGGCAACTATGATCACAGCCGCGTGGAAGGCGTGATCTCCGTGCCGGTGGCAGACAACCTGCGCTTCAAGGTGGGCGGCGGCGTCGAGGACCAGGACAAGGGCTTCATCAAGAACGTCGGCACGGCCAATGAGGGCGGCACCATCCACCGCACCTTCTTCGAGACCCAGGTCGAAGGTGAGCTGGGCGAAAAGGCCACCTTCTGGGCGCGCTACGCCCGGATCAGCTGGGACGACACCACCGGCGTCGGCGATCGTCTCGCCAACACCGTCACCCCCTACGACACCACCCGGGCGTTCCAGCCCATCGGCGGCCTGCTGCCCAACCCGCAATTCGGCTACGGCGTCGCCAATCCGGGGGTGAGCGACCCCTACAAGATGAACACCAACACCAACGGCTATGGCCAGCTGCGCAACAACCACCTGATCACGGTGCAGCTCGGTTATGACCTTGGCTTCGCCGACCTGAAGTATATCGGCGGATACCAGCAGTATAACTACCAGACCGGCGGCGACTATGACGGCACCAGCCGCACCGCGGCCATCGCCATCCCCGGCATGGCGGTCCCCTATTTCCCGGACCAGACCACCGACTTCAACGAGAAGAAGCGCTATTACTCCAACGAGATCAACCTGACCTCGAAGGCCGACGGCCCGCTCACCTGGCTGCTGGGTCTCTACCAGTACCATGAAGAATACGCCCAGCGGATCCAGCTGGCCGATCCCAACCAGACCCAGCTGTCCAACCCCCTGACCCTGCTGGGAACCCCGGCGGCGGCCAATCCCTCGCGGGACTTCGTCGACCAGCAGGCCAGCCTGACCTCCAAGGCCTGGGCGGTGTTCGGTCAGGCCACCTACAAGCTCAATGACGAGTGGTCGGTGACCGGCGGCCTGCGCTACACCGAGGACAAGAAGGAGGGCTTCGAGAGCCAGCGCCTGATCTTCCAGGGCCCGGCCATCGCCGGCGGCGCCTTCGCCTTCGACGTCTCCAGCGATGTCGACCCGGCCACCCCGGGCGTGCAGAACTTCCGCACCCTGTCCAACACCTGGGACGCCGTCACCGGCACCCTGAATGTGGACTGGACCCCCGACCGCGACACCCTGGTCTATGGCAAGTACAGCCGCGGCTATAAGTCGGGCGGCTTCCTGCTCGGCACCCTGGCCACTCAGCCGGAAGCCCGCCAGGAAAGCGTCAACGCCTTCGAGGTCGGCGCAAAGGAAACCATCGCCCACCGCCTGGTGCTGAACGGCTCGGTGTTCTTCAACGACTACAAGGACCTGCAGCTCAATCTGCAGCAGTTGAACGCCGCCGGCACCGCGGCCGCCAACAACTTCGTCAATGTCGACGCCCAGGCCTATGGCCTCGAGCTCGAAGCCATGTGGCAGCCCATCAAGCCGCTGCAGGTGATCGCCTCCTACGGCTATCTCCACACCGAGATCACCAAGGGCTGCTGCTTCTATGACCCGGCGGATCCCTCGGCCCTGCTGGCGGGCGCCAAGCCCCAGGGCGGCACGGCGGTCACCAACCACGTGCTGCTGGTGTTTCAGAACCTGAAGGGATCCCAGCTCTTCCAGTCGCCGGAGAACAAGTTCGCCCTCAATGCGAACTACACCTTCGACTTCACGCCGGGCTCGCTGGTCCTGTCGGGCACCTACACCTGGACCGACAGCACCATCTACCAGCCGTTCAACGACCCGGCCTTCCAGGTCCCGGCCTACGGCACCGCCGACTTCCGCGCCCTGTGGAAGGACGCTCACTCCAAGTATGAGCTGATCGGCTTCGTGAAGAACGCCTTCGACGAAAAGGGCTACACCTCCACGGGCTCCACCAATCCGTCCGCCGTCTTCGGCGATCCCAATCCGGGTCTGGTGGTCGGCGGCGTCGGCTATCTGCGTCAGACCGGGGTGAGCATCAACCGTGGCCTGATCCAGCCGCGCACCTACGGCGTCGAGGTCCAGTACCGCTTCTAAACTTCGGGTTTCCTCCCCGAATCGACCTGGCCGGCGGGGCGACCCGCCGGCCTTTTTCGTGTCCGGACGGCTGACGCCTGCGCCAGAAACGTTGTCGTGCCCGCGCGGCCGCCGAATTTAACGTCTCCGCAAGCGCTTAGGCGCATCCTGCGGCTAAGTTCTTAGGGCGCCCCTCCAGTTCATGTCCTTGCCGGATTTCTTCTTCGAGCGCGTCACCAGCGAGATCCATCAGCAGATGGAGGGCGTGCTGGCGCTCGCCGAACGCCTGTCGCGGCAGCACCTGACCGCGGACGCTCAGACCTGCGTCGCCGGCGTGGCCGAGGCCGCGGCCACCGTCCGCCAGATTGTCGCCGCGAGCATGGACCTCAAGACCGCCGCGACGGAGGGCCTGGCCTTCACGCCGGAGCCCAAGCGGCTGCGCGACCTGGTGGATGACCTGGAAGCCCGCTGGGGCGAGCGCGCCCAGGCCTCCGGCGTCACCCTGCTGGTCTCCTATGACGGCGATCCGGAAGCCACCGCCATTCTGGACGCCGACCGCACCCTGCAGGCCTTTGACGGATTCATCGCCCAGGCCCTGGCCGGGGTCCGCCGCGGCGCGGTCGAGGCGACGCTGAAGGCCATCACCGACGGCGACGTCATGCGGCTGGAAGGCCGCGTGCGGGGCGGCGGGGATCGCGATCTCGGCGCCCGGGCCCTGGACATCCGCGAGATCGAGGCGCTGTTCGGCCTGGAAACCGCCCTCAGCTTCGCCCTCGGCAGCTCCATCCTCAAGGCCATGGACGGCCAGATCCGCAGCGAGCCCAACGCCGGCGGCGGCGAGACCCTGGTGTTCGAATTCTCCGTCCCCCGCGCCATCGAGGCCGCGGCGCCGAACGAAGAAGCCTCCAGCGGCCGCACCGCCCACATCCTGGTGGTGGATGACAACGCCACCAACCGCATGGTGGCCGAGACCCTGTGCGAGATGTTCGACTGCACCACCGAATCCGCGGTGGACGGGGTCGAGGCCCTGGAGGCCGCCCGCACCGGCCGCTTCGACCTGATCCTGATGGACATCAAGATGCCCCGCATGGACGGGGTCACCGCCACCTACGAAATCCGCCAGCTGCCCGGCGACGCCGGCCGCGTGCCGATCATCGCGCTCACCGCCAACGCCGATCCCGACGACGCCGCCGGTTATCTCAAGGTGGGCATGAACGGGGTGGTGGAGAAGCCGATGAAGCCGGAGAACCTGCTCCGCGCCCTGCAGGAAAACCTCGCCCGCGAGACCCAGGTCGCGGCCTGAGCCAGGGTGCGCGCGCCGCACCCCCCCCGCCGCTCCGCCGCAAGACGCCGGATCCGGAGTCTGGGCGGGAGAGACCCGCATCACGCACGAATTCACTATCCGAGGACGATTCGGCGGCGCTAGACTGCGCAGCTAGAGTAAAGCTTAGCGCCGCGGCGCCTCCGCGAGGTGACGGAGGACGCTATAGCGATGCGTATCGGACTGTTGTTGAGCGCGGCGCTGGCCGCGACGGCTGTGGCGAGCGCAGCCAGCGCTGCACAGGAACTGGTCAACGGCGCCTTCGCCACCGGCGACTTCACGGGCTGGACCCTTACGCCGACGGCGAACGGGACGCTGGGCTTCGGTGCGCCGCCCGCGGTCGCGCTGTTCAGCGTGGTCAGTGGGGTCCCGCAGAACGCAGCACGGCTGGCCGTCGGTAATGTAACCTTCGTTCCGGGCGACTTTGAAGGCGGCAGTCTCAGCCAGACCTTTTCGACAGGCGCTGGTGAACTCGTCTTTTCTACGGACGTCGCGATCACCGCCGTGCATGGCAGCAACGCAAATGGGGGAACGATTTCGGTCCTGCTGGACGGCGTGAGTCTCGACAGCTTCAGCGTCGGCTCGATCAGCACCGGAGATATATTCCGCGACCAGCTGAATTTCGACCAGCTGGTGCTGGCCGGCTCACACACCCTGTCGATCCTGGCGGTACGCGACTTCCAGAGCTCGGGCGTCTTCGGTCAAACACCCTTCCAGTACATCACCAACGCTTCGGCCGACTTCACGCCTTCTGGCGGCGGCAGCGTTCCCGAGCCGGCTTCGTGGGCGATGATGTTGGCCGGCTTGGGCGCAACGGGTGCGATCCTGCGTCGACAGAGGCAAATCGCCCGGCCACTGGCTTCCTAGAGGTTCGAGCGCCGCCAAACCCGACGCAAGGCGCTGGACGCCGCCGCACGGCCGAACCAGAGTGCGCGCCATTCAAGTTTGGAGTCTGTGCATATGAAGGCGCTCGCGGCGACGTTTGGAACCTTGTTGACGGCCACCACGGCCCTGCCCGCGGCGGCGCAGGAGCTGCGCCCCGACCAGCAGGCGTTCCGCGCCATCTATAAGGAGCTGGTGGAGACCAACACCGCCCATTCCAACGGTAGCTGCACCCTCGCCGCCGAGCGCATGGCCGCCCATCTGAAGGCCGCCGGCTATCCCGACGCCGACATCCACATGTTCAGTGTCCCCGAAGCGCCCAAGGACGGCGGGGTGGTGGCGGTGCTGCCGGGCTCCGATCCCAAGGCCAAGGCGATCCTGCTGCTGGCGCACCTGGATGTGGTGGAGGCCAAGCGCGAGGACTGGACCCGCGATCCCTTCACCCTCATCGAGGAGAACGGCTATTTCTACGCCCGAGGCGCCTCGGACGATAAGGCCATGGCCGCGATCTATACCGACGCCATGGTGCGGCTGAAGGCGGAGCCGAAGCTGAAGCGCACGGTCAAGATGGCGCTCACCTGCGGCGAGGAGACCACCGGGGTGTTCAACGGCGCCGAATGGCTGTCGAAAAACCGCCGCGAGCTGATCGACGCGGCCTTCGCCCTCAATGAAGGCGGCGGCGGGGAGCTGGACGCCGACGGCAAGCCCGTGGCCCTGTCCCTGCAGGTGGCCGAGAAGACCGCCCACAACTACACCCTGGAGGCCCGCAATCCCGGCGGACACTCCTCGGTTCCGCGGCCGGACAACGCGATCTACGAGCTGATCGCCGCGGTTCACAAGGTGGAGACCCACCACTTCCCGGTCCACCTCAACCCCACCACCAAGGCCTTCTTCGAGAAGCGCGCCAAACTGGCCCCGCCGGAGCTCGGCCAGGCCATGACCGCCATCGCCGCCAATCCGGAGGACAAGGCCGCCGAGGCCCTGCTGTCCAAGGACCCGCGCCTCAACTCCACCCTGCACACCACCTGCGTCGCCACCCTGATGGACGCCGGCCACGCCGAGAACGCCCTGCCTCAGCGGGCGAGGGCCAATATCAACTGCCGGATCGTCCCCGGCGAGACCATCGAGCAGACCCGTCTGGCTCTGGTGGAGGCCATCGCCGACGCCGGCGTCAGCGTCACCTCCAAGGAAGACCGCGGCCCCATCGGCCAGCCCAACCCCCTCGACCCCGCAGTGGTCGGCCCGGCGGAGAAGGTGGCCGCCGAGATCTATCCCGGCCTGCCGGTGATCCCGGTGATGTCCACTGGGGCCAGTGATTCCATCTTCCCGGCCTCGGTGGGCATCCCCTCCTATGGGGCGCCCGGCATCATGCGTGAGGCGGACGGCGGCGGGGTCCACGGC
>Ga0265327_10003529_pt1 | contig 14820 bp, 8 predicted proteins | sample 41621metaG_FD_202089 | JGI IMG/M metagenome (GOLD analysis project Ga0265327, IMG submission 202089) | Rhizosphere microbial communities from Carex aquatilis grown in University of Washington, Seatle, WA, United States - 4-16-21 metaG | ecosystem: Host-associated > Plants > Roots > Rhizosphere >... | reverse complement strand
CATGGAATTGCTCACCACCTACGCGATGACCCGCGATGACCGGCTGGCGAAGCGCGCCATCGAACTGTTCGATTTCTCGCGCCGAAACTGGGGCTTCGTCAACGAGCGCTATCCTTCCTTTTTAGCTCAACACTCGCCGACCTTCTCGTTGATCTGGGCCATCATGCTCAACGACTATGCCTTCTGGCGGAACGCCCCGGAGTTCGTGCGCGCCCGGGCGATTGGTCTGCGTTCGATGCTGGAGCATTTTGAGCCTTATGTGAACGGCGATGGTTTGCTGGAAAATCTGCCCGGCTGGCCGTTCATGGATTGGGTGCCGCAGTGGAAGACCGGCAATGCACCCGATGCTGTGAACGGCGTTTCGGCCCTCAACAACCTGCTCTACGTCTATGCCCTGCAAAAATCCGCGGCGGTCGAGGATTCTTTGGGCGAACCGTTGCTGGCGCAACGTCTCCGCGCCAAGTCGGCCCGCATTGCCGCCGCCGTGCGCGCAAAATTCTGGGACGAATCGCGCGGCCTCATGGCTGACAATCTGGCGCACACCCAGTTCAGCGAACATGGCCAGTGTCTGGCGCTCCTCAGCGATACTTTAACCGGAGATCTGGCGCAGCGCTGCTTCGGACAATTGCTGACGGCGCCGGACCTCAAGCGCACCACCATTTACTTCAGTTTTTATCTGATGGAAACCTGGCAAAAATTTGGTCGCGGCGATCTTATCCTGGAGCGGTTGGGTTTTTGGAAGGATTTGGTCAAGCAGGGACTCAAGACCCCGGTCGAAGCGCCCGGTGAAACGCGTTCGGATTGTCATGCGTGGGGCAGCCACCCGCTTTTTCACCTGCACGCCAGTATCGCCGGGGTCCGCCCCGCTTCGCCCGGCTTTCGCACCGTCCGGATTGCGCCCGAACCGGGTGGATTGCCCGGGATCCAAAGTCGCACACCGCATCCCGATGGCGACATCGCTCTGGATCTAAAATTTCAAGCGGGTCGCTGTCGCGGGAGCGTCGAATTGCCGGCGCCAATCACCGGCGTGTTTGTCTGGCAGGGTCGGGAACAAAAGCTGAACGGCGGGGTCAATTCGATCGATCTCGGCCCGTAGGGCTCAAAATCTAAAATCCGGGCGCCGCCGTGTTTGTTCAAGCCTTCTGGCTGTGATACATCGCGACGACCGCCGCCCCGATGGCTTGCGAGAGTTCACCCAGTTCCGCCGCCACCACCTTGACGGTGTCGCGCTGCGGTGCCCAGAGATAGGGCCGGGCGTTTTCGCGGATGATGCGCATGTAACGCTCGCGAAATTCCGGCGTCGTGGCCTCGTGATCCATCAGCCCGCCGCCTATGACGACGATGCTGGTATCTAAAGCCATGACGAGATTGGCCACATGGACGCCCATGACGCGGGCTTGAAAATCGAAAATCTCCAGGGCCAGCACGTCGCCTTTTTGCGCGCGGGTGCGGAGGGAAAGGACCTTTTCCTTGGTGGACGCGGTGGAGGTGGCGAGTTCGTGGCCCGGATGCCGTTTGAGGAATTCCGCAAGTAATTGCGGCAGGCCGGAAATCGTGGTGTAAGCCTCCACGCAGCCCCAGTCGCGACCGCAGCCGCAGGTGAAGGGCTTGCCGGTCAGACCGAATAGTTGCAGCGGCGCGGGCATGTGGCCGGCTTCCATGCCGGCGAGGGTGTCGCCATCCAGACTGAGTCCGTCGGCACCGATGAACGCCGCCCCGAGGCCGGAGCCGGGCATGAGCATCAGGACGGTGGCTTTGCTGTTGCCGCGCGCCAGCCGCGCTTCGGCCACGCCGCCGAAGTTGCCGTCGTTGCCGCAGACCAGGGGCAGGGGACGCCCGGCTATTTTGGCGAGGGCGTCGCGGTAATCGGAATAAACATCCCAGCCGGAGAAGCTGGCGGGCAGGTTCGACGTGATGCTGAAAACACCGTAGCGTTCGTAGGGTCCGGGGATCGAGAGGCCGACGCCGGCGACGTCCGACCATTGCAAGTTATTCTGCGCCAGAAAATCGCCGGCGCCGGCGATCCATGAGGTGATGACCGCTTCGCGGCCTTTTTCCGTATGGGTCGGGCGCTGCAATACCTTGCTTGAAACCGGCTCGCCATTTTCCCAGACGGCGCACATTTTGGTGGTGGTCGCGCCGCTGTCCGTGCCGATGAAAACTTTTTTGCTCATGATGAGGCGTTAAAATGCGGAGAATGGCCTTAAAGGCAAGAATTATTCGCGTCGGCCCGGCCCGCCGCGGTGCCTCGTGCGCTGCGGCACTCGTCACGGTTCGACCAATTGTTTCGGATTATTTGGATGCGCCGTGTGTCCGGCCAATCCGGAAAAGGCCGGCGGCACGAGCTGCTTGTTCCAGTCATTCACGGCGGCATTCAGTGTCTTCAATTTATTTGTCTGCCCCTCCGCCCGGTTTTTGCTTTCGCCCAAGTCAGTGTCGAGGTTGTAAAGTTCATCCGGCTGATTCTGGATGCGAACCAGTTTGGAATCGTTTTCGCGGATGGCGAACTGCTTGCCTCCGCCCATGCGCCAGAACAGTTGCGGATGCGGGGCGTTGGTGTTTGTGCCGGTGAGAAATGGCAACAGATTCACGCCGTCATGGATCGTGTTCGTCGGCATCGGCACTCCCGCCAGCGCCAGGGCGGTGGGAAAGACATCCAGCGAACTCACCGGCAAATCATATCCGCGACCGGCGGGTAATTTTCCCGGCCAGCTCATGACGAACGGCACATGGATGCCTCCTTCATAAACCGTGCCCTTGCCCGCGCGCAGCGGCAGATTGATCGACCCGTTGCCGGTGGCTCCCAGCGGGCCGCCGTTGTCGCTGAAAAAGAAAACCAGCGTCCGTCCCGCCTGGCCGGATTCGCGGAGCGCGGTGAGCACGTTGCCGATGGCGTCGTCCATCAAGCTCACTTGCGCGGCGTATTTCCGGCGCTTGGGATCGGCGATGGATTTGAACTGCGCCAGCCGCTCGGGGGTCGGTTCCAGCGGATTGTGCGGCGCGTTGAAGGCGAGGTAGAGAAACCACGGATTGCTTTTGTGCCGGCGCACAAAGGCGGCTCCTTCATCGCCAAAGGCCTGCGTGAGATGATTCGTGATGTCCACCGGCTGGCCGTTCCGCAAAATCGGCTCGTTGTATTCCGGCCCGGGTCCCACCAGCGTCGGCTTCCAATTGAGGTAATGATGACCGCCGCCAAGAAAGCCAAAGGTCTCTATGAAACCGCGGTTTTCCGGACGAAATTCCGGGGCCGCCCCCAGATGCCATTTGCCGATCCAGCCGGTGACATAGCCGGCGTCGCGCAAAAATTGCGGCAGCAGTTTCTCGGTCGCCGGCAACCCTTCGCGATGATCGTTCGCATCGTACCAGGGATTCTGTTCGTGACCGAAACGCTGCTGATAACGTCCCGTCAGTAGCGCGGCGCGGCTGGGACTGCAAAATGCATGCGTCACATAGCCATTACTGAAATGTAGGCCCTCGCCCGCCAGTCGGTCCAGATGCGGCGTGGGGATGTCCTTGCACCCGTGAAAGCCGATATCCGCATAGCCCTGATCGTCCGAGACGATGACGAGAATGTTGGGCTGCGCAGCGGGATTCGGTGTGTCGGCAGCAGCATTGGCGGCCAGCGCAGCCAGGGTGAGCAGGCCGCCGATGCGGGCGCAAATCTTCTTGTTCATGGGCTGCCGTTAATTTGTGGACCTGCGCGTTAAAGGCAAGAATTATTCGTGTTTCCCGGTTTTAACCCGTTTAACTTGTCGACCGCATGACTCCGTCTGAAACCTTTTCCGCCCTGCTCCGCGGCGATGCGCCCTTGCTTGCGCTGGCGCCGATGCAGGACGTGACGACGCTGGAATTCATGCGCGTCATCGATCGCTACGGCGGGCCGGAGGTTTATTGGACGGAATACTTCCGCGTGCATGGTGATTCGCGGCCGGAGAAATGGATTCTCAAATCCATCACCGAAAACCCCACCCGCAAACCCGTCGTGGCCCAAATCATCGGCAACGACATTCCCGCGCTGGTCCGCACGGCGAAGCTGCTGCAAAAATTTCCCGTCGCCGCGATCGACCTGAACCTCGGCTGCCCCGCGCCCATCGTCTATCGCAAATGCGCGGGCGGCGGCCTGCTGCGCGAGCCGCAGAGGATCGACGCCATCCTCGGTGCCTTGCGCGACGCGGTGACGATTCCGTTCACGGTCAAGACGCGCATCGGCTTTGAATCAGCGGCGGAGTTCGACGCGCTGCTGCCGCTGTTCGCGAAGCATCCGATTGACCTGCTCACCGTCCACGCCCGCACCGTCACGCAGATGTATCGGCCTGGCGTGCGCTATGATTTGATCGCCCACGCGGCGGCGGCAATGCCTTGTCCGGTCTTGCTCAACGGTAATGTCTTCAGCGCTGCGCAGGCGAAACAATTGCTCGCGGAAACCAAGGTTCGCGGTCTGATGATCGGGCGGGGGGCGATCCGCAATCCCTGGCTGTTCGAGCAGATTCGTGCGGAACTGCGCGGAGCGCCGGTGAAGCTGCCGACTGGCCGCGAGGTGCTGGCTTACCTCCGCGAACTGTGGGACAACGAGATCACGCCCGGCGTGAAAGAGTCGGCGCAGGTGCAGCGGATGAAGAAGTTCACGAACTTCATCGGCGAGGGCGTTGGTGTGGAATTTCTGCACGATATTCGCCGCGTTCCGGCGACGGCGGATTTTTGGCGTGTGTGTGAACATTTTCTCAGCCACGACCGACCGATGCCCCTGGAACCGGTGGAAAAATGACGGCGGATTTGTTGTGACGCGCCGGGGTTTCTTGTCTGGAAGTTGCCTGAAGGTGGCGAAACTAATGTGGCAGTCTCCGTTTGACCGGCGATGTTTCCGGCTCTAGTTTTAGGGCGTGTATCTTGGCCAAAAACAGCCCCTTAAACCGGCGATTGGAAATCACCGGATAATTCTTCGCCACCTGATTTTTATCGCGCTGCTGGTGCTGATGGGCATGCTTTCCCGAAGTGGGGCGGCGGCAACGCTCAGGTCAACGTGGACCAAGGGTCACAAAAAAATTCTCATCATTCCTGTTCGTTTCACCGATGCGAACGGCCCGACAAATTCCGATGTCTATGGCATCACGGGCTGGAACAGCCTCACCAATGGCCCAATGCAGTCAGAAATCAATGATTTCTTCCTCAAACAATCTTACGGCCAGCTCTCGGTGGAATTCACCGTCCTGCCATTGATCAATCTTGGCGTCTCGACCAACTACTACACGAACATTCTTTCCGGCACGCCCTACCCCAAGTGGACGGCTTGGGGTGATCCGGGTTCGCTGGCGGACGATGCGCGGGCCAAAGCCCGCGCCGCCGGTTTGGCGAATGGCCAGATGGCGCTCTACGAAAGCGCCAACTATGACCTCGATGTCATCGCGTTGGGTTACGTTCCCGGCCAGGCAGGCGCGGCGTCGGATGGCGGGCGCACGGCCATTTGCTTCGACTACTTCAATGCGTTGCCGCACGAACTGTGTCACTGCCTCGGGTTGCAGCACGCGAATGGCTACTCGCGTGCCACCTTTAATTCGCCGGTGAAATCGGGGACTTACTTTTTCAATGCTTACGGTGATGTCTATTGTCTCATGGGCTGGAAGGAAGGCACGCACACGGCTGCGCCGCCGCCGGATCGCGACGTTAATGCTTTTTTTAAATACGAACTCGGCTGGCTCACATCCGGCAACCTTCTCACGGTGACCAATTCAGGCCTCTATCGCGTCCACGCTTTTGATCAAGGTTCGGTGGATGCGGGGAAAAACTTCGCGCTGCGCGTCGCGCGGGATGCGAGTTACACTTACTGGCTCGATTTCCGCCAAGCCATCACGAACCTGCCCGATGCCAAATGGTCGCAAGGTGGATTGGAAGTTCACTTCGGCGCGGATTCGCCGCGTGCGTCCAGCGGCGCGACGGTTCTCTGGGATATGACGCCGGGCAGTCGGGGGCCGACCAACGCCACGTTTGCCACCATGCACGACGCGCAGCTTCAAATCGGCCGCACTTACTCCGACAACGAAGCGAACCTCCACCTCACGCCGCTTAAAAAAGGCGGTACGTCGCCCGAATCGCTGGACGTGCAGGTCAACTTCGGTCCGTTTCCCGGCAATCAAGCGCCGACGCTTTCGCTCTCGCCCACCAACCTCATCCTCGGTGCCGGTGTCGGGCAAACGTTCACCGCCACGGCGACCGATCCCGATGGCGACACGTTGGCGTATTACTGGGAGTTCGATGATAACCAAACCCTCGGCGGCACGGACTTCGGCGGCGCTAACGGCGATGCCCGGTTCGCGACGAATGGCTTTCATGTGTGGAGTCAAAATGGAATCAATTATGTCCGCTGCACGGTGTCCGACCTGAAAGGCCACACCAAAACCATGTCCGCCACCGTGACGATCACCAACGGCCTGCCCGCACCCGCCACTCTCAGCGGCATGGTGAAGGACGAACTGGGCAACCCGCTCGTTGGTGCGATCGTGAACAATTACCTTTCCGGCGTGGCTTACGGCTCGGCCGGCTTTGCCGGCTCCAGTGTGACCGCGGCCGACGGCAGATATCTCATCGCCGTTCCCGCCACGAATGTTTTTTACCATCTCACTGCCATGTGCCAGGGCTACACATTTACCAACGTGAACGGCCAAGTCATCAGCACCAACTGGGTGGATGCCCGTAGTCTTACCGGTGTGAACTTCATCCGCATGAGAACCACCCGGTCCGTTTCCGGCGGTGTTTACATCGCCGGGCGCGGCTATAATATCACGAATGACGGCACGCTCACCGTGAGCGATGGCACGCAGAACGTGGTCGTCACCAACGGCGGGTGGCAGTTGAGCATTCCCGATGGTTCGCTCGTGACGCTGACCGCCACCGCGACGAATCCCGCCTACACCGTCTCGTCCGATTTCCCCAGGCCCTACACCGTGGTGGATGATGTTTTCACCCTCTCATTCTTCGTGGATGTTCCGGGCGCGATGCCGCTCACCGGCTTCACGTCCAGCGGCACGAACAGCGACGACACCGTGGGCACGGTCAACATTCCCGTGGCCATGACGCTGCCCGCCGGCCTGACGAACTGGCCCGGTCCGCAATCGTTTCCCTACACCATCGACGACAGCAGCACCGCCGAATACGGCGTGGATTACAAGCTGCACGGCGGCATCATCAACTTCTACGGCGGCTTCACACCCGCGCCGTTCAATATCCCGCTCACCATTATTCCTACCGGCGTGCCGAAAAATAAAACCGTGGTCATTAAACTCATACCTGGAAATTCCATCGCCAGCCTCGGTGCGATTTCCACCTTTACCTACACCATCAGCAATCCGCCGCCCGCCGTGAGCGCCGTCAGTGTGACGAACGGCGTTTTCAATCTCACCTGGCCCGCCGTGAGCGCCGCGCACTACACGGTCGAATCCACGCCCACCCTGAACCCGCCCGCGTGGACCAGCCGCGCACCGCACACGAACCTGACGGGCGTTGACGGAACCATGGCCCGTAGCATCAGTCTCGGTGGCGCGACCAATGAATTCTTTCGTGTTAAAATTGAATGAGCGGGGCGGCACGTGCGATTCGCTCGTTGATGACCCGCTTCGCGACCGCTAAGATAAAGCGATGCCGGAAATTTTGATCAACTGCCGCCTATGGGTCTGACCAAGCTGGGCTGGAACGCCGGGCGCGACGAACAGTTCGCGCCGCATGCGGCCAAGGGCTTTGTCCCGGCCCGCGTCGCGGTGGAGGATAAGCATTTCTACCGCGTCTGGACCGTGGACGCGGAACTCACCGCGCAAGTCACCGGCAAGTTCATCCACGAATCGCGCCGTGATCACACCGTTCTCCCCAAGGTCGGCGATTGGGTCGCCATCAAGCTCGTGCCCAATGAGGAGAAGGCCACCATTCACGCCATTCTGCCGCGTCGCACGCAGATTGTCCGCAAGACGAGCGGACGCGATACCACCGCGCAAATCCTGGCGACGAATGTTGAAACCGTCTTTCTTGTCACCGCCGCCGACTCCACGTTCAACGCCGCGCGCTTGGAACGCATGCTCGTCATGGCGCACGAAAGCGGCGCGCGGCCCGTGGTTGTCCTGAACAAAATTGATCTATGCGACGACCTTGAGGCCAAGCTCACGGAAGCGACGAACGCGGCGGGCGATGCGCTCGTGCTGGCGGCCTGCGCGCTTACCGGTCGCGGTGTGAAGAAACTGGCGGCTCTGATCAAGCCCGGCGATACCGTCGTTTTCATCGGCACTTCCGGCGTCGGCAAATCCAGCCTCATCAATCGGCTCTACGGCGAGGACCTGATGCCGACGGTGGAAGTGCGCACGCAGGATGCCAAAGGCCGGCACACGACCTCCTGGCGCGAGATGATTTTTCTGCCCAAGGGCGGCGTGGTGATTGATACACCCGGCATGCGGGAATTTCACATCTGGGATGCCACGCAGGGCGCGAAGGAAACCTTTCCCGAAATTGAAGCGTTCGCGCCGGGGTGCCATTTTCGCGATTGCACGCACACCCAGGAGAAGGATTGCGCCGTGCTCGCCGCCGTCGCCGCTGGCACGCTGCCTCGTGAGCGGCATGAGAGCTTCGTCAAACTCCAATTAGAAATTAGTTATCTTCGCGAATCCGAAAAACAGGCTGGCTGGCAACACCGCCGCAAGAGCGACCGCGTGGCCCACCGCGCCTTCAACAAAAAAGGCTGATTATTCCAGCGGGTGGGAGAGTCTATTTTCCAAAGCGTTCCTTCGCCCAATTCTTGAATACCTCCTGGGCCTTCTTGCCGTCTCCCAGGAAGCCGTTGTGCTGCACCATCCAGATCAGGACGAGTCCTTGCTGGAACCGGATCTCCATGCCGGTCGCATAGGCGCCGCCGTGTCCAAACGAATCCGAACCGATGTTCAGTCCGAAGCTGTAGCTGTTGGTCACGTTCGTCGGCGTTTGCCGTTTGGTCAGCTCTTGAAACGCTGATTCGCTCAAATACCGCCGGCCCTTGAACTCACCCCGGTTGAGCAGCATCTGGCAAAACAACGCCGTGTCCCGCGCCGTGGAAAAAAGTCCGCCCGCCGGCATCGGAAAACGCTGCGTCCGGTCGGTGAGCGGATAATGAAGCTGGGTGACCGTAAACTCCTCGAGATCCGTCTTGGTGCCATTCGGGTGATAGGATTTTGCCAGTCGTCGCACCTGCTTCTCGGTCGGCCAGAACGTCGTGTCTTTCATGCCGAGCGGATCGAATAGCCGCTGCTGCATAAAATCCTCGTATTTCATTCCGCTCACCACTTCAAGGATGCGGGCGGCGGTGTTGATGCCGGCGTTGGAGTATAAATAGTGCGTTCCCGGCTCGGTTTGGAGCGGCGTCATCGCGTAACTGCGCACGGCGGCGGCGAGCGGCAGGCCGTCGAGCGTCGGCTCTTCGATGGCGGATTTGAATGGCAATCCGCTCATGTGGCTGAGCACTTCGCGAAGGGTGATGGGATGCGTGGGTTTCCGGAGCCGCACCTGGTTGGTGTTCTTCTCCGCCACCACCATCTGGCCGCGGAATTCCGGCAGATATTTTTCCACCGGGTCGTCGAGCGCGATTTTTCCTTCATCCACCAGCATCAAAACCGCCGTCGCGGTCATCGCCTTCGACTGCGAGGCGATCCAGAATATTGCATCCGGAGCCATTGCCTTCCCCCGGGCGATGTCCGCGAACCCGGCCGTCTCCACCGCCAGCACCTTGTCTTTGTCTGCGACCAGCGCAACCGCGCCGGCGAGTTCGTGCTTGTCCACGAACGGTTTTAGCAACGGGACTGCCGAAACCGGGGTTTCGGCCAACGCTGGGGTTGTAAACGTGAACGAGGTCGCCAAGGCGGCCATTAATAGAACGGATTTCATGGATGGAATGGGGGCTGTGATATGGAATTCATACCGGAAATCGGATTCGACGGCAATGGTGGCATGCCTGAATCATCGCCTCAGTCAGATGATCTGCCCCATCAGAGACCTCAGTTTTCACAAAATACATTGAGGCAGTCGGTGCGCTGATCCCGCCGGGGCGATGGAGATGACGGAACAAACAATCCGAAATTTCCGCCCTCAACGGGGCTTGATTTTTAGCCCCTTTAAGTTTCATTTGGTTGAGTTGTGAACGCCGGCAGCTCATCATTAAACCATCCCATGAAAAAATTCGTTTTGCTCTCATCCATTCTCGTCTTCGCAATGTTCGCTGCGCCCGCCTTTGCGCAGCCGGCCACACCACAGCGGGCTGCGCCGGTCGGTCGCGTTCCCGAAGGCGTGCAGGCGCATCGCGACCTCGCCTACGTCGCCGACGGACACGAGCGCCACAAGCTCGACTTGTATGTGCCGGAAAAGACGGACGGGCCTTTGCCGCTCATCATCTGGGTGCATGGCGGCGGCTGGCAGAATGGCAGCAAAGATGGCTGTCCGCCGCTGCGCAACGGATATGCCGGGCGCGGCTATGCGGTGGCCAGCCTCAATTACCGGCTCAGCCAGCACGCGCCGTTTCCCGCGCAGATCGAGGATTGCAAGGCTGCCATCCGCTGGTTGCGCGCCCACGCCAGGGAATACCATCTCGACCCGGATCGTTTCGGCGTGTGGGGCAGCTCGGCCGGCGGACATCTGGTCGCGCTGCTCGGCACCAGTGGCGACGTAAAGGCCTTTGAGGTGGGCGCCAACCTCGACCAATCCAGCCGCGTGCAGGCGGTGTGTGATTACTATGGGCCGACGGATTTCACGGCAATTCCGACGACGCCGGCCGCCAATTCGGCTGAGTCCAAGTTGCTTGGCGGTCCCATCATGGAGAAGCCGGACTTGGCCAAACGCGCCAGTCCGGTCACCTTTGTCAGCCGGAATAATCCGCCGTTTCTCATCGTACACGGCGACAAGGACCCGACCGTGCCGATCAATCAGAGCCAGTTGCTGTTTGACGCGTTGAAGCAGGCTGGCGTCAGTGTCCAATTTCACACCGTCAAAGGCGCGGGCCACGGCCGTGGCTTCGGCGGACCGGAGATTGAGCCCATGGTCAGCACGTTTTTTGAAAAATATCTCAAATCCAAATCGCCGCCCTCCAATCTCGGCGAGGCGATGACTTCCGAAAGCGCCGCCTCAGCCGACCGAATGTTACCGCCGGGAAGAAGTTATTAGCGATCCAACCGCTTTTCCATTTCACTTCGAATTCGCGCGGGGTGAGTTTAACATTTCGCCCGAAGACCATGAGTGTTCATCCACCTCCAAAGCTCGTCGTTCTGCTCGGGACGAATGCCTCCGGTAAAAGTGCGCTGGGCATCCGGCTGGCCAGCCACTTCGGTGGCGAGATCATCTCGGCGGATTCGCGCCAAGTTTTCCGTGGCTTGAACCTTGGCAGCGGAAAAATCACCCCGGAGCAGGCGCGCATGGTGCCGCATCACCTGATTGATGTGGCTGAAGTGACCGATTACTACTCGCTGGCGCAATATCAGCAGGCTGCGTATGGCGCGATTGATGCCATCGTGGCGGCCGGGAAGATGCCCTTTCTGGTCGGCGGCACCGGCTTGTATATCAGCGCCATCGTCGAGGGCTACGAACTGGTCGATGTGCCGCCCAACGAACCGCTGCGCGCCGAACTGGAAAACCTGTCTCTGGAACAACTGGTCGAGCGATTGGAAAAAGCCGATCCCGAGGCCGCCCGCCAGATTGACCGGAAAAATTCCCGCCGACTCATCCGCGCCCTTGAAATCGCCGCCGCCGGTCACCCGCATGCCGCCGGACGCCAGCGCATGCCGCGCTACGACTGCCTGCAACTCGGCTTGAGCTGGCCGAAGGAAATTCTTGAAGAACGGATTGAGCAGCGCCTGCAAGACCGGCTGGACGAAGGCATGATCGAAGAAGTGGCCGGGCTGCGTCGCCGGGGAGTTTCGGACCTGTGGCTCGAAAAACTGGGATTGGAATATCGCTTCATCACCCGGTATTTGCGCGGCGACATCGGCACCTTGGAAGAACTGCGCCTCCAACTCGGCATCGCCATCCGGCAGTTTGCCAAGGACCAGCTCACCTGGTTCAAGCGCGACCGCCGGATTATCTGGCTGGACACCGCCAAGGATTCCGCTCAGGAAGCCGGTGACCGGATTCAAGCATGGGTAAACGCGAAGGTGGCGTGAAGCCCCAGCGGGGCGACATCTTTGTAGTTGGAGAAACGAAAATGAATTCAAGCTCCGTTAGGAGCAAAATATGCCGCCCCGACGGAGTTGGTGATTGGTTTGGGCGGGAGTTCTACCAAGATTTCGCTTCTTACGGAGTTGGGTGCGCTGATAGACGTCTGCCAAAACCCGCCGCCACCGCCGGACGTCTCGCTCGGGATGGAGATTGCGAAGAAATTCGGGTTGGAATTTCTGCTGCCGCTCGGCAGGTAAGCGTCACGAATTGGAACAGTTGCAACCGCATTGCGACCTCCAGCCCAGGGTAGCTCCTGCCTCGCACCTTGAGCTTTGGGCCGGAATCCGTTGGGATTCTGGGATGCACGCGGAGTCCGCCGCTGTCGCCGGACACCCCGCGCGGGATGGAGATGGCGAAAAATTCAGGCTGGAAAAGGGGCGAGAATAAATAGCTTGAAGCTGTGTCTGATATTAATTGACCGTCTACAACCGGCTGATTAGTTTCCGCCGGTGAATCGGAAAATTCTTCCCGTCTTTGCCCACATCCTGGCCTTTGGCTGCCTTTTGGCCCGTGCGCAATCCGTTCCGGGAGATGAGCATTGGGACTACCGTTTTGGCCTGCCCGGCGCCAATGGCGCGGTTATGACTATTGCCGCGCGTGGAAATGATGTCTATGCCGGCGGCACCCTGATCACCACCTTCGGAAACGTGATGGCTAACAATATCGCCAAATGGGACGGGCAAACTTGGACGGCGCTGGGTGCCGGCATCAGTTCCTCCGGGCAGGCCATTGTTTACCGGATTGCCTTTGGCACCAATGGCGACCTTTATGCGGGCGGCATGTTCACCGCAGCAGGCGGTGCGTCTGCCACCAACATCGCGCGCTGGGATGGTGTGAATTGGTGGCCTTTGGGCGGCGGCGTAAGCGGCGGTTACAATCCGGGCGTCAACTGTATCGCCGTTGCCGGCAATCTGGTTTTTGTGGGTGGTTCCTTCACGAACGCCGGCGGGCACTTGATCAAATCTCTCGCCCAATGGGATGGCACCAACTGGTCGGCGCTGGGCGCGGGTGTTGACCATGGCACTAACACCTACGTGGGCGTCCTGCTCGTGGATGGAAACAGCCTTTACGCGGGTGGCAACTTCACCAATGCCGGCGGGCAGGCCATCAGCGGGATCGCGAAATGGGACGGCACCAATTGGTCGGCGCTGGGCAGCGGTCTGACGGGTTCCAGCCTCACCGTGACGGGCCTCCGCAAATTCGGCACGAATCTCGTTGTCTGCGGCAGTTTTACCAGCGCGGGCGGCGTGGCGGCTACCAACATCGCCCAATGGAACGGCACGCAATGGTCGGCGCTGGGCGGCAGCGTGACCGCGGCGATCAACACGATGACCGCAGATGACCGCAACGTTTACATCGGCGGACATTTCAGCAACGCTGGCGGTGTGACGGTGACCAACGTAGCGCGTTGGGACGGCACCAACTGGTCCAGCATCGGCGCGCTGACCTATGCGGACCCCGGCGCCGCTGGCACGGAATGGGCCTACACGCTGGCCATCGGGCCAAACGGGAAATTGCTCGCCGGCGGATATTTCAGCAAGGCCGACGCGCAGGGGGTGCAAAATCTCGCGCAATGGGACGGCACCCACTGGAGCGCCTGGGCAGCCGATAACCTTGGCCTGTCGCAGGTCATCTACGCCCTCGCGCCCGCATCGGATGCGCTTTATGCCGGCGGATGGTTTTATACTGCGGGCAGAGTGGTGGCCAATCAAGTTGGCCGCTTCGACGGCACCAATTGGTCGGCTTTGGGCGGCGGCATTGTCGGTAAGATGACGTTGGGGCGTGTGGCGGCGGCGGCCTTCAACGGTCCGGATTTTTACATCGGCGGAACTTTCACGAACGCCGGTGGTATCGTCGTCAGCAACCTCGCTAAATGGAACGGGACATCCTGGTCATCCGTCGGCAACGCCAACAATTCCGTTTATGCCTTTGCCTCGGATGGCGCGAACCTCTATGCGGGCGGCGCCTTCACCAGTATCGGCGGCGTTACCGCCAGCGGCGTCGCCAGATGGAACGGATCCTCGTGGTCGGCGCTGGGGTCGGGATTGAATAACTCCGTCACCGCCCTCGCCTGGGGCACGGATGGACTTTATGCGGGCGGCAGTTTTACCGCGTCCGGCACGACCAATGTCAATTACATCGCCCGCTGGGACGGCGCGAATTGGGTTCCGCTGGGTACTGGGGCCACCAATGGGGTGAACAACAGCGTCCGGGCCATCGTTGTGAGTGGTTCGACGATTTTTGTGGGCGGCTCTTTTACCACCGCCGGCGGTCTGTCCGCCGGCATGGTGGCCAAATGGGACGGGACTTCGTGGACCAAACTTAGCACCGGCATTCAAGGAGCCTCGGTCTACGCTCTCGCCATGGTCGGCAACCGCCTTTATGCCGGCGGACAATTCACCACCGCCGGCGGCCTTGCCGCCACCAACCTCGCCGGCTGGGACGGCACTTCCTGGACCGTCATGGGCAGTGGCACCACCGCCAACGGCACGGCTCCCCTCGGCGCGGTGATGGCGCTGGCAGTCCGTGACAACGATCTCTACGTCGGCGGCACTTTTCAATGCGTTGGCCAAAAACCGGCCTATCGCCTCTGCCGCTGGAATGATCAAACCACGT
>Ga0265327_10003528_pt1 | contig 14822 bp, 15 predicted proteins | sample 41621metaG_FD_202089 | JGI IMG/M metagenome (GOLD analysis project Ga0265327, IMG submission 202089) | Rhizosphere microbial communities from Carex aquatilis grown in University of Washington, Seatle, WA, United States - 4-16-21 metaG | ecosystem: Host-associated > Plants > Roots > Rhizosphere... | reverse complement strand
TCCGCCGGCAAGATCGCCTACTACAACGACAGCATCCCGATCTTCGAGCGCTTCAACATCGAGCGCCAGATCGAGCAGACCGGCCAGCGCAAGGTCCCGCTCCCGTCCGGCGGCGAGATCGTCATCGACGAGACCGAGGCCCTCATCTCCATCGACGTCAACACGGGCTCCCACAAGTCCCGCGGCGGCGACGAGAAGAACGTCATCTACGCCGTCAACCTCGAGGCCGCCGTCGAGGCCGCCCGCCAGATCCGCCTGCGCAACCTGGGCGGCCTGCTCATCATCGACTTCATCGACATGAAGGAGCGCCGCCACCGCAACGCCGTCTACGAGAAGATGGTCGCGGAGATGGCGCAGGACAAGGCCAAGAACCACATCCTCCCGATCTCAACGCTCGGCATCCTCCAGATGACGCGCCAGCGCCAGCAGGAGTCGCTCTCGTCCAACCTCTACACGGACTGCCCGTACTGCCGCGGCCGCGGCATCGTGAAGAGCGCCACGACGATGTCGGTCGAGCTGCAGCGCAAGCTCTCGTCGGTCGCGCGCCGCCTCCAGCTGCGCAAGGACGGCAAGGAGTACAATCTCCGTGTGCTGGTGCACCCGAGCATCCTCGAGCGCCTGCGCAGCGAGGACGCCGAGCTGCTGGTCCGCGTGGAGAAACTCTTCGGGGTGAAGTTGGCGTTCCGCGCCGACCTCAACTACCACGTCGAGAACTTCAAGATCATCAACGCCGTCACCGGCGAGGAATACCGCTGAGCTGATCCAAGAGTTTAATCCCTACTATCGGGTAATTCAGTTTCGAGGCCCAGCCGCAAGCTGGGCCTTTTTGTCGTCTGCCGCCAGCAGTAAGGATTGCGTCGATTGGCTCTCCTTCATCCCGGAACGCGGGGACTTTCAGCGGATGCCGCGGCGGATAAAGGCCAGGCCGTCGGTGTAGACGTCCTTGGGATCGGCAAAGAGGTCGCGCCAGACACGGGTGGCGGCGGCGAGGTCGGGCAGGGCCCGGCCAAACGCCTCGATGACGAGCCAGCGGTCGTAGCGGATTTTTTTCAGCGTCGCGAACGTCTCCGCCCACTTCACCTGGCCCGTGCCCGGCGTGCCACGATCGTTCTCGCTCAGGTGCACGTGCACGAGATGTTGCCGCACCGCCTCGAGCGCGGCGGGCGAGTTCTTCTCCTCGATGTGCGCGTGGAACGTGTCCCACATCATGCCGCAGGCGGGATGATTGATTTCGCCGACCCATTTCGCGGTGTCGGCGGCCGTGGTGAGGAAGTAGCTCTCAAAACGGTTCAGGTATTCGACGGCGAGCGTCACCTTCACGGATGCGGCATGGTCGGCGACCAGATGGAAAGTCTCGATGCCGCGCAGGCGCTCGTCGCGCGTGGGCGCGAAGCCGCTGAACACGCCGAGCGGCGAATGCAGCGGGCCGCAGAGCACCTCGGCGTGGAATTCGGCGCAGCGGTCGAGCACCCACTTGAGGCGGTCGACGGCGGCCTGGCGGATCTTCGGATCGGGGCTGATCGGGTTGGCGTCCGGCGCCATCACGGTCACGGCGGTGGAGCCGAGGCCGAGGTCGCGCAACTTTTTCCCGAGCGACTGGTATTCCGCCGACGTTCCCTCGAAGACGGGAATCTCGACGCCATCGTAGCCGGTCTGCTTCAGCGCGGCGAGGAGCGGGTCGTGGGCTTCGGATACCTTCGCGGTCCAAAGCAGGAGGTTCATGCCGATTTTCATGCGGTGCCTTGGTTGAAGTAGATGGCGAGTCCGTCCTTGCCCGGCGCGACGACGTCGAGTCGCCCGTCGCCATCCAGGTCGGCCACGGCGAAATGAATGCCCAGGCCCTTGCCGGTGCCGATGGGGCCGAAGTCGATGACGTGTTTCACGAAGGACTCGCCGGTCCACTTGAAGACATACCAGCCGTAGGGATCCTTGTCGCCGCCATCGCCCTGCGGATGGGCGCGGAAACGCTTGCCGGTGATGAGCTCGTTTTGGCCGTCGCCGTCGATGTCGACCCACTGGAGGTCGTGATACTGGCTGCTGAGCGGGTCGATCTCGTGGCGCGTCCACGTGCGCTGGCCGGCGGCGTCGAGCCGGTAATCCCACCAGCTGAGGCCGTAGCCGTGGCCCTCGCCGAGGATGAGCTCGTTTTTGCCGTCACCGTTGAGATCGACGACCAGGATCGGCACGCTGGGCGCGCGGCCGAGGTTGAAGTCGGGGTGCCAGACCCAGGTGCCGCGGTAGGGATCCGCCGGGGCCTCGAGCCAGCCGTTGGCCAGGACAAAGTCGCCGCGGCCGTTGCCGGTGAGGTCGCCGAAGCCCAGGCCGTGACCCTGGTGGTCGTTCTCGCGGCCGGACAGCTTGAGCTTGTGCGCGGCGAACTGGCCGGTGGCCTTGCCCTGCGCGTCGCGGATCAGCTTGTAGACGACCAGCGGGGCGCCGGGAGTGTTGGGCACGATTTCCAGCTCGCCGTCGCCGTCCACGTCCCACGCGCGGGTGGATTCGATGGAGCCGGTCTGCGCGATGATGTGCTCGGGCCAGTCCTTCGTGTAGTCGCCGGTGTTTTCGCGCCAGCGGAGGGTCTGCCCCCACCAGCCGCCCGTGACGTAGTCGAGCCGGCCGTCGCCATTGATGTCCATGGCGATGGTGGAAAAATCGTCGTAATATTCGTCGTGCGCGGTGACGCCGCCGATCTTGTGCTGGCGCTTGAAGTCCGGGCCCTGGTACCAGAAGCCGCCGCTGACGATGTCGGGAATGCCGTCGCCGTTGACATCAAAGATGCCGGCCGACTCGTAACGCTCGGCCGAGAGGACGCGTTTATGAAATTGGAGGGCCATGGTCAGACTCCTTTGAGCAGGCGGATGTATTCGCGGGCGATCTTGATGTCCTCGAGCGCCTCGGGGGCAAGGCACGGGGCGGGCGCTTCGCCGCGGACCGCCTTGATGAAGTTGAGGGCCTGATTGCGCATGGCGTGCATCCACGGCATCTGCGGGTGCAGCGTGACGGGCACGGCGCCCTGCCCCGGGTCCTTGAGGATCTCGACGGTGCCGGCGCGGTTGTGCGCGAGCGGGGCGGGCAGCGAGAGCTTCACGTAGCCGCGCTCGAAGCCCACGAGCGCGGTCTCCTGCCAGTCGATCGTCGTCTGATATGCCGCCATCTCGATGGTGCAAGGGATGCCGCTCGCGCTGTGCGCCACGAGGAGAACCTTGGCCGGATCGGCGTAGGAAACCTTGTAGGGCTCGCCCACCAGGAAGCGCATGAGGTTCACCTGATGGATGTAGTAGTTCACGAAGGCCTCGTATTCCTTGGCCGTCGCCGGGTCCATGTCGGCCGGCGGGGGATCCAGTTCGAGCGCCGGGATCGGATCCACGCTGTGAATCGTGTCGGTCCAGCCCGCGGCGATCCAGTCGCCCGGCGGCATGGAGACGCGCACGTAGGTCAGTTTGCCCAGCTCCCCGGAGGCCTTGAGCTCATCAATTGTCCGCTTGGCATACTCGGTCGCGGGGTCGCTGCGCTTGTGGTAGCCGACCATGTGCCAGGTGCCGCTCTTCGCGACGGACTCGACGATGCGCTCGCCCACCGCGACCGACGCCGCGATGGGCTTTTCGGTGAAGATCGGCACGCCCGCGCGCGCAATCTCGGGCACCAGGATGCCGTGCCGGGTGAAGGGCTGCGAGGCCACGATGGCATCGTACTTCTCGGCCGCCAGCATCTCAGCGATGGTGCGGTAGACCTTGGGCACGTTGTATTTCTTGGCGACCGCCTGCGCCTGCAGGGGGCGCATTTCGGCGAGGGCGACGACTTCACAGTCGTCCCGCAGCGTAGCGTAGTTGCGGAGATGGGCGGCCTGGCCCATTCCGCCGACACCGGCGAAAGCGAGGCGGATTTTCTTTTGGGGCATAAGAGTCCACAGACTATCAGCATTCCGAGCTGGCGAGAATGGCGGGGGTTGCCAAGACTTGTCAGATATTGCCCATGAAAGCCTCTGCCTGTGAGTTTCTGAGCGCCGGGGAAGTGCAGCCGCAGCGCGACTGGCACATGCCGAGCCACAGCCACCGCATCCACGAACTCATCGTGGTGCTGCGCGGACGCATGACCCTGAAAACCCCCGGTGAAACCGTGTCGGGCGAGGCGGGCGACCTGTTGTTCTACCGTGCCGGCGTCGCGCACGAGGAAACCTCGGACCCGGCCGATCCCGTGAACACGGTCTTCATCGCGTTCAAGGCGGACGCGCCGCTGGTGGCAAATGTTGCCCTGCGCACGCGCGATGCCGATGCGCGCGTCCGGCAGATGGCGGGGTGGCTGCTGCGCGACCATCGCTCCGGCGTCGCGACCGACCGCCTCCACCCGCTGCTCGCCGCGGTGCTCGGCGAGGTCCGGCGGCTGGGCCACTCGCCCCGCGACCCGTGGCTGGAGGAGATTCGGCAGCACATGGAGCAGAACCTGGCGCGCGCGATCTACTTGGACGACCTGGCCCGGCGGGTGCGCATGAGCAAATTTGCCTTCGTGCGGAAATTCAAGCGGCTCGGGGGGCGCACGCCCATGCAGGAGCTGCAGCTGATGCGGGTCAACCGCGCGCGGGCGATGATGCTCGCATCAGGCCTGCCGGTGAAGGCGATCGCGCCGGCCGTGGGATTGAACGACGAATACCAGCTGTCGAAATTGTTCCGGCGCCATTTTCACCTCTCGCCGCGCGAACTGCGCACGCGCTCGTCGCGCGACCGAGATGGCGCCACCGCCCAGGCTAAAACCGAATCCACTCCGCTGGCCAGGAGCCGGAAACCCTCAGCCACGATCAGCCACAAATCCGCGTCCAGTCCCGCGGGCGTTGGGGCGCGCGATTCGGGTCCCACGGCACGCCAAGTGGTTAAGAACTAGCCGCCCGGCCCCGTGGCATGCTGGCGGAGTCTGGCAGTCAGATCGGCGATGAACCCGTCGCGGTCCTTCGGTGAGATGAGGCGCTGGCCATCATCCAGGGAGAGGCGCACGCGACGCAGCGAAAGGGCCGGCGCGCTCAGGGCGCTGCTCGATTTTTCAACCTTCCTGATCCTCGCCAGCGGCACGTCGTCCTCGAGCACGCCGCACTGAATCTTCAGGTTTTCATCCGTGAGCGTGTAGAGGCAGGGGATCGTAAACGCCGCGATCAATGCGCCGGTGACCGCACCAAAGGCGATCATGAGGACCCCGGCCATGACCGACCGCGTGAGCGAGTAGGCCCCGAACGTCACCATCGCGAGCGGCACGCCGACCAGGATGCTGGCCAGCCAAAGATCGATCGCCGAGCGATAGGTTTTTTTCATATTTTCCAGCGTCGCCAATCAACGGGCTCAGCCGCCGAGCGGCGGCCCACTAGGTGTTGGCAATGGAATCCGCGGCCTGGACCACATTCTCGTTCACGTTGTATTCGATCGGGGCGAAGCGCTCGGCCTTGAAGCCCAGCTCGCGGCCCGCGCAGAACGGGTCCGGGGGGTTGCGCAGCTCCATGAGCAGGATCTGGATCTCCGGACTCTTGTCGCCGCCTCCGTTCTGCACCGGCTTGCCGTCCTTGATCACCAGCGGCACGCCCCGCCCCGGCGCCATCTCGCGCACGGTGTAGACCTCGCCTTTCACCGGCAGCGCCGTGTAGGCCTGCTTGGCCCATTCCGGAAAGACATCGTCCACGCAGACGACCAGGGACCCGATTTGCATGGTCTCACCCTAGGAGTGCGACGCGTCCATGCCAAGTGCCGTCCGAAGCGGGCACCGATCCGGGCTACGGACCGGTCGCGCCGCGGACATGCTGCTTGTACAACTCCTCCACGCGCGCCCGGGCCCATGGCGTTTTGCGGAGGAAGACGAGGCTCGACTTGATGCTCGGGTCGAACCGGAAGCACCGGATCGGCACCTGGTCCGCCAAGGCCTCCCAGCCGTAGCTCTCCACCAGCACGGTGAGCAGCTTCTCCAGCGTGACGCCATGCAGGGGATCCTTGGAGGCCGGCTGATTCATCGGCCTGAAATCATGCAGAAATTCGCCCCGCGGCCAACTGTCCTTCATCCACCTCACCCCGTCCGCCATATCGATCTTCGTGTGCTGCGTGGTGAAAATCGGATGGGAGTGACCACAATGATCACGAGGCACGCGAAGCGGGAGTCGCGGGCAGCGTTCGCCTCGATGCGGATTTTCCGGCGAAGACATGGAGCCCGCCCAGCGCCACCAGCAGCATCGTTCCCCACGTCAGGAAGGCCCCGGCAAACTTTCGGTCGTTGAGCAGCGCCTGGTGCCGGATCCGCCGGAGCTCGATGCGATAATCATCCGCCGGGAAGACGGCCACCCGCAGGTTCATCGCTATTCTCTTCGGCCACCTTTCGGCGATCTTTCGCTCCGCTTCCTCCACGTGCTGCATCGCTTCAACCTTGGCCTGCTCGTATTCCCGCCCCGCGCGGCCCGCTTGGACATCCGAAAACAGGAACAGCACTCCCGCCGCCACCAGGGCCGGGAACACGGCCGCCAGTATCACACGAATCCAGAAGCTGAGGTCTGATCGGTTCATGAAGTAGGCAGTGGAGTGAACGTGATTCATAGCCTCACCCATTCCTCACTGATTCAACGGCCAACCGGCTGCTATCTTAGGCCGCGGCTGCCTAAACCTGAGCAACAGGCACGATTTCGGCGCCAAAGGCTAAAACCTCGGAATGCGAAGCAGATCCGAATTTCTCGCGGGGCCTGCGGAAAAACGCGGATGCGGATTCCCGGGTAATTTCGTGTGATTCGTGTCTTTCGTGGTTCCGCCCCGGCGTGTGTGCCTTGCTGACTTCTTGCCTTACAGCGCGGTGTCGGTAGTCACGGTGACGTCTTGAAGCTCACCGGGTTCATCGCGGCGTTGGTTCTCTTGGGTGCGTTGGCGCTGGCCGACCAACTCACACGCTATGAGCTGACCCTGAGCACCTACTATCTCATGCCCGTCGCCATCGCGGCCTGGTTCAGCGGCCGCTGGCCCGGGTTCGGCCTCGCGGCGATCGCGGGGCTGCTCTGGGTGTACGTGGACTATCACACCGGGAGCCACTACACGTCGGAGTCGTACCGATTCTGGAAGATCGGGATGATCTTTGTGCGGTTCGGCATCGGGGCGCTGCTGCTGTCGCAGCTGCGGCATTCGCTGGACCTGGCCAAGCAGCTCGCGCGGGACAAGGACGCGGCCCTGGTCGAGCTGAAGGAGGCCACCGCCAAGCTCCGCGAGCTCGAGGGCTCGCTGCAGACCGTCTGTTCATGGACCAAGAAGATCAAGGATGGCGACGAATGGATCACCCTCGAGGAATACCTGCGGCGTTATCTTAAAATCGAGGTGACGCACGGCATCTCACCCGAGGGCCGGACCAAATTCTGGAGCGCCGCCCCCGCCGGCCAAAGCCGTCCACCCGTCCCGGAGTGAACCGGTTGGATCTTCACCGCGAAGTGCGCGAAGACCGCCAAGATCAACCGTGGTGTCCGGGTTTCGTGTGATTCGCGGATTTCGTGGTGGCCCTCCGAACGATCTCCCGAGACGCGACGGTGCGAGGCCTTACGGCAGCACGGGTTCGCGGCGCGCGTGCGTTTGCTTTTCGAAGTCGGCAGCGAGCGAGAGGAGCTTCGTCTCCGTCCAGGCCAGGCCATAGAATGAAATCCCCACGGGCAGGCCGCGGAACTCGCCGGCCGGCACGCTCACGCTGGGATAGCCCGCGACGGCCGCCGGTGAACTGCTGCCCCCGGTGTAGGAGTCGCCATTGATCGAATCGGTCAGCCACGCCGGGCCATTGGTCAGGCTGACCAAGGCGTCGAGCTTGTGGTCCCGCATCAGCGCATCAATGCCCTCCGCGCGAGTGGCGAGCAGGCAGGTGGCCCGGGCCGCGCGATAGGCCTCGTCCGTCAACGGACCCTTGGCCTGCGCCTTCACGAAGAGCTCCTGGCCAAACAGCGCCAGCTCCTGGTCGGCATGCGCGGCGTTGAAGGCGATCAGGTCCGACAGGCTCTTCATGCGGGCATCCGGCCCGAGCGAGCGGAGGTAGGCGTTGATGCCGTCCTTGAACTCATAGAACAGCACATCCAGTTCCGGCGCGCCGGCGCGGTCGAAGCCGGGAAACTCCCCGAGGTCCACAACCTCCGCCCCGGCAGCCTTCATCGCCGTCACGGCGCGGTCGAGGAGCGGCTCGAGCATGGGCGCCAGCCCGAAATTGCCGCGCACGACGCCGATGCGCGCCCCGTGCAGCGCACCGGGGACCAGCTGGGCGGAGAACCGCGTCGCCAAGCCGGCGGGCCGGGTCTGCGTGGCGGGATCGGCGGGATCCGCGGCGGACATCGCCTCGAGCAGCAGCGCGGCGTCGCGGACGTTGCGGGCCAGCGGGCCGGCGGTGTCCTGCGAGATGGAGATGGGGATGATGCCGGCGCGGCTCACGAGTCCGACGGTCGGCTTGACACCCACGATGCCGCAGACCGACGCGGGCGACACGATGGATCCGTCCGTCTCGGAGCCCACCGCGATCGCGCAGAGGTTGGCCGCCACGCCAGCCGCGGAGCCGGAGCTGGAGCCGGACGGGTTGCGGTCCAGCGCGTAGGGGTTGCGCGCCTGGCCGCCGCGGGCGCTCCAGCCGCTGACCGCCTTCTCGCCGCGGAAATTGGCCCACTCGCTGAGGTTGGCCTTGCCGAGGATCACCGCGCCTGCCTTCCGCAGCGCCGCCACCAGCGTCGCATCCCGCGGCGGCTTCGTGCCGACCAGGGCCAGCGATCCGGCGGTCGTCTCCATCCGGTCCCGCGTCGCGATGTTGTCCTTCAGGAGCACCGGGATGCCGTGCAGCGGCCCCCGCACGTGTCCGGCCTGGCGCTCGGCGTCGAGGGCGGCGGCGATCGCGAGCGCGTCGGGATTCACCTCGATCACGGCATGCAGCTGCGGCCCGGACTGGTCCACGGCGGCGATGCGCGCGAGGTAGGCCTGGGTCAGCCGCACGGAGGTCAGCGTGCCCGACTGCATCTGCGCCTGCAGCTGCTCGACCGTGGCCTCGGCGTAGGGAAACCCGGCCCGCGCCGTGGCGAGGACGAGTGAAAAAATCAGGCAGAGTTTGGCTTTCATGGAAAATCGGGACCGGCCGACTTCGGCAGGTGGGCGCGCCTCACAGGACCACGTTGCCGTGCTCGTCGAAGGTCCCCTGCGGCACCCAGGCGACCTCCCAGTAGTGGCCGTCAGGGTCCGCAAAGTAGCCGCTGTGCCCGCCCCAGAACACGTCCTGGGCGGGTTTCACGATCTTGCCGCCCGCCCGCTCCGCCAGCGCGAGCACCTGGGCCACCTCCTCCTTCCGCCGGACATTGTGCGCGAGGGTGATCCCGGAAAATCCCGGCCGCGGCTGCACCTGCGGGCCGATGTCCTCGGCCAGCTTGTCGAGCGGATAGAGCCCCAGCACTACGCCCGTCGTGGTGAAGTGGGCGATGCCGTCGGTGTCCTTCGCCTTTGTCGCGAATCCGAGTCCGTCGCGGTAAAACCGAATCGAGCGGGGCAGGTCCGCCACCCCGAGCGTGATGATGCTGATGCGTGGTTCCATGGTCAGGGGAGAAAACGGTGCAGCTAGGACGGCGGGACCACGGTCTGGCCGGGCGCGGGGCGGTAGGCGACGCCTTTCTCCTGCTGGATGATGTCGAGCTCGTGGTCGGTGAGATAGTACCGGCCCTGCGGGCCGTGATTCGACTCGAGCACCTCGAACCACTCCTGGCCCTCGTGGGTGAAATTCCGGGTGACCACGATCTCATGCGCGCCGCGTCCGGCGGAGGGGTAGACATTGACTAGGATCGGCCGGCCGGCGAGGAGCGTGGCCGCGAACGCGTCGTGCGGCACGACCTCGGCCTCGCCGAGGATCTCGGCCAGCATGATGACTTCCCCGCCGTTCAGGCCGGCTGTCTCGATCGTGCCCTGCGGGTCGGCGCGCTCCGCGGCGGTGCGCCAGGACGCCTCCCGCAGGAGCTGTGTCGCGCGGGCGGCCACCACGCCGTACGGCTGGTTGGACGCGCCGGCCAGGGCGAAGACGGCGCAGTCGTTGAAACTCGTCTGCTGGCCCGCGCCGATCGCGCCGGGTCCCGCGGCGAGGGCCGCCGCGGCCAGCGCGGGGTCGTCGCCGCGCGCCTTGATGGCCTGCCAGGTCAGCTTGACCTCGCCCACGGTCGTGGCCGCGCCGTCGACATCGAGCGCGCGCAGCGCCGCATCGAGCCGGTCGCGCTTCTCCTGGCTCCAGTCCCACTGCGCGGCGAGGGCGTTCAGGCCGTCGATCACGCGCCGCGCCCGCGCCGCGGGATCCTCCGCGGCCGGGGCCACCGTTTGCTCGCGCGCCGCCTGGGCCACGCGGGCGTTGAAGCGGTCCGCGTCCTCCACGATCGCGTTCGCCTCCTGCGTGAGCTCGGCCTTGCGCTGGGCGGCCGCGGCCGCCTGCGGCGTGCCCACGCGCGTGCCCGCGAACTCGCTCGCGAACTCCGCCCGGTGCGACTGGAAGGCCTCCCAGCGCGCCTGCAGCGCCGTGCGCTCGCCCTCGAGCCCGGACCGCACCGCCTCGGGCCAACCGGCGGGCACCGGGGACAGCTCCAGCGTCTGCGCGAGCAGCGCCAGCGGTCCAACCGCGAGGAGCAGGCCGGCCAAGCAGAGACGCCGGAAGAAGCCGGAAAAAATCATGGCTGCTTGGCGGCCGGCACTGGCGAGGGCGGCGGCGGGACTTTGAGGTCGGAGGGCGTGTGCTGCGCCTTGGGCGTGATGGTGAGGTCCATGAGCTGCGAGCCCTCGGCGAGCTTCAGGCCGACTCCCGCCATGTTGGCGTCGGCCTGGGCCTGGGCGATGCCCTTGACAACCTCGGTCCAGGCCTCGGGCTTGGCGTCGGCGCCCTGCTGGAAGATCTCCCGCCGCCGTTGGTAGAGCGCATCCAGCTTGGTGAACGCGTCCGTGCGCTGCTGCGCGAGGGCCTGCAGGACCGGGCTCTGCTTCACGGCCGCCGGCGCATCCTCGCGCGCCGCCGGCGCCGGCGGGACCACCAGCGGGACGGCGTCGGCCGGCGAGGCCTCCGGGGTCGCGACCGCGGGCAGATCCGCCTTGCCCAGGCCGCCGCCGGTGTCGAATTCGTAGCCACTCTGGGTCTTGCCGACGGGCGCGGAGGCGTCGACCGTTTCAGCCCCGCTGACCGACGAAGCCACCACCACGCGCACCTGGTCGAGCGCGCGGGTGTTGCTGCCCGGGCCGATCGGCGGCTTCACGACAGGAACCGTGCCCGCGTCCTGCGGGGCCACGCCTTGGGAGAACGGCGTGAGCGGCACCGCCACGGTGGCCGGGGCCGGCTGATTGTCGGCCGCCTCGAGCGCCTCGGCCATTGGCGCGCGCGCCTCGACATATTGGTTTGCCGTCTCCTGGAAGCGCGCGGCCGCCTGCTCCCGCTTGGTCTCGGTCTCGCTGTATTCCTGCTGGGCCTTGGTCAGGTCCCGGACCGCCGCGTCGAACCGTTCCTGAAACTCTTTTCGGCCCTGCTCGATGCGCGCGTGCAGCGCGGTGCGCCGGGCCTCGAGCGCCTGCCAGTCGGCGTACTTCGCGCGGAAGGCGGCGTTCTCCTCCTTTGAGAAGGTGAGCTGGCCACTCGCGTAGACGGCACTGTCGCGCTTGAGCGCCTCGACGTCCTGCTGGCTGCTCTGGTCCCATTGCTGGTATTCCTGCCGCAGGCGCTCCACGGTGCGCTCCTTGGGGCCGAGCTCCATGTCCTTGAGTTCGTGAAGCTGGCTGTCCTTCGTGCCGATCTCCTCGGCCTGCTCCCGGAGGTCGGACAACAGCGACTTCAGCTTGGCCTCGGCGGTCTCAAGCGTCGCCAGCCGCTGCTCCCCTTCCGGCGTGGCCCGCAGGGTGTAGCGGTGCTGCGCGATCTTGCTGGAGAGAAAGGCCACGTCGCGCTCGTACCGCTCGGTGGACGGCGCCTCGGCGCGCGCGGCCGCCGCCAGCGCCAGCAGCAGGGCGAGGCAACCCGCAAAAAACCTGGACCCGTGTGTCGTCATTTCGCGTCTCCTCCCTCCTGATGCTTCAGAAATTCGCTCACCACCACGGGCCGCGGCGCGCTCACGATGTTCTGGGCGAGTGCGTCCACGACCGTCTTCCGGTAGTCCGCATCCGCATCCAGCTGGTCCACATGGACGCCGTTGTCGGTGAGCTTCGAGCCGCCGACCGCATACTCAAGGGTCGGCTTGCCACCCTCGGGCGTCACCACCTGCGCGGCCTGCGCGTCGGTCCGCATCGTCTGGAGAAATTGACCTACTGCGCGGCCCTCGTCGGACGCCGCCCAGGACGGGTCCGCCTGGCTGCGCTCCGCGTAGGCGGTGCTGAGCGCGACGTACTCGGGCCGGGCGCGGACGCTCGCCAGGACCTCCGCGCCGAGTCCGGCGGCGGTCTCGGCCGGCGGGTTGTCGGCCGGGGCCGGCGTCTCGGTGGTCTCCGGGGTCTTGGGCGGCTCGACCGGGGCCGGCGGCGTGACCGGGTCGGGCTTGCCCTGCGCCAGGCGGCCGAACACCTGCGTGGTGATTTCCTCCAGCGTCTCCGGGGGCACGGTCGCCCAGACGTGCTGGAGCAGCCCGCCCACGGTCTCGGCGCCGCCGCGCCGCGCGCTTTCGAGGTAGTAGAGGGCGAGGATCAGGTTTTCCTTGCCGTCGCCCTGCTCGCGGCGCGCCAGGTACATCGAGCCCAGCAGCGACTGGGCCCACGGGTCGCCCGCGGCCGCCGCCTCCTCCCACAGCAACTTCGCTATCTCGCGGCCGGACTCATCCGACTCCTGCAGCAGCCCAAGCAGCGTTTTCGCGGGCACGTAATTCTGCGCGACGGCCGCCTGCAGCAGGGTCTTCGCCCGGGCCGGGTCGGCCGGCACGCCCAGGCCGTAGTAGTGGAGCACGGCCAGGTCATACTGGCCCTGGGCCAGGCCATGGTCGGCGGCCCGCTCGAACCAATGCGCGGCGCGCGCAAAGTCCTGCGGCACGTCCTGACCGGTCCGGTAGCGCCAGGCCAGCGCCTGGCAATCGGTCGCCGAGCCCAGGCTCGCCCGCATCCAGCTCCGCCGCACTTCCCAGGAATTTCCCGGGACAAACACGAAAACGATCGCCGCCAGCAGGACCGCCAAGACCGCGAGCCCGAGCACGGCGACCAGCAGGCGTTTTCCCCCGCGGGATTTCGGCGCGGAGGGTTTGGCTGGTGACAGCAGCGGTGGCTCCGTGGCCGATGGTGGCGAGGGAGACGGGGGCGGCGCGACCGCCACACCCGCGGCGTCAAAGCGATTCGGCCCGGCGGTGCCCTTGATGAATCCCAGGTAGATGACGGCCACGAGCAGGCCCAGGAACGGGATGAAGTTGATCAGGACCATCCAGCCCGTGCGGTCCAGGTCGTGCCAGCGCTTGACCTGCGTGGCGAGCGACAGCCAGCACGCGGCCCCGGCGCCGGCGATGCCCAGGAGGGCGCCGATGATCGCCGCGACCTGGCCGAAGGGGGCAAGCGCGCCGATCAGCGCGACCGACAGCACCAGCGCCAGCATCGCCCCGCACCAGTACAGCCAGAATTGGCCGCGGCGAATGCGTCCCTGAAACGAGAGCCCCCGGGGTACTTGCACGGCATTCGGGATGGCCGATGCGCGGTCCCGTGGCAATCCCGATACGGCCCTCGTCCCGGCATCGACAAAGTCAGCCGGTTCCTCCAGCGTGCGCGGCCGTCGCCCACCCATGTCCACCGCCGCCCCCGCCCCCCGGCCCGTCAGCAAGTCGGAATTTGTCGACTCCACGCCGCTCCTCTCCGATCCCGCCGCCCTGCAGGCCCGCGCCGAGGAGGACGGCTACCTGTTCTTCAAGCGCCGCCTGCCCCGCGAGGAGCTGCTCGCGATGCGCGCCGAGATGCTCGCGGTCGTCGACAAGTACGGCTGGCGCCAGCCGGGCCAGGACGCGCTCGGCGGGCTGATCGACTATGACGCGATCAACCGCGTCACCGAGGAGCAGATGCACCGCACCGACGTGGGCGTCACGGCCGACGCCTACCACGACATCCAGCGGCTCGAGCGCTTCCACCGCATTCCCCACCACCCGCGGCTGCTCGAGATCTACCGCGCGCTCTTCAACCGCCCGGTGTTCGTGCACCCGCGCCACATCGCGCGGCTCGTCACCCCGCACACGTGCATGGTGCCCACGCCGCCGCACCAGGACTTCCCGTACATCCAGGGCACCACCCATACCTGGACCGCGTGGTTCCCCGTCGGCGACTGCGCCCGCTCGCTTGGCGGGCTCACCGTGCTGCGCGGCTCGCACCGCCACGGCTACCTGCCCGTCCAGCCCGCAAAGGGCGCCGGCGGCTTCGCCGTGCCACTCTGCCCGTCGGAGACCGAGTGGATCGAGGGCGACTACGAGATCGGCGACGTGCTCACCTTCCCCAGCCACACGATCCACAAGGCCCTGCGCTGCCAGTTCAAGGACCGCATCCGGCTCTCGATGGACGTGCGCTACCAGCCGGCCGACGAGCCGATCGAGAGCCGCTCACTCAATCCGCATTGCCCACTGACCTGGGACGAGATCTACCGCAACTGGCAGCACGACGACCTGAAGTACTACTGGAAAGACCTCCCGCTGAAGCTCAGTCCGTGGGACGACGGCTACCTGACTCCGAAGCGGCGGATCTGCTGAATGCCGCGCCGAGGAGGCGCGGCAGTTGAAGGTTGATGGTTGAAAGTTGCGGGCCCCGCGCAGGAGCCAGGGTTCGACTTTCAACCCGCCACTGCGGCGCAGCGCCGCTCAGCCCCAGAGGTCAGCCTCCGGGCGGATCCGTCGGCGGTACACGTGCCGA
>Ga0265327_10003527_pt1 | contig 14826 bp, 20 predicted proteins | sample 41621metaG_FD_202089 | JGI IMG/M metagenome (GOLD analysis project Ga0265327, IMG submission 202089) | Rhizosphere microbial communities from Carex aquatilis grown in University of Washington, Seatle, WA, United States - 4-16-21 metaG | ecosystem: Host-associated > Plants > Roots > Rhizosphere... | reverse complement strand
TTTAGCTTTTTTTTTAGTATCTTTTATCTGGATGTTATCCAAGCTATAACATGTACAGGTGTATTCCTTTTTACAACCATAAGCGAATGAACATAAGATTGCCAGTATTACAATGGGTTTCATTTTTAAAAAACGTATAATACTTGTTTTTAGTGTTTACTTTCTGATAAAAGATAACAGATGCTCGTAAAGCTCCAATAGGTCAGCGTTAGTTTGCAGGTCAGTGATCTCTCCCGATTTATTAAGCTTATTTAAAATGTTTGGAATACTTAGATGTGATTTTTCATTCATTTTAGTTCCTAAAGCGCTGAGTGTGAGTAGGAGTGAGGTCATTGCTTTCAGTCCCCCTTCATACATAGGGGAAGCGCTTATCGCAATTACCGGCTTCTCATTCAGTTCACCAGAAGAGACAAGCCAATCTAAAGCATTTTTTAAAGTACCAGGAACGCCAAAAGCATATTCGGGTGTGCTAATTATAACACCATCCGCTTTTTTTAAATGTTCTTTAAAATTGGCAACAGCAGAAGTGCCTTCCTCTTTTTCCGGGTTAAAGTGCGGAAGTTCATCAAGTCCGTTAAACAAAATAAAATCTATATTTTCAGTCTTAAATTGAGAGATGGCCCGTAAGATTGAAGTGTTAGAAGATGTTGATTTGAGGCTTCCCGAAATGGCCAGGATATTAATTTTTGAATTTGGCTTCATGAATGATTGAAAAATAAACACTAAAGTACAGATACCCGAAAAGACTAAAAATTCTTGAAATTAAATTTATGAAAAATTGTTTTTCTTCTAAAAGCCTTGTTTTATTTTTTGCAACCTGGAAAGATCATAACCTTTGTGCTTAAAACGATCAAGAATTTCGTTGTATTGCATTTCGCCCATCTTACCGCTGCGATTCATAATGTATAGGAATTTCTTTTTTGGATGACCAACTACTACATAAGAATAGTCAGGAGAAAGTTCCTCGATGAGGTAATCTGCTTTAAAAGGCCAGACAAATTGCACTTTCCAAGCTAGGTTAAAAGTTTCTTTGTTTGGAAAACCTTTTGATTTTACTGATCTTTCCCTGTCTTCACCTTTCTTTCGGAAAGTAGTGAAGATATCTATTTTGTTTTTGTTGTTTATTGAATATGTCTCGGTCGTGTAATCCCAGTCTTTATCAAATCGCGTTGGAATAGCCGCAATGACATACCATTTACCGGAGTATTTAGTAAGATCAACTTTTGTTTGAGAATGTAAAGTGCTCATTATAAAAAAAGGTATTAAGATTTTTAAAAACTGCATGTTTTTTAAATACAGCAAATGTAATACCGCTAACAAGGCTAATTCTTTTCAAACAGATGCAGTTTTGTTTGAGGTGCTAATTCCACAATGTCATTCTGTAACACCCGAGAATAAATTCAATCCTCATACAATTCGATCGGCAAATTATCGGGATCAAAAAGAAAGGTAAATTTTTTGTGTGTGAATTCATCGATTCTAACAGCTTCGAAATTAATTTTTTTATCTTTTAAAAATTCCAGCACTTCATTTAAATCACTTACTTTAAATGCAAGGTGTCTTAAGCCTGCAGCTTCTGGTTGGCTCAGTCTTTTTGGAACTGTGGGGAAAGAAAACAATTCAATCGTATACATTCCATTTAAAGAAAGATCGAGTTTATAGGAGTCTCTTTCCTTTCGGTAAATTTCTTGTTCAATTTTAAATCCCAATACTTCCGTGTAGAATTTTTTGGAGACCGTGTAGTTGGAACAAATAATTGCGATGTGATGGATACCTTTTAAAAAGCTCATGGTTATTGAAAAACTTATTATTCAGGTTTATACCTGTTGCGCAAGAATAGTAAAAATCAGAGTGATGGCAGCCGGTATAGTTTGCACAAATAAAATAGATCTTTGCGCGGTAACAGCTCCATAAATACCAGCGACCATCACACAGCTCAGGAAAAAATAGGCCACGTTTGCGCTCCAATTGGCATCCTGTATTAGAAGTGACCAAACCAGCCCGGCAGCCAGGAAACCGTTATATAAGCCCTGGTTGGCTGCTAGAGCTTTTGTTTTTTCAAAAAGATCAGCCGGTATAGATTTAAATGTTTTTTTTCCCCGGGTCGTCCATGCAAACATTTCCAACCAGAGAATGTAAATGTGAAGCAGTGCAACCAGGCTAATCAGGATTTCGGAAATAAGTTTCATATATAGTTAAGATTGTTTTTGATTTATCACGGGGTATAATCTCCCGATAACAATTGGGATTATCTTCATTGTTTCTTTTTGTAAAGCAAGCATGTCTATTCCATAAAATATCTATTTGTTAAATAAAAATAGACAAAGAATTTGTTAAAGCAAATTAAAACAACCGAAAAACCCCTATTTCATTTATTTAACTATATTCGTAACTGGTTTTTTAAAACCTATATATTTTATGGACTCAACAACCAAAGATATTTTAGTTACTCAACCTTTCGATTTTGACGGCTACACCCTTTACAAAAGGAAGGATGGAATCATTGAAATCCGCTTTAAGGAGGGGTTTACTATTGGTCTTGAAGATGCAAAAAACATTGTGAGTACCATTGAAAAGATTAAGGAAGAAGAAAAATGTTTGTTTCTTGTGGTCTTTGAAGAGGACAATAGTTTCAGCCTGGAAACCAGGGAATATATTTCATCCGATGCGGTGTCAAAAATTATTAAGGCCGATGCTTTTGTAATAAAGGGCCTTGCCTTGGAAATTTTGGGTCAGGGTTATCTTAAAATAAATAAACCCAACAGACCGACGCGCCTATTCAAATCAGCGGCCATTGGCGCCATGTGGCTTCTAAATTTTGTGGATTGAATTCGTTTAAGTTGTGTTATTTACAAAGGAGTTATTTCTTTTGAAATGCTTTCGAGATTACTCATTCCCCAATGTTCAACATAGCGACCTTCTTTTAAACGAATAATGTCCATAATGTGAATATCTACTTTTTTATTGGAAGCGGGAATTCCCATAAACTCGCCGCTATGGGTAGCATGAATTATTTTTCTGGTAACTACTTTATCGCTTTCACCTACCTGGTCTATAATTTCTACTTTGAGATCCGAAAACCCTTTTCTTAAAATATGGAATAGAAAATAAATCATACCGTCTGGTCCTTTAGAAGAACCTGTGGGTGCTGAATGATTTATACAATTTTCTGCTACAAGTTCTTTAAAAGAATCTAAGTTCCCTTGTTCAATAATTTCTTTGTTAAAACGTTGGACGATTTTTTTGTTTTGTTCTGTTGTAAAATTCATGGTGCGTATTTTAAATGATACGACAAAATTACAACGGTGATGGTGATTTAATTAAGGCTCTTCGTTCAAAAACTGTGGCTATTAGTTCTTTGTTGAAGCTGAAATTTTTTTGGGGCTAGCCCAAAAATTTGTTTGAATGATTCTGAGAAACTGGAATGATTCTCGTAACCTACTTTATGATAAATAGCACTGGGCTTTTCTTTGTGATGAATAAGAAGGTCTTTGGCAATGTTCATCCTTTGCAGGAGCATCCACTTGTTGGGGGAGTTACCATACAAGGCTGTAAATTTTCTTTTAAAAGTCGACACGCTCATGTTGCATAGAAAAGCAAGCTCCTCAATGGTAACTACATTCAAAATATTGGCTTCAATAACCTTTTTTATTTGAAGGTCATCACGAATGTCTTTTTTTTCGGATTGAAATGATAAAATGCTAACAGGATATTTATGGAGAAGGTGTAGTAATAATTCTTCAAACTTTAGTTGTTTCATTTCATCAGACATTGGAAAGCCTGAATGAATTAGCAGCTTGAGCGATTCTATAAAATTGTAAATGAATTCATCTTTTTGAAAGGAAACATAGGATTGATGAACGATCTTTTTTTTCGCTTTAATTTTATGAATCAGGGAGGCGTATTTCAGATAAAAATCAGTCAATATTTTATTATCAAAAAAAATCAAAATGCTTCTAAATTGATTTTGTTTAGATAGATTCATCGAAGCCAAACAATTACCTGCGGATAGGAAATGAAACTCGTTATTTTTAATGCGGATTGTTTTTTCGGCGAAGTGCATTGTCTTTTCACCTGTAATTACAAGGCTTATCGCGTTTGTATGCAAAATGCTTTTGCCTTTAAATGAGCCTACCGCGGCTGAATAATCATGTATGATAATGCCTTCGGGTTTAATATATTTACCCGGAAAAATATCCTGCGGTAAATTATAAATACTCATTCTCGTGTTCCTTTTTCAAACGTTTTTCAATGCGTTTATCCGGTATCAGCCATATACCGGCGATACTTACATAAACAATTCCCGAGATCCATTCGTTTAAAAAAGCCGAAGGAATGGCAACCAGGTAAAGTACCATTGAAATTTTTCCTTTAAAATCGCTGCCTAACGCTTTTGCAAGGGTGGAGTCGCGACCATGCTGGGTAATAATAGCGCGCTGCAAAATAAAATAAGCTATGGCGCACATCATTAGTACAAATCCATATAAAGCAAGTGTTTCAGGAGCAAAATGGTTTTCACCCATCCAGGCTGTTGCAAAAGGAATCATCGATAACCAAAATAAAAGATGAAGATTGGCCCACAAAATGCCTCCGCTAACTTCTTCAACGGTGCTTATTAAGTGATGATGATTATTCCAGTAAATGCCCACGTAAATAAAACTGATAACGTAGCTTATAAAAATTGGAATCAGGGGTTTTAATGCAGCAAAACTGGGGCTATGGGGAGCCTTTAATTCCAACACCATAATGGTGATGATGATTGCAACAACACCGTCACTAAATGCTTCCAGTCTGCCTTTTTTCATTGGTCTCAATCGTTAGTTGAAACTATCCGCTTTCAGCGCTCCCGCATTTGCGGGATTAGTTTCTAAAAATAACACAGAGTAACAAGAGCCACTGAGGCACGGAGTTGAGTCCTTAAAAAAAACACACACCTCTCAATGTCTTTGCGCCTCCTACTCTCTGTGTTACAAAATAAGAATTTAATTCTTTTGGTATTCAAACCTATCGACTTCCAGTCGATAGTAGTTTAATCTTATTTAACGCGTTCTACGTATTCACCGGTTTCTGTAGTTATTTTAAGTTTATCTCCGGTGGCTACAAACAAAGGTACCTGGATAGAAATACCACCTTCTACTTCAGCCATTTTTAAAAGTTTGCTTTTATTGCCGTCTTCGGTGTAAGTTACTTCTAGTTCAACGTATTTGGGAAGATCTCCATTCAAAGGCTTTTCGTTATCATCGAAACGAATGGTTAAAATCATTCCTTCTTTTAAAAATTTAATAGAATCTGCAAATAATATTTTCGGGATGTGCATTTGCTCGAAGGTCTCCTGGTTCATGCAGACAAGGAAATCGCCCTCCATATAAATGTATTGCATCTCCACCTCGTCCACACGAATAAAATCTATTTTTTCACCAGAACGGAAACGGATCTCACTTTGTTTTCCCGTTTCTACGTTACGGCATTTTACCGAATAAATGGCATTGCCTTTTCCGGGAGTGATGTGATCATAGTCGAGTACCTTTAGAAGTTCGTTTTCGTACCTGAAGAATGCGCCTTTTGAAATATCGGATGTAGTTGCCATAGTATGTGTTTAGGGGCCGAAAGGTAGGGGTTTTTTAGGAGGAGGCAAAAAATTTCTCGCAAAGTCGCAAAGAGCGCAAAGATTTTTTCAGTACACGCTGTCTTGTTTCCCTTAAGTCCCTTCGCTCTTGTTTCGCGCAGCTAAGATCTCAAAAAAATAAGGATAATGCGTTGTTTTACGTTGATTTACGTGCTTTTACGTATGAATGACGCACTATCCATACACTATGAACGCTTAGCGCACGGATAGGAAAGCAATGGGACACGAATAGGAAGGGGTTATGGTAGACCTTTTTACTTATCTGAAATAAATAGTTTAAGGTATTTGATTCCCGTCGATAACTTATTCCTTTCCCACACTTCCTTATCCATTTCTTTTTTTTCCATTTGATATTTTTTGAGAAGTCTTGGTTTCGATTTTAGAAATTCTTCAATCTGCGCCATGTTTACATTATTGGTCCTGTTATTGAAATACATATAAAACCTTCCTCCAGGCGCTGTGAGTCCAAGTAGAAAGCCTTGTTTATCGTAATTCGGTAACTCTCCGTAAACTACACAATACGCATCAATAGTGCCACCGCCAAATACATAATAAATGTTTTCGGTTGATTTTTTTTCGGGCCTGATCTGAATTTCATCGCCAATCTGATATCCGAAATAATGAGTGCAGGAGTCGTCAAGACTTAATTTTTTCTTTTTTAAATCTGCTGTCTGGTATTTGATTATTTTTCTATCTGAAGGGATATATTGCCCCCGGTAGTTTTTCCTTTTATTGAAAAAGTCTTCTTCTGTTTTATAGAGGTAAAAGGAATTGGCTTTGTAATCAGAGGAATCGATTTGGCCGAAAGAAAATTTACTGAAAAAAGAAATACATGCAAATAGAATAATCCGGTAGTTTCTCATTTTATTTTTAAACGTTTAAGTTTTAAAAATACGAATTATTCTAATGCTTCATTTCTAATTTTAATAGCGTAAGCACCTAAGTCTTTGTCCATTTTTTTAAATTCAGTGGAAGACGCATCCACAAAGGTATTCTCGGATTTAAGCCAAGCGATGAGGTTTCCTTTAACATGGTAGGTTTTTTCAGTGAATAATTTCTTTCCGCCTATAATATTCAGCCAATTTGTTTCTGTATAGATCAGATTATTATTCAGGTAAAACCATTCTACATTTTTTTCAATTTTATCTTTTTCATTTATGGAAATGATCTGGACTTCATTATCTTTAAAATAAACGTACTTATAGGCATTTTCGGATTTTATTTTTTCTATTTTTTCATAAGCGTCCTTCTGATTTTTCATTTGCTCTATTGTTTTATCAATTTCAGCAATAGAGGAGTTTTGTGAAAATGCAGAGCGCGAAATAAAATAAGGGAGAATAAAAAAGAATATTTTAAGTTTCATTTATGATGGCTTGATGTGGGTTACAATGTGTAAAGTGAAGCCAAGGTACAAATTATAATGCATGCAAAACACTCGATTTTAGTTGTGAAAGGAATAAGGGTTCAGTTAAATTTCACTGAGTCCTTAACTGTACCATCCTTCGCAAAATGTTTCCAATAGCCGGTTCTTTTATCGTTTTTGTAATAACCCTCTTCGGTTTTAAGAAGGCCGGAAAAGCTTATTTCCTGCTCCTTTCCTGAGGTATCGGGCGATTTTGCGACGGAGATATTTAAATTGGTTGGTGCAGTCTCATACATAATCCAATGCCCCTGTTTTAAACCGTTTATATCCACATAATTCAGAGTGTCTTTATTCTCTGTAAGTTGATATTGAGGAAGAATTTTTGCCACCTCAGTTTTCGATTTATTTTCACATGCGCTTATTGAAAATAGTAATGCGCCTAAGCCTGGTAGCATAAAGTAAATGAGTTTTTTCATGGTATTGAATGGTTTATCATTGAGAATACACTTTTGAATACAGAAGGTTCATTTGCAGGGCTAATCATCTTCCCAAATCACAGCATTTATTTTCCAACCGATTTTAGTTTTAATAAACTGGAAAAATTTGGTACCAAATCCTTGAAAATAAGTTCCATTTAAATAGCCTTTCTTCTGGTATTTTGAATAGCGTTGGGCAATGTTGCCATTTATTTTTGTTTCTTCTTCAGTTTCACTTTCTTCAAATTCAGTGAGTGTTCCGTCAGAAAGTAATTTCTTCCTGGGTTCTATAAACGTTTGCAAAGTGTAAATTTCTTCTGTTAGTCCTGTTTTTTTTATGATGATGCTTTCAGCCAAGCAGAGATGAGAGATTAAATCCCAATCTGGTTTTAGCTGGTTCGAATTGCCAAAGGCGTTGAAAAATTGTTTGATGAGGTTATCGATTTGTAATTTATCTGACATGAGAAATCAATACTGGTGTACTGGTTCAAATAAACGCATTTAAGGAATGATACACAACTAGTCCTGCTTTTCATCCTTTAAAAATATACAATTGGTATAATAAAAGGTAAAGTATATTATGCAAGTTTTAATTTTAGTCAAGTAAGATTGAGTTTCAGTAAAGTTGTTTTGATTTTACTAAATATTAAACAGTAAAAATTTAAGCCGTGAAAGCACACCGACTACTCCTTATTTTGTTTCTTTTTGAATCGCTCAATTACTCAGCGCAAAGTGGGCCTACAAATCTTAGTTTTGAAAACTGGACCACGACTGCTTTCGGCCCTTCACCAAGCGGTTGGTTTGGTTACAACATAAGTAAACAAAGCTCAGGTGCCCAACAGGGAAGTAATTATGTAAGGATCTACAATACAAGTTTTAACCAGGGAACCATGATGCTGGGTACAATAACTTCCTTCACGGGGCCCATTAAGGGCGGCGCAACTTATACACAAATTCCGGTTGGGCTAAGTGGTTTTTATAAAACTTCAGGCATGGTTTCATGGGATGTGGTTGGTCTTACAGCAAACACTTCTTATTTAGGAGGGATTAACGCTTCGGCTTCTTTTTCGCGGAGCAGTAATACTGCTACATGGACTTCTTTTTCTGCCACTTTTAGTATCTTTAATCCAGGACCTGTTGATTCTATTTTTGTTGTAGCTTCAAGTGGTGGCTTCCTTTTTGGAGGAGGCAATAATTCCACAACTGCCATCCTCGACCTGGATAACATTTCATTTGGGCCTCTCACTAATACCACAACAACAACAACTGATACGACCATCACAACTACAGGGCTTGATGTACATTCGCTAGGCACTTGCTTTTTAGTTTATCCAAATCCTGCTTCCGGCGAACTGAATATTATTTCGAAAAACGAAAACGCTGTTTCAGTTGTAATAATGGGATTGGACGGCAGGGTTATCAATCTTGTTCCCATGGAGCGAACGAACACAAAAATAGATCTTCAACAGTATGAAAACGGTCTTTACTTTTACACAATACAGGACAAAGAAAGAAATACGCTTTTAACCAATAAGTTTGTTGTGAGTAAACAATAAAGATATTTCTTTCGAAATGAAAAATCCCGCTGCCGGGCGGGATTTTTTATGACTAAAAGTCTATAACGGTATATTCCCGTGCTTCTTCTTAGGAAGCACATCTACTTTATTCTCCAGCATTTTAAATGCTTTAATCAATTTAATGCGGGTGTCTTCAGGCTTAATAACTTCATCAATAAAGCCACGCTCTGCAGCACGGTAAGGATTTGCAAACATCGTTTGGTATTCGGTTTCTTTTTCTTTCCATTTTGAATCCTTGTCTTTGGCCGTAGAGATTTCTCCTTTAAAAATAATCTCTGCCGCGCCTTTAGCGCCCATTACTGCAATCTCTGCACTTGGCCAGGCGTAGTTCATATCCGCACCAATGTGTTTGCTGTTCATTACGTCATAAGCTCCACCGTAGGCTTTGCGTGTGATTACTGTAATTCTGGGAACCGTTGCTTCACTGAAAGCGTATAATAATTTTGCGCCGTTGGTGATAATAGCATTCCATTCCTGGTCGGTACCCGGTAAAAACCCTGGTACATCTTCAAATACCAAAAGTGGAATATTAAAACTATCGCAAAAACGTACAAAACGTGCGGCCTTGGTTGAAGAATGAATGTCTAGAACACCTGCTAGCACTGCTGGCTGGTTAGCCACAATGCCAATGCTTCTGCCGGCTAAACGAGCAAACCCAACAACAATATTTTCTGCAAATAATTTATGCACTTCAAAAAAACTATTGTCGTCAATTACTTTTTCTATTACTTCACGAATGTCATAAGGTTGATTCGCGTTTTCAGGAATGATTGTATTCAACTCCGGGCGAGATTCGTTCCCCGCTTCATACGGCACGCTGGGCGCATCTTCTTCACAGTTTTGCGGAACGTAACTCAATAATGTTTTTAAATAATTAATGGCTTCTACTTCGTTGGCACAGGCAAAATGTGTGACTCCACTTTTTGTTGCGTGTGTGATAGCACCACCAAGCTCTTCGCTGGTAACTTCTTCGTGCGTTACTGTTTTTACAACGTTAGGGCCTGTTACAAACATGTAACTGGTGTTCTCTACCATTAAAATAAAATCGGTCATCGCGGGACTGTAAACAGCACCACCGGCGCATGGGCCCATAATAGCAGAAAGTTGCGGAATAACACCACTGCTTCTTACATTGCGGTAAAAAATATCCGCATATCCTCCTAGTGAAACTACACCTTCCTGAATACGTGCGCCACCACTGTCATTCAGACCAAGAACAGGAGCACCGTTCTTCATGGCAAGATCCATTATTTTGCAAATTTTCTCCGCGTGGGTTTCACTTAAACTCCCACCAAACACCGTGAAATCTTGTGAGAAGACGTAAGTTAATCTTCCGTTTACATTGCCATAACCGGTAACCACACCGTCTCCTAAATATTTTTCTTTTTCTAAACCGAAATCATTACTGCGGTGTTGCACCAACATTCCAATTTCTTCAAAGGTTCCTTCATCCATTAAAAAATGAATGCGTTCACGGGCAGTGAGTTTTCCTTTTTTATGTTGCGCGTCAATACGTTTTTGTCCGCCACCTAAAAGGGCTTCAGCGTTTTTTTCGTCTAATAGTTTTATTTTATCTTTCATGGTCTAAATTTCTTTTTAAATTTTTAGGTCATTTTTAATTCGTAGAGTTCACACTCAAGTTCTCTTTTCTTTTGGGCGTTCCCTTCGGGCCGGGCTGCTTCGGGCTTCGCTTCGCTGCGGCTTTTTGTCCCGCGAAAAGCGGGAGCAAAAGAGCTAAACCCTTCACATCCCTAACGCGATTCACGTTATTCATCCACTGAATTTTTTCTCAATTCCACAGGATTACTTTTTTTTCTAAATTTTAAATTTAATAATTCCACGCCAAAACTAAAGGCCATGGCAAAATAAATATATCCTTTTGGAATTTCAATTTTATTCACATGAATTCCTTCTACAACCAGAAGCACCGCAATTAAAACCAAAAAAGACAAAGCTAAAATTTTAAAAGTAGGATGTTTGTCAATAAACACTGCAATTTTTGGCGCGTAAAAAAACATAATGCACATACTTATTATAACAGCAATCGACATAATTAAAATGTCGCCTGCCATTCCAATTGCTGTGATAATTCCATCGACACTAAATACAATATCAATTAATAAAATTTGCAGCATAATGGCGCGGAACCCTTTTTTTAAATTCTTTTTCGCATCATTACCCTCTTCATTATCACCTTCTAATTTGTTATGAATTTCGAGTGTGCTGTTTACTAATAAAAACAAACCACCTGCAAGCATAATAAGATCTTTCAAAGCAACCGAATGTCCAAACAAACTAAACAACTCTTGTTCGCCTTTTATTAAATAGAAGAGTGTAAATAGAAGCGCAATTCTCATCATAATGCCCACAATCATCCAAATAAGACTAGCTTTTTTTGTTTGCTCTTTTGGAAGTCTTGTCATGACGATGGACACGAAAATAACATTATCAATGCCCAGGAGAATTTCCATAACAGTAAGACTCAATAAGCTTAACAAACCTTCAAGAGTAAATAAGTGTGATAACATAGGTCGTAAAGATATTATTTAATTTAATTAAGAATTAAATTGTCCAAAATCTTGTTGCAAAAATAAAATGTTATGAGGTTGAAACGGCCCGCTTTGTTTTTACCCTCTTGTTATTAAAATGCGAATAAATTTTTCCACCCAGTATCGCCAATGGAATTCCCAAAAGCGCTTTGGTAATGTTGTACCAGGGTGGTGAATGTTTCCATAATAGTAGAGTTCCTAAAATCCACATAAACGCTTCTTTTGTGCCAAGAATAAAAACCGCTTTCCTGGCCTTGTTTTGTGCAAACTTGGCCGTAACAAATGCTCCGGCAATAGCATAAAGACTGTGATAAATCAATGCAATAATAACCAGTTGTGTATCGAACATAGGTCTCCTGAGTGGAGGAAAAACGCCACACAGGTGCAGGATTTCGTGGGTAACAGTGGAAAGCAGCATAGCAGTGATAATCCCCGCCACAATGGAGAGAATTAATCTTAGAGTATTTTTAGGAATGGTCATAATTTCCTACATACAAAAACATGCCTGAACGTATTTTGAGATTTGAGTACTGGTATAAAGCCATTTTGCGGAATCTTCCTGATAAACCTAAATACTTAAACGTCCAATAAATTAGTATCTTTGCAAACTTATTTTTTAAAGATGATCTCAGCGAGTAATGTGAGTTTGCAATATGGCAAACGTGTTTTGTTTGACGAAGTAAATGTAAATTTTACTCCGGGTAATTGTTATGGAATTATTGGCGCCAATGGTGCAGGTAAATCCACATTTATGAAGATTCTAGCAGGGGATATAGAACCAACGAAAGGTCGCGTAAATATTTTACCGGGAATGCGCATGAGTGTGTTGAAACAAAATCACTTCGAGTTTAATGAATTTACAGTTTTAGATACAGTGTTGATGGGCAACAAACGTTTGTTCCAGATCATGAAAGAAAAAGACGCAATTTATGCAAAGGCTGATTTTAATGATGCTGACGGACTAAAAGCAAGTGAGTTGGAAGGAGAGTTTGCGGAAATGAACGGCTGGAACGCAGATAGCGAAGCCGCAGAACTATTAACGAATCTGGGTGTAATGCCTGCAACGCATCAGAATCTTGTGAAAGATCTTTCGGGTAAAGAAAAAGTAAAAACCTTGCTGGCCCAGGCCTTGTTTGGAAATCCAGACATCTTAATGCTGGATGAACCTACCAATGATTTAGATGTAGAGACAATCGGCTGGTTGGAAAATTTTTTAGCTGATTTTCAAAATACGGTGATTGTGATCAGCCACGATCGTCACTTTTTAGATGCTGTATGTACCAATATTTGCGACATTGATTATGGCAAGATGAGTATTTATACCGGGAATTACAGCTTCTGGTATCACATGAGTCAATTGCAATTAAAACAACGCAGCGATCAAAATAAAAAGATCGAAGACAAACGTGCCGAACTCCAGGAATTCGTGAGACGTTTTAGCGCCAATGCCAGCAAGAGCAGTCAGGCCACCAGCCGTAAAAAATTATTGGAAAAATTAACCATCGATGAAATTCCAGCAAGTACACGCAAATACCCGGGCATTATTTTCAGACAGGAACGTGAGGTAGGCGACCAGATCTTGTTGGTTGAACATTTAAGTAAAACCAGTAAAGATGGGAACTTGCTTTTTAAAGAAGCCAATATCAATGTCACCAAAGGTGATAAAATAGCTTTCATCAGCAAAAATCAATTAGCGGTATCGAGTTTTTTCGAGGTGCTGGCGGGCGAAGACCCGGATTATAAAGGTTCCTTTACTTTCGGAACAACCATATATAAAGCATTTTTGCCAAACGACAACCACAAATTTTTTCAAAGCGATTTGAATTTGATCGACTGGTTGCGTCAGTTTAGTAAAGATAAAGACGAAACATACATTCGCGGATTTTTGGGAAAAATGCTTTTTAGTGGGGAAGAGGTTATGAAGAAATGTTCAGTACTAAGTGGAGGAGAAAAAGTGCGTTGTATGACAAGTCGCATGATGTTGCTGAATCCGAATTTATTAATCCTCGATGAACCTACGAATCACCTTGATTTAGAAAGTATCATTGCGTACAATGATGCGTTGAAAGATTATCCAGGCGTGGTCTTCTTTACCAGTCATGATCACCAGTTAATGCAAACAGTTGCGAACAGAATTATCGAATTGACGCCGAAAGGAATTATTGATAAGTCTTGTACCTACGATGAATACCTTGAGAATCCTTCAATAGCCGAGCAAAGGAAGAAGATGTATAGTTAGAGGGGGGTGTACCTTGCCTGTGTGTCTGAGCACCTAGACTTGATACAAGGTACAGCATACAAGGTACAGCATACGAGGTACAGCATACAAGGTACATCCAGATTCTCCACAAGATTCATTAAATTCGTACCTGCAATGGCTAAACTTCCCGATCAATTAACACATTTAAAAAAAGATAAAGCGCTTAAAAAAGTTATTGAGCGTGTAGGTGTTTTAAAAAGTAAAAATGACCTTGATCTTTATGTTTCTCTGATGCGCTCTATTGTAAGTCAGCAATTATCCATTAAAGCTGCAGCGACCATCTGGGGAAGGTTTTTAGATTTATTTAGAGAGGGGTATCCTGATCCTAAACTTATTTTAAAAATGAAAGACGATAAGCTTCGCGCTGTTGGCTTGTCATACCAAAAAGCAGGATATTTAAAAAACATTGCGCAATTTTCTATTGAAAAGACTTTAGACTACAACCTTCTGAAATCAAAAACGGATGAAGAGTTAATAGAGTATCTGGTTGAGATAAAAGGAGTAGGACGTTGGACCGTTGAAATGCTTTTGATGTTCAGTTTAAACCGGCATGATATTCTTCCAAAAGATGACCTGGGTATTCAAAACGGAATAAAACTTTTGTATAACATTGATCCCAAAAATAAAAAAGAGTTGTATGAGGAAATGGAGCGCATCGCCGAAAAGTGGCGCCCTTACCGTACTTTAGCCTGTAAGTACATCTGGCGGCATAAAGATAGTTTCTAGTTTCCTATTAAGTGTTGCGGGTTATTTATTTCGAGTTCTGAAATTAACTGGAGTATTCAAAAAACAAATTATAAATATTAATCTTCATATAGACCTCTCATTCCAAAACTCGGAACAAATAATAACCAACCCGAAATAAATTAGGTTTTCGTCTTAGTAAATTTCTCAGCCATTAGCACAGCATCATATAAATTCACCAAACCACCATTCTTTCCAAGCTTTTCGAATTTCACTTCTTCGTCTTTTGTT
>Ga0265327_10003526_pt1 | contig 14836 bp, 14 predicted proteins | sample 41621metaG_FD_202089 | JGI IMG/M metagenome (GOLD analysis project Ga0265327, IMG submission 202089) | Rhizosphere microbial communities from Carex aquatilis grown in University of Washington, Seatle, WA, United States - 4-16-21 metaG | ecosystem: Host-associated > Plants > Roots > Rhizosphere... | reverse complement strand
TCGCCTTCGGGCAAGAAGCTCACCTGGGTCAACGGCCTGTTCATCTACGACCGCGACACGGTGACCAAGTCCTGTTCCTGCGGACCCGCCTATGGCCAGGCGCAGATCGAGTATCCCAACACGCCATTTGGCGCGGGGGTGTTCACCTCCAGCCAGGGCGGCCAGACCAAGAACCACAACGTCAACAAGAGCTACGCCTTCTACACCGACGGCGCCTACCACTTCACCGACAAGCTGCAGCTCAACGCCGGCTTCCGCGTGACCTACGACGACATCTCGGCCGGCATCAACATCGTGCCGGTCACGGGGGTGTACAATTCGCCGGGCACGATCAACGGCGGCGTGGTCATCAAGCCCGGCTACATCAACGGCGTGTTCTACAATGCCGGCACGACCGGGAACTTCACCATTCCCTCGGCGGTGAACACGACGGGGGCGCCGGGTGTGGTGGCCCTGCCCTTCCGCTCGCTGGACGTGAAGACCACAGGCTACACCTACCGCATCAGCCCGCAGTACTTCTTCACCAAGGATATCCAGCTCTACGCCACCTACGCCCATGGCTACAAAGGCCCGCTGATCGACACCAGCATCAACGTGCTGGACGCGATCAAGCCCGAAGAAGTCGACATGTGGGAGACCGGTCTGAAGACGGCCTGGCTCGAGCACAGGGTGACGGCGGACGTGACCTTCTTCCACCAGCAGTTCAAGAACTACCAGGTCACGGTGCTGAACCAGCAGGTGGTGCCCAACGTGTTCCAGCTGGGCAACGCCGGGGGGATGCTGAGCCAGGGCTTCGAACTGGAGACCAACTTCCGCCCGGTCGACGACTGGCTGTTCACCGCCTCCACCACTATGAACGACAGCCACTACACCGACTTCATCACCTCGTGCTGGAACGCGGGCGAGCCGATCAAGCAGGGCAAGAGCACCTTGGCCTCCGCTGCTGACGGGACCTGCATCTCGATCCCCGGCGGCGCCACCTACACCCAGGCCCGCGGCACGCCCCTGATCAACTCGTCGAAGTGGACCTACCGCCTGGGCGGCACCTACACCCACATGATCAAGGACTGGAAGCTGGACGCCAACGCCACCTACCTGTGGCGCTCGGGCTGGCTGTCGGCGCCGATGGATCCGAACATCACCAACCCCGGCTACGGCGTGCTCAGCGTCAACGGCGGCGTCACGTCGCCCAACGGCAAGTACCGCGTGGGGATCTTCGCCCGCAACGCCCTCAACACCTTCTTCCTGGCCGGCCGCCAGGCCAACAACGGCGGCTGGACCAACGTGCTGAACCCCGAGGCGGTGCGCACCGTGGGGGTGAACTTCACCGGCAAGTTCTGATTTCGTCCTGCGTTCTCCCGCGTACGGCGCCCGCCCGGCCGAAAGGTCTGGCGGGCGTTGCGCGTTTTGGGCGCCGGCGCCCAACTCCGCGGCATTCGCCAAGTTTTTGCGAAAGTGTTGGGTGAAGCCGGCCGGGGGCCAGGGCTGCGGGGTGCATCATAATTCTCGAAACCCTGGGGGATCCCCCGGAACGGGAACAGCATGGCGCTCGACATCCTATCCAATCCCGCCGCCGGAGCCGACGCCGAGGCCGCTCCCGTCGACCCGGTCGAAGAGGTCCTGTCGGCGCCGCGGCTGGCGGTTCTCGGCCTGCAGCACGTGCTCGTGCTCTACGCCGGCGCGGTGGCCGTGCCGCTCATCATCGGCCACGCCCTTGGCCTCGACGCCGCCCAGATCGGGCTGCTGATCAGCGCCGACCTGTTCGCCGCGGGCCTCGCCACCCTGATCCAGGCCTTCGGCCTGCCGGGCGTGGGCGTGCGCCTGCCGATTATGATGGGGGTGACCTTCGCCTCGGTCAGCCCGATGATGGCGATGATCGCCGCCGGCCAGGCCGCCCACGCCGCCAACACCGATACCCTGCAGCTGATCTACGGCTCGGTGATCGCCGCCGGCGTGTTCGGCCTGATCGTCGCCCCGCTGATGGGCCGGCTGGCCCGCCTGTTCCCGCCCGTGGTGACCGGCACGGTGATCCTGGTGATCGGGGTTTCCCTGATGAACATCGGCATCAACTGGGCGGCCGGCGGCCAGCCCTCTGCGCCGGACTACGGCTCGCCGCTCTACCTCGGCGTCGCCCTGTTCACCCTGGTGGTGATCCTGGCCGTCACCCGCTTCACCAAGGGCCTGCTCAACAACGCCGCCGTGCTGATCGGGGTGGTGGTCGGCTGCGTCCTGGCCGCGGCCCTCGGCAAGATGAGCCTGGCCCCCGTCGCCGCCGCATCCTTCATCGCCCCGGTCATGCCGTTCCAGTTCGGCGCGCCCCGGTTCGAACTCGTCCCGATTGCGACCATGTGCCTGGTGATGATCGTGGTGATGGTGGAGTCGCTCGGCATGTTCTTCGCCGTGGGCGAGATGGTCGGCCGGCCGATGGACCGCAAGGCGATCGCCCGGGGCCTGCGCGGCGACGCGCTGGGCGCCATCATCGGCGGGGTGTTCAACACCTTCCCCTACACCTCGTTCTCCCAGAACGTCGGGCTGGTGGGGGTGACCGGGGTGCGCTCGCGCTACGTATGCGTGGCCGGCGGGATCATCATGCTGCTGCTGGGCCTGAGCCCCAAGCTGGCCGCCCTGGCCGCCGCCGCGCCGTCCTTCGTGCTCGGCGGGGCCGGCCTGGTGATGTTCGGCATGGTGGTGGCCTCGGGCGTCCGCGTGCTGTCGACAGTCGATTACGCCGGCAACCGCCACAACCTGTTCATCGTGGCGATCTCCGTCGGCATAGGGCTGATCCCGCTGGTGGCGGACAAGTTCTTCCAGTTCATGCCGCCGGCCCTGTCGCCGGTGCTGCACTCCGGCGTGCTGCTGTCCACCGTCGCCGCCGTGGCCCTGAACCTCTACTACAACGGGCTGGGCTCCGGCCCCCTGCGCGTGGCGGCGGAAGCGGCGCACTAACCGCCCATGGATTATGACCTTCAGGCGTGGCTGAACCTGGCGCTCAGGTGGCTGCATGTGGTCGCCGGCGTGTGCTGGATCGGCGCCTCGTTCTATTTCGTCTGGCTCGACAACAACCTGCGCCCGCCGGTCCCGCCTCGCGAGGGGGTCAAGGGCGAGCTGTGGGCCGTGCACGGCGGCGGCTTCTACCAGAGCCAGAAGTTCCTCACCGCCCCGCCGCAGATGCCCGAGCACCTGCACTGGTTCAAGTGGGAGGCCTACACCACCTGGATCTCGGGGTTCCTGCTGCTGTGCGTGCTCTACTACTGGGGGGCGCCGGTCTATCTGATCGATCCGACCAAGGTCCCCTTCACGACCTTGGGCGCCATCGGGACGGGCCTCGCCTTCATCGTCGGCGGCTGGGCGGTCTACGAGCTCTTGTGCAAGCTGTTGATCCAGCGGCCGCGGCTGTTCTCCGTGGTCTGGTACCTGGTGCTGGTGGGGGCGGCCTGGGCCCTCACCCGCCTGTTTTCGGACCGCGGCGCCTTCATCCACGTCGGCGCGATCATCGGCACGGTGATGGCGGCCAACGTCCTGGTGGTGATCATTCCCAACCAGCGCAAGAGCGTGGATCTGCTGCTGGCCGGCAAGCCGGTGGACCCCAAGCTGGGCGCGACCGGCAAGGTGCGCTCGGTGCACAACAACTACATGACCCTGCCGGTCATCTTCATCATGATCAGCAACCACTATCCGGTGGTCACCGGCCATCCGCTGAACTGGCTGCTGCTGGCCATGCTGGGCGCGGCCGGCGTCTCGATCCGCCACTACTTCATGCTCAAGCACTTCGGCCGCGACCGGCACGACTTCCTGTTCTACGGCTTCATGCTGGCCTTCGTCGCCAGCATCATCGCCACCGAGGTGCACCCGGCGGTCAAGCTGGGCCCGGTCCCGCCCTATTCCAAGGTGCAGGCGGTGATCGATACGCATTGCGTATCATGTCATAGCCCGAGGCCGACTCATCGCGGCTTCACCGCCCCTCCCAACGGCGCCGCCTTCGACACCCCCGAGCACATCAAGAAGTACGCCCCGCGGATCTACGACATGGCGGTGGCCAGCCACACCATGCCGCTCGGCAACGAGACCGGCATCACCGACGCCGAGCGGGCGGAGCTGGGCGCCTGGATCAAGGACGGGGCGAAGACGGAGTGAATCGGGCGGCGCGCCACCACCTGACGGCTGTTTGAGCGCGGGGCTCAGCCGCCGCGGTAGGCGCTGTAGCCGTAGAGGCTGATCAGCAGGGGGATGTGGCAGTGGGCCTCGGCGTCGGCGACGCGGAAGCGGACGGGCACCTCTTCCAGGAAGCCGTCCCCATCAACCAGCTTCCGAGAGCGATGGTACTCGCCGACGTGGAAATTCACCTCGTAGAGGCCGGCGATGAACTTCTCGCCCTCCAGCAGCACCCCGCGCCCGCCGTCGTCGAGTTCGACCTGGCCCAGCCACGGTTCGGCCGGGTTGACCCTGCGCACCGACACCTTGAGGCCGCCGGCCCCGTGGCCGAGCACGAGGTCGAGGGCGTGAGTGGTCAGCCGTCCGGACATGGCGATCTCTCGAAAAATGGACTCTGGGGCGCGGAGTTCAGGCCTTGATGTCGGCCAGCCGCAAGCGGCTGATCAAGCCCACCTGGGTCATGGCTTCGTCAAGCTCCGCCTCGCTGTCCTGCTCCAATCGCGCGCGCATGGCGGCCAGGATCGAGGCGCGGTCGTTCAGCTTCACGCAGATGATGAACGGGAAGCCGTGCTTGGCGCGATAGGCGCTATTGAGGGCATGGAAGGTCTCGTATTCGGCCGGCGACAGGCGGTCCAGGCCTGCACTGTGCTGCTCCTTGGCCGAGGCATCCGTGAGCCCCTTGGCCATCGCCACCTTGTCGGCCAATTCCGGGTGGGCGCGGGCCAGATCCAGGCGCTCGGCCGGCGAGGCCTCGGCGATCACCCGCAGAAAGCCGCAATGCAGAGCCTTGGCGTCGGCGAATGGAGCCATGTCCCAGGCCCGCTCCACCACCCAGGGCGAGTGGTCGAACAGCTGGCCGTAGACCGCCAGGAAGGTCTCGCGATCGGCGGCGGCGACCTTGCGCCCTATCAGGTTGGCCCGCTCGAGGGCGGGATGCAGACCGTGGCTCATGAGTTCTCGCTCTTGAACGAGACGTGGGCGGCGACGATGCGCCAGCCTTCGGCCATGCGCACCCAGGCGTGGCTCTGGCGCCCGACCCGGCCGTCGTTCTGGCGCTGAAACTCGGCGTTGGCGGTGGCGAAGTCGCGGCCGAAGGTGGTGATCTCGGTGCGTGTCAGCAGCCGCTGGGGCGAGCCGCCGAGCCGGGTCTTGCGGAAGGCCAGGATCTCGTCCTCGCCGTAGAGGTTCTCGCCCACGCCGTAGCGGACCGTGTGGTCCGAGGCCCAGAACAGCCAGTCCAGCGTGTGGATGTCGTTGGCCATCAGCGCCGCCTCGTAGGCCTGGAACATGGCCGTGACCTCGGCCACCACCGCCGGATCGTTGATCACCAGGGACTCGGGGTCAGACGGCATGGGACTGGGGCTCGCGGGCAGGCTTGGGGGAAAGGGCGCCGGACAGGGCGCTGGGCAGGGCGGCGCCGCACACGCCCTCGGCTTCGAGCCGCGCGGCGAGGCCGAACAGGACGTCCTCGCGCCAGGGCGGGGCGATCAGCTGGACGCCTACCGGCAGACGGCCGGAGCGCACGATAGGGACAACCAGCACCGGCAGGCCGATGAAGCTGATCGGCTGGGCGTAGAGGCCCATGACAGCGCGCACCGACACGCTCTGGCCGCCCATCGCGACGGTCGCCCGCCCGATGGGCGTCGCCGGGAACGGCGTGGCCGGCGCCGCCAGGACGTCGAAGGTCTCGAACAGCTCCAGCGCCTGATCCAGGAACCAGCGGCGCACCCGCTGGGCGCGGACGGCCACGTGGGCCGGCTGCAAGGCGCCGGCGATCAGGCGGTCGCGGGTGGCGGGGTCGAAGTCGCCGGGGCGGGCGATCAGGTCGGGCAGATGCAGCGAGCCGCCCTCCGCCCCGGTCAAGCAGAAGGCGGCCGCGCGGGCGGCGCGGGCGCCGGGCAGCTCCGCGGGCCGGGCGTCGAGCGCGTCGGCGACGGCGTGCAGTCCCGCCAGGGCGTCTGCCGAGATGTTGTCCTGGAACCAGCCGCCCAGCACCCCGGCCCGGACCGCCTCGGGCGAGGATGGCGAACTGCCGGAGACCGGCTCGACCGGCCTAAGGGCGCAGGCCGGATCCCGCAGATCCGCACCCTGCAGGGCGTCGTAGGCCAGGGCCAGGTCGGCTGCGGAACGGGCGAAGGGGCCCGTGTGGTCGAGGCTGTGCACGAAGGGGTAGACCCCGCGCCGCGATAGCCGCCCGAAGGTGGGCTTCAGGCCGTAGACGCCGCACAGGGCCGCCGGCACGCGGATCGAGCCGTTGGTGTCCGAGCCCAGGGTGATGGGCACCAGACCCGCCGCCACCGCCGCCGCCGATCCGCCCGATGAGCCGCCGGACACCCGTGCCGGATCGTGCGGATTGCGGGTCGGCCCGTAGTGGCTGTTCTCGGTGGTGAAGCCGTAGGCGTACTCGTCCATGTTGAGAGCGCCGACCAGCACGGCGCCCGCCGCCTGCAGGCGCTCGACCAAGGCGGCGTCCTCTTTGGCCGGCGGCGAGTCCCGCTCGATGACCGAGCCGGCCAGGGTGACCTCGCCTTCCACGTCATAGAGGTTCTTCACCGCCACAGGGACGCCGGCCAGCGGGCCGGGATCGGCGCCTCGACGCACGGCCTGATCGACCGCACGAGCGGTGGCGCGGGCGCGCTCGGCGAACACGTCGGTGAAACAGTTCAGTCCCCCGTCGATGGCGCGGATGCGGTCCAGGGCCGCTTCGGCGATGTCGACGACGCTCAGCCGCCCGGCGCGCACGGCCCCGGCGATCTGGCCGGCCGTGAGGTCGGCCTGGAGTTTCGCAGCCTGGGCGTTCACAGCGTCAGCACCGCTGCCGGATCGAGCCCGTCCGGCAGATCGAGCGCCGAGAACTCGGCATACATTGTCTGCAGCGTGCGGGTGTTGGCGACCACCGCCTTCAGCGACTCCTCGCCGAGCTCCAGCCCGGACAGGACGGCGGCGGCGCGGACATAGGCTTCCACGGGATTCTCGCTCATGCCCCGCCTGCATAGGGATGCTCGGCCAGCCAGTGGCGGGCGATGTCGATGCGCCGGGCTACCCACACCTTGTCGTGGGTCTGGATGTAGTCGAGGAAGCGCTTCAGGCCGGCCAGCCGCGGCGGCTTGCCGACGATGCGGCAATGCAGGCCCACGGACATCATCTTGGGCGCGGTCTCGCCCTCGGCGTAGAGGGTGTCGAAGGCGTCCTTCAGGTAGTCGAAGAACTGTCCCCCGGTGGTGAAGCCATTGAGCGCCACGAACTTCATGTCGTTGGCGTCCAGCGTATAGGGCGCGATCAGCTGGGCCTTGCCGAAGCGGGTGTCGTAATAGGGCAAGTCGTCGGCGTAGCTGTCGGCGTCGTAGACGAAGCCGCCCTCCTCCACCACCAGGCGCGCGGTGTTGGGGCTGGTGCGGCCCTGGTAGAAACCAAGCGGCCGCTCGCCCGTCAGGCGCTTGTGGCCTTCGATGGCCCTGGCGATGTGCTCGCGCTCGATGGCCTCGGGTACGGACTGATAGTTGATCCAGCGATACCCGTGGGTGGCGATCTCCCAGCCGGCCTGCAGCATCGCCTCCACCGCCGCCGGGTTCTTCTCCATGGCGCTGGTCACGCCGAACACCGTCAGCGGCAGGCCGCGTTCGACGAACAGGTCGCGCAGACGCCAGAAACCAGCCCTGGAGCCGTATTCGTAGAGGCTCTCCATGGCCATGTTGCGCGCGCCCATGACCGCCGCCGCCCCGACCATGTCGGACAGGAAGCTCTCGGCGCCCTCGTCGCCATGCAGCACGCTGTTCTCCCCGCCCTCCTCGTAGTTCAGCACGAACTGCACCGCGATCCTGGCGCCGCCGGGCCAGTTGGCCTGGGGCGGGGAGCCGGCGTAGCCGACCAGGTCGCGTGGGTAGGCCCGGTCCATCACCCCGCCTCGAACACCGCCCGCGCCGCATCGACCCCGCCGCCCGAGCGGACGGGCGCGCCCACGCCCCGCAGCACGGCCTCCAGCGCCGCCAGGGTGGCGAGAACGGCGGGCTTGGTGGCGTTGTAGCCCATGGCCCCGATGCGCCAGATCTTGCCGTGCAGCGGGCCGAACGAAGAGCCGATCTCGATCGAGAACTCCTCGCGCATCAGGGTCCGCACCTGTTCTCCGTCGACGCCCTCGGGGATCAGGATCCCGGTGACGTTGGACATCTTGTGCGCCTTGTCGCCGTAGACGGTCAGGCCCATGCCCTCGATCCCCGCGACCACGGCCCGGCCGCACAGGGCGTGGCGGGCGAAGCGGGCCGGCAACCCCTCCTCGATCACCAGTCGGGCGCACTCTCGGGCGCCGTAGAGCAGGGTGGTGGACTCGGTGTGGTGGTTCAGCCGCTTGTCCGACCAGTAGTCCATGATCATGGCCAGATCGAAGTAGTTGGAGGCGATGCGCGCGCCCGTTCCCTGCGCCCCGCCTGTTCCGGCCAGGCCCTTCTCGACATGGCGGCGCGAGAAGATGCGCTCGGCGGCGCGCTCGGAAATGGTGATCGGCGCGATCCCGGAGGGCCCGCCCAGGCACTTCTGCAAGCCGCCGGTGACGATGTCGGCGCCCCAGGCGTCGGCCGGGGTGGGCATGCCGGCGACGGTGGCGGTGGCGTCGACGTAGAACAGGGTCCCGGCGGCGCGGCAGGCCTCGGCGATCCCGTCCATCGGCTGGGCCATGGTGGTGGAGGTGTCGCCGTGCACGCAGGCGAACACCCGCGGCTTGTGCAGGGCGATGGCGGCGGCGATCTCGGCAGGGGGCACGACCTGGCCCCAGGGCGCGGACACCAGCACCGGCTCGGCCCCGCAGCGCTCGGCGATCTCGGTCAGGAGGCCGCCGAACCGGCCGCAGCTGGCGATGACCACGCCGTCGCCGGGCTCCAGCAGCGACACCAGCGCCGCCTCGATCGCCGCCCGCGCCGTGCCGTCGATCAGGAAGGTCCAGCGGTTCTCGGTCTCGAACACCAGGCGGTAGGCCGCCATGGTCTCGTTCATATAGGCGGTGAATTCGGGGTCGAACTGACCGAGCAGCTGGGCCGACATGGCGCGCAGCACACGCGGATGGGCGTTGACCGGCCCAGGCCCCATCAGGAGCCTGCGGGGCGGATCGACTTCCATCATGTTCAAGCGCATGCAGTCTCCCGAAGGGTGTCGAAACCGGCGTCCATAGCCAGGCGCTCGACGAAATCGACCAGGGCGCGGACCGCCAGGGCCACGTCGCCGGCCGCCACCGCCTCGTCGGCGTTATGGCTGACGCCACGCTCGCACCGGATGAACAGCATGGCCACGGGACAGAGCGTCTTCAGGGCCATGCCGTCGTGCCCTGCCCCGCTGACGAGCGTGAATGGCTCCAAACCGGTCGCTTCGATCGCATCCGACATCAATCTGACCATGCGTTCGTCGCAGGGGGTGTCCTGGAGGTCCTGAACAATGGAGAATTCCAGGTCGACTCCGCGGGCGTCGCAGATGTCCATCAGCCGCGCCTGAATCTGTTCGGCGGCGGTGTCGCGCACGGCGCGGGTGGCCGCGCGCAGGTCGATGCCCACTTCCACTTCGCCGGCGATGACGTTGTAGGCCGAGGTCTTGGGCATGAAGCGGCCGACCGTCCCGCGCAGGTCCGGCTCGCCTGCGCTGCAGATCTCCTCGATGGCCAGCACCCCGGCGGCGGCGGCGGCGATGGCGTCCTTGCGCAGGCCCATGGGGCTGGTGCCGGCATGTCCCGCCTCGCCGATGAAGCGCGCCTTCATGCGCAGCTGGGCCGCGATGCCAGTGACCGCGCCAAGCGCCAGGTTCATGGCCTCCAGCACCGGCCCCTGCTCGATATGGGCCTCGACGTAGGCGAACACCTCGCCGGGCTTGCGCGCCGCCTTGGCGATCTCGGTGGGATCCAGGCCGAAGTCCATCAGGGCCTGGCGCAGCGACATGCCCTCGGCGTCTTCAAGGTCGAGCACCTCGGGTCCAAGCGCCTGGGCCACACCCCGGCTGCACAGCATCGAAGCGGGAAAGCGGGAGCCCTCCTCGTCGCCGAAAGCGATCACCTCGATGGCGAAAGGCAGCCGTCCGCCGGCGCGATTCAACTGATCGACGCATTCAATGCCAAGCATTACGCCGAGCGCGCCATCGTATCGGCCGCCGTCCCTGACTGTATCAATATGCGAGCCGATCAGCAGCGCCGGCGCATTTACCTGCGAGCCTTCGTACCGGCCGATCAGGTTGCCTAGCGGATCGAGCCGAACGCCCATTCCTGCGGCAATCATCCACATTCTGACCAGGTCGAGAGTCTTTCGGTGCGACTCCGTCAAGTAGGGGCGATTAAGAAAATCGTGGTCCTCGCTGAAGGGGACGGCGCCGAGAACATTGCAACGGGCGATTGGGCGCTCGCCCAGATCAGATGTTGGGGCATCCATGGACTGTCCAAATCTTCGCGAACGTCCCGTTGCCGGGACCGGCTCCCAAGCCGGCCTGCGGGGGCAGATCCGGATGTTCATAGTGGCCCAGCCCGGCGCAGGGCGCCTTCAGATTGGATTTGAAAGTCATATCGCGGTCGCCGCCGCCATCGTGCGGGGGCAAGAGGGAGTACCGACGTGCTGAACGAAATGAAGGTCTTTGTGCGTGCGGTGGAGCTGAAGAGCATCTCGGCGGCCGCCCGCAATCTGCGCCTCTCCGCCGCCGCGGCCAGCCACCGCATCCTGCAGCTGGAAGAGCACGTCGGAGTCCGCCTTCTGAACCGCACCACCCGCAGCCTGCAGCCGACGGAGGCCGGCTGCATATTTTATGAGCACGCCTTGAACGTGCTCGAAGCTGTGGAACGGGCCGAATCCAGCATGGCCATGGCTTCGGGCGTGCCCACCGGGCAGCTCAGGGTCGCCGCCCCGCTCGGCTTCGGCCGGCGGATCCTGGCCCCGCTGGTGTCGGAGTTCCACGCCCTGCACCCGAAGGTCGAGATGCGCTTGCGTCTGTCGGACCACGCGGTGGACATCCTCTCGGAGTCGGTGGACGTGGCCATCCGCATGTCGGCCCTGCCGGACTCCAGCTTCATCTCGCGCAAGCTGGCCGACTGCCCGCGGGTGCTGTGCGCGGCGCCCGCCTATCTGGAGCGCCACGGCGCCCCGCAGCGGCCGGAGGACCTGCTGAACCACAACTGCCTTCTGCTGCGCTTCCCCGGCTCGACCGAATTCCGCTGGACCCTCGACACGCCCGATGGCCCGCAGACCCTGCCGGTGTCCGGCAAGTTCGACGCCGACGACGGCGACGTGCTCACCGAATGGACGCTGGAAGGCGAGGGCATCATGCTGAAGCCCTACTGGGAGGTGGCCGACTACCTGCGCGAAGGCCGTCTGCAGGTGGTGCTGCCCGAGTTCCCGCCCGAGCCCGTCAGCCTGGTGATGCTCTATCCGCACCGCCACCTGCTGCCGGCCAAGGTGCGGGTGTTCGCCGACTTCCTGATCGAGAAGTCGCGCCTGCTGATCCCGCGCCCGCCGGAGGTCGACGCCAAGGTCGCGGCTTAAGGCAGGGCTAAGGCCGCCCCGTCGCTACGGGGGTCGGTGGCGCCCTCCAGCCCGCCGTCGGGATGGCGCACCAGGGCGCCGGCGTGGCCCATGGTCGAGGTCATCGGCTCGACCAGCTCCACCGCATGCCCGGCTTTACGCAGTTGCGCGACCAGCTCGGGATCGAAGCGGCTCTCCAGCTTCAGGCTGGTGGACTCCTCGCCCCAGGTGCGGCCGAGCAGCCAGCGCGGCGCCGTGATGGCGTCCTGCAGGTCCTGGCCGTAGAGCGCGTAACGGGTGAACACCGCGCCCTGGGTCTGCGGCTGGCCCTCCCCGCCCATGGTGCCATAGGCCATCAGCCGCCCGTCGTTCAGCTTGGCCATGGCGGGATTGAGGGTGTGGAAGGGCTTGCGGCCGGGTCTCAACGCGTTCCAGCCGCTCTCGGCCAGCCGGAAACTGGCCCCCCGGTTCTGCCACAGCACGCCGGACTCGGGCAGGATCACGCCGGAGCCGAACTCGAAATAGATGCTCTGGATGGCGCTGACGGCGCGTCCCTGACGGTCGATGGCGCCGAACCACACCGTGTCCCCGGCCGACGGCGGCTGCGGCCATGGCAGGGCGTGCACCGGATCGATACGGGCGGCCAACTGGTCGAGCATGGCCTCGTCGTCGAGCAGCTCCTGGGCGTCGATGTCCATCAGCTCCGGATCGCCCACGTGCCGGTCGCGGATCATGAAGGCGCGCTTGGTGGCCTCGACCAGACCGTGGATATGGCCGAAGCTCTCGGCCTCGGCCCGCGGCAGACGGTCGTAGAGCGCCAGGATCAGCAGCGACGCCAGTCCCTGGGTCGGCGGGGTCATGTTGTAGAGCCGGCCCGCGTCGATCGCGGTGGTCAGGGGCCGGACCAGGGCGGGCCGATGGGCGTGCAGGTCGGCGAGGGAGACGGGCGATCCGATCGCCTCCAGATCGGCGGCGAGGCTGCGGGCGAGCCCGCCGCGATAGAAGCCGTCGATGCCGTCGGCCACGATGCGCCGCAGGGTCGCCGCCAGGGCCGGCTGGCGCAGCAGCGCGCCGGTCTGGGGCGCCGCCCCGCCCGGCAGGAACACCCCGGCGAAGCCCGGGACGCCCTCCAGTTCGTGGCGCTTGGCCGATGCCAGATCGTGCAGGCTCTGGACCACCGGCGCCCCGGCCTGGGCATGGGCGATGGCCGGCTCCAGCAGGCGCGAAAGGGGCAGGCCCGAGCCGCCGATCCTCAGAACCTGCTCCCAGCCCGACAGGGTTCCGGCCACGGTGTTGGCGGCCAGCGGTCCGCGCCAGGGAATGCTGGTCACGCCGGCCAGGCGATAGAGCTCCAGATCGGCCGCCATGGCCGCCCGGCCGCAGGCGTCGACGCCCACCGGGTCGGCGCCCGGTTCGGCGATCAGCCAGAAGCTGTCGCCGCCGATCGAGTTCATGTGGGGGTAGACCACCGCCAGGGTCGCGGCGATGGCCACAGCGGCGTCGGCCGCCGAGCCACCCTCGCTGAGCACCTCAAGCCCGGCCTCGCTGGCCAGGTGATGCGGGGCGGTGACCGCGCCGCCCCGACCGCGCGCCGTCTTCAGCATGGCGCTGCGGCCCGAAGGGGCAGGATCAGTAGTCGTGGTCCTTGAGCACCGAACCGGAGGCGGTGCTGACGTTCATCAGCAAGGCGGCCTGGCCGCCGTCGCGCATCGGGTGGCCCGTGACCTTGATCATGTCGCCCGGCTTGAAGGAATTGATGCTCCAGCCCTTGCGCACCAGGATGTTGGGTGTGGAGCATTCGATGTTCCACACCTGCTGGGCGCCCTTTTCGTCGACCGTGACGATAGCGATCATGGCGTGGGGATTGGCCCATTTGTACTCCTTGACCGCCCCGGTGAGGGTCACGGTCTTGCCCGCGTCGAACATCGCCGCCGAATGGTGGGCGTAGGCCGGTGCAGAGGCAAGCAGGCCGGTTGCGACCGCCGCCATCAGCCAGACGCGAGATGAAGTCATGAGCTTGTCCTTCGACTCTATGCGCTTTGAGTATTCGGCCTGCGCCGGTTGATCGCCATAAGGGCCGCAGGGGCGGATACGCCGCTAGAGCCATCGCCGAATATTAGACACTGGACCCGTCAACTGCTCGGGAATTGGGCGATGGGGACTTTCAAATTCATTTTTATAATCACGCGCGTAGGGCCGGGGTCTAATGCCGCTATCGATAAAGCGAGCGTCGGCCCGATGCGGCCGGCCTTCCGGAGTTTGACCATGCGCCTGAAGTCGCTGCTGCTGGGCGGATTCGCCCTCGCCCTGCCCCTGTCCTTCGCTGCGGCGGCCAACGCCGAGCCCGACATCACCGGGGTGTGGGCGGTGTCGCAGCCCGAGGGGCGCGTGCACCAGCCGCCCGCCAAGTTCACGCCCGAGGCCGCGGCCCACAACGCCGAAGACCAGAAGATCAACAACGCCAACCACCGCCTGATCGGCGAGGCGCACACCAAGTGTTGGCCCACCGGCATGCCCGGCCTGATGCAGCCGCCGTTCGGCATCGAGTTCCTGCAGACCAAGGGCCGCATCACCATCCTGTCGGAGGTGTCGAACCTGCCGCGCACCATCTACCTCGACGAGAAGAAGCACCCCGACAGCGTCATTCCCGGCTGGAACGGCCACTCCATCGGCCACTGGGAAGGCAATGTGCTGCTGGTCGACACGATCGGCTTTAACGGCCGCAACCACAACGTCTCGGAGAAGACCCACATCACCGAGAAGATCTACCTCGACAAGGAAGGCTACCTGGTCGACGAGCTGACCCAGGAAGACCCGATGACCTACGCCGAGCCCCGCACAGTCTCCTACCGCTACAAGCGCGCCCAGGGCCAGGAGGCCAACGAGGTGATGGAGTACGTCTGCGAAGTCGACCCCGCCAACCTGTTCGCCTTCGAACAGGAGCAAAAGCTCGCCGGCCGCCCCTCCGAATTCGACAGCGCCTGGTCCGCCTACGGCTTCTCGCACCCCGCCGAACCCGACGCGCCGGGGAAACAGGCGGCGAAATAGCTTAGCTCGTCATCCCGCACGGAGCGTTCGAAGAGCGCGGAGATGCGGCGACTGTGTTGGGTCAAGCGTGCTTTTCCCAAGATCGGTTTGCCTTGAGCATGCCGTTGGCGGCGACGACGATCTTTCGAGCGATGGCGACGAGGGCCACCTTGGCGGGT
>Ga0265327_10003525_pt1 | contig 14837 bp, 9 predicted proteins | sample 41621metaG_FD_202089 | JGI IMG/M metagenome (GOLD analysis project Ga0265327, IMG submission 202089) | Rhizosphere microbial communities from Carex aquatilis grown in University of Washington, Seatle, WA, United States - 4-16-21 metaG | ecosystem: Host-associated > Plants > Roots > Rhizosphere >... | reverse complement strand
CATGCGAGGACGATTAGCCTGCAATCGCGCCAGGCACTCATCTCACTTGCCCGGGACTGGCGCTGGTTTGTTGAAATCGAAGCTCACCGGTGGCGGTGTGTCCGAACCCTCGCGGGCGGTGAAATAAGGGCGGGGGTGGAAGCCGAATGCGCCCGCGTAGAGCCGGGCGGGCATCGATTCCACGGCGGTGTTGTAGCCCTGGGCCGCAGCGTTGAATTTCCCGCGCTCCACCGAGATCCGGTTTTCGGTTCCTTCCAGTTGGGCCTGCAGGTCGCGGAAATTGGCGTTCGCCTTCAGCTCCGGATATTTTTCGACGACCACCAGCAAGCGGGAGAGCGCTCCTGAGAGAGCTTCCTGGGATTCCTGGAATCGCTTGAGGGCCGCCGGGTCTTCCGGGGCACCGCCCGCGTCCAGCTTCACGTTCGTCACCTGCTGGCGGGCCTTCACCACCTCGGTCAGGGTGGTTTTTTCAAAATTGGCCGCTCCTTCGACGGTCTTGACCAGGTTCGGAATCAGATCCGCCCGGCGCTGATAGACGTTCTCCACGTCGGCCCACTGCTTGTCCACCGACTGCTTCATCGTGACCAGATGGTTGTAACTGCTGCAACCGCCCATCAGCAGGGCGATCACTCCGACCGTGAGCACCGCCAGCACCAGGAGACCTTTCTTCATGCCCAGACCATGGAGGGGGAGGAGATTTTTCGAAAGCGAAATTACGGGCTCGTGTGAGAGTCTCCGGCGGGGAAGAGTTCCGATTGCGTGATTTTGTCTTTGCTGGATTGGCTTCTGCTGAGGACAAAGGCGACGATGATGTGCATGTGGTTACTGGCGAGCGGAACGGCGGATGTATCGCCGCTGTTCGCATTGCTCAGCTTGGTGTTGATCCTGGCGGTGCTGGTGTCGCTGGTATTGATCAAATTCCGGCAGAGTCTGCTGGTCGGGTATCTGCTGTGCGGGCTGGCGATTGCCAACAGCGGGCCGCTGCTGCTGGTCGGCGGACACGAAAGCCACGCCATCATCGCGCAACTGGCTGAGATCGGCGTGATCCTGCTGATGTTCACCCTCGGCATCGAGTTCTCGCTGGGCGAGCTCAGCCACCTGTGGCGGAAGGCCCTCGTGGGCGGATTGCTACAGGTGGGTCTCACCGCAGTGGTGGCGGGAGGGCTGGCGCACGCACTGGGATTTCCGACGGCGGAGGCCACGGTGCTGGCGGTGGCGGTGGCGCTTAGTTCGACCGCCGTTTCGATGAAATCCTTCCAGGACCTCGGTCAGCCGAACAACCCGGCGGCGCGGGTGGCGCTGGCGATCGCCTTGTTCCAGGACCTGCTGGTGATCGCCTTCATCCTGATCCTGCCTTCGCTTTACGGAAAAGGCGGCGGCTCGATTGTCGGCGGCGTGCTGCTGGCCATCGGCAAAGGCGTGCTGTTCCTCGGCGGGGCCCTGTTGTTCGGTCGCTATGGCATCACCCCGCTGCTGCATGCGGTGGCGCGGACCCGCAGCCGGGAGCTGTTCACGCTCACGGTGGTGGCGCTGTGCAGTGGTGTCGCGATGGCGGGCGGGGCACTGGATCTTTCGCTGGCGCTTGGGGCCTTTGCGGCGGGTCTGGTAGTCAGCGAGTCGATCTACAGCCACCGCATCATGGCGGACATCCTGCCGTTCAAGGATCTGTTCCTGGCCTTGTTCTTCATCTCGGTGGGCCTCCAGATCGACCTGCATGAAGTGGCCGCTCACTGGCCGAAGGTACTTGGCGGTTGCCTGGCTATTCTGGTCATGAAAGGTGGAATCGGCTTCTTGGCTTCGCGGGCGCTGAAACTCCCGCCGCGGGCGGCCCTGCTGGCGGCCGCCTCCCTCGCCAGCACCGGTGAATTTTCACTCGTGCTGATGCAGAAGGCGTCCGACCTCCGGCCCTTTGATCCGGCCACCGTGCAGCTCCTCCTGATCTGCAGTGCGATCACGATGGGCATCGTCCCGACGCTGATGCGCACCAGCGTTCCTGTTGGCAAACGCATGGAAGCGCGCGGCTGGTTCAAGTCGAAAAAGCCCTTGCCCGAGTCCCTCGCTCCCTCGAAGGCGATCAAGGAGCTGGCCGATCATGCGGTGATCATCGGCTATGGCCCGGTCGGTCATTCGCTCAATGAAGCGCTCAAGCGCTGCGGCGTGGCCACGCTCGTCGTGGAGCTGAACTCCGACACCGTTCGCGGGCTGAAGAAGGACGGCCAGTTGGTCCTCTTCGCCGATGCCACCCATCCCGAGGCTCTCGATCTGGCGGGCATCGGGCGTGCACGGCTTGTCGCCTTCACCTTCCCGAATACCAAGGCCACCTGCATCGCCCTACCACTGGTGCGTGACCGCAATCCGGGTATCGTCATCTTCGGCCGCGCGAAGTTTCCGGAAGAAGTCGAGGAACTCCGCGAGCGGGACGTCATCGTCATTCACGACGAACGCGAAAGCGCCGTCGCCATGGTGCGCGCGGCGATGACTTCCTACGAACGCTTCGACATCGTCCCCGAGGACGTGGTCACCGAGGTGATGGAGGCGGGTTGAGAGAGTTTTCAGTGTCGGCGAGCGGCGAAATTCACAACAAGCGGCTCGGCTTCGCTTCGGTTGAAAACTTGAAACTTCCGCCTGAAAGCCGCCGGCCGTGGCTTGTGTTAGGAAACAGGAGTGCCGTTCCCGATTGCCCCGATTGCCCCGATTCCCCGCTGCCGACGCCCGAGCATGGCATCAGCGAAAAAGACATCATCGAGCAGGAGATCTTCGAGCTGGTCTCCCCCGACCACTCGTTCCTGTCCGGCCCCCGTTCGCGGATTCATGACTTCGGCACGCTGTTCCGGGTCGGTGCCGATTTCCTCCGGGCCTTCGGCATTCTCCATTTCGTGGGGCCCTGCGTGACGATCTTTGGCTCCGCGCGCAGCAAGCCCGGCACCACCTATTACGAACTGGCGCGAAAGATGGGTGAGGCCTGCGCCAAGCTCGGCTTCACGGTCATGACCGGCGGGGGGGCCGGCATCATGGAGGCGGGCAATCGAGGGGCCTTCGAAGCCGGGGGCCGCTCGATCGGCGTGAACATCGAGCTTCCTTTCGAGCAGCACCTCAACCCGTACGTCCAGAAGTCCTTCACGATGCGGTATTTCTTCACCCGCAAGACGGTGCTGATAAAATACTCCTACACCTTCATCGTGCTCCCCGGCGGGGCTGGAACGCTCGACGAGATGTTCGAAACGAGGACCCTCATTCAGACCGGGAAGCTGCGGAATTTCCCGATCATCCTCATGGATGCAGATTCGCATTGGGGAGACGGAAAGCATGAAAATATCCCAGTCTGCCTCGCCGGCATGGAGTGCGCCAGATTGTCGCAATTCCCATCTATCGGCTTTCGGGTTGCATCTTGATCCTCAATTGAATGGCGGCTTGCCGGGAGGGGCGAGGGTGCGCACTTTTCATGGATCATCATCGGACGAGTCGCGCTTCTCATCCGCTTCCGAAACCTGCATGGCTGAAAAATGCTCTGGTATGCGGGCTTGGTTGGTGGAAACAGGACTTTCAGTGGGGTGGAGTTTGTCTTGGAGCGTTCGGAATGGTAAGACCGCAAGCCGTCAAAAGCCGCTGCGCACGAGAAGCTCCGAGCCGAATTTGGCATGAGAAGCCGGGTGGCACGTTCACTGCGGTTGGTTGCCACTATTTCCAGCTAGCAAAGTCCGAAGGTGCTCTTTCAGCGCCTGGCCAGGGCTTGTTCATCCAGCAAGGGACTCGGTTTCGGCAGGCGTTGGCGGCGGAGACCGAACTGGCGAACAGCGTGGCGCTGGAGGTGGGCGACGGCTTCCTCCACGTCGTCGGTAAAAAAGATGATGTTGGGATCTTCAGGGCTGATGGTTCCCTCCTCGGCCATCCGATCCACGAAATCCACCAGCGGCTGCCAGTAGTCTTTTCCCATGAGAATGATGGGAAAATTCCGCAGCTTACCGGTCTGAATGAGGGTCATGGTTTCGAACATCTCATCGAGCGTGCCGGCACCGCCGGGGAGGACGATGAAGGCGTAGGAGTATTTTATCAGCACCGTCTTGCGGGTGAAGAAATACCGCATCGTGAAGGACTTCTGGACGTAGGGGTTCACGTGCTGCTCGAAGGGCAGCTCGATGTTCACCCCGATGGACCGTCCGCCTGCCTCGTAGGCACCGCGATTACCCGCTTCCATGATGCCGGGGCCGCCGCCGGTCATGACGGTGAAGCCGAGCTTGGCGCAGGCCTCGCCCATCCGGCGGGCGAGTTCGTAGTAGGTGGTGCCGGGCTTGGTGCGGGCGGAGCCGAAGATGGTCACGCACGGGCCCACGAAATGGAGGACCCGGAAGGCGCGCAGAAAATCCAGGCTGACACGGAAGAGCGTGCCGAAATCATGCAACCGCGAGCGGGGACCGGAGAGAAACGAGTGGTCCGGCGAGACCAACTCGAACATTTCCTGCTCGATGATGTCTTTCTCGCTGATGCCGTGTTCGGGCGTCGGCAGTGGGGAATCTGGGCAATCGGGAACCGTCACACCTGTTTCCTAACACGGGAGGAGTGGATTTTCAGGTCCAAGTTTCGACTTTCAAAAGTCGGGCTCCAATGATGGAAGCCCCCGGCAGCCTCAACCGAATCGGCTACGACCGAAGGGATTGGCTTCGTAGGTGCGACGCAGACCTGAGCATCCCGTTCCTTCCTAACCACGTCACTTGTGGCCATCTCCATAGGAATGCTTCTTGGGATAATCAAACGGGGACGGCGACGGAGTCCATTGGACCAGCAGATCTCGGGTCACTTGCCCTTCGACTTAAGGTGGCGCTGGCGACATGCCTCGCGAGAGCACTCCCGGCAGCGGGAACGCTTGGGATCGTAAAAATCACCGTCCGATTTGACCTGGTTACATCCACGGCAGAGGCGATGGCCGACGGGCAGTTCGGTCGATGCTGGCTCGTCCGACTCAAGTTTGAACGGGGGGTCAAGGGCAACGGAGAACTGGGCCGCGAACCCCCAGACAGGGTCGTTCGGGGCCACCAGTGTTGGGGCAAGCTGAAGGCAGTCACAGAGTCGCCCCTCAGGTAGACCTCCGGAAATACGAGAGCGATGAACTTCTTCTTCGCCTCCACGGAGTCGAGGGCGTTCCAAGCCTCCCTACCCTCAAGGAGCGTCCAAGGTCTGATCTCCCGCGTGCCCGCTTCGCCACAATGAGATGAGTCCTCAATGGACCGCAGCAGAGCCTTGCGCTCCTCCGCGATACGTTCACGTCGTTGCTTCATTTCGCCGATGGCAATGGCTCCCGCCTCCAACGCAGCGAGGACCGCGGAGAACCGCGGGGAACGACCGGGAGAATTAATCTGACAATCTACGCAACAAAACGACCGTATGAGGGGTTCATCCATGTCACTTTGTCGTTGATCGCTCGGTCAAAATCCAACCGTCCCGAAACCATGGCCCTTTCCCGGAAATTCATTGAGGAGCATTTTCCCAATCCGAAGTACACGGTTTCGACCCGCCGTGAGTTCCTGGCGAAGACGGGGATGGGCTTCGGGATGCTCAGTCTGGCCGCTTTGCTGCGGCCGACCCAGCTCTTCGGGGCGGTACCCGCGGTTGGCGAAAGCGGAGCCTTCAGCGTGCCGGTCCATTTTCCGGCAAAGGCGAAGCACGTGATCCACATTTTCCTCAGTGGCGGTCCGTCCCATGTGGATACCTTCGATCACAAGCCGGAGCTGGCGAAATACGATGGCAAAACCCTGCCGGACGGAAACCACGTCGGCTTTGCCAGCCCGTATCGATTCGATAAATGCGGCAAGAGCGGCCTGGAAATCAGCGAGCTCTTCCCTGCACTCCAGAAGCGCGCGGATGATTTGTGCATCATCAAGTCGATGTACACCGACATCCCGGCCCACGAGACGGCGACGGTTTTCATGAACACGGGGAACCTGCGGCTCCCGCGGCCCAGCCTCGGCAGTTGGGCGCTTTACGGCCTCGGCAGCGCCAACCAGAACCTTCCCGGATTCGTGTCGCTGAGGGATGGCGGAGTCCCTACCGGCGGCACCGCGAACTGGGCGAGCGTTTTCCTTCCCGGTAAATACCAAGGCACCAGCGTCAATGCCAGCAATCCGGATCCGACGAAGGCGCTTGAGAACATCCGCAACCCGTTCCTTTCGCTGCCGGAACAGCGCCGCCAGCTCGACCTGGTGGAGCAGTTGGACACGCTGCACAAAACCAAGCTGCACGAGGAAAGCCAGTTGGAGGCCGAGCTTTCCAACATGGAAATGGCCTTCCGGATGCAGACCGAGGCGGTGGATGTTTTCGACATCCGTAAGGAAAGCGCCGCGACCCTGCAGCTCTACGGTCTCGATGGCGCGCCGCAGCCCGGGAATCTCAGGGACAATCAAAACGCCCAAAAGGATCGTGGTGGCTCAGCGGGGAATGCCCGGAAATTGCTGCTCGCCAGTCGTCTGGTGCAGCGCGGCGTCCGCTTCGTCCAAGTCTGGTGCGGCGGCTGGGACATGCATTCGGACATCGCGAAAAATCTGCCGCAGCGCGCCGCGAGCATTGACCAACCGATCGCGGCTCTGCTGGCCGATCTGAAGGCGCACGGGCTGCTGGAGGAGACGCTGGTGATCGTCAATGGCGAGTTCGGCCGCTCTCCCGGGCGGGACCGCAATGGCAAGGGCGAATCCGCCGGGCGCGATCACCACAACAAGGCATTCTTCACCCTGCTCGCCGGCGGCGGCGTGAAGGGCGGCATCAGCTATGGTGCCACCGATGAACTCGGCATGGACTCCGTCGAAAACAAGGTCCACGTCCACGATCTGCACGCCACGGTTCTCCGCACGCTCGGCTACGATCATACCAAGCTCACCTACCGCTACAACGGCCGCGATTTCCGCCTCACCGATGTCGCTGGCAACATCGTCAACGACATCATCGCATGAGAACCCCCGATGAACGCCCGGGAAGCCGGCATGGCCGGCTGCTGCTGCCTGTCGGCCTCGCGGTTCTCCTGCTGCCGACCTTCGCTCAGGCGGAGGAGCCGGCGCCGGATCAGGTGAAATTTTTCGAAGCGAAAATCCGCCCGGTTCTATCAAAATCCTGCTACCGCTGCCACAGCCTGGCGGAGGGCAGATCCAAAGGCGACCTGACGCTCGACACCAAACTTGGCTGGCAGAAAGGCGGCAAAACCGGCTCGGCACTGGTGCCCGGCAATCCTGACGAAAGCCTGCTGATCAAGGCGGTCCGCTACGATGACCCGGATACGCAGATGCCACCGCCGGAAAAAGGCGACAAGCTGTCATCCCAACAAATCGCCGACCTGGAAGCGTGGGTGAAGATGGGCGCGCCCGATCCACGCACCGCTGCCGCGCCCCATCGTGATATCTCGAAAATCGCCGATGGCCTGAGCGAAGGCATGCGCGACAGCGTGAAAACGCACTGGGCGTATCAGCCGGTCGTTTCGCCGCCGATTCCCGCCGTGAAGGACACGACCTGGAGTCAGACTCCGGTGGACCAATTCATTCTGGCCAAGCTGGAGGAGAAGGACATGAAGCCATCCCCGGCCGCCGACAAGCGCACCTTGATCCGGCGTGCCACCTTCGATCTCATCGGCCTGCCGCCCTCGCCCAAGGAGGTGCTTGATTTCGTCAATGACAACTCTCCCGGGGCCTACGCCAAGGTGGTGGATCGCCTGCTCGCCAGCCCGCAATACGGCGAGCGCTGGGGCCGCTACTGGCTCGATGTCGCGCGCTATGCCGATACCCGCGGCGAGGTCAAAAAAGACAACAACACGCTCAATCCCTTCGCCTGGACCTATCGTGACTATGTCATCAAGGCGCTGAACGCGGACCGGCCCTACAATCTGTTCATCAAGGATCAGCTCGCCGCCGATCTCATGCCGAGCGCCAAGACCCAGCCCGGAACGCTCGCCGCCTTGGGCTTCCTGACCGGCGGGGACCATTTCCAAGGCAACCGGAACGATATCATCAACGATCAGATCGATGTGGTTTGCAAAGGGTTCCTGGGCACCACCGTCTCCTGCGCACGCTGCCACGATCATTTCTTCGATCCCGTGCCGACGCGCGATTATTACAGCCTGTATGGTGTTTTCAACAGTTGCACCGAGCCCGACGAGCTGCCTGTGATCTCCGAGCCCAAGGACAAGAGAGCCGAAGAGGCCTATCTGGCGGATCGCAAGGCGCTCGAAGCGAAAGGCTATGCCATGATCGACCGCAGCATGTGCCAGATGGCGACGAAGTTCAACACGCACGCGGAGACCTATTTGTTGGCCATGGATAAGATGAGAGGTGGCAAGGGTCCCGCCGAAGCGAGTTCGCTCGAGCTCATCAAGCAGGGCGGTCTCACGCAAGAGGACATTCAGGAGGCGCAGCGCGCGATCCAGTCGCAGGCACTGCTGAAGGCGAATGCGGACGCAGCCGATGACAAGATGGCGATGGATGCGAAGGCCGAAACCACGGTGGCGGCGAAGATCAAGGCCCCGGCCATCCCACCGGGGAAAGGGGAGCGGCGAAAAGCGGCCGGGCAGGCGATGCGGAGGTCGGAGAATCCGGTGTTCAGCTTGTGGCGCGAGTTGGCGCGCCTTCCGATCGACGGCCTCGCGGAGCGCTCGGCGGATGTCATCGCCCGCCACACCGATCCCGCAAACGCGGCATCCATCAATCCGGTGATCGCGGAGGCATTCCGCGGCAAGAAGATCGATTCCCTGGAAGCCGCCGCGAAAATCTATGCTCAGGCCTTCCGCATGGCCGAGACTGCCTACGCGACGGAATACCCGGTTTGGAAAAAATCCGCCACGGTAAGCGCGATCTTTCCCGGGTTGCACAATCCACAGCTCGAGCAGATACGCACCGCGGTTTTCAACTCGAAGCCCTTTCTCTCACTGCCGCTTGATGAGATGCCGAGGAATCTCGGGAAGGAACTCCAGAATCCCATCGCTGGCATCAACCGGGAAATCTCCGCCATGGATCTCGCCCATCCTGGGGCCATGGGCCGGGCGAATGTGTTGGTGGATGCGCAGATCGCGAACTCGCGGGTGATGATCCGCGGTGAAGCCAAATCTCCCGGGCCGGTCGTGCCCCGCCAGTTCCTCGAGTTCCTCCAGCCGGATCGCAAGCCGTTTCCAGCCGATAGCAGCGGCCGTCTCGAGCTCGCAGAGGCCATCGCGGACAATCACAATCCTCTCACCCCCCGGGTGCTCGTCAACCGCATCTGGCTCCACCACTTCGGTGAGGGCATCGTCAGCACGCCGGACGATCTCGGGGTGATGAGTGAAGCCCCCAGCCACCGCGAACTCTGTGACTGGCTCGCGGCGAAATTCATGGAGGACGGATGGTCCCTCAAGAAACTCCACAAGCTCATCATGACCTCGGCGGTCTATCAGCAGGCGAGCGATCCCAACCCTGCCTACGCCAAAATCGATCCCTTCAACCGCCTCCTCTGGCGCGCCAATGTCCGCAGGCTGGATTTCGAAGCCCTCCGCGACAGCTTCCTCGCCATCGGCGGCAAGATCGACCTGACCATGTTCGGCCACCCCATGAACATCGAAACCGAGCCCTACAGCCCCCGCAGGACCATCTACGGGTTCGTGGATCGTCTTAACATGGCTGAATTCATGAAAAACTTCGACATGGCCAACGCCCAGCTTCCCACGGGCCGGCGCCACGAGACCATTGTGCCGCAGCAGGCCCTCTTCCGCATGAACAGCCTGCTGGTCATCGAGCAGGCAAGAAACGTCGTCGAGCGCCCGGAATTCAAAAAGGTCACCACAGATCTCGAGCGCATCAGGGTTCTCTACGAGATCATCTATCAACGCTGGCCGCGGCCGGATGAGGTCAAAATCGCCGTGGCATTTTTGCACATTCAGCCGCCCGGAGAGCTGGCGGCCAACGCCCCGACTTCCTCGAAATCCGGCGAAAATGATCCGGAAACGCGCAGAGCCAAGGCCGAAGAATTCCTCAAGCGTGACCCCAAAACCCTCAATCCCAGAGAACTGGCCCGCCAGGAGGAGATCAGGAATCGCTTGGCTCAAGAGAAAGTGAAACCGAGGCAGAACGGCAAGCTCAACGAGCTGGTCACGGATCCGAATGCCGAAAAAGTCAGCCGCACGGCCCTTACCAACTGGGAGGAATTCGCCCAAGCCCTTCTGATGACCTCCGAAGCCGCCTATCTGAATTGAGCGGACCTGCGCGGCGTGCAATTCAAGATCCCTGATTCAAGATCCGTACACAGGAATGTGGATTTCGGAGTTCAATGGCGGGCCTGCGTCGTAAGCGCTCCACCTGGTCTCTGTTGACGGGTTTCAGGATGATCGCGGGCTCACGATGCTGCCAGCACTTGCTCGATTTCCGAGCCCGCAGACTGCGATGCTTGAGGCGTTCCAGGCTGCGTCCTGAAAAGAGGAGACGAGTCGAGATCCGTCAACGGGTGCTCAATGAATCACTTGCGTTGATCGAAGCGATACGAGTGAAGTAGTTGTGATCGTGACGAAGATCCCCCAGCCATCAGGGTTGCAGAGGTTTTACGTGAGGCGGTTGCCTGGTGGGAGTGCTGAAATGAAAGGGCGCCTTGTTTATTTGAATCTAAAGATGCCTTGGGCAGGCTTTATGGATCTCTAATAGGCTCGCAATGCAAGGGGCGTCATCGACAGACGATATTCTTTCCGCGTAAAGATCGGGACCTCCAAATGACGAAGAAATGCGCTAGTGCCAACAGTACGTCGTGACCGCGTCACCAAGTCGAGGCCGCTCTTCGTATCGGCTATCCGTCTTGCTCGTTCCCTTTATCCATCCATTCGGCGCAAGATGCCGCTCCGTCCATTCGTTTGATGCTGACATTGGCTTAGAATGCCATTTTTGGAGAGTCCGCCAAGGGGAGACCATATTTTCTTCTAGTCGCGCTACTCGTGATTTCAGGTCGACTACGATGCTTTCTTGGCCCGAAGGTCATTATTAGCCCCAATGTTGGACGTTCAGTAGTCTCGTCATGCAACCGATCTCCCTAAACGGAAACCGTATGGTTGCGGATTCGCATTGGGGACGGGAAGCATGAATCAATGAGCCTTCCATAGGTATGCTCCCTGCGTAGGTCAAGAAAGTGGCCGGAACAAAGAGACCTGTTCTGGTGGACACGCTGGGCTTCCGCTCCCGGCTGGCGGTGCTGAAAGGACAACCCACGACGAGTCACGAAGCCACAGTTTCACTTGCCTTTGCCTTGCGTGTGGGCCGAAGATCGGCTTGAAGGAAGCGTGAAGCCCTTCCGGTTCTTAACTGCCCGCTGTCTTGGTGCGGCGCTCGTTTTCACGATGATCAATCCCAATTCGTCCGGGGATACTCCATCGGAGGCTTCGTCATCCCGGAAAAGCGTGACGGTAACCAAGGAAATGGCCGACGCAGGTGGAAAGTATTTCGGAGAAACGCCCGACCCGGCAAAGACGAAGCATTATTACATCGCAGCAGAGCCCGTGAACTGGGCCTTTGCGCCGACGGGCCAGGACCTGGTATGCGGGAAGCCTTTTCCGCCGGACTTCCTGGCCCGCCCGTCTTCCCCGAAGATGAGATATGTGCAATATGCGGACCCTGCTTTCACCGAGCGCATCCTGCCGCAGGAGCGGCTTGGAATCATGGGGCCGGTTCTGCGCGGGGTCACCGGACAATACCTGGAGATCACCTTCCTCAACCGCTGCAAGCAGCCGCTTTCGATGCATCCTCATGGGGTCAAATACGACAAAGACAGCGAGGGCGCGTATTACCAGCCGTCACCGGGCCTGGGCGCCGCAGTGGCTCCGGATGCGAAGTTCACCTACGTTTGGTATTGTGATGAAAAATCCGGCCCCCTTCCCGATGAGCCGAGTTCAAAGGGGTGGCTCTACCACAGCCATGCGGGTCCGATAGAAGAGATCAATGACGGGTTGTTCGGTTTCATCGTCGTCACCGATGCCGCACGTGCTCGACCGGACGGGACGCCTGAGGGCATTGATCGCGAGATGGCGGCAGCCTACATGATCTTCAACGAGAATCAGACCAAAGTCAGTGTCGGAGACGGGGATCCCGACCGCGAGGCCCCAACGGCGGCACCACTGGACAAAGGCCCCATCGGTGGGGGTGAGCGGTTCACCATCAACGGTCTGGCTTACGGCAACCTGAGTGGCCTGGAGCTGAACGAAGGAGAGCGTGTCCGATGGTATCTGTTTGGACTTGGCTCGGAGAGCGACCTGCATACCTCGCACTGGCACGGTTTGCGGGTGATCGAGTCGGGACGACGCACGGATACAGTTGAGCTTCTGCCGGCGAACATGAAAGTCGCTGACATGGTGGCGGAGAACCCGGGAACCTGGCTGTTTCACTGCCATGTCGCCGAACACATGGCCAATGGCATGTACACCGCGCTTCGCGTGCATCCGGCAAGCCACCCGCTGGCAAGTCGTGATCCGGGACAGGCGTTCTTCGGCATGCCGCAGGGGATGCAATCCCTTCGCTTTGACACAGCCGATCTGTCGCCAGGCGATGGGGGCGCAGGAAGTACGGAGGAGATCGGTCTTTCCGGCACACTGGCCGTGCCGGACCTTTACGTGGTGGCGGGAACGCAATTCTCAATAGCGATCGGCAACAAAACGCTCGCCCTGGCACCTGACAAGACCGGGCTTTGCCGAGTAGCTGAAGCCACGCTGCTGGTAAAAAACGCCATCAACGCCGGAGCCATCCAGGGTGGAAAGCTGGAGTTCGATCTAACCCTGCACGGGAATGGGTGGATTCAAGAGTTGCGTCGCCAGGGCATACTGGCAGGACAGACGCTCGTGGCAGACCGGCCATTACGATTGGACCTGCTAGTGGGCGGTGCCCACCACGTGGCGACGGTGCTGCTGAAACTCGTGGGCCGGTAGGTAGCAGTGAATTCCCATCCTTTGGCCGTGCTTATCGGCAGAGGCAATCGGGAAATCCGGCCAGTGCCACCACGGGAGCCAAGTGGCCAATTACGCAACATTGTTTCATCAAAGAAAACACGAGCGTTAAATGTGTATGCAATTTTAATCAAAGGAGTAGGTGCCAGCTTTGATCTAATATTTAACGATCCTCGACGATCAGGAGGCCTGATTCGTCGGTTCCAATTCACATGTCGTCGCATTACGGGGCTTTCCCCCTGCTTCGTCGACATGGAATCAACCGGATGATTCCAAACCCAATTGCGGAATTCATGAAAAAAAATACCAGTCGTTTCATCGGGGGAAATAAGGCGGCGAAAGCGCCCGCCGGTCTTGCTTGGCTCACCTTCACCCTCGGATTCCTCTCCCTCGGCACCAGTGCGCAAGCGCAGGGTCCCGTAACGGTTTATCAGGCTCGGGGGACTTTGACTGAATTCGATGTTCCCTCCAATCACGCCACGATCGAATGTGACGCCATTCCCGGATTGATGGGAGCGGAGACGAAGTCCTTCAGTGTGCATGATCCAGCGGATTTCAACAAGCTGATCCCCGGCGACATCCTCTCCTTCGAACTCTGCGTCTCCGGGATCATGACCTGGGTGGAGCACACCACCAAGACCGGCACCTCCCCCAACGTGGAGTCCTACCTGCTGGCACCCAGAATGAAAGAGGCAGCCGAACAGGCGCAAGCGAAGGCGAAATCGGTGGCCGTGGTCAAGCCCGTGCGGCTGGTCGCGGGCGATACCGCTCCCGACGTGGAATTGACGGATCAATCCGGCCGGAAAATCCATCTCAGCGATTTCAAAGGGGATGCCGTGGCGATCACGTTCATGTTCACCGGCTGTTCGGTGCTCAACTACTGCCCGTTGATGAGCCAAAACTTCGAGAACACGCAGGATCTCATGTCGCGGATGGGCGCTGGAGACCACTGGCGCCTGCTTTCGATCAGCATGGATCCCACGCGCGACACCCCGTCGGCACTGACTTCCTTCGCATCCACCATGCACGCCGATCCGGCGCACTGGACCTTCGCCACGGCGGAGGAATCGAAAGTCAGCACGTTCGGCGCTTCCTTCGGTTTGGAGTTCGAGCGCACCGGCACCCAGATTACCCATAATCTTTGTACGGCGGTGATTGATTCATCCGGGCGTGTTCATTCCACTTACTACGGCAATTCCTGGACTCCCCAGCAATTGGCCGCGGATCTTCAACGCGCCAGCGCCGTCAAGTCGAAGTGAGACAGTGACCGCAGAAGGAGCGCCGCCTGCCGGTGGCCTCTGAGGCCGTCAACTCATCGACAGTCATATTGCAATCAATTGAGTCTATCTCCATTTTTCATATGAAAACCCATTTTCAGAGCATTTCCCGCGTTTCCCATCCTATCGATTCCCGTCACACGGCGCGCCCATGGCGCTGGCTGCTCGCGTTGGCAGCCGCAATCGGCGTGCTTGTTACCGCACCTCGGGCCGCAGCCGCTGAGACCTGGACACCGATGGCCCATCCGTTCCCGGACAGCATCAAGAATTTCCATTTGCTGTCGGATGGCACGGTGCTGGGACTGGGCAGCCAGCAGGTTTACAAGCTCACACCGGATTCGCACGGGAGCTATGTCAACGGAACATGGAGCCAGTTGGCGACCATGTATGACTCGCGCATCTATTACGCCTCGGGGGTGATGCCGAATGGACAGGTCTTGGTGGACGGAGCCGAGTACGGCAGCGGCACTTCGAAGATGGAGATCTACGATCCGGTATTGAACAAATGGACCAAGGGTACGAACGGTGGCTGGGCGGACAACCCTTCCGTAATGCTGCCGAATGGAGACCTCATGCTGCCTGGCAGTATGTACAACCCCTCCACCGGGACTTGGACATCCACGGGCGCTTACAGCTGGGGAGGTGAA